>OJAM01000486.1_pt1 | contig 17756 bp, 13 predicted proteins | sample 1589071 | NCBI WGS metagenome assembly OJAM01 (sample SAMN03283243) | human gut metagenome | biome: human-associated habitat; material: feces | host: Homo sapiens | place: Peru | collected 2012
ATTCTGAAAGATTTGTATTCTCAGTATTCATTAGTCTTTCTTGTTATATGACAAGCCTACATTGGTTTTAGTTAAACCGTCAGGTACTTCTTTAGACAATGGACCTTTAATCTCAGATACAACATACACAGGTCTACCCTTAATTTCCTGAGTCAAACGACCGATGTACTCACCTAGGATACCAATAGAGATTAACTGAATAGAACCTAAGAACAGGATTGCACTAATTAAAGTGGTATAACCTGGTGTTGGATTTCCAAAGATTATGGTCTTTACAACATTCCAAATCATACAGATTAAAGCTATCACACCAATAAAGCCACCTATGTATGACCATACCTTAAGTGGTAATGATGAGAAGGCAAAGATACCATCTAAAGCAAAGTTCCAGAGCTTCCAGTAATTCCACTTGGTAGTACCTGCTACTCTTTCAGGTCTCTTATAACCTACACCTTTTGAGGTAAAACCAGGCCATGCATATAAAGCTTTCATGAAACGGTTTCTTTCTCTTAAGGTCTTTAGAACATCAATGATCTTTCTATCGATTAAACGGAAGTCACCTACGTTTGCAGGTATCTTTACTCTGCCTGATAACTTGTTAAAGACATAGTAGAAGCCCTCTGAGGATACTCTCTTTGTACCTGTATCCTTTGAGCGGTCTTCACGTACACCATAGACGTTATCCACCCCCTCATCTCTCCAGATACGAATGAAGTCGAGTACTAACTCTGGTGGATCCTGTAAATCTACATCAATAGGTACAATTGCATCAGCCTGTACAATGTCTAAAGCTGCTGACATTGCAGCTTCCTTACCAAAGTTTCTTGATAATCTGATTAAACTTATCTTGTTATCTGTCTTTTGCATGTTTTCGATAAGTTCTACAGTGTTATCCTTTGAACCGTCATCAATGAAGACAATCTCAATATGATTAAGTTCACTTGCTAACTTTTCATTTACAGTCTTAACAAAGGTCTCAACGGTTTCATGCTCATTGTAGACTGGTACAATTAAAGCTACTTTATAATCATCTTTTCTCATGACACTGATCCTTTTAATCAGTTAAGAACTCATGGCGAGATGACGGATTAGTCTTAAAATGTCCGCCAAGTGCTGTAGTTGTTGTTTCAGAGGTCTGATCTCTTACGCCTCTAGATTTTACACAATAATGGGTTGCAGTGATGCTTACAGCAACATTTTTAGTATTTAATAATGTCTGCAGAGCAACTTTAATCTGCTGAGTCATTCTCTCTTGGACTTGAGGTCTGTGACCAAAGAACTGGACAATACGATTGATTTTTGATAAACCGATAATTTTGTCTGATGGCATATAAGCTACTTTTGCGTAACCATCCATAACTACAAAGTGATGCTCACAGGTTGAAGTAACTGTTATGTTGTCTACTTTAACCATTTCATCAAAATGCATTTTGTTGTCAAAAACACTTACTTTTGGGAAATTTCTGTAATCAAGACCAGAAAAGACTTCATCGACAAACATCCTAGCTACACGGGTTGGTGTTTCTCTTAAGGAATCATCATTAAGATCAAGACCTAAAGTATTCATGATCTCTGACATATTTTTCATGATAATGTCTTTCTTCTGTGAAGAGCTAAGACCATTATCATGCCATGGTGTCTCAAGACCGCATTCAATTAAGGCATCACGAACCATGACGGCTTCACTAGACAATTCTTTATCAGATTGAGCTTCCATTATATGTTTTCAATTCCTTTTCAATATTAAAGTGCAGATGTCTGTGTTCAAGATCAAACTTTCTAGCAAGATGATCACCTAAACGTTTGATTCCTCCCTGCTCAGAGGCATGATGTCCTACAACAAAAACAGGGGTACCACTTTCTTTAGCAAAATGATATGTCTGCTCATGTACATCTCCGGTTACTAAAGCATGGAATGAAGGTTTCATATTCTCGTCTAGTAAAAAGGAGCCAGAGCCTGAACATACGGAGATGTTACTTAATAAAATGTTTTCATCACAATCACCTAAAACGTCAACTCTAGTATGCAGACTGTCTGCTAAAAGAGTCGCAATATCTTTTACAGTTTTGGGTTCAGATAAAATCCCCTGCATTGCAACTGAACGAGGATTGCCATGTTCTATATAATCGACCTCAGAGAGAGACAACAAATCACATAGGTAGTTCGTCTTGAGGATATGCCATTCATGGAAGATGGTCGTCCTGTTGATATGGTATTGAACCCATTGGGTGTGCCTTCTCGAATGAACCTTGGTCAGATCTTTGAGTGTATCCTCGGTGCTGCAGGTAAGAAGTTGGGTGTTAAGTTCGCTACTCCTATCTTTGACGGTGCTAAGCTGGAAGACCTTTCTGAATGGACAGATAAGGCTGGTTTGCCTCGCTTCTGTTCTACTTACCTCTATGATGGTGAGACAGGTGAGCAGTTCGACCAGCCAGCTACAGTTGGTATGACTTACTTCTTGAAGTTGGGTCACATGGTAGAGGATAAGATGCACGCACGTTCTATCGGTCCTTACTCTCTGATTACTCAGCAGCCACTTGGTGGTAAAGCACAGTTCGGTGGTCAGCGATTCGGAGAGATGGAGGTTTGGGCCATCGAGGCATTCGGTGCTAGCCACGTATTGCAGGAGATTCTGACCATCAAGTCAGATGATGTTGTAGGACGTAGCAAGGCATACGAGGCAATCGTGAAGGGTGATCCAATGCCAACACCTGGCATCCCAGAGTCACTCAACGTATTGCTCCATGAGCTTCGTGGTCTTGGATTGAGCATCAAACTTGATTAATTTTGAGAACCCCTAATTAAGATATAGAAACATGGCTTTCAAAAAAGATACAAAGGTAAAGAATAATTTTACGAAGATTACCATCGGTCTCGCTTCTCCTGAGGAGATCCTGGAAAATTCGTATGGTGAGGTTACTAAGCCTGAAACCATTAATTATCGAACATATAAGCCGGAGCGTGATGGTCTGTTCTGCGAGCGCATTTTTGGTCCTACCAAGGACTATGAGTGCGCCTGCGGTAAGTACAAGCGCATCAGGTACCGTGGTATCGTCTGCGACCGTTGCGGTGTGGAAGTTACAGAAAAGAAGGTGCGCAGGGAGAGAATGGGACACATTTCACTTACTGTCCCTGTTGCCCATATCTGGTACTTCAAGTCAGCTCCGAACAAGATTTCCGCTGTTCTCGGCGTTCCTGCCAAGAAACTCGAAGCGGTAATCTACTACGAGAAGTACATTGTCATCCGTCCTGGACAGACAGACAGGCAGAAACTCGAACTCCTTTCCGAGGACGAGTATCTGGCAGTTCTCGACCAGTACCCTGACAACTACAACCTTCCTGACGACGATCCTGCAAAGTTCGTTGCCAAGATGGGTGCAGAGGGTATCTATGACTTGCTGAAGGAGATTGACATAAAGGAACTTGCAGACAGTCTCCGTACAGAGATGCGTCTGGCCAATTCCCAGCTCAAGAAAGCTGAGCTGCTCAAGCGCCTCAGCATCGTCAAGTGGTTTGAGGAGTCCAACGGCATCAACCGCCCTGAGTGGATGATCATGAAGGTGATTCCGGTCATTCCGCCGGATCTCCGTCCTCTCGTTCCGCTTGACGGTGGCCGTTTCGCCACATCCGATCTCAATGACCTCTACAGACGTGTCATCATCAGAAACAACCGTCTGAAGAGACTTATCGAGATCAAGGCACCTGAAGTCATTCTCCGAAATGAGAAACGTATGCTTCAGGAAGCTGTGGATTCACTCTTCGACAACTCCAAGAAATCAAATGCAGTGAAAAGCGAGTCCAACAGGGCTCTCAAGTCACTGTCAGACAGCCTTAAAGGAAAACAGGGACGTTTCCGTCAGAACTTGCTCGGTAAACGTGTCGATTACTCTGCTCGTTCAGTCATCGTCGTAGGTCCTGAACTTCAGATGCATGAGTGCGGTCTTCCTAAATTTATGGCTGCAGAGCTTTACAAACCGTTCATTATCAGGAAGCTGATTGAGAGGGGTATTGTAAAGACAGTCAAGTCTGCAAAGAAAATTGTAGATAGAAAGGAACCAGTCATCTGGGATATCCTCGAGAACGTGATGAAAGGTCATCCGGTTTTCCTTAACCGTGCACCTACTCTTCACAGACTCGGTATTCAGGCTTTCCAGCCGAGAATGATCGAAGGAAAGGCCATCCAGCTCCACCCTCTCGCTTGTACCGCGTTCAATGCGGACTTCGACGGTGACCAGATGGCAGTCCACCTGCCGCTCGGCAACGCTGCGGTCATGGAGGCACAGCTCCTCATGCTCGGTTCCCAGAACATCCTGAATCCTGCCAACGGTACTCCTATCACTGTGCCTTCACAGGATATGGTGCTCGGTCTTTACTATATCACTAAGATAAGACCTGGTGCAAAGGGTGAGAAGATGTCTTTCTATGGTCCGGAGGAAGTTATCGTGGCTCTCAACGAGAAAGCCATTGACCTTCACGCCGAGATCAATGTAAGGCTCCCTAAGGACAAGCAGCATCCTGAGGCCGGCACACAGATGGTGAAGACCACTGCAGGCCGTATCATCGTGAACCAGTTCGTTCCGGTAGAGGTTCCTTATGTCAATGACGTACTCGGAAAGAAGGCCCTCAGAAAGATCATTACTGAGGTCATCAAGAATACAGGCGTGTCCAGAACAGCCCGTTTCCTCGATGATATCAAGAACCTCGGTTATGACCGCGCCTTCCGTGCAGGTATCTCATTCAACCTTGGAGATGTCCTCATCCCGCCTGAAAAATACGACCTCATCAATGAGGGCTACAAGCAGGTGGAGGATATCAAGAACAACTACGCTATGGGTTTCATTACCAACAACGAGCGTTACAACAAGGTTATCGACCTCTGGACCTCCATTGACAACAAGCTTACCGGAATCGTGGAGAAGCAGATTTCTGCAGACCAGAAAGGCTTCAACCCGGTTTACATGATGCTTGACTCAGGAGCCCGTGGTTCCACACAGCAGATCAAGCAGCTCTGCGGTATGCGAGGACTTATGGCAAAACCTCAGAAGTCCGGTGCGGCAGGAGCGGAGATTATCGAAAACCCTATCGTCTCCAACTTGAAGGAGGGTATGACAGTGCTCGAGTACTTCATCTCTACCCACGGTGCACGTAAGGGTCTTGCCGATACCGCCCTCAAGACAGCCGATGCCGGTTACCTGACACGTCGTCTCGTGGACGTTTCTCACGATGTCATCATCAATGAGGAAGACTGCGGAACACTCAGGGGCCTTATTGCTACGGCTATCAAGAACAAGGACGAGGTTGTCGAGTCACTCGGCGAAAGAATTCTCGGCCGTACGTCAGTACACGATATCTTCAACCCTATTACGGGTGAACTTATCATCAAGGCCGGTGAAGAAATCCGCGAGGCTACTGCAAATCTCATTGACTCTCTCCCTATCGAGCAGGTGGAAATCCGTTCAGTGCTCACTTGCGAATCCCGTAAGGGTGTCTGCGCTAAGTGTTACGGACGTAACCTTGCTACCAGCAGAATGGTCGAGAAGGGTGAGGTTGTCGGAGTTATCGCAGCCCAGTCTATCGGTGAGCCTGGTACCCAGCTTACACTTCGTACCTTCCACGTCGGTGGTACTGCATCCAGCACGGCAGCTGATTCTTCCATCGAGTCCAAATACAACGGAAAACTGGTATTTGACGAACTCAGAACTCTTCAGAGAGTCACAGACGACGGTCAGACACAGGAAGTTGTCGTCAGCCGTATGACTGAGGTCAAGATTATCGACGAGAACACAGGTATCACATTCTCTTCATACGACGTTCCTTACGGAGCGATTCTGTACAAGAAGGACGGCGATACGGTTCAGAAAGGTGATCTTATCTGCGAATGGGATCCGTACAATGCGATTACCATCGTCGAGACAGCCGGTACAGTACGTTTCGAGAACATGATCGCAGGTGCGACATACCGCGAGGAGTCTGCAGACGAGTACTCTAACAACAAGGACAAGGTCATCATCGAGTCCAGGGACAAGACCAAGACTCCTTCGATCCTCATTCTTGATGAGAAGGGCGCTACACTCAAGCAGTACAACCTTCCTGTAGGTGCACATATCCCTGTCAGCGACGGCACTCAGGTGAAAGTCGGCGACATCATCATGAAGATCCCTCGTGCGATCGGCAAGTCAAACGATATTACCGGAGGTCTTCCGCGAGTTACAGAGTTGTTCGAGGCAAGAAATCCTTCAAGCCCTGCTACAATTTCCGAGCTCAACGGTGAGGTCCGCATGGGTAGAATCACAAGAGGTAACCGTGAAATCTTCGTCAAGAACAAGTCAGGTATCGAGAAGAAATATCTCGTTCCTCTGTCCAAGCAGATTCTCGTTCAGGAGAACGACTACGTGAAGGCAGGTTCAAGGCTCTCAGACGGCGGCGTTTCACCTACCGACATCCTCAATGTCCTCGGTCCTGTAAAGGCTCAGGAGTACATTGTCAATGAGGTTCAGGCCGTGTACCGCCTCCAGGGTGTGAAGATCAATGACAAGCACTTCGAAATCATCGTAAGACAGATGATGAGAAAGGTTCAGATCACTTCATCCGGAGATACGGAGTTCCTGCCTGAGGAGCTTGTGGACAAGTGGAAGTTTATGGATGTCAATGATGAGATCTATGGCAAGTACTACATCAAGGAAGCCGGAGATTCTCAGCGCTACAAAGTAGGCGACATCATTTCTGCACGTGACCTCAAGAACGAGAATGATTCTCTCGAAAGACAGGGTCTGAAACTTATGGCCTTCAGGGAAGCTCACCCGGCAACTGCAAGTCAGGTGCTCCAGGGTATTACAAGAGCAGCCCTCAAGACAGACAGCTTCATCTCTGCCGCATCATTCCAGGAGACTACCAAGGTGCTCAGCGAGGCAGCTATCCGCGCCCGCGTCGATGACCTCGAAGGTCTTAAGGAAAATGTCATCTGCGGTCACCTCATTCCAGCCGGCACAGGCCAGAAGGAATTCCAGGATATCGTAGTAAGCAGCAAAGAGGATTACCTCAAGGAAATGAATGACCTTTAATAAGGTTCTGACATAATGATCAAGCCCGACTGTGATGAGCAGCCGGGCTTTTTTTTGTATATGTTATAGAAAACTATCTTTCGATTGTCGCCTCACGGTCAGGTCCGAGAGAGATGATCTTGATAGGCACCTTCAGGTAGTTCTCCATAAAGCGGATGTACTCCTTGAACGTCTCAGGAAGTTCCTCCTCTTTCCTGCAGCCCGTAAGGTCCTGGTTCCATCCCTTGAACTCAGTGTAAACCGGAGTTATTTCGCATTCCGTATCGAACGGGAACTGGTTCGTCTCCTTTCCGTCAATGATATAGGATGTGCAGACCTTGATGGTCTCGAATGAATCGAGGCAGTCAGACTTCATCATGATGAGGTCGGTAACGCCGTCGATCATCACAGTATATTTCAATGCTACGAGGTCGAGCCAGCCGCATCTGCGTGGACGTCCTGTCACGGCTCCGAACTCATGACCGATTTCACGGATCTTTTCACCTGTCTCGTCGAACAGCTCCGTAGGAAACGGACCGCTTCCGACACGTGTACAGTAAGCCTTGAAGATACCATATACATGGCCCACTCTTGAAGGGGCCACACCAAGACCTGTGCAGACGCCGCCGATTGTCGTAGATGAAGATGTCACGTACGGGTATGAACCGTAGTCAATGTCCAGAAGCGAACCCTGCGCCCCCTCTGCCAACATAGGCTTCTCATCCAGCCATTCGTTTACAAAGTATTCACAGTCAATGAGATTGAACTTCTTGAGGAATTCGATGGCACTCATCCACTCTGCCTCGTCCTTGTCCGGATCGCATTCGAACTTGAGGTCCTGGAGAAGCTGGAGATGTCTTGCCTTGAGTTTCTCGAACCTTGCCTTGAAGTCAGGGGCGAGAATGTCGCCGACACGCAGACCGTGGCGGCTGATCTTGTCGGTATAAGTAGGTCCGATACCTTTCAATGTAGAGCCGATCTTGCCCTTTCCGGCAGCTGCTTCATAAGCCGCATCCAAAAGCCTGTGAGTAGGCAGAATAAGGTGTGCCTTCTTGGAAATATAGAGCTTCTCCTCAGGATTGATGCCCTGCTTGGAGATGTTGCCGCACTCCTCGCGGAATGTGATCGGGTCAAGTACAACACCGCTTCCTATGATGTTCGTGGATCCATCCCTGAAAATACCTGAAGGAATGCTTCTTACCACGAAGTTATGGCCATCGAAATGAAGTGAATGGCCTGCATTCGGACCGCCCTGGAATCTTGCTACGGCAGGATACCTTCCGGCCAGAACGTCCACAATTTTACCTTTGCCCTCGTCTCCCCACTGGAGCCCAAGAACTACATCAAGTTTCATATTGCTTATAATTTACTGTTATTTCTTAGAAAGGAAGGTCGTCAGACGGACTTGAATAGTCAGGCTGAGCCTGTGGAGCAGCCGGCTGTGAAGCCTGGCGAGGAGCAAATCCGGCAGGCATGTCGGCTCCGCCCTGTGACTGGTAACCGCCCTGAGGCTGATAGCCGGTCTGATGATTGTCGGACGGCTGCTGTGAAGCAGGATTGTCAGACTTGCGACCGAGCAGCTGAATGGAGTCAGCCACGATTTCTGTACGGTACTGCTTGGCACCTGCCTGGTCGTTCCATGACCTTGTACGTATGCGGCCCTCGATATAGAGCTGCGAACCCTTCCTGATATATTTCTCAGCAAGGTCAGCGAGCCCTCTCCAGGCCACGATGTTGTGCCATTCAGTGTTTTCGCGCACCTCTCCGTTCCTGTCCCTGAACCTTTCGGTAGTGGCCAGAGTGAACTGTGCGACTTTAGGATTTGTTCCCTGCGGAGCAGGATTGTTCTCAAGGTAACGGACTTCCGGATCTTTTCCCACGTTACCGATCAGCATTACTTTGTTAAGTGACATAGTTATATGTATTAGTTCTGCAATTTAGCAATTATTCTTGGTTTTTCATCCTGGAAATCACAGCAGATTCCATGGCGTCCAGGTCAGGCATTTTGCCTGTCAGCACAGAATATCCCGTCAGAGCCTGGTACAGCAGCCATCTGAGGCCTGGAACATATTGTGCGCCCGCTGCATTGACCAATGTCCTGTCACGGAAAGAAGGCGTCTTGTAGTTTGCCTCCAGGATGACCTTACCCGGACGCGGCCAAGTGTATCTGTCCTCACCCTCGAAATCTTCAACGGTAAGGCAAGAAATATCATCCAATGCCACAGGCAACGTATAGATAACGAGGTCACATTCTTTCACGGCAGCGCGGAAATCGCTGAGCTGGTCCACGATGAAGCCGTATTCCGGCATCTCGTCCGCCATCTTCTGAGCCTTTTCCCCGGTCCTGTTCATCAGTGCCGTGTCGAATCCAAGCTCAGCCGCAGCCACAGCCGCAGCCCTGCCTGCCCCGCCGCAGCCCACGATCAGAGCCTGAGGCTTGCGCGAAAACAGCATTGTCAATGCCTGTTTTACGTACTGGTGAATCTTGATATGGGCCTTGATGCCGTATCTTTCATAGAACTCCCTGACAATCCCCGGAACATAGGCTTCGGCAATGCTCAGGATGACTCCGGTAAAGTCCGAATTGTCCGCCAGGATACCGTCATCAGTCTTGACAATAATATTTGCGGCACCGATTTTTCTGCAGCCGGCAGTGAAAATGTCAGCCTGAGAGAAAGCCTGCTGCTTGAACGGAGCCGTGACATTGATACCCTTGTATCTGTCCTCAAAAGCCTTCCATGAACTGCCGAAATCAGCGCCCTGGATCAGGTCGTAGGAGAACTCTCCCGAATATGCTGCCTCGAACAATGCAGGAGACAGGGAAGTGGCTATAGGGTCGCCAATCAGACCGAATCTGTTCATAATTTGGAATTTCTTTGACGCACCGCCTCGAACATCAGGATTGCTGCAGAAACCGACACATTCAGAGAGTCCATCTGGCCGAGCATAGGAATCTTCACATGGGCGTCAGCGTGCATTCTCCAGAAAGTGGAAAGCCCTTCGTGCTCAGTTCCCATCACCAGGGCAGTGCCGCATTTCATATCCGTATCGTAGTACCATTCGGAGTCCTGAAGCTGTGCTGTATATATCTTTATATTGTTGTCATTCAGCCATTTGAGAGTCTCGCCGGAAGATGCCGCCACGACTTGTCTCGTAAAAGTGGCACCTAAACTCGAACGTATAAGATTAGGGTTGTACAAGTCTGTCAGCGGGTCGCAGACAATCACTGCATCTGCATCAGCCGCATCAGCTGTCCTCAGTACAGCGCCGAGATTGCCCGGCTTCTCCACCGACTCCAGCACGATTACCAGAGGGTTCTCGCGCAACTTGATGTCGCCCAATGACTTGTCAATGATTTCCGCTTCTGCGATCACGCCCTCAGTGCTTCCACGATAGGCGATTTTCTCGTACAGGTGAGCCGGGACATTGACAATGGTGCAGTCCTCACCGCATCTCTCTGCGATTTTCTCCAATTCGCGTTCCGGTATGATTTCCGGGCAGGCGAACAAGGTCCTGACTTTGTATCCCGCATCCAGGCAGTGCCCGATTTCCTTTCTGCCCTCTACGACAAAAAGAGAGTTCTCGCGCCGGGTACGAGATTTTTCCCCAAGCGCGAGAAGCATCTTGATTTTAGAATTCTGTGCAGAAGTTATCTTTTCTGTCCGCATTGACTATTCCTGTTCGTTAGCCTCGTTCTTGCTCGGCATCTTCTCAGGTCTCATCTGCGGGAAGAAGAGAACGTCCTGGATGGTAGTGTTGCCGGTCATGAGCATTGTCAGACGGTCGATACCCATTCCCAAGCCTGATGTAGGCGGCATACCGTATTCGAGAGCGCGAAGGAAGTCATAGTCAATGAACATTGCCTCGTCGTCTCCGTTGCTCTTGAGCCTGGCCTGCTCCTCGAAACGCTCCCTCTGGTCGATAGGGTCATTGAGCTCTGAATATGCATTGGCAAGCTCGTGGCCGCATACGAACAGCTCGAAACGCTCTGTAAGGGTAGGGTCGTTTCTGTGTCTCTTGGTGAGAGGTGACATTTCCACAGGGTAGTCCGTGACGAATGTAGGCTGCACGAAATGTTTCTCGCAATATTCTCCGAAGATGGCGTCGATCAGTTTGCCCACGCCCATGGACGGCTCGATTTCCACATTGAGCTTTTTGCAGGTCTCGCGGAGCTGCTCCACATCCATGCCCTTCACGTCGATACCGGTGTATTCCTTGATGGCATCGAGAATGCCGATTTTCTTGTACGGCGCCTTGAAGTCGATTTCTACGCCCTCGTTCATCACTGTGGTCTTTCCGTAGAGGTTCATCGCGATCTTTTCGAGAAGGTTCTCGATGAACTCCATCATCCAGATATAGTCCTTGTAGGCCACATAGATTTCCATACATGTAAACTCAGGGTTGTGGGTCTTGTCCATGCCCTCGTTGCGGAAATCCTTGGCGAACTCATAGACACCGTCATAGCCTCCCACGATAAGTCTCTTCAGATAAAGCTCATTGGCAATACGCAGATACAGAGGGATGTCCAATGCATTGTGATGTGTGATGAACGGTCTTGCTGTAGCGCCGCCAGGTATCGACTGGAGAATCGGGGTCTCCACCTCCAGACAGCCTGCATTGTTGAAATACTCACGCATCGTAGCGATAATCTTGGCCCTCTTGATGAAAGTGTCCTTTACCTGAGGGTTTACGATGAGGTCCACATATCTCTGTCTGTATCTGAGCTCCGGATCGGTGAACGCGTCGTGCACCTTGCCGTCAGCCTCCTTCACGATAGGAAGAACTTTCAATGACTTGCTGAGGAGAGTGAGCTCCTTGGCGTGAACCGTAAGCTGGCCTGTCTGTGTGTGGAATGCGAATCCCTTGATGCCCACCACGTCACCGATGTCGAGAAGTTTCTTGAATACGGTGTTGTACATGGTCTTGTCCTCACCAGGGCAGATCTCATCACGTTTCACATAGACCTGTATCCTTCCGGTGGAATCCTGAAGCTCCATGAAAGAAGCGGCTCCCATGATTCTTCTGGACATGATTCTTCCTGCAATACATACGTCCTGGAAATTTCCTTTCTCCGGATCATATTCAGCCTCAATGACTTTCGCAGTCGCATTTACAGGGTACAACGGAGCCGGATAAGGCTCGATTCCAAGCTCTCTGAGTTTGTCGAGGGACTCTCTTCTGATGAGTTCCTGCTCGCTCAATTCCAAATTTGCCATATCTTTTGTTTCAATATTTTTTATTCTCGGTAAGTGTCACGCAACCAATCTCTGCGGATGATCTCCGCCATTTCGCGACATCTACAAAATTACATATTTAATTCTAAAATTGAAATAATTAAGGTATCTTTGTATGTTATGCCGAAAGAAAGAGAATGGAGATTAAGGGCTCCGGCCGATCCGGAGAATGTGAAACAGCTCTCAGCAGAGCTGGGGGTGGATCCTGTGCTTGCGACTTTGCTTGTCCACAGGGGCATCCGGACATTTGAGGAAGCCCGCTCGTTTTTCAGGCCGAACCTGTCAGACATCCATGACCCGTTCCTGATGAAGGATATGGACAAGGCAGTGGAGCGTCTTGAAAAGGCAGTGTATGGCAATGAGAAGGTTCTCGTCTATGGAGACTATGACGTGGACGGGACTACAGCAGTGGCATTGGTCTATTCTTTTATCCGCAGGCTGACTTCTTCTGTGGATTTCTACATTCCCGACAGATATGACGAGGGCTATGGCGTGTCCAAAAAGGGTATCGACTGGGCTGCTGAAAACGGTTTCAGGCTCATCATAACATTGGACTGCGGAATCAAGGCCATCGACAAGGTAGAATATGCCGCGTCCAAGGGCATTGACATAATCATCTGCGACCATCATCTTCCGGAATCGGAGATTCCTGCGGCTGTGGCGGTGCTGGACCCGAAGAGGGAGGATTGTCATTATCCTTTCGACGACCTTTCCGGTTGCGGTGTCGGCTTCAAACTGGTTCAGGCATATTCCGCCAAATGCGGAATTCCGTTCGAGTCGCTGCTTCCGTTGCTGGACCTGCTGGTGGTAAGTATCGCTTCCGACCTGGTTTCAGTGGTGGGGGAAAACCGCGTGCTGGCGCATTTCGGACTGAAATGGCTGAATGAGAAGCCTCGCGTGGGGCTCAAGGCCATGATCAGTCTGGCAAACTTGGAACCGGAGCACATCACCATAGACGATATCGTATTCAAAATCGGACCGAGGATCAATGCCGCAGGACGTATGGAATCAGGCCGACTCGCAGTGGAACTGCTTACTGCAGAGGACGATATGACCGCGATGAGCATCGGCACGAAGATCAATGACAATAACAACGAGCGGAAAAGCATTGACCGCGAAATCACCAAGGAGGCCTTGGATATGGTTCAGAACGGAACCTGCTGCACATCTGAAAATGCAGTAATCGTCTATGGCCCGGAGTGGAACAAGGGTGTCGTGGGCATTGTCGCTTCCAGACTTGTCGAAGCATATTATAAGCCGACTTTCGTGCTCACCAAGTCAAATGGCTTCATAACCGGTTCTGCACGAAGCGTGAGAGGGTTCGACCTTTACGATGCCATCAGCAGCTGTGCTGACCTGCTCGAGAACTATGGCGGACACATCTATGCGGCGGGCCTGACGATGCGTGAGGAAAACCTTGCGGAATTCGCTTCAAGGATAGACAGATACGTAAGCAGCCACATCACCAAGGAGATGGTGACGCCTGTAATCGATGTAGATTCGGAAATTAACTTCTCGCAGATAACCCCGAAGTTTTTCAGGGTGCTCAAGCAGTTCCAGCCGTTCGGTCCTGGCAACAGTTCGCCGGTTTTCCTTACCCGGAATGTGTATGATGACGGAAACGGCCGCAAAGTCGGTCCGGGTGGTCAGCATCTGAAACTGGAACTCATTCAGGAATCGCAGCCTTACCATCAGGTGTCGGCCATCGCATTCAATATGGCGGACTCATTCGAGCATATCCGCAACGGCAACCCTATCGATGTATGCTACAGCATCGTGGAGAACTATTATAGAGGAAATTCCACCCTCCAGCTGCGTATAAAGGATATTCACGAGCGGGAAGACATCATATAGCCACGAGCTGCACCTGTCCCGCGTCTCGCACTTCATTGTCCTGATTTCTCAGTCACTCTTGCGATTTCTTCGGCGATTTCGCCGTATTCCTTTCCGTCTATGTCAATGATTATGTGGGCGGTACGCTCATAGATCCGTTCACGTTTCGCCATCAGTTGCTCAACCCGTCTGACAAGCGTCTCCCGGTCAGGCAGGTCCTTCAGCATTGGCCTGTCCTCAGGCCACATGGTCAGATTGTAAACAAGGGTTTCTATACTGGCCCTCAGATAGATGCAGGTAGTCCTGTCATGTACAAGTCTGGCGGATTCCGGCGAAGTCAATGTCCCTCCGCCCAGCGAAAGCACCTTCACCCCGTTTTCGGAAATGATCCGGGCCAATGTCGTTGCTTCGATTGCCCTGAATCCGGATTCTCCGTCTTCCGCGAAAATCTGCCCTATACTGCGTCCCGCCTCTTTTTCCACAGCTTTATCCAGGTCAATGAAATCCCACCCCTTGAGTCGGTTCAGTTCCTGGGCGGTGCAGGTTTTCCCGCACCCCATAAAGCCGGTCAGAGTTATCATAGCCTACAAGTCGAACAGATTAGGCTCCTCTTCGTTCTCGTCAGCATTGTCGCTTCCGCCTATGTCTCCACGGCTTTCCGTCTCGTCTGACGGCTCGTGGTACATTGCCTCCGGTGAGAAATCGTCTGAAGAGTCCTCCTCTATGTTTGCAGAAATGGCTTCATGCACTTCCTGAAGTTCCTCATCGTCTTCCGGCTTGTGAAGCGGTTCGATGAACTCCACCTTGAGCACATCCAGCCTGTGGCATCTGTTGCCCTTGGCCGCGATGCCCTTCTTTGCAATAAATTCCTCAGCATCAAATACTTCCGGCTCCCTGTTTTCGTGTCTTCCTGTGAAGTACACCTTGAACTGAGGGTGCTTGTCCGCACTGAAGTCGGCAAGATAGTTGCCTCTTCCTTCAGGGATGAACTGGGCAGGAGTATTGTCGCTCAATGTGAATGAGAAGCGCTTGATGTAGAACAGTTTGGCCGAGCCGTCGTAATAGAGAGCAGCGTAGGTCTTGTTCTCGTCGTATTTCTCGATCCTCAGCAGGTCGCCCTGATATCTGTTGCTCAGGTCGTATGAAGTCGTATAGTATGTGCCGTTCTTGAAGATTGCAAGTATCTTGTCATCTCCGCTGAACTGTCCGAGCAGCTCTCCGCGTCCATCTTCATTGAGCCTCATCACGTCAGGGTCGAACCAGACGTCCTTTCCGCCGATTGTGGAAACACCTTTGGACTTCTGGGTGATGCGGCGTACTGCATTCTTGGTCACGACATTGCCCCGGGACAGTTTGCCCTTGATTGCAAGATCGGAGAAATCGTACTCCATACTGAGATTCTTGAGTCGCGGTCTCGGTATGAACGTGAGTTTCACGGTCTCAGCCTCGCCGTTGTGGTTTACTGTGAACCATACGATCTTGGAACCCGGCTTGCCCTGAGTGATGTCGTATTCCTTGTCTCTGGTGATGCTCGTGATGGCAAACCTCTTGGCGTAGTACAGGTCGGACTTGCCGTCTCTGTAGATTACGTTGTAGATGGTACGTGTGTCACCACGGTTGAAAATGCCCACATAGAGCAGGTCCTTGCCGAAGAAGTCTTTCTCCACAACCTTCTTGATCCAATATTTGCCCTCCTTGTTGATAACTACGACCTCAGACATGTCCGAGCAGTCGCAGATGTATTCGCTCTCGTCTTTCTTGAGTCCGATTCCCACGAATCCTTCCGCAAGATTAGCGTAGAGCTTGGCATTGTTGCTGACAACCTTGGTGGCGGCGATAGTCTCGAATCCGGTAATCTCGGTCCTTCTCGGGAAATCTTTTCCGTATTTGGTCTTCAGGCCCTTGAAGAACTTGATGGTGTATTCTGTGATATGTTCGATCTGGTCATTGACAGTCTTGAGCTCTTTCTCGATTTCAAGTATCTTCTGGTCAATGACTTTCGTGTCGAATTTGGATATTTTGCGGACCGGCTTCTCCACGAGTTTGAGGATATCCTCCTTCGTGATTTCCCTGAGCAGCTTGTCCTGGTATTCCTTCATCTTGGAGAAGATGTCGCCTACCTGGGCCTCCCAGCTCTTCTGGTCCTCTTCCAGGAGTTTGTAAATCCTGTTCTCGAAGAAGATCTTTTCCAATGAAGTGTAATGCCAGTTGTCCTCGAGCTCATTCTTCTTGATTTCGAGCTGCTGGCGGAGCAGATCCCTTGTGTGCTCCGTGTCGTAGATGAGGATATCATCCACGCTCAGGAACTGAGGCTTGTTGTCCTTGATGACGCATGCGTTCGGTGCGATCGTGGTCTCGCAGTCCGTGAACGCGTACAATGCATCGATGGTCTTGTCAGGGGAAACATCATTCGGAAGATGGATGACAAGGTCCGCCTCTGCGGTGGTCATGTCTTCGATCTTCTTGATCTTGATTTTTCCCTTGTCCTTCGCCTTCAAGATGGAATCAACGAGGATGTGAGTCGTCTTTCCGTAAGGTATCTCCTTGATGGCCAATGTATTCTTGTCGATCTTCTCTATTTTTGCCCTTACCTTGACGCTGCCCCCGCGCTTCCCCTTCATGTATTTGGAACAGTCGGCGTATCCTCCTGTCGGGAAGTCAGGAAGCAGTTCGAACGGTTTGCCTTCGAGATATGCTATGGATGCGTCTATCAGTTCATTGAAGTTATGAGGAAGGATCTTGGATGCCATACCGACGGCGATTCCTTCCGTGCCCTGTGCAAGCAGCAGAGGAAAACGAACCGGGAGCTCTACCGGTTCCTGGTTCCTTCCGTCGTATGAAGTCATCCATTCAGTGATCTTCGGGTCGAAAATCACATCCTTCGCGAATTTGCTCAGACGGGCCTCGATATATCGTCCTGCAGCGTTAGGGTCACCTGTGAGGATGTTACCCCAGTTACCCTGGCAGTCTATGGCATAGCCTTTCTGTCCCAACTGGACGAGAGCTCCAAGTATGGAGGCGTCTCCGTGCGGATGGTAATGCATAGCCTCGCCCACGATTCCGGCCACTTTGCTGTAGGCTCCGGTATCATGTTCGTACATTGCGTGCAGAACACGTCTTTGAACAGGCTTGAGGCCATCCACGATATTCGGGACGGCTCTCTGGAGAATCACGTAGGAAGAGTAGTCGAGGAACCAGTCCTTGAACATGCCAGACAGCTTGTATTTCTTGCTGTCACTTCCCAAGAGCTTCTCGTATTTGTCCGATGGAGTCGCCGAAGAGTCGTCAATCGGCTCTTCATTCAAGTTCTCATCATCATCCAGCTCGTCCTTAGACAGCTCGTCATCGTCAAATTCTTTCATAAAGTCTGATTTTCAAATAATTATTCTTCGTATCCGAACTTCCTGAGTTCTTTACGGTTCTCCCTCCAGCCTTCATCCACCTTCACGAACATTGACAAGAAGACCTTTTTCTGGAAGAAATCCTCCATTTCGATTCTTGCCTTCGTGCCCGTGCGTTTCAATGCGCTTCCTCCCTTGCCGATGATGATTCCTTTCTGGGAATCCCTCATCACATAGATTACGGCGCTGATTTCATAGCGTTCCTCGCCTTCCTTGAACTGTTCGATCTCCACTTCGCAGCAGTAAG
>OJAM01000491.1_pt1 | contig 17508 bp, 20 predicted proteins | sample 1589071 | NCBI WGS metagenome assembly OJAM01 (sample SAMN03283243) | human gut metagenome | biome: human-associated habitat; material: feces | host: Homo sapiens | place: Peru | collected 2012
GTTCTCCATAAAAACACCCCCGTTTCCTTTATTATACCAGAAACAGGGGTGATTGGGTAGTTTTTTGACAGGCTGAGCCGGCGCAGGGAATTCCCTGCGCCGGCTCTTTGCTATACTCACTTGATCGCCTCGCCAAGCACCTGCCGCAGCAGCTCCGCCGTAGTCACCTCGCCCCGCAGCACACGCTGGCACTGCTCCCGCATCTGGGGCGTCACCTGACAGCCCTCCATGCGGACGGAGGCCTCCGCGTTCTTCATGGGAAGTGTATATCGTTTGTCGCTGCTCTTGCACATAGAAAAACTCCTCGCGTCATCCGCGAGGAGTCTGGAGCTTGTGGCCGGATTCGAACCGGCGACCTGCTCATTACGAGTGAGCTGCTCTGCCAGCTGAGCCACACAAGCATCTCTATGAGAATCGGCTCCTCGCCGTACTCTGTTTGTTAGTTTACCACACCTGTGGGTCGGAATGCAATAGCCGTCGTATGCAGATCCAGCGGCGTAAGCACGGTCAAATACCGGATGATAGTATAGCATGCTTTCCGGCCGCCGTCAACCTTCTTTTTCCCTGCGCGGCAAAATAATACATAACGTAATCTTCCCCGCCCGTCGTCCGTTTTTTCCATTTTCGCGAAAGTTCCGCGCTTTTTCCGCACAGACCGCACCTGTCGGGAATCGGCGCCGCTTTTCCCGTTTCCTCCGCTTTTGCCGGACAATTCCGCCTGCTTTCCGCAAGACATCCCCTTTACATATATTTTACATAATCCGACATGTCATAATTTTTACAAAGAGTTATCCACAGTTTCCACCGAGTTTTCCACAACGCTTTTCAGCCTTTATTTTCAACGGATTTCAGTCTATTTTCATATATTTTCCAATGCTGAAAACGCGGTCGTACGCTGTCATTATCCCTCGTTTTACTTTACATAACATCATTATTTGCCGTCCCGTTTACCATAACGACACCTTCTGTGTCCTATCACGGCAGCAGAACGCCCCGCTCCTGACGGAGCGGGGCGGCGCCGTTATTCCAATGTACCCAGATCCATGGTGGCGTAGGCATTCAGATCAAGACCGGCTCTGCGGCCCGCCTGATACTCGTAGTAGCCCTGCGCGCCGATCATGGCCCCGTTGTCGCCGCACCACTTCAGCGGGGGGAGAAACAGCCTGACGCCCGCCTTGCCGCAGGCGGCATGCAGGTCGGCGCGGATAACGGAGTTGGCGGCCACGCCGCCGGCGGCCACCAACGTTTTCCGCCCGGTAAGCGCCAAGGCCCGCATGGCCCGAGGCACCAGCTCGTCGGATACCGCCCGGGCAAAGTCCCGGGCCAGGGCCGGCGCATCCAAAGACTCACCCTTCTGCTGGGCGTTGTGCGCCAGATTCACCACAGCGGTCTTCAGGCCGGAAAAACTCATGTCCAACTCTGCCCCGGCCACATGGGCGCTGGGCAGGTCGTACACGCCGCCTGCGGACTGCTGCGCCAGCTGGTCCATAGGCCTGCCGCCGGGGTAGGGGAGCCCCAGCACCCGCGCCGCCTTGTCGAAGCATTCGCCAGCGGCATCGTCACGGGTGGCACCCAGCACAGTCATATCGGTGTAGTCCGCCACATCCACGATCAGCGTATTGCCGCCGGAGATGGCCAGCGCCACGAAGGGCGGCTCCAGCTCCGGGAACGCCAGATAGTTGGCGGCGATATGTCCCCGCACATGGTGGACGGGGATCAGCGGCACCCCCAGCGCGTAGGCGGCGGATTTGGCGAAGGACACCCCCACCAGCACCGCGCCGATAAGGCCGGGGGCATACGTCACCGCCACGGCGTCCACGTCCTTCTTGGTCAGCCCCGCGTCGACAAGCGCCTTGTCGGACAGGGCGGCGATGGCCTGCACGTGCTTGCGGGAGGCGATCTCCGGCACCACGCCGCCGTACAGGGCGTGCATGTCCGCCTGGGACAGGATGGCGTCCGACAGCACCGTCCGCCCGTCCCGCACCACCGCCGCGGCAGTCTCGTCGCAGGAGGATTCAAAGGCCAGAATGTTCATTTGCTCTCCTCCCCAAAGGTCCGGGTCAGGATCAGGGCGTCCTCCCGGGGCAGATCATAGTAGTTCCGGCGGCGTCCGGCCTCCCGGAAGCCGAACCGGGTATACAGGGCAATGGCGGCGGCATTGCTGGGCCGGACCTCCAGGGTCAGGAAGGCCAGGTGGTTGGCCCGGGCAAAGCGCAGGAACACGTCCAGCAGCTTCCCGGCCACGCCCCGGCGGCGATACGGGGGAAACACCGCCACGTTGGTGATATACCCCTCGTCGGCGGCCACCAGCAGCCCGGCATAGCCCACTGCCTCCCCCGTGGCGGCGTCCTCCGCCACCAGAAAGGCCGCGCACTCATTGTCCAGCTCCTCGGCCAGCATTTTCCGGGACCAGGGCCGGGAGAAGCAGGTGCGCTCCAGCTGCTCCAGAGCGTCCAGATGATCCGCCGTCATGGGTACAATGTTGATGTTGTTCATAATTTCCTCGGTTTTACGCGATGTTATTCCACGGTGACGCTTTTGGCCAGGTTCCGGGGCTTGTCGATGTCGCAGCCCCGCTCCAGGGCGATGTAGTACGCCAGCAGCTGCAGGGGTGCCACGCCCAGCTGGGGCAGCAGCATAGGCTCCACCTCCGGCACCGTCAGCACCCGGTCTGTCCGGGCCAGCATAGCCTCCCGGTGGGTCTCGGTGGTCAGGGCCAGGACGCGGGCGCCCCGGGCCTGTACCTCCACCACGTTGCTCATGGCCTTGTCAAACAGAGGCCCGTAGGTGCTCAGGGCGATAACCGGCGTTCCCTCCTCGATCAGGGAGATGGTGCCGTGCTTCAGCTCGCCGGAGGCATACGCCTCGGAGTGGATATAGCTGATCTCCTTGAGCTTCAGGCTTCCCTCCAGGCTCAGGGCATAGTCCAGGTTCCGGCCGATGAAGAACACGTCGTCCCGTCCGGCGAAATCCTTGGCCATCTCCCGGATCCGGTCCGCCTGGGCCAGCACCTGCTCCAGCTTTTCCGGAAGATCCAGGATATCCCGGATCATGGCGGTGTATGTCTCGTAGTCCACGGTGCCCATGACCTCGCCGAAGTACAGGCCCAGCAGGTTCAGCACCGCCATCTGGGTGCTGTAGGCCTTGGTGGTGGCCACGGCGATCTCCGGCCCGGCCCAGGTATACAGCACGTCGTCGGACTCCCGGGCAATGGAGGAGCCCACCACGTTGACGATGGACAGAATGCGGGCGCCCCGCTTTTTGGCCTCCCGCAGGGCGGCCATGGTATCCAGCGTCTCGCCGGACTGGCTGATGACGATGACCAGGTCCCCCTCCCCTACGATGGGGTCGCAATAGCGGAACTCGGAGGCCAGGCACACCTCCACGCTGCGGCGCAGCATCCGTTCCAGGTTATACTTGCCCACCATGCCCACATGGTACGACGAGCCGCAGGCCACGATGTAGATGCGGCCGATGGCCCGGATCTGCTCCGGGGTCATGGTCAGGTCCTGAAGCACCACGCGGCCTCCCTGGATCCGGGCGGCGGTGGCCTTGCGGATGGCGGCGGGCTGCTCCATGATCTCCTTGAGCATGAAGTGGGCGTAGCCGCCCTTTTCCGCGGCGTCCACCTCCCAGTCCACATGGTGGTGCTTCTTCTCCACCGGGCGCAGCTGGCGGTCGTATACCCGGATGCCGCTGCGGGACAGGATGGCCAGCTCCCCGTCGTCCATATAGGCGATGTCCCGGGTGTGGCGGATCAGGGCCGTCACGTCGGAGGCGATGAAGTTCTCGCCGTCGCCGAAGCCCAGCAGCAGGGGCGCGTCCTTCCGGGCGGCCACCAGCCGGTCGGGATAGTCGGCGCAGATGATGCCCAGGGCATAGGCCCCGTCCACCGCGTGGAGCAGCCGGTTCATGGCCTCAAAGAAGTCTCCGCAGTCGCTGTAGTAATAATCCAGCAGCTGGGCCACCACCTCGGTGTCCGTCTCGGAGCGGAAGGTGTAGCCCTTTTGCAGCAGCTCCTCCTTCAGAGCGATGAAATTCTCGATGATGCCGTTGTGGACCACGGCGAACTTGCCGCTCTGGCTCAGATGGGGGTGGGCGTTGACGTCGCTGGGCTCGCCGTGGGTGGCCCAGCGGGTGTGCCCGATGCCCAGGGTGCCCGGCAGGTCCGCGCCGTCATGGCTCATCTCCCGCAGCACCTGGACCCGGCCCTTTTTCTTGCAGACCCGCAGCACGCCGTCGCCGCACACGGCCATACCGGTGGAGTCATAGCCCCGGTATTCCATGCGCTCCAGGCCCTCCAGCAAAATAGGGGCGGCCTCCTGGCGGCCTACGTATCCGATAATTCCACACATAAAAAAATTCCTCCTGATCTGTTGAAATGGGGAGGACAAACACGCAGATGATTTGCCTCATTCTCCGGTCGCAGCATCTCTGTTTTGCGGTCGCCCGCATATTTGCCCGCTGCGTGCGCGCCCGGACGGCGCGGGAGAGCTCCCGCCGAAGGCTCGATACTCTCTCCTCCTCGTTATCCTGCCGGAAAGCGGCAGGCACATGGCGCTTTGTATGGGTTTTTCCCGGGGGCCTCCTTTCGCGGTTCTGCGTTCTGTATATCAAACGGCCTCAAGGCCGGATGAAGCGGTATAATTTCCCCTCCCCCGCGCATACTGGCGATAGAAGGGGGAATGCCTGTGGCCACTGCTTTTTTCCGCACCATCATTCTGTATCTGCTGCTGATCGTGGGTCTGCGTCTGACGGGAAAGCGCCAGATCGGCGAGCTGGAGCCCATCGAGCTGGTGCTGACCATGCTGCTGTCGGACCTGGCGTCGGTGCCCATGCAGGATTTTGATTCGCCGCTGATCAACGGGGTGGTTCCCATCCTGACGCTGCTGGCTCTGACCACGCTGCTGAGCTATATCAGCTTCCGCAGCGGGCGGTTCCGGTCCCTGATCTGCGGGGAGCCGGCCATTGTGGTGCGCTGCGGCAGACTCCAGCAGCGGGCCATGCGCCATAACCGCATGACGGTGGACGAGCTGATGGAGGAGCTGCGGGGCCAGGGAGTCACCAACCTGAAGGACGTGAAATACGCCGTGCTGGAGACCAGCGGCCAGGTATCGGTGCTGCTGCGGTCCGACGCCCAGCCGGTGACGCCCGCGCAGCTGTCCGTGAACGCGGCGGACGATCCGTTCCTGCCGGTGCTGCTGATCAACGACGGGCGGCTGCTGCGGGACAACATGAAGAAAATGGACGTGGACGACGCGTGGCTGCGCCGGCAGCTGAAGCGGGAACACCTGAAGGACCCGTCTCAGGTGTTTCTCCTGTCCCTGGACCAGGGGGGCAACGTGATCTGCCAGGCCAAGGAGGACGTATGAAGCGGTTTCTGATCGTTCCCTCGCTGGTGCTGGCGGCTCTGCTGGCCCTGTGCATTCTCAACGCGGCGGCTCTGAACCGCCGGACCGGCCGGTGGATGGACCAGGCGGACCGGATCGCCCAGCTGGCGGCCCAGGAGCGCTGGGACATGGCCCGGGAGGCCATGGACGCCCTGGCGGACAGCTGGGACGGGGCCCAGGATTATCTCCATGTGGTCATCCACCACGAAACCCTGGACGCGGCCCAGGTGACCCTGTCCCGGTGCCGGACCCTGTGCCGGCTGGAGCAGGGGGATGACCTGCTGCCGGAGCTGACGCAACTGCGCCAGCAGCTGGAGCTGCTGGACGAGCTGGAGCGCCTGAGCCTGCGGAATATTCTGTAGCCCTTACTTCTCACTCAGGAGCTTGTTCAGCTCGCTCATGAAGGTGTTGATATCCTTGAACTGGCGATACACCGAGGCAAAGCGGACGTAGGCCACCTCATCGGCTTTTTTCAGCTTCTCCATGACCTTTTCGCCGATGACCACGGTGCTGACCTCCCGCTCCAGGGAGTTTTGCAGCTCCTGCTCGATCTCGCTGGCCATGCGCTCCATGTCCGCCGCGGACACCGGGCGTTTTTCGCAGGAGCGCTGGATGCCCCGCAGCACCTTGCTGCGGTCGAAGCTCTGGCGGCTGCCATCCTTCTTGATGACCACCATCGGCAGATACTCAATGGTCTCATAGGTGGTAAAGCGCTTCTCGCAGGACAGGCACTCGCGCCGCCGGCGGATGCTGGCTCCCTCGTCCGCAGGACGGGAATCCACCACCTTGCTCTCGCGGTAGCCGCAATAGGGACATCTCATGGGTCTCTCCTCCTTTGTGGTGATACTCCATGGTATTATACCACATATCGCCGGATTATGGTAGACCCAAATTTCACTTTTCTTCCGGGGGCACCGGGTCCCGGCCCAGAAAGCGGTATTCCGCCCAGCGGCGGCCGTCCATGGTCCGGATCCGGGCCAGGCAGAACAGCTCCGTCAGGGGAAAGGGCCGGTCCTCGCCATAGGGCAGGGCCAGCCGCAGCTGCCGCCCCTCCCGGCGGCACATGGCCCCCGGCGGCAGGGGCAGCGGACAGTCCCCGGGTCCGGCGGGGCGCCAGGCAGGCTCCCGGCTCCCGCAGGGCTCCGCCCCGGCCCACCGGACCCCGCCCAGGGAGGCCGTCAGGCGGCGGGAAAACCGGCGGCGCAGCCGCCCGCCCTCCAGAAGCCCCAGGTCCAGGCGGCCCTCCTCCCCCTGGACCCAGGCCCGCCACAGCCCCGGCTCCGGGTCCGGGCACCGCAGCTCGAACACTGTGTCCTGCCCGGCGGCGGTCACGGTCATGGTTCCGGCGGCCCGGTCCCCGATATACACAGGATACGTCATGCAGCGCGCCCCCTCTCCCGGCAGTGTATGCCCGGGATCGCGCAAAAATGCCCCGCCCTATGGGCGGAATTATTTCGATAGCCTTGGCTCCCCCTTTGGGGGAGCTGTCGGCGCAGCCGACTGAGAGGGAAAATCGCCGAAACTCCTACAGGCCCTCTCAGTCACCTTCGGTGACAGCTCTCCCGGAGGGAGAGCCAAGTAAAAATGGGCTTCGCCCTTTCCGGCGACCCCCAAAAAACTCCCCGGCGGACGCAGGGTCCGCCGGGGAATTTTCCGGCTCCGGGGAAGGTTATGTACCCTCCGCCGGGCCGCTATACCAATCTGCTGCGGGGCAGGCCGAAGCTCACCGCAATGGCGTCGTCCACCCGCTCCATCACCGCGCCGTCCACCCGGCCCATCCGCTCCCGCAGGCGGCGTTTGTCCAGAGTGCGGATCTGCTCCAGCAGGATCACGGAATCCTTGGGCAGGCCGCAGCACTGGGCCGCCACCTCGATATGGGTGGGCAGCTTGGCCTTGCCCATCTGGGAGGTGATGGCCGCCGCGATGACGGTGGGGCTGTGGCGGTTTCCCGTGTCATTCTGGACGATGAGCACCGGGCGCACGCCCCCCTGCTCGCTGCCCACCACCGGGCTCAGGTCGGCATAATAGATCTCGCCGCGCTTGACATTCGTATCCACAAACGTTCACACTCCGCCGGAAGAAGTACCCGAAGCATCGGGTCACTTTCATTCTCCCACGCAGCCGGGGAATTTATACCCGGTTTTCCCGCCCCGTTTCATTCTATGGAGCCGGGGCGGCCAGTGTGCGTCAGAACCGCAGCAGCAGCTCCCGCTCGGTGACCTGCCCGTTTTGCAGATACACCCGGGGCACCCGCTTGCTGACGGCGCAGGTCAGCTCATAGGGGATGGTCCCCGCCTGGGCGGCCATGGTCTCCACTGGGTTCCGGGGCCCGAAGATCTCCACCTCGTCCCCCACGTCCACCCCGGGCAGGTCCGTCAGGTCGATCATGGACATATCCATGCAGATGCGGCCCCGCTGGGGCGCGGGACCCTTGGCGGTCATCAGGCTGCACCGGCCGGACAGGCACCGGAAGAACCCGTCGGCATAGCCGTAGGGCACCACGCCCATGCGGGTGCGGCGCTGGGTGGTGAACAGCCGTCCATAACTGACGGAGGTGCCGGGCTCATAGGTCTTGGTGGTGCTGATGGTGGTTTTCAGGGTCATCACCGGCCGCAGGTCCAGCCCCTTGGCAAACTCCCCATACCCATACAGCAGCAGGCCCGGGCGCACCATGTCCAGGTGCATCTCCGGATAGCAGGCGGTGGCCCCGGTGTTGGCGCAGTGGCGCAGAGGGAAGCGCCTGCCGCGCTTTTCCTCCACCGCCCGGATCACCCGGCAGAACAGGTCAAACTGCCGGCGGGTATAGGCCACGCTGTCCGGGTCCGGCTCATCGGCCACGGCAAAGTGGGTGAAGATGCCCTCGGCCTCCAGCCCCGGCAGGGCGCAGGCCTGGCAGATGCCCTCCACGCCGCCGTCAAAGTGACTGCCGTCGCAGAGATAGCCCAGCCTGGACATGCCGGTATCCACCTTGATGTGGATCTTCAGCGTGCCGCCCAGGGCCGTGGCCTCATGGCTGTATTCCAGGGCCTTGGCCTTGCAGGTGACGGCCTGGGTAATGTGGTGCTCTATCAGCCGCCCCACCTGCTCCTTGGGGGTGTGGCCCAGGATCAGCACTGGCATGGAGACGCCGTTGGCCCGCAGCTCCATGGCCTCGTCGATGCTGGACACCGCCAGATAATCCGCCCCCAGGTCCTGGAGGGTCCGGGCCACCTGCACGGCCCCGTGTCCGTAGGCGTCGGCCTTTACCACGCCCAGAAAGCGCACGTCCGGCCCGATATGCTGCCGCAGGCGGCGATAGTTGTGGGCCAGTGCGTCCAGGTCGATCTCCGCCCAGGTCCTCCGCAGTGTAGATTCCATGATGATAGCCTCTCTTTATTCTGAAGTAAAGGACAGCAGCCGGGCCGTCAGCACCACGCGGCTGTCCTGGGTAAACTCGGCATACAGCGGCGCGCCGCCGCCGTCCAGCCACACGGTGCACAGCACCTTGCCGCCGGCGGCGGTGGTGTCCAGGGCCAGACGCAGGCAGTCGGCCCCATCCAGGGTCTCCCGGCCCGCCTCCGCCAGATAGCCCTCCGCCACGGCGTGCAGCAGCCACGGCAGGCAGTTGGCCGGAGCCACGTCCCGCAGACTTCCGGCGGACAAAGCCGCCCCGTCGTAGGAAACCGTCAGGTCCTCCCCGCTGACGCTGGCCGTCAGGCCCGCCAGAGCCTCCGGGGCGGTAACGGTGGTCCCGGCGCCGGTGGGGGTCCAGTCACAGGACACGGTGAACGTGCGGTTCTCCGTCTCCAGGTGGCAGGTGATCTCCGCCTCCATATGGGCGGCCTGCATATCCCGGTACCGCTGCCGCAGACTCTCCGCCTGCGACGTGGTCTTTTTTCCGCAGCCGACCAGCAGCAGCGCCGCCGCCAGCAGCCATACCAAGCATTTTTTCACGGTAAACCCTCCCTTTCCGGAAGGCTCTCCGCTATCCCAGCGATGTTCTCTATCTATTGCAGCTTGCCGAAAAAGCCTCGCAGAGTTTGCCGCCCGCAGGCGGCAAATAAAGTGCAATCCGTTTTTTGCGGCGGCGTGTACGTCGCAAAAAACACTTCTCAGTCTGCAAGTGTGGAATTTGTTCGCTTTCAGCGAACAAATTATGCGCGCGGCAGGCTGCGAATCTTTTGTTTTAAAAGGGCAAAGCCCTTTTAAAACAGTGTCTGTCACTCCGTTACCTCCCGCAGAGCGGCAGGAATGCGGTCCAGCAGGTCCGACGGGGTCATGCCCCACAGGCCCACGTCCCGGGCGGCCAGGTCCCCGGCCCGTCCGTGGAGCCACACCGCCGCGCAGCAGGCGTCCATCGGCGCAAGGCCCAGGCCCAGCAGGCTCACCAGCATCCCCGACAGCACGTCGCCGCTGCCGCCCTTGGCCATGCCGCAGTTGCCGGTGGAGTTCACCATCCGCCGCCCGTCCGGGGCGGCAATGACCGTGCCGGGGCCCTTGAGCACCAGATACACCCCGTGCCGGGCAGCAAAGTCCGCCGCGGCCTGCTCCCTTCCCCGGGACAGATCGCCGCCCGCCCGGAGGAATTCTCCCTCATGGGGCGTCAGCACCGTGGTGCGGCCCCGGCGCAGGGACAATGCATCCATATGCCCGGAAAGGGCGTTTATGCCGTCGGCGTCCAGCACCAGGGGCCGGTCCAGGTCCAGCAGCCGCCGGACCAGGGCGTCGCATCCGGGGCCGCGCCCCAGGCCGCAGCCCACAAGCACCGCGTCGCAGGCGCCGGCCCGCCGCCGGATGGGCTCCTCCGCCTCCGGGGACAGCCTTCCCTCCCGGGACGGCAGGGGAAACGGCATGACCTCGTCGCACTTGGCCGCCGCCACCGGCCACACCGGCTCCGGAACCCCCAGATACACCAGGCCCGACCCGGTGCGTACCGCCGCCCGGCCTGCAAACACCGCCGCGCCGGAAAAGCCCACGCTGCCGCAGATGCACAGCACCTTGCCGAAGGTGCCCTTGTGGCCCATGGGGTCCCGCCGGGGCAGAAGCCGCCGCACATAGGCCGCCGTGATCTCCTCCATGCCGTCACCTCCCGGATTTTTCCCTTAGTATAGCACGGTTTTGCGGCGATGGCGAGGTTTTTTTCCCGGTCCGCCCGGAATATTTGGTTCCTCCGGCCTTGACAGCGCCCCGGTGAAAAGAGTATAAATAGGTAACTGAACACAAGGAGGTATCCACCATGCATTCTTCTACTCAACAGTTTGTCCGGGCCATGGACGCCAAGGACATCAAGCACTCCGACCCGGAGGCCGCCGCCGGCGGCCGGGAAACCGTCACCGTGATCTACAGCGGTGAGAATATTCCCTCCATCCGCATGCGCTTTTTCTTCGACCAGGACTGCCAGGATGTGGCCATCCGGGTATTTGACCTGGTGAAGGTGCCCGAGGCCAAGCTGGATGTTCTCCTGAAGGCCATCAACGCCGTCAACCGGCGCTTCCGCTTTGCCAAGTTCGTTCTGGACACCGACGACAACAGCGTCCAGGCCGAGCTGGACGCCGTATTCCGCAGCCACGACGTGGGGGAGATCTGCCTGGAGCTGATGGCCCGCTGCGTGGACATCTGCGACAAAGCGTATCCCGATCTGATGAAGGCCCTCTGGGCCTGAGTCGAGCCCCGTCGATTTTGGGGATTGAGTCCGGCGGTTCGATGTGTTATACTGGACTTACTTTTTCAGGAGGCATGCTGTATGACACTCAATGAACTGAAAGTCGGCCAGTCCGGGGTCATCACCGCCGTGGGCGGGGACGGACCCCTGCGCTGCCGTCTGTTGGATATGGGACTTATTCCCCGGACCGCCGTCCGGCTGCAAAAGGTAGCCCCCATGGGGGACCCCATCGAGATCCGCGTCCGTGGATACGAGCTGACCCTGCGGGTGGAGGATGCCATGAATATCCAGGTAAAGGGGGAGACGGTATGATCTTTGCCTTAGTCGGCAACCAGAATTGCGGCAAGACCACGCTTTTCAACGCCCTCACCGGCTCCAACCAGCATGTGGGCAATTTCCCCGGCGTCACCGTGGACCAAAAGACCGGTGAGATCCGGGGAGAAAAGGGCTGCTCCGTGGTGGATCTGCCTGGCATCTATTCCCTGCGGCCCTATACCCAGGAGGAGATCGTCTCCCGGGACTACATCCTTCAGCAGAAGCCCGACGGCATCATCAACATCGTGGACGCCACCAACATCGAGCGCAACCTCTATCTGACGCTGCAATTGCTGGAGCTGCGGGTACCTATGGTGCTGGCCCTGAACATGATGGACGAGGTCCGCGCCAACGGCGGCACCGTGGACGTGCAGAAAATGAGCCGTGCGCTGGGCATTCCGGTGGTGCCCATTTCCGCCGCCAAGGGCGAGGGCGTGTCGGAGCTGGTGGACCAGGCACTCTCTGTGGCCCGGGGCCATGTGCTGCCTAAGGTCACGGACTTCTGCGCCGACGACTCCGCCGTTCACCGCTGCATCCACGCGGTGGTCCACCTGATCGCCGACCACGCCGACCGCATGGGCGTTCCGGCCCGGTTCTGCGCCGCCAAGCTCATCGAGGGCGGCGACGATCTGGCGGACCGGCTGGCCCTGGACCAGAACGAACGGGAGCTGCTGGAGCACTGCATCGTCCAGATGGAGACGGAAACGGGCCTGGACCGCAACGCCGCCCTGGCGGACATGCGGTACACCTTCATTGAAAACGTGGTGGACGCCTCGGTGGTCAAGTGCCACGAAAGCCGGGAGCACGCCCGGTCCGTGCGGCTGGACCGTCTGCTGACGGGGCGATTCACGGCGGTGCCGGTGTTTTTGGGCATCATGCTGCTGACGTTCTGGCTGACCTTCGACGTCATCGGCCAGCGGCTGTCCGACTGGCTGTCCGTGGGGGTGGACGCCCTGACGGCGGTGGTGGACCGGGCGCTGACGGCCTACGGCATCAACCCGGTGATACACAGCCTTATCGTGGACGGCATTTTTGCCGGTGTGGGCAGCGTGCTGGTGTTTCTGCCCATCATCGTGACGCTGTTTTTCTTCCTGTCCATTCTGGAGGACACCGGCTACATGGCCCGGGTGGCCTTCGTCATGGACAAGCCCCTGCGCAGGATCGGCCTGTCCGGCCGCAGCATCGTTCCCATGCTCATCGGCTTCGGCTGCTCCGTTCCCGCCATCATGGCCACCCGCACGGTATCCTCGGACCGGGACCGGAAAATGACCATTTTGCTGACGCCGTACATGAGCTGCTCGGCCAAGATCTCCATCTATGGCTTTTTTACGGCGGCGTTCTTTCCCCGCTACCGGGCTCTGGTGATGATCGGCCTGTATGTGCTGGGCATCGCCATCGGCATTGCGGCGGCCCTGATCATGAACAAGACCGCCTTCCGCGGAAAGCCTGTGCCCTTTGTCATGGAGCTGCCCAACTACCGGCTGCCCAGCGCCAGAAGCGTGGCTCTGCTGCTGTGGGAAAAGGCCAAGGATTTCCTCCAGCGGGCGTTCACGGTGATCTTCTGGGCCACCATTGTCATCTGGTTCCTCCAGAGCTTCGACACCCGGCTCAACGTGGTGTCCGACAGCTCCGGCAGTCTGCTGGCCCTGATCGGCCAGGTCATCGCCCCGATCTTCGCACCCATGGGCTTCGGTGACTGGCGCTGCGCCACGTCGCTGATCTCCGGCTTCATTGCCAAGGAGTCCGTGGTCAGCACCCTGGGGGTGCTGCTGGGCGGCGGGGCCATCTCCGGCCTGTTCACCACCCGGTCCGCCCTGAGCTTCCTGGTGTTCACCCTGCTGTACACCCCCTGCGTGGCGGCGGTGGCCACCATCCGGCGGGAGCTGGATTCCTCGCTGAAAACGCTGGGTGTGGTGGCCATGCAGTGCGGCGTGGCCTGGCTGGTGTCGCTGGCGGCATACGCTCTGGCGGGCCTGTGGTAAGCGGCCATCACCGCCGGATATAGCGCCGGGACAGGCCGGGATATAACGGGATATAGCGGGACGCCCCGGCCAAAACTGGCCGGGGCGTTCTTTGCGTTATTCTTCCGGCAGCCAGGCCAGCGTCCGGCCCAGAGGCGCAGTGAACCCCAGGGCCCGGTGCATGGCCTCGTCACAGGGTGCGCAGCATACCGTCAGGCTGGCGATGCTCCGCTCCCGGCACAGTGCCTGGGCGGCCTGCACCAGCTGCCGGGCCACGCCCCTGCGGCGAAATACCGGCTCCACATAGAAATCCTCCAGCTGACCAACCGGTCCGCAGGCAAAGGTGGAGAATATCTCCGCCACCGAGCACATGCCCACAGCCCGGCCATCCCGCCTGGCCACCAGGAAGGTGATTCTCCCCTCCCGGACGGCCTGGGTCAGCCGCTCCTGCTGCTCCTCCGTCAGGGGTTCCTCTCCAATGTCCTGGCGATAGCCGTTTTCCAGCTTCCCAAGCTGCCAGTCTGTGGGGTCGGTCAGCCGCTCCACGGTGATGGGCCGGTGCTCCCGGGGCGGCAGCAGCATCAGCGGCACACCCCACTCATCGGCCCCGTTGGCCACAAAGCCCAGTCGGCCCCAGAAGCGCTGCCGCGGCGGTGTGGTGCAGTTCAGCTCCGCGTATCCGGCCCCCTGTTCCCGGGCCCAGTTCAGCAGCGTCCGGGCGCAGGCCGTGCCCATTCCGCCGCCCCGGTGCTCCGGCAGCACGCAGAACTCCAGAATGAAGCATTTGCCGTCCTCGCCGGTGAACACCGCCGCCAGGGCAAAGCCCACATCCTGCCCGTTCCGGGAAAACACCAGCCAATGGACCGGATGGACCGGCCGGGTGCGAAGGCTCTCCATGGTCCGGCGGTAGTCGTCTCCCAGAAAATACGGCCGGTCCTCGTCCTCCGGGTCCGGGAAAATATCCCGGCAGAAATAGGCCCGAAGCCGCTCCCAGAACAGGGACCGTTCCTCCTCCGTGACGGCCTCGCAGATGACAATGTTTTCTATCATGTACTTTTCCTCCATTATATTGCGCCAAATGGCGCGATTTACGGGAGGGTCAGCAGCTGCGGCCCCTCCCCGGCCGCACGATATGATCCATCATGAAGCATTCCTCCTTTTCCATAGTTATTCCCGCAGGATATCGGGCGGACAGAGTCGTCCGCCCCTACAGGTCTAAATGCATGGGCTGGGACTCTGCCCCACCCCTGTGCGCAAAAAACTCCCTCTGCGGTAAACGCAGAGGGAGTTCCTTCCTGTAACTTGCGAGGCCCTTACGGAGTAAAAAAACTTACTCGGTGACGAAGGGCAGCAGAGCGATCTGACGGGCCCGCTTGATGGCCTCGGTCAGCTGACGCTGATGCATGGCGCAGGTGCCGGTGGTCCTGCGGGGCAGGATCTTGGACCGCTCAGAAATGAAGCGGCGCAGCTTGGCGGCATCCTTGTAATCGATATACTCGCACTTGTCAACGCAGAACTGGCAAACCTTCTTGCGCTTGCGGCCGGCGCCCCGGGGGGCTCTATTTTCGCGTTCCATAGCCATGGAAGAATTCCTCCTTTATAGAATTAGGTGTACCTGGGGTACTCAGAACGGCAGGTCGCCGTCCTCCTCGTCGATTTCGGCAAAGTCGGAGCTGCCGCCCACGGGAGCGGAATAGCCGCCGGTGGGTGCGCTGTAAGCAGGGGGAGCGGAGAAATTACCGCCGGTGGGAGCACCGTCCCGCTTGGAATCGCCGAAATAGACGTTGTCGGCAATCACCTCCGCACTTCTGCGGTTGTTGCCTTCGCGGTCTTTCCAGTCACGGATCTGAAGCCGGCCCTCCACCACGGCCATACGGCCCTTGGTGAAGTATTTGGCCACGAACTCGGCCGTGCTGCGCCAGGCCACCACATCGATGAAATCGGTCTCCTTCTCGCCGCTCTGGGACTTGAAGTCCCGGTCCACGGCCAGGGAGAAGCTGGTGACGGCGGTACCGCTCTGGGTACGGCGCAGCTCAGGGTCCCGGGTCAGACGACCCATGATGAAAATCTTGTTGAGCATAAAACTGCCTCCCTTACTCGCCCTTGCAGACGATCATGGAACGCATGATGCCCTCGGTAATGCCCAGGATACGATCCAGTTCCTTGGGGAATTCCGGGCCGCTGGTGAAGCTCATCAGCACATAGTAGCCTTCGGTCTTGTAGTCGATGGCGTAAGCAAGACGGCGCTTGCCCCACTCGTCCACGACCACGTCGGAGCCGTTCTGCTCGGCCAGGGTCTGGAACTTTGCCACGGTAGCGGCAATAGCCTCCTCACTCTGTGCCGGGTCAATGATGTAAACGACCTCGTAGTTGGCGGAAATCTTAGCCATACTTTTGCACCTCCTTTTGGACTTATGGCCCTCACCTTCTGTGAGAGCAAGGATATGTCCGCATACGCAGACTCATATATTATACCGGTTTTCCCGGAAAAGTCAAGGTTTTTCCGGCTGTTTTTCCCGATTATTTTGCAGGGCCGGCACATATGGAAAAGCTTATCCGTAGGGGCCGATGGTCACATCGGTATAGTACCAGTGCAGGATATCCTGCCAGGTTTTGCCCTCTGCCGCCAGCTGGTTGGCCCCGTATTGGCTCATGCCCACACCGTGGCCGAAGCCGGTGACGTGAAACGTCACCCTGTCCGCCGCGGCCTCCGCAGTGAAGCACGCCGACCGCAGACCGTACAGGCTGCGGACCTCGGTCCCCTCCACGGTGACGCCGCCGATGGTCACGGTCTCCACCCGGCCGGAGGCATTTTCCGTCCGGCCTGTGATCCAGGTTTCCGGCGCCCCGGCAAAAGAGGCCTCCGGGTGAGCCGCCAGAAACGTCTGCTGGAACTCCGCCGCCGGCAGCTCCCTGACGCTGTAGTAATTGGGCACAGAGCCTTCCCCTTCGGGGCTTTTCACGCTGTGCAGATACGGCAGGGTGGACACCCACACGTCTCCGGAGTTGGCGGTGACTCCGGCGGAGGAGGAGTGAAACGCCGCCAGAATGGGCTGTCCGTTGTACAGGATCACCTGTCCGTCGGTGTCCCGGACGGCCTGCTGGATCTTGGCCTCGTATTCGGCGGCGTGCTCGCCCCATTTTTCCGCCGCCGCCTGGGCGGAGGTGTAGGCATTGCAGCAGTGATAATCCATGCACACATCGGCGTCCGGGTGCTCCGCCTTGCGGCCGGAGGCCATGTGGTAACAGATAAAGGTCCGCTCCGCCACGGCCTGGGCGTCCAAGGCCTGCTGGTGGAAGGAGGCAGGCATTTCTCCCCGGACCACCCCGGGCAGATACTCCGCCATGGTCATCTCCACCACCTGCTCCCCGTCCCACACCCGCAGCAGAACCGCCCCGTCGGCGGCGCTTTGTCCCGGGACTGTCCCGGTTTGTCCCGGGTCAGCATCCGGGACAGGCCGGGACGTCCCGGTGTCCTTCCCGGCGCCCAGCAGAGCCCCGCCAAACAGCAGCACCGTCAGCAAAAATCCCGCCGCCCAGTAACGCATGTCCATCCCTCCTTCGTTTGGTGGCAGTCTATGCGGAGGCGGACGGCGGCAGAACCAAAAAAATCTCCCCGGCGGTTTTCCGCCGGGGAGAGCCGCTATCATCTGTTATCCGAAGCTGCGGTTGGACCGGAGGACTACCTCCGCGTCGAACTGCTGGCCGTCCCGCAGGATGGTCAGGGTCACGGTGTCGCCGATGACGTGGCTGCGCCGGACCGTCAGCAGGTCGCTGGTGACGGAAATGGACTGGCCGTCCGCCGCCAGGATCACATCGCCGGCCTGGATGCCGGCGTCGGCGGCGCCGGAGCCGCCGGACACCTCCACCACCTGGACCTGGGTGCCGCCGCCATCCTTTTCCACGGTGGTGACGGTGATGCCCAGGGAGGGAGCGCCCCGGTAGCTGCCGGTGGCAATGATGTCGTTGACCACGAAGCTGACGGAGCTGATGGGCAGAGCAAAGCCCAGGCCCTCCACGGTGGCCTCGGTATCGTCCGTGGTGCTCATTTTCAGGGTGTTGATGCCGATGACCTGGCCATAGGCGTTGATGAGGGGGCCGCCGGAGTTGCCGTTGTTCAGGGCGGCGTTGGTTTGCAGCAGGGTCATGGACTTGCCGTCTACCTCCACCGCCCGGTTGATGGCGGAGATGATGCCGTTGG
>OJAM01000492.1_pt1 | contig 17484 bp, 17 predicted proteins | sample 1589071 | NCBI WGS metagenome assembly OJAM01 (sample SAMN03283243) | human gut metagenome | biome: human-associated habitat; material: feces | host: Homo sapiens | place: Peru | collected 2012
ACGAGCCTATAGGCTCAGCCCGGGTCATGCCCCAAGGGGGCTAGTGCAAACCACCGGCACGGCCGGTGGTTATGATTTGGTACGCCCGACACGATTCGAACGTGCGACCTACAGAGTCGGAGTTTTCAGGTGCATCCGGATAAAGTGCTGTGTTTTCAAGGGTTATACGGTTTTTAACGAGAACAGCCAGCTTCTCTGAACTTTCCGAAAACCATTGAAAACACTAGACAAACCGGCTTTTGAAACTTCGCGGACAATAGTAGTCAAACAGTAGTCAGTCTCTGTTTTTGGTCTGGTCATTATAGGCTGCGAGATAGCTGAAGCAGAACCAGAAGCCGTCGCGCTTAAGTAGTTTTTCACGCAAGGCATCGGCCTTTTCCGCCTCGCCATGCGTTTCCAGCAGTACGCAAAGGCCGTAAGCGGTCATGGCAAACTGCAAATCGTCTTCTTCCGCGTCCAACTCTGCCAGCATATCCTCCATTGGCGCAAAGCCAGCCGCCACGCGCATGGCTTTTTCATACGCCGTGTGGTGGCCGACGTACATATCGGGTCGATAATGCTGCTTCAACGTTTTTTGTGCCTCGTCCGCTTTTTCAGCACGAAGCTGCGAAAGTACCAGCCAGTAGACATCCGCAATATACATATCGTCGTCCTGCGGCGCGATGGCAAGAGAACCGGCAAAAGCGGCGGTCGCCGCATCATAGTTTTGCAGCATATACTGTGCCATACCGATGCGGTAGCGCGACTCGACACTCACGCCGTCCGTCTGTTCGCAGCGCGTATAATCCGCGAGCGCCCGTTCAAATTGCAGCGTATCGAGATACTTGGGGCCGCGTTTGCGGTAAGCTTCCATGCGTTCCGGTTCAAGCGCGATGGCCTGTGTCAGAGCGTCAATCGCCTCCCGGAAACGCAGCTGCCAGCACAGCGCGTCTGCCAGCTCCAGAAGAGTTTCATACGTCTGCGGTTTTGCGCGGCAGGCGAGAATTTCGTCCGTGTCGGCAAGCCCATGCGGCAGATTCTGAAACTGACTTTCGTGCGACGCATGAACGTCTGCAAAGTATTTTCCCATGTTACCCCTCCGAAATGGTTTCTTTTCTGGCGGTCAACCAGAGACTGATCAGGTAAAATGCCAGACACAGCAGCATGACGCACACGCCGGGTGCCAGCAGATATTGGTACGCACCCCGCAGAAACGCGCCGCGCTTATACGCAAAATTGACCATCGTCCCCCAAGTTGGGCGATAGAGATCGCCAAGCCCCAGAAACGAGAGCGTCGACTCCATCATAATGCAGCTGTTCACCCCAAGCAGGAAGCGCGAGAGCAGCACGTCCGACAGGTTCGGCAGGATGTGCCGCACGGCAATATGGGCGCGGCTGTAGCCGAGAATGCGACAGCTTTCAATAAACGGCTGCGTGTGCAGCTGCAAAACCTTTGCGCGCACGGCGCGCGCCGTGCCGACCCAGCTGAACGCCGCAATCAGGATGATCAGATGCGCGGCGGAGCTGCCAAAAAACGTTGCCAAAACGATGAGGGTAATGAGCTTTGGAAGCAGAACAAAAATCTGAATCAGGCCATTGAAAATCTGCCCGATCCAGCCGCGGAAGCTCCCCAAAATCCCGATACCCGCCCCCAGAATCAGCGTCAGAATACTGCTCAAGACGCCGACCAGCAGCGTCTGCCGTGCGCCATAGACAAGCTCGGTAAAAATATCATAGCCCATCGCGTTTGTGCCGAGCAGATGCTCCCGGCTTATGGGGAGCCACTTCGTGAACAGCTCTTTTTGATTATAGCTTGTAAAAAGCTCGGGTACAAATGCAGCCAACGCAAAAACGGTCAGCAGCAAAAGTCCCAGAATGAGCGGCAAAAGGCCTTTCTTTCTCATGCTCTGCCCTCCAATCTCCGCTTGGGGTCAAGGAGCAGACACAAAAAATCGGTAAGCAGAATCGACAGCACCATGATGCACGTCGTCACAAACAAAATGCCCTGCATGAGCGGATAGTCGAGCGTATAGACTGCCTCCGTCAGCAGCGAACCCATCCCGCCGATGGAGAAAATTTTTTCGATCACGACCGAGCCGCCTACGCAGAGCGACACGCTCATGCCGAGCATCGTGAGAAACGGCTGTGCGATCGAGCGTAGGAGATACTCCCGGCGGATGACTCTGTCCGGAAGTCCCCGCTGCTTCGCGTACAAAATGTCCTTTCCGTCCGACGCGCTTGCTGCCATGTTGCGCACAAGCAGATACCGGCTGGGAAGCGCCGCCAGCGTTAAGGTTCCGACCGGCAGCAGCAGATGCAGAACTCTATCCCATACATGCCCAGCCGTACCGCGCACAGCCTCCGGAGAATTGAGCCCGGTATAGGGTAGCCACCGGTTTTGAAAGCAGAACACGATCATCAGTCCCAGTCCAATTAAAAACGTCGGCACGGCGTTGAGGATAATCAGTGCTGTTGTAGAAAAGCGGTCGGCAAGCGAATCCTTTTTGTACCCGCACCGAAGTCCCCACAGAAGCCCGATGCCAGCCGAAAGCAGCACCGCCGGGACAGTAATTTGCAGCGTATAGCCGATTTTCTCACCGATGAGCGCCGAGACAGCTGCGTCCTTTTTATACGAATACCCGAGCGTCCCGTCCAGCAGCGACCGCAGATAGAAGCCAAACTGCGCCGCAAGTGGTTTGTTCAGATGCAGCGCATCCTCGTAAAACGCCACCTGCGCGGGCGTCATGTCCTGCTCGGAAAAGCCTGTCAAGTACGCCACAGGGTTGCCCGGCAGCAGACGCGGCAGGAAAAAATTCAGAACCACGACCAGCAGAAAGCACACGAGCGCAAGCCACATATTTTTTCTGTAATCCTTCACGCCCGCACCTCTTTCAGCCGGTGGTCTTCGTCAAATTCATAGACTGTGTCACAGTAAAAATCCGTCAGCGCCCGGTCGTGGCTGATGAACAGCACAGACCCGCCATTGGGCAGCATCTGCGCCCTTACAAGCGCCAGAAGATTTGCCTGCGTGGACACGTCCAGCATCGATGTTGCCTCATCCAAAATCAGAAGCTTCGGGTGTAAAAGCAGGCAGCGCGCCAACGCCACACGCTGCGCTTCGCCACCGGAGATCTGCCGCGGCAGATGGGCGAGGATTTTTGTTGACAGCTGCATCTGCGCCAGAATGTCGGCGATCAGCTTCTCCGTCTCCTGCCTGTTTTTCGTCAGACGATGATAGGAAATCAGCTCCCGCAGCCCTGCGCCGATTTTCTGCGAAGGGTCGAGCGTGGCATGCGGCTGCTGATAAACCATCTGGATAGAAAGGCCGCGTCTGCGGTCATAGTTGCTTTTTTCGGATACGAGCAGCTGGCCGTCGAGAAAAACCTCCCCCGCGTCCGGCGGCATTACGCCGCAGAGAATCTTTGCAAGCGTCGATTTTCCGATGCCGCTTGCGCCGGACATCCCGATGATGCTTCCATCTGGAATGTTCAAGGAAACATCCTGCAAAACCGTCTGGTTTCCGAACGATTTGCAGCAGGTTTTAATTTCAAGCATGGCAGCACCACCATTCCGTCTTTCCGTCCGCATGCTTCTGCATCGCGCCGTTCAGACAGGCTTCGTCCGCCTCCGGGCAGCGGGCGTAAAACGGACAGCCGGATACGCCCTCGCGCAAAACTGGCGACGGCTGCATCCCGTTTGCGACCTGCGCGGCTAGAAGCGCCTTCGTGTACGGATGGCGCGGAGCGCGCAAGACCGTGCTGTATGCGCCCGTTTCCAGCATCCGTCCGCCACACAGCACCAAAACCCGATCGCAGCGTGCGGCGACGGAAATATCATGCGTGATAATGAGCTTCGCCGCGTCCGGGAAAATCGAATCCAAGAGCGCGAAAAACTGCGCACGCCCGGCTTCATCCAATCCGTTTGTTGGCTCATCCGCAATCAGAAGCCGCGCCCGGGAGCAGGCTGCCAGCGCAATCGTCACGCGCTGTGCCATGCCGCCGGAGAGCTGAAATGGATACTTGTCCAGAACCATCTCCGGCGCGTCAAAACCCGCAAGACGCAGCTTTTCCGCCGCCAATGCCGGAAAATCTTTGCGCGGCAAGCCGAGCTTTTTCAGGCTGTCATAGAGCTGCTTGCGCACGGTACGCACAGGGAGCAGAAACTCCGCGCCGTTCTGCGGAATATACACGAGACTGTCGCCGCGCAGCGTTTGCAGCTGTTTGCCGATTGGGAGCGCCGCGCCGTCCAGCTGGATACAGCCGCCCTGCATCCGCACGTTCGAGGGGAGAAGCCCCAGAATCGAGAGTGCCAGCATCGTTTTGCCCGAGCCGGTTTCCCCGATGACCGCCAGCCGCTCTCCGGAAGAAAGAGAAAAAGAAACGTCCTGCAAAAGCACGCGTTCGCCGTGCGAAAGCTTTGCGGAGATCATACCGCAGGCGTAAGAGAACGCCGGAAGTATTTCAGTTGCAGCCATCGGCGTTCCCTCCCTTCGCAATTTCCATTATTGTACCGTATCCGGACGATGTGCGTAACCCTCCCCGGGGGATAATTTTTTAGGGCATCACCGCACAATTGTGTCTGCGTGCCTCGCCGGGTCTTTTCCGCCAATTCTGTGGTTCAAAAAACGGTGGATATTGATAAAAACGCGGAGATTTCCGAAGAAACCCCCGCGTTTGAAAGGTACCTTGATTATTTTGCTGTGATCGAGAACCAGGTGTTTGCGTTATTGAGTCCAAACACCGCATCTACGGTGAAATTCTCATACGCTGCATTATGGACAAGGATCTGGCTGTCCCAGTAGAGGGCAATGAGCGGCGTATGCGCGGCATACCAGTCCTGCAGGCTGCCCGCCGCAGTCGTGTATTCTTCCACAGTCTTTGCTTCGCCCATTGCAGAGAGGATAGATTGGAATTCTTCGTCAAACACCTGACAGCCGCCCTGCACGGGATGCGTACCGTCGACGTAAATGGAGGCAAGGCCGTTCTTCATGCCTATACCGGCAGCCGTGTAGCCGTAGATCGCGGCTTCCATGGTGATATTGTTTTCAGAGAATTTGTTGCTGGTCTTGGCGTTATAGCTGTCTGCGTCCAGTGTTTCAAGAATGACCTGAATACCGAACTGCTCGAGCTGCGTCTTGACAAGCTCTGCATAGCCGACATGGGCTTCCTTGCCCGCGTTGCAGGTGAGGGTAAAGGCGCAGGTCTCGCCGTCCGCGTTCACATAGAAGCCGTCCGCGTTCTTTTCGGCGTAACCGGCATCTGCCATATATTGCGCGGCTTTGTCCAGATCCTGACCGAGCGTTTCGGTCTCCTTATAACCCACGGTCACGGGCGGCACGAAGCCGCGGTTGGGGTTCGAGGCATAGGCGCTGCCGAATACGGTACGGAAGCTGTCATAGTCCAGCGCATAGGAGACTGCCAGCCGAAGATTCTCATCTGCAAAGAGACCGTTCGCGTTGTTGAACGCCAGCACCGCCGGTGCATTCGCCGCCGTGACGGCTTCGAGCGTCAGAGTGTCGGTCGCAGCCAGCACATCCTGATACGAACCGGAAACGCCCGTGGAGTATGCCCATGTCATGTCCAGATCGCCGTTCTGGAGCGCCAGATACATGGTATCTTCGTTGCCAAACAGCCGGTAGGTGAGCTTGCCGACATTCGGTGTCTGCGGATAATATGGATTCGGAATGAATGTGAGCGTCCCAGCCTCCTTGTTGAAGCTGTCGAGCATATACGGTCCGCAGGTGACGCGGGCTTCAGCTTCTGTGACGGAATCCTTGCCCTCGTAGATGTGCTTCGGCATGACGCGGAAGGACGTCATGTTGGAAAGCTCACGCACGTTGGCAGAGGTCAGCGTCAGGGAAATGGACATTCCATCGTCGGAAATCGCATAGGATGCGTATTTTGCCTCCGTGACCTTGCCGTCTTCGCCCGTTTGAGAGACAAAATTGGCGCTGCCGTTTGCGTCGTCATATTCGAGCGTAAACAGAATATCCTCCGCCGTGACTGGTTCTCCATCCGACCACGTCATGCCCGGCTCGATGGTGTAGACCCACGTGACGGAATCCTCCGTTTCATAGGAAGCAAGCAGCGGATGGTAATTGCCCTCCGCGTCCTGCCAGACGAGCGGCAGCTCGCTGACGCCGCTGGCAAGCATATCGAAGTTATACTCACCAAACGTCGCTGTCTCAATGACAGCCGTCGTGCCGACCGTGAACTGCTCGATCGGGTATGTGAGCGCTTCCGGTTCCGACGGCTGCTCCGTCTGTGTCGGCTCAGTTGTTTGATCCTCCGTCTGTACCGGCTGTTCCGCTGGCTGCTGCGTCTGGGATTCAGGGGTGCTGCAGGCTGCCAGAGCAAATACGAGACTCAGGCAGAGCAGCAAAGCAAGAAGTTTTTTCATTTGTGGTTCTCCTTTGTGTGAATATATGTAAAATCAGAGATTTGCAGTTTGAATGAGATCTCAATCAACCTCCTCCGCGTCGACGAACAGATTCGTGACCTGCACGGGGATCGGCAGGCGGCTCTGCTTGACGGCGCGAAGCACCATGTCCTTGAGCTCGGCGCAGCAGGGCTTGTCCATCGTGACGATGGTGACGCTTGCAACGTCGTTGAGGCTGAAAATATCCGCCAGCTTCACGGTAATATCAAAGTCGTTTTCCGGGCAGCAGATCAGCGGAACACGGCCCTTGGACAGGGCGTCATGGAAGCCCGGATAGGAAAACGCAGAACAGTCCGCCGCAATGAGCAGATGTCCGTGATGGTAATAGGGCGAGAGCTTCGGCGCTTTATAGAGCTTGATTGGCCACTGCACCAGGTCGCTGCTTTCCTGAAGCAGAGCTTCGGGGCTGAAGTCACGGACTCGTTTCCATGGGTCAAAATTCTTGTCGATCATAGCGTTCCTCCTCAGCGAATGTAGCGGTCAATGGCCTTTTTGAAATCGTCAAGCGTCTGTGTATCGCCGGACTGCACTGCGTCCACAACGCAGTGGTCGAGATGGTCTTTCAAAATCACCTTGGCGATGGATTGCAGCGCGCCGATCACAGCGGAAAGCTGCATCAGAACGTCTGAGCAGTCTTCTCCGCTGTCTACCATCGCGCGGACGTGCTGCAAATGTCCGGAGGCTCTCGCCAGCCGGTTCTGAACATATTTCGTGTTTTCATGATGGTGCGGATGCTTGTGTCCGTCCGCATGGTCATGCTCGTGCGGATGCGCATGCTCGTGGTCATGCGTGTGTTCATGTTCATGAAAATGCTCCTGTTCCAGTTCGTCCACGCACACCGCCACCTTTCATTTTTGTATTTTACAAAATTTCGCGCTGGCTCGTAAGCCTCCCCGGGGGATGAAATTTTGTGCGCGGTGCAGAAATCGGAACCCCCTCCGGGGGTAAACTGCGAGATACACGCATCTTTTTTTGCGTGTGTTTGCTGAAATGGTGATTCAAATTGTGAAAATCGCCAAAATTCATTCTTCATTTTTGTGCGAAATATTCAAAACCAAAAACAGGATCCGGTGCAGGGGATGCAAAATGCCCTCCGCGCCAGCTGCGCGGAGGGCATTGGGAATGGGATCCGCTTTATTTTTCCATCAGGCGATACAAAATGGTGACGACCTGTGCACGGGTCGCGGTAGCGGTCGGATTCAGATTGCTGCCGCTGCCCTTGACAAGCCCCTCGGAAACGGCCCAGAGCATTGCGTCAGACGCCCAGGATGCGACTGCAGATGCGTCGGAGAACTTGGCAAGATCGCCGGACACAGCCGGTTTTCCGGCGTTGCGGTAAAGCATGGTGACAAGCTCCTGACGCGTGATGCTGCCGTTCGGATTCGTGCCGTCGGAAATGCCCTCGGTCTTTGCCCACTCCAGTGCTTTCTGGTACCACGGGCTTCCGCCGTCAACATCTGCGCCGGCTGCGCGGCCAAGCACTGCCCACAGCGCGGCGCGGGTCATGTTAGCGTCCGGACCGAAGGTTTCCTTGCCGGTGCCGTTGACGATGCTGTTCTCTCTTGCCCATTTCACGGCGTCGGCGTAATAGGCCGCCGCCTTGACATCGTGGAACACTTCGTCCGTCTTTTCCAGTGAAATGCGTCCCTGTGCGCTGGCGTAGCTGCTGCCGATCACGCCGTTCAGCTGCTTCTGGATGTACTGCGCGACAGCGTCGCGGACCTTTACGCCGTTGCCGTTGTTGGCGTAGGCTGCGCCGGCTTCCTTGGCTTCCTTCAGCGTGTAGTAGGTGTCATTGCCATTGATCAGGAAATTGTCGCAGACAACGGCGTAGGTCGCCTTGCTGTCAAATGCCTTACCATTTACGGAGGTGATGGTCACGCGGCTGACGGAGTCTGCACGGAAGAACTTGCCGTAGGCCTCGCCCGCGTCATATTCCTTGCCGGTATCGAGCGAGTAGGTCAGACCGGAAATCTGCGCAAAGCCCGGGCAGTTTTCCCGCTGCGATGCGGCCTCCAGCGTTTCCAGAAGCTGTGCGCCGGTCAGTTCAATGACACCAATTCCCATCGGGGAGAACGGGAGTGCCTTTAGCAGATCTGTTTCGGTGATCTCGCCGGAATACAGGAAGTTGTCGCAGTTGCCGCCGTTCTGGATGGCGACCAGCGGGAGCTTCTTGTTGTATCCATCGATGTAGTTCTGCGCATACCAGCGCAGTGCGTCCGTCGTCAGATCGCCGAGATTCGTCTCGCCGTTCCAGTTCGCGGAATCCGCGCCGGTCAGGATAACATCGGAGCGGCCGACCGTTTTACCGGCAGCTGCCTTCAGCGCGGCGGCACTCTTGGCGATCTCCGCGTCGCTGCCGCTCAGATCCGGCGTGAGCGAAGTCACGGTCTTGCTGGAATTGTCAATAACATACGCGCCGACCGTTTCCGCATTGCCCGCATCAATGACAAGATCGCCGTATTCGCTGCCGCTGACACCGGCGTTGGACAGGCAGATCGTCACGTCCGCGTTCAGCCTTACGGGCTTCGGCTCGGAAACGCTCAGGCAGCCGTCCTGCACATTCGCTGCTGCGGAAGTAGCGGTCAGGCCATAAAAGCCGACCTTCAGACCGCTCTTTGTAGTAAGGACCGTACTGGCTTCAAAGGAATAGTATTCTGTTTCTGACGCGGCGTTGGCAGAAAGAACCGTGAATGTCGCAGCCGCTTTCTCTGCGCGGTCCGCCGTGACTTCGCCCTTCATGTCCTTGTTGTAGGTCAGAGCCTCTGCGCCATTCTGCAGCTCGGCCTGTGTGTAGTATTTCGTGATGTTCTTGTGGTAACCGTAGCCGGTCGTGGCGTCGGCGTATCCAAATTCCGCAAGCCCCATCGCCGCAACGTCATAGCCAGCCGCGTCCATCAGGTTGTAAACGCCCAGACCGCGGTCGCTGTTCGCCGCAGCTGTGCCCTGCAGGAAGTTGCCGGCATCGGCCAGAATCACGTCCGCACCCGCGTTTTCGTAGGCCGTCTTTGCAGCGGCGACCTTCGCATATACGTCCACATCACCGCGGATGTTGGCGGTATAAAGGATCACAGTCTTGCCGGTGTAGTTCTCCGCCGCGAAAGCGGTGACAGAGCACAGGCTGAGAACCATGACCAATACCAGAAGAAGACTCAGTGTTTTTTTCATATTGTTTGATTCCTCTCTTTCACTCTGGAGTGTATCTGCGCAGATTTCTGCGTTTTTACCAATATAGCAAACTGCTTTGTCTGCCGCAAGCTCCCCCGGGGGTTCTGAAAAATCATTTTTTCGAAAAAACTTCCGGCGTTGCAAAAGCGCAGCCGGAAGAATTTTATTATGAAAAGCTGATTGGAATGGAACGGACGTTCAGCTCCTGCGCGGCCTTCGCAAGATCAACATCCGTGTACCAGTCGCCGTAAAGCTGCTTGGCAAGCGCCAGCTTCGCGTAAAGCATAGTCGCCTCGTCGCCCCAGAGCGCCGAGGGAGAAACCAGAATGATCTGCTGCTCCGGGAAGCGCGCCTGCGCCGAGGCACGGATGGAAGCCGCCTGCGACAGATCCGCGCATTTGAGGACGACCTGAGGCTTTTTCGCCTGTACCCAATCGTCCGTAACGTTGGGATCGTCCCGGTTTTCCGCGATATTGAACGAGCCGGTCGCTGTGATCAGATCGCAATATTGCTGGGTCACGCCGTCGGTTTCCGTTTCAAAATAAATGGAGATCTGCTGGCAGAGATAGATCTGCTGCGTCTTGTTTTGCAGTGTGAAGGTCCAGAACGCCAGCGGATCATACGTCCAATGCGCGTAGACAGTTTGGTCGTCTGTGCCGGAAAATACGGTTTCCGGCAGGAGCTGTTCGCCACCCTCTATCTGCGTCCACCAGCCGTTAAAGGCATATCCCTCCCGCAGCGGAATAGGAAGCGCGCCGTAGCAGTCGCCGTCGCTGATCGCCAGCGTCGCCTCCTTGGACTTGATCCTGCCGCCGTTCGGGTCGAAGGTCAGCGTCGCGGCGTCTCTGTGCTGCCAGTGCGCATAGAGCGTATGCGCCTGCACATCGGAAACGATTGTTTCCGGCAAAATCTGCTCTCCGCCATCTGACAGTGTCCACCAGCCGTCAAATGCATATCCGCGCCGGACGGCCTCCGGCTGCGCGCCGTAGGGCTGACCGGGCGTAACGCTTGCGGACACGGTTGCGCTGTCGCCGCCGTTCGGATCATAGGTCACGGTAACGCCGGCTGCCAGCTGCTCGGTGTAGACTGCCGTGCCTGTCTGTGCCACAGATACGGAGATATCCGGCTGTTCCGCCTGCGCGGTTTCATCCGGCTGCTGCGGCGTATCGGGCGGGGTCTCCTCCGCAGGAGGCTCCTCTTCCGACTCCTGCTCCGGCGGCTCAGGCTCTTCCTGCGCGGGCGGCTGCGGTTCTTCTTCCTGCGGCGGCTGCGCTTCCTGCTGCGCCTGCAGGATCGTGTCGGCCTGCGCCGGGTCTGCGATCAGGCGCACCCGGCAGGCGCACAGCGTGCCAAGGAGCGTCAGGCACAGAAAGACCAAAAATATTCGTTTCATCAAAATTCCTCGCTCTTTCACAGTGCAAGCCAGTACGTTGTCCAAAGCCGCTGCTTTTTGGAGAGCTTCTTCCAGACAAGCGACACAGCAGTCTGCAAAAACACGCGCATTTGCGTACGCTGCTGCTCGGTCATCTCGTGCGTGCTGTAAGCGGCCTCCTGCCACAGCGGGAGGATCTGCAAATACTGCGCGGCGATCTCAGGTCCCAAAATCGTTTCGATTTTCTCCGAATAGCTTGCGAACGGCACATTTTCCGGCTCCAGACCGGCAAGCCGCAGCCAGCGCAGCACATAGCGGAAGCTGGCACAGATACACACGCGCGCATCCGCGTCCGAAAGTCCTGCCCGGTTTCGTTCCCGCTTCTTTTTCAGCCAGTCTAGATAAACAGACGGCACGAACAGGAGCAGCAGCAACAGAATGATCACCAACACCGCGCGAATGGGACGGGAAAGCGGCTTCCTGTCTCCGTCCAGTGTGCTTTGCATGGACTCCTGCCGGAACGTCGGCGGTTCGCTCTGCGGCATTTGCTCCGCAGGCACATCCTGCTGTGCCGGAAGTTCGCCGTAAGCTGCCGTCTTAACGGCAAGCTGATCCCGCGCACGTTCCTCCCACGCCGAAAGCTGTGCGTTCTCCGTTTCCGGCAGAAGCAGGCAGCCTGCAGCCAGAAGGACAAATGCCGCGGCGATCGGAAGAAGCCGCCATGGACGCAGTCCGCCGTCCTGCGGCAAAAGCGTCAGCAGCAGGCAGCCTGCAAGCGCGATCAGCCAGCCGCGCTCCGGCAAAACGCCGAGATACGCCATCACACCGCACAGTTCGGCCAGTACAAACGTCCGGCTGAACCGCCCGGGCAGCGTCAGCAGCTGCGCAAGCAGCAATCCAAGCAAAATTGCGGCCGTCTGTAAGCAGCCGGCCTGTTCCGCCTGCGGCGCGTAAACGGGCAACTTTTCATAGAGGTAAGCCTGCTGCAATTCACTTGCGGCAAATAGCCGGTTCACGAAAAGACAAACGCCGTCGCGCGAGGGCTCCCACAAAACCCACACCGCAGCACCAAGCAGCAGGAAAAGAGAAAGCCGGACGATACTTTGAATCTTTGCTTGCTCCGGCAGAAAACAGAGTGCCAACAGCAGCACCGTGCCAGCCCCCCATGCGCCGAGCAGCGTCCGGCCAAGCCCTGCCATGCTGCAGAGCGCGCCCGCGCTTGTGAGATAGACGGCGGTACAGCCGATCGCGCGGAATATGCGGTTTTCCTGTTTTGCCTGCGGCGGTCTGGTGTCAACGATCTGCATGGATCATCCTCACAATTCAAAATGGAGCGTCCCGGCGCGCAGCGCATCCGCGCGGAACGCATGAACGCGGACGCGGCCTGGTTCAGCGATCTCCGGCAAAGCGCCGGCATCCGGGAAAAGAATGCTCACACAGCCGGTTTGCGCGAGATCCTCCGCCGCAGGGACGGCACTTGCTGCAAGCAGTGCGATATGCGCGTAGGAAAGCGCAGGGTGCTCCTGCAGGAACGCTGCGGTACGTTCAATCTCCGGCGCACTGCGCAGCAGTGTATGCACCGTCTGCGCCAGCGCGGGCATATCAGCAATATCATGCAGTTCGCCGGCGCAAAGCAGCGTGTGCGGAAGCTCCTGCCGCAAAAGCTCCGATGAAACAGAAACCATCGTATCCAGCATAGCGTCCAGCTGTTCCGGCGAAAGTGATCTCTCCGGCAAAAATACAAGCAGCAGCCGGTTCATTGCCGGCAGGCCAAACTCGCGCACCATCAGCGTCCCCATTTTCTCGGACAGCTTCCAGTGGATCTGCCGGATCGGGTCTCCCGGCACATACTCGCGGATACGGAACGTCTCGCCGGGATCATTTCCTGCTTTCTGTGCGGAATAGCTCTCGCTGTCCAGTAAAACCTCCGCCGCCTGATCCAGACAGACGGACACCGGGAAGGTCTGCGGCGGAAGCAGGACCTCGGTCTGCGCAGTGCATATCCGTTTCCGGGAAAACAGGCCGAAGCTGTCAAACTCACGGACGCTCGTGCAGGAAAGGCGTACGACACCGCTGTGCGTTTCGGCAAGCTGCCACGACAGCGATGCCGGCTTTTTCCCAACGGAAAGTGGCATGACCCGTGTGGAAGATTCACCGGTAAAGCTGTTTTCAGCTTCAACCGTAAGTTCAAACTGTGCCGGTATCCCGGATGAGGAAACAGTAAGCGTGCATGTCATCTGCTCACCGCGCCCCACTGCTTCCGGCGCGGAAAGCGTAAGCGTGATCTGCCGCGGAAGCAGCAGCGGTATGGCGGACAACAGCGGCAGCGCGGCGGCAAGCAGCACACAGAGCGTTCCTGCGCTGTTTGCAAACAGGTACAGACCGAGCGCACCAGCCAGCAGAATGCCCCAGAGGATTCTACGACCTGCCATACTCAAAACGCCGCGTCCGGCAGCGCAACTTCCCGCAGAAGCGCCTGCATGACGTCCTGCGCGGTGCTCTGCTGCGTCTTTGCCTGCTGGGAAAGCAGCACTCTGTGTGCGCAGACATCCGCAAAGATCTCCTGCACATCCTCCGGCAGCGTATAGTCGCGCCCATGCAGGTATGCGCAGGCCTTTGCCATTCTGGACACCGCCAGCGCACCGCGCGGACTGATCCCGAGCCGGAGCAGCGGATGCGCGCGCGAGGCCATTGCCAGCCGCGTGATATAGTCGATGATCTTATCGTCCATCGCCACCCGGCGAACCTCCTGCTGCATGGAAAGAAGCGATGCGGCATCCGCAGCCTGCTGTACCTGCTCCATGGGATTTTCCAGCTGCCGGTCGCGGATAAGCGTCATCTGGCTCTCGTAATCGGGATAACCAATCGTGAGCTGCACCAGAAAGCGGTCCATCTGCGCGTTTGGGAGCGGCTGTGTACCGGCCGTGCCGACCTGGTTCTGCGTAGCAATGACGCAGAACGGATCGGGCAGCGGATAGCAGATCCCGTCCACAGTGACCTGCTTTTCCTCCATGGCCTCCAGAAGCGCGGACTGCGTCTTGCTGGAGGTGCGGTTGATCTCGTCGCCCAGCAGCAGGTTGGTATCCGATACGATGCCCGGCATATAGCGGAACGCATTCTGCTGCTTGTCGTACATGGAAAAGCCAACGATATCCGATGGCAGAACGTCCGGAGTAAACTGGATCCGGCGGTAGCGCAGCCCAAGCGCCTTGCTGAACGCGACGGCAAGTGTCGTTTTTCCTACGCCCGGCACATCATCCAGCAGGATATGCCCGCCGCAGAGCATCGCCATCAGCACCTTTTCTACAATAGCCTGCTTGCCGGTCAATGCCTTTTGCACTTCCCGGCAGATCGCATCCAGTTTCTGATTCATTGCAGCTACATCCTTTTCGGTCGATTTTTTATATAGTAGCAAAAGATTTCTGCCTGAACAACCCCGGGGGGAGGTTGTTCAGGCAGAGAATTTCCATTACAATGAATAGCCGGGGTGATAAAATGGAGTTGTCTTCTGTCAAGCGTGCGTGCATCTGTGCGCTTTGTACAGCGCTGTGCTATGTGCTGCCGCTGGCGTTTCACGCGCTCGGCATGGGAAGCACGCTTTTGCCGATGCATCTGCCGGTTTTACTGTGCGGTCTGATCTGCGGCGCGGGCTACGGCGCGTTCTGCGGTATTGCCGGTCCGGTCGTTTCGTGCGTGCTGTCCGGTATGCCGACGGCGCTGCAGCTTGCGTCCATGGCACCGGAGCTGTGTGCCTACGGACTTTTGTGCGGGCTGCTTTACCGGCACATCCGTACCGGGAAGATCTATCCGGATCTGTATTGCGCACTGCTTCCGGCCATACTGCTCGGCAGAGTGCTCGGCGGTCTTTGCAAAATGCTGGTTTACCTTGCCACGGCAAGGGATGGCTTTACCATGACGGTGTGGCTTACGACTTATTTCGTGCAGACACTTCCGGGAACCGTTTTGCAGCTGCTTGTCATTCCAACAATCGTATTTGCACTGACACGCGCCGGTCTGATCCCGGCGAGATACCCAAGACAAAAAAGAACAGGAGAACCAACACCATGAATAAAGCTGATGTGATCGCTTTTTTTGACCGCTGTGCCCCGGAATGGGATGCCGATATGATCCGTAACGAACCTGTTATTCAGACAATTCTGGACAACGCCGGCGTCTGCGCCGGCATCGATGTGCTGGACGTTGCCTGTGGAACGGGCGTGCTGATCCCGGATTATCTGAAGCGATCGGTCCGCAGTGTGACCGGCATTGATATTTCGCCGGAAATGATCCGCATTGCAAAGAAGAAATTTCCGCAGGAATCTGTGAAGCTGATCTGCGGCGATGTAGAATCGGTGCAGCTTAACAGGCAGTTCGACTGCGTCATGGTCTATAATGCGTTCCCGCACTTCCCGAATCCAAAAGGGCTGATCGACCATTTGGCAGAGCTCGTACAATCTGGCGGCAGACTCAGCATTGCGCACGGGATGAGCCGGGCCATGCTGACGCGCCACCATTCCGGCAGCGCCAGCCGCGTGTCGATCGAGCTGCCGGAGGCGGAAGCCGTTGCGCAGATGATGGCCGAGGCATTCCGCGTGGACGTTGTCATTTCTGACGACACGATGTATCAGGTCTGCGGAATCAAAAAATGAGTTATAAAATGGGAATGCCCGATGCAACCGCATCGGGCATTTGTGCTTATTTCTTTTTCAGCAGCGACGCTTTTACCGCGCCTTTCGGGTCCTTGACGAGCAGGATCACAAGCCAGATGATGAGTCCCAGCGCGACCACGGACAAACCGAGATAAAAGTCGTTGAGCATATCGATCGGTTCCGGCGTGAAGAACGCCTCATGCAGCTCGGCATATTCAAAAATCGCATCACCGAGCCACATAAGCGACGCGCCCCAGTACATGAGACTCAGTGTACCGAGCCGCATGGTGTTGTCCGGCGCGTGCTTGTACCATAAAATCGAGCAGATGATCGCCGCAAATACACAGGTCAGAAGTGTCATTGCATCTCCTCCTTATCGAACGGCAGGTGTCACGCCGGACTCGCGCTTGACGACCTTATCCGCGGCGAGCGCAATGCAGCCCCACGCAGCCGTGACCAGAAGTGCCATCGTCACGCCGACGGTCGCCATCTCGTGCAGCATAACTGCCGCATCCTCCGGATTTGCCGCAGCCGTCAAAAAAGGGAACCAGGGTACAACTTCGCCATGCCAGACATGCTCATACGCCAGCAGCGCTGCGCCGCCCCAGAGCATATTTTTGAGCCACTTGAGCTTGCGGGAGAATGGGATCTTGCCCTCCGCCACGACCTCATTCTTCTTTTCTACCTTGGAAACCACGCCCGTGACGATAGCTTCCGCAGTCGGAACCAGGAAACATGCCATTGTTTGTTCCTCCTTTTTCTTTGGCGATTTTCGCCGTTTCAGGATACAATCCAGTGTAGCGCGACGCATCGGAAAGAAAAAGCTCCCGGGGAGGTTCAAGTCAAAATGATTGTAGAAACTGTAAAACTTGCAGCCTTTATATTGTGCATTTTAGAGAAATATGACGCGATACGGAACCCCGTGGGGAGGTTCAGTTTTTTGAAAAACAGTGCGTTTTTCCGCGCAAAACCCCATGTGGGGATATGAAAACACGCGATGTGCGTACAAAAAACATCCCCCGGGGGAGCTTCCGAATGGGCTTGCGGTCTGCTACAATACAGCCATCGGTTAATACGCTCAACCCAATCCAATCCTAAAACAAAAGCGCGGCGTTTCTTGGGGAAGAAAACGCCGTGTTTTTGTTTGGAACTGAACATCAGGAGGAAACGTCATGCATCTGGAACACGAACACGATTGCGGTCATACCCATGACCATCCGCACACCCATGAGCTGGAACACGCCCATGACCATTCGCACACAGCCGCGCCGCGCGATGAGCTGATTGCTCTGATGCGCTACATGGTCGGTCACAATGTTTCGCACACCAACGAACTCAAAGAGCTGGCACATAAGCTCGCCCATACCGGCGACAGCGAAGCCTGCGCGCAAATACTCGACGCAGTCCAGGATTACGAAACCGGCAATCAGAAGCTCGCAGCAAGTCTGGATCAGCTTCAGAAATGAACGGCTTCCGCTAAATCTGTTGGTTTTGCCTACGTTGGATTATCCAATGTTGGAAAAACCTACGTTGGATAATCCAACGCAATAAAATAAAGATATATTAAGTAAAGATATATAAATTACTGATAGAATCGATTCGATTCAGAAGCGGCGTCAGCAAGAAAAATTTTCTGCGAAAGATTATTGACAAACATTTGTTTTAACGTTATCATATGGAACATGGCAGGAAATCCTGCCGACAACAGAATATTCCGAAGCGCACCATGAAAAGTAATGAAGGAGCGCTGCGACCGAATAATGGCCGCAGCGCTCCTTTTGGTGCTCTTTAGGAGAAATATGGGGGTGGGATCACAATCCCAAACAACTGAATAGCCAGCAACGCGGATAACACCGCAGGTTGGGAAAAGCGCACGGC
>OJAM01000493.1_pt1 | contig 17476 bp, 12 predicted proteins | sample 1589071 | NCBI WGS metagenome assembly OJAM01 (sample SAMN03283243) | human gut metagenome | biome: human-associated habitat; material: feces | host: Homo sapiens | place: Peru | collected 2012
AACAGAAGTTAGCAAAATGGCCGCACGAAATGATGCTTTTGTCAAGCCCTGTTTTGAATTATTACGAAAAAATCCTCATACCCTCTCATTTCTGAGGGTAGGAGAATTTGTCAGCTTAACTTACTGACATTGTCCTTATGATGCCTGGATTTTTTCGCTCCTGAGAATACCACTGCGATCCGAACGCCCAAGAGATGGACGCAAAAATATAAAAAATTGGAATCCGAACGATGAGGTCCGGCGTATTCTTTCTCATTCTGCTTGGAATTCGTGTGGGTTTCAAGGGAGCCTTTTGCGCTGTCTTGCTTGACAAGCTGGGGGAAATATGGTACTTTATGTTTAGCAATACAAAATACTTAGAAATGCAAGGATGGTGCGGATGGAAGAACGTTTTTTGCAGCAGCTCAAGAAGGGCGTGCTGGAGCTGCTGGTTTTGCAGACGATCTGCCGGGGGCCGACCTATGGCTACGAGCTGATCGCGCAGCTCGGCAGCCGCTCCGGCGGACTGTTTACGCTCAGGGAGGGAACGCTCTACCCGATTTTATACCGGCTGGAGGACGACGGGCTGATCGAAGCGGTCTGGCAGCAGGAGACAGGGCGTGCGGCTCCGCGGAAGATCTATTCCGCGACGGAAAAGGGCAGAGAAGAAAATGAACGCCGTCTCGGCCTCTGGGCCGGATTCCGGACGGCAGTGGACCATTTTTGCGGGGAGGATGCAGGACATGAATGAAAAACAGCTTGCGCGCTATCTGCGCGCTGTCCGGCGGCGGCTGTCGCTATCGGGGCAAATGAAGGACCGGGTGATGGACGACCTGCGCAGCTCGATCAATGAGCGGCGCGAGGCCGGGCAGACGGATGCGGAGATCTTTGCCGCGCTTGGCCCGGCAAAGCAGGCCGCGGCAGAGCTTACCGCGCAGCTGCCGGGCTACGCGTTCCGCAAAAGCCCGCTGCGGTTCGTCTGCCTTGGCGCGGCGGTGCTTGCGCTGCTGGCCGGGCTTCTGAAAACCGTCACGAATCTGCGCGGCTTTGCGTCCGTCGGCGTTATCGGCGGCGCGGACGGGCCGACGGAAATTTTCATCGCCGGGCCGCAGATTTTTGATTGGGCAGACGTGATCGCCGCCGGGATCGTGCTGGTGCTCGGACTCATCGGATATCTGCTCCTGCGCCGTCTGCCGCCGAAAAAGGGCTGAAGCCCATATAGGAGGAATGACGCACATCCGCTGGGGCATCCGTTTGGCTATGCCGGCAGCAGCAGATTGACGGCTCCGGCCAGAAGCATGACGAGGATCGGGCTGAGCTTTGTTTTGCGGAGCAGGACAAGGCAGACGGCAAAAATCGCCGCCATGGCCCAATTCGTGTCCGCAAGCGCCACGGCCTCTCCGGCCCAGACTGCGTTCGTCAGAATCAGGACGCCTGCCGAGGCGATCATGGCCACGACCGCCGGGCGTGGCTGTCAGCGCACCGGGTACGCCCGCAAGCCTTGTCCCGACAAACGTGGCCGCGTTGATCGCAATCGGACCGGGGGTCATTTCCGCGATGGCGACAAGATCGGCGAACTCCTGCAGACTGAGCCAGCTGTGCTGCGTGACGATCACATACCCGCTGCCGAATGTAAACGCGCTGAGATACAGCGTGGAAAGAAACAGCTTTTTCAGCACCTGTTTTCTGCTCTTCATCCGATTCGTCTCCAATCTTACGCGGCCATGCGCCGCGCTGCTTTGACCATCGTACCACAGGAAGCGGGGACTGTAAATGCCGGATTCGGTCTGCGCCTCCGGTGCGCAAAAAACGTCCCCTGCCATGCGTATGGCAGGGGACGTCGCGGAATGCCGGGTTACAGCAGGATCTTTGCCAGCTCGTCGATCGTCTCGTCGAACACGCGCAGCGCGCTGCGGACGGTGTCGGGCTTCGTGAGGTCAACGCCTGCGATCTTGAGCTCTTCGAGCGGATAATCGCTGCCGCCGGTCGTGAGGAACTTCAGATAGCCGCTTGCGTCGCCGGTCGTCAGGATATGCTCGGCGATGGCCACGGCGGAGGAGAAGCCGGTCGCGTACTGATAGACGTAGAACGCGCGGTAGAAGTGGGGGACATACGACCATTCGGGGTCGATGTCCGCGTCGATGCCGATGCCGTCATAATAGGTGGCTTCGAGATCGTGATAGACCTTGTTGAGCGATGTGGCCGTCAGCGGCTGGCCTGCAGCGTAGAGATCGTGCGCCTTGCGCTCGAACTCTGCGAACAGCGTCTGCCGGTAGAGCGTCGTGCGGAAGCTCTCAAGGAAGTGGTTGAGGATGTATGCGCGGCGCTTTTCATCTGTCTCGGTCTTCAGCAGGTACTTGGTCAGCAGGACCTCGTTGACCGTCGAGGCGACCTCGGCGACCATGATGCGGTAATCATGGTTGACATAATCCTGCGTCGTATCGGAGAACCAGGAGTGCATGGAGTGGCCCAGCTCATGCGCCAGCGTGAATGCGTCGTTGAGTGTTCCGGCGTAGTTCATCAGCACATACGGATGCACGCCGAACACGCCCAACGAGAACGCGCCGGACTGCTTGCCGTCGTTCTCATATACATCGACCCAGCGCTCGGCGAACGCGCGGTCCAGCAGCTTCTGGTATTCCTCGCCCAGCGGCAGCGTCGCCTTCTTGACCAGCTCCTTCGCGTCCTCAAACGCGATGGGATAGTCGACGTCCTCCACGATGGGGACATACAGATCAAACACGTCGATTTTGTCGAGCTTGAGCGCGCGGCGGCGCAGCTCCAGATATTTGCGCATGGAGGGCAGGCTCTCGTGCACGGCCTCGATCAGGCTGTCATAGACGGACACGGGAACGTTGCCGCCGTCCAGCGCCGCCTCGCACGCGGAGGCGTAGCCGCGCTGATTGGAGAAATAGGTGTCGAATTTGACGGAGCCGCCGTAGAGCGCGGCGATGGCGTCGCCAAACTGCCGGTAGGTGCCGAACATGGCGCGGAACGCGCCCTCGCGCACGGCGCGGCTGCGGCTCTCACGGTAAACCGGGAACGTACCGGGGGTGAGGCGGACCTCCTCGCCCGCGTCGTTTTTGACCATCGGCAGCTGCAGGTCAACGTTGGTCAGCATCTCAAACGCGGCCTTCGGCGTGCCTGCTGCGTCGCCCAGCAGCGCCAGCATCTGCTCCCGCGCAGCGTCGAGCGTATGCGCGCGCATACGGACGATATCGTCTACCGTGTGCCGGTAGGTCGCCAGCGCCTCGTCCTGCATCCACTCGTCCAGATTTTCTGCCGGGATGGCAAGAATCTCGGGACTCAGGAATGCTATTGCGGCGTTGAACTTGATGATCAGGCTCTCGCCGCGGGCGGCCATTTCCTGATTTTCCGCAACAGAGCCGTCCTCTGTCTTCTTCAAAAACGCATAGGTATAAGGCAACTCAACTTTGAACATAGAGGCGTAGATGGTGTCAAGCCCCTTCTTGAACGCTTCCTTGGACGTGCCGAGTGTGCCGGGAATTGCGGCCAGCGGTGCAAGCGCGGCCTCAGCCTCCTGCATTGCGGCTTCCCACGCCGCAGTGTCCGGGTAGATCTTCGTCAGGTCCCACTGGAACCGGATATCCTGCTCGCTTCGTTTCATAGCGTATCCTCCTTTATAAATACTTCTATTATAATGACCAAAATCTTTCCTGTCAACGTCCGCTGCGGATGGGCAGGCAGTTGCTTTTTTGTCATATTCAGGGTAAAATAAATAAAAGAACCTCAATTGGGGGGAATACGATGAAGAATACTGCTCATTCCGCGCGGCAGTTTGCTTTCTGCTGCGTGACCACGCTCCTGACGGCGCTGCTTGCAGTGCTGACGTTTCTGCGTCCGGAGCGGCTGCCGCTTGCGCCGCTTCTGGTGGCCATGCTTCTTCGGCCAACCTTGCTTCTTGTGACCGCAGGCGTGAATTTCTGCTGCCTGAAAACGGGCGTCCGCGCGCTTTTCACAGGAAAACCGGAACGGCACACGGCGGCAGTCCTGACCGTGCTGCTTGCCATCGTGCTCTGCGCGCTCGGCGTGTGTCCGGACGCGTCAGCTGCCGCTGCGCTGCTGCTGACGGCCAGTGCATGGCTCGATCTTCTGGAGCAGCGGCTGGAGGCCGGACTTCCCGATGCGCCGCCAACACGGACGGCGGAGGCGGTCTGGGCCTGGGCGGGCTTCGCCGCCGCAGTCTGCGCGGCGGCAGTCTGGGCCGCGCTTGGCGCAGGGATCGGCGCTGTGCTTACGCGGGCGCTGTGTGTGCTGGCCGCATCGGCGATCTGTCCGTTCCGCGTGATCGCGCTTCTGGCGGCCCGCCGCGCCATATCCCGGATGCCCGTCCCGGCTGCGTCCGTGCAGGCAGCTGAAGCGCTCGGCATGGCCGATACAGCGCTCGTCTGCCCCGAAGGGCTTCTGACCGGCGAACCCGCCGCTGCGGAGCTTCGCCCTGCGGGGATGGAGGAGGGGCAGTTCCTTGCGCTGGCCCCGGCTCTGCGCCGTTCTGAACGGCAAACGCTATTACGCCGGTACCCCGGAGCAGCTGCGCAGGCACGGGATTTTTGCGCCGCGTGCGGACGACGTTTCGCTTTCCGGAAAAACGGCGCTGCTGTTCGGTATAGAGGGCGGGATGTACCTCGGCCTGATCACGCTGCAGTCTCCGCTGCTTCCGGGCGCGCCGGAGGCGTGCCGTGCGCTTGCCGCGCAGCGGCTCGATCTGCGGCTTCCGGCGGGAAATGACCCGCTTTATACGAAATGGCTTGCCGCGCAGACCGGCGCGGAGGTCACGGAAGCCGCCGCGCCGGAGCAGGCGCTGGCGCAGCTTGCGCAGAAGGGGAGTCCGGCCTGCATCCGCCATGGCGAACCGGGCGCGTTTTTGCAGGCGCAGACGCCGGTTCTGTCCGTGCAGACGCTGTCTGACGCGCCGGAGGCTGTTTCCGTCTGCCGCCGAGCCGTCCGGATGCGCCGCGGCCTGCAAGGCATCGGCGCGGTCTGCACGCTTTTGCTGGCAGGCGCGGCGGGCGGCCTGCTTGCCCCGGCGCTCGATCTCGGCGCAGCCCCCGCGCTCTGCGCGCTGCTTGCCGCCGTCCTGACGGCGCTGCCGGCAGCCCCTGCGCTGCAGTGACGTCCGGCGCGTAAAGCACCCATAAATTTTTGGAAAACTTCTCCTGATTTTCCTTGCGCATTGCGGCAGGCTGTGTTATAATAAAGAAAAAATGAAGACGTGTGCCCAGAATGCCGGACGGAGAGAACTCCTGCCCGGCGCAAAGCGTCCGCGAAAATCCAATGGCGCAGCCATTTTAAAGATAGATGTTTTCACTACAAGAAGCAAACAATAAAAAAGGAGGAAATCTGAGGTAATGAAGAAGAGATTGATTGCTTTTTTGTTAGTTCTGATTATGGTGCTCGGTATGCTGCCGGTATCGGCCTTTGCGGCTGACGGCGACGCTACCAAGTATACCTACACGCTGTATTATAAGTGGAACGACGGCACGGACAGAACGTGGAACACGGACGACACGTCGCCCACGGCGGAAACTAGTTTCACGCATTATGTTAATACAGCTACGCTGCCCCGCAATGGCTATCAACACAGTGGCTGGGCGGATAAGGCGAATGCTACGACTGCGAGGTACAAGGGCGGCGAGCCGATCGTACTGACCAAGGACAATCCGACCAAGACCATCTATGCCATCTGGCTGCCAATCTTTGAACTGCATTATAATGCGAATGGCGGCACCGGTGCGCCGGATAGTCAGACGTATACGTCATTGTCTGCAACGTCGACACAGGCTACCTTTACCAGCCGCAATCAGATCCCGACCAAAGATGGCTACACCTTCAAGGGCTGGGCTGACAGTGCGGCTGCGACCACTGCGCAGTATCAGCCGGGCGGCACGATTGCCGTTAATCATGCAGACAGCCCCAAGACCGTCTACGCGGTCTGGGAAAAGAACGCAGCGCCGATCGAGTATACGGTGACGTATTACAAGAACGACGGCTCCGCAAATGACTTGTTCTACAAAACCTCCGACTGGGGAGAACCGTCTGAGAAATATAATATTTATTGGGGAAAACCCACCAGAGACGGCTATGACTTCGTTGGCTGGGCCGAAACAAGAAACGCGACAGAAGCGAAGTACGCGAGCGGCGGAGCAGGCGGAAAGCAGTCGTGGATCAAGCTCGACGGCCCCAAGGTGCTGTACGCCGTCTGGCAGGAAGCGGGCCTCGAACCCGAGGCTCCCCGCAGCCCGAGCGACTGCAAGGATCAGCTGAAAAAGAACACGATCAAGCTCGTCTGCGTGGGTGGCAATCATCCGGATAAAGTGATTACATTCGCCGATATAAGCTACGGTTCGGATTGGAGTATGGGAGATACCTGCAAGCTGAACTTCTATGCGAAGGACGCAGCTCTGAAGTATCCCGAACATGCCCCGAAGAACCCGGAAGAACGGATTTATGTAACGTTCAAGTGGGTAAATGACAAAACCGACGCGAACGGCAAATATCTGCCCGGCGAATGGGTGATGGTTGAGACGACCGCCGCTGTTGTTGAGCTCGTTGACACAGGCGTAGAAGCTCCCAGCCAGCCCACGACCGCACAGCTCGGAAATATTAAGGTCACGTGCCGGACGGATGCAGCGCATAGCAGCGAATTCCCGGTTGAGAAGTGCATGGGCACCATTGTTGGCACTGTGACGTTTGACTCTGTCAAAAAACAGTGGTATATCGATACGGCTCCGATGACGACCCAGCTTGCTTCGAGATATGACTCTTGGAAGGGTTATGCGGAGGGTACGCACAGGCTGGTCAACCCTGATGCCAAGCTGAACGCCAGATTCTACTACGACGGCGAGAAGTGGTACACAGAGGACACGCTGGCCATCGACATCTGCTGCGGCGAGACGCCTGTGAAGCCCACGGCGCTGGACGGCAGTTTTGCTATCGTCTGCAAGAACAACAAAGCAACACATCCTCACAAGGCGGATTATATTGCCACTCCGTCTCAGTATACGATCAGCGATGTGCAGATGGACGATCAGGGCTACTACGTCACCGCGACGGTCACGGTAGCGCCGAATCTGGTGGCATATAACACCGCCACCCGCGTCGAGCACCGGCTCGTTGACGAGCAGGACGCAACGCTGACCATCACCTTCCGCTATGACACCGAAGCAACTGGTGACGAGAACAGGAAATGGAAGCAGCAGCAGGGGGAACTACCGGTCGTTGAAGTCACCTGCAAGGGGATTGAAGAGCCGACCCGCGAGGATATCTTCGGCGCGCTGAATGGCCTTGTTACCGTCACCTGCATCAACCGCTTCTGGAAGGACGGCAACAAGAACATGGACTGCGGTCAGGGGCAGTATGCCGCAAAGGCGGGTATTGCCGGGCAGGAGTATACGCTTGAAAAAGGCGAGAATGCTGGCACATGGGTCGTGACCTTCCCGGTCACGAACTTCGTGAAGTCGTTCAAGCAGAATCCGGCGCACAACCTGTACACCAAGGACACGCTGAGCTGGTACATCCGCTGGGAAAACAATGCGTGGACATCCGCGCCTGTAGAACCCGGCGTTGACGATCTGGTCAAGCTCACCCATGCGCCGACCGACTGGCGCGAGGTTGCCAAGATCGCGACCGGCGGCAAGTCCGACTGCATCCATGTCTCCTGCGTGAACGGAGAAACAGGCGTCTGCGACTATGGCATCACCGTACCGTTCGTCTATTCCGCGACGGACGTTGTGTCTGTGGAACCGGAAGACGGCGTTCCCGGCAGCTACATTGCAACGTTCAAAGTCGACAGATACATTGACACCTGCGCAAAGGCCTGCAACGACAAGAACTTCCCGGACGCCCCGCGCACACACAAGCTGCTGACGCAGGAAACGGTTCGGTGGAGATTGTACGCGACGCCCGAGGCCGATGAGAAGATCGGCAACAACGTTCCGAACCATGTTTGGGAGGCAGAACCTGTCAAAGCGGGCAAGGACGATGTCTGCACGATCGCGCACAACTGGGTCGTGACCTTTAACCCGGACAATGGCAAGCCCGCCTTCACGCAGAACGTGGAATACGAAGGCAAGGCCATCGAGCCTGCTGCTCCCAAGAAGACCGGCTATGATTTCACCGGCTGGTATCTGGGCGAGGCGGAAGAACCGTTCAGCTTTGATACCACCATCACCTCCGATATCACCCTGACGGCGAAGTGGGAAGCCAAAAAGGCCAACGTCCACCTCGTGATCTTCAAGTCCAGCGATCTGAGCACGCCGATCGTGAATGTTCCGTACACCACCGATAAGCTTGCTGGCGATACGATTGACCTTACGGAGATCGATCCGAGCAGCTATCTCAATTTCGACTTCGAGATCGACGGCGGCTGGTACGACGACGGCATGTTCAACAGCTACAAGCGGTATCTGAACGGTCTGCAGAATAAACCCGCCGGATTGGAGAAGCTGCTGATCACCGGAAACTGGCAGAATCTCAAGCTCATCGTCACCGAGCTGGTTCCTGTCGTTTACTTCGATTCTCTGGAATCGCTGACGGCATATCAGAACGACCACTCCAAGACGGAGGGCATCCTCCATACCACCAAGGCCCGCCTTGGCTCGGCCCTGCCCACCGCAGACGCGCCCACCGCGACCCGCGAGGGCTACACGTTCACCTTCTGGAGCCGCGAAGGCCAGACCGTGGACGTCACCGGCCAGACCGTCAACGGCTGGACGAACCTGTACGCGAACTGGGAAAAGAAGACCTACAAGGTCGTTGCCAAGCTGTATGTAAACGGCAAGCCCGCTTACTATCAGAACGAGGACTTCTACACCTATGAAGTTTCTGGCCTGTACGGCGAAGACATCGACTTCGACACCATCAAGGCACAGGCAGTGGAGCAGGCGAAGCAGATCAAGAAGTCTTCCGCTTCCTACACCGCTGTGATCCTTGAGGATCACGAGCCGAACGCCGTCTGCACGACCTACGGCGAGCATCAGCCCGATCAGACTACGCACTATGTCAAGGTCAATGTCAAGACCGAAGAGAAGGTCGTGATCCTCCAGTCCTTTGAAGGCAAGACGGATCTTACGACCCTCCACACCACGACTGCGCTCTATGGCATCAACGTTGTTGAGTTCCTGAACGGCCTCGGCCTCGATCTCGATGTCGCTGGCTATACGCTCGACACGGACGAAGACGGCAATACCAACTGGTACAAGAAGGACAGCCCCAAGTGGACGTTCGGCGCGAACGATACGATCAACGGCTGGACGAATGTTCTGCTCAAGTACACCATCACCCCGCACAACATCTACGCGTTCGCAAGACTGAACAGCTACTTCGCTCCGCTGACCAATGTTGAATTTGACGAGTACGTCAAGCTCAACGCCGCAACGCTGGAACGTCTCGGTCTCGGCAGCTACAACGCCAACAACTACATCTCCATCGGTACGTTCAGCTTCAACAAGCTGCCTCTGATAGGTGATGACTTCATGTCGTACTACGGCGATGAAGAGTTTGACGCGGTCGTTGCAGAACTGGCGGATAACATCGTGCTCGAAACCGGCGTTTCCAAAGAAGTGGCTGAGAAGATCGCTTGGACATATCTGTTCAAAGCGGACAACAGCGACTACATGACCGAAGCTGGCTACCCGACGGACGATGAGAACGGCTACCAGCTTTCCGGTAACCTGGATCTCGCAACTGTGATGTTCAAAGCAGGCGGCGAAAACGTCACGGGTATGCCCGCTGTCAACTACACCTATGACGAGGCCGTTGAGATTCACGACTTCTATTTCGCTGGCGACACCTTCACCATGCCCGCTGACCCGACCCGCGAAGGTTATAGCTTCGAGGGCTGGAGCGTTGAAGTCCTTCGGGATGAAAATGATGCCGACCACCTTGACGCTGACGGCGCAGACGATGCGGCCGATGAAACGCTCCTCAAAGCTGGCGACACCTACATCATCACCGCGGGCGGCGTGATCTTCACCGCACAGTGGAAGCTGAACACCTACATCATCGCTTCCGACCTCCGCATCAACGGCGATACCGCCAACTTGGCCGATGGCAAGACCTATCCGTGGACGCATCGCTACGGCGGCAACTACGGCGAAACCATCGACTATCAGCCGATGTTCGACGCACTGAAAGCCCGCGCACTCGCGGTCGACGCTGCGAACGAGCCGTATGATGCTGAGATCAAGCTTTGCTTCCCCGGCTCCAAGGACAGACTGTTCAATGAAAAGATTCTGACCTACGGCCAGGAGGGCGGCGGCTGGAACCCCGGCGTCAAGAACACCGCTTACATCTGGGGCTATGCAACGACCTCTTATGAAGTGATCTTCAACTCCGACGGCGGCAGCGACGTTGACACGCAGGTTGTCAAGTACGGCGAAAAGGCCGTAAAGCCGGAAGATCCCACCATGAAGGGTTATAACTTCCTCGGCTGGTTCGACAAGGACGGCAACCCGTTCGATTTCGATACCGAAATCACCCACAAGACCGAGCTGAAGGCCCAGTGGGAGAAGAAGGACTACATCATTGCTTCCGACCTCCGCGTCAACGGCGGCGAAGCGGTCAAGGACGAGGGCAAGACCTATGCTTGGACGCATCGCTATGGCGGCAAGTACGAAGAAACCATCGACTATCAGCCGATGTTCGACGCACTGAAAGCCCGCGCACTCGAAGCTGACAAGGACAATGAGCCCAACCCGACCAAGGTCGATGTGGAGCTCCGCTTCCCCGGCTCGTCCAACCTCTTCAACGAGACGATCCTGACCTACGGCCAGGACGGCGCGAACTGGCAGGCGGGGAACAACACCGCATACATCTGGGGCTATGCGTGGACCTATTATGATGTGACCTTCGTTACGCCGGAAGGTGCAACGACAGTTGACGCTCAGCTGATCAAGAACGGCGACTGCGCTGCGAAGCCCGCTGACCCAACGAAGGAAGGCTGGAAGTTCCTCGGCTGGTATGCAGATGCTGCGTTCAAGACCGAATTCAACTTCGACGCGCCCATCACCAAGAAGACTTCAGTCTACGCCAAGTTTGAACTCGTTTCCACCCCGATCGGTGACATCTATGTCCGCTACGATGTGCTCCACATCAAGCAGCTGCCCGACGGCACCTATGATCTGGCCAACGCTGAGGTCGAGCACCTGAGAGCCCTGAAGGACAGCACCGTCACCGCGGTTGCCAAGAATTACAGCGCAACGCATCATTTCTTCAACAGCAAGCTGGGCAAGCTGACCGGCACGGCTATCCAGCCCTACATGGGCGCGGACGGCAAGCCTGTCTACACCATCCTGTCGGTCTACTACGATCTCGACGAGCACACCCTCACCTTTGACACTCTGGGCGGCTCCCGCGTTGCTCCGGTCACGGTCCGTCACGGCCTGACGGTCGCGAAGCCCGCAGATCCTGTCTACGGCGGCTTCCTCTTCGACGGCTGGTACACCGACAAGACCTTCAGAACCCTGTACAACTTCGCATCGCCGCTGACGACCGACACCACAGTCTACGCCAAGTGGATCCCAATCACGCTTCCCGGCACCACCGTCAAGAAGACTGCCCCGAAGCTCAACACCTCCGACCACTTCGCGTATGTCCAGGGCTATCCCAACGGCACTGTGAAGCCCGCAGGCAACATCACCCGCGCTGAGACGGCCGCGATCCTCTTCCGTCTCATGGATGATGCGTCCCGCAAGACCTATTACTCCACCAAGAGCGGCTTCCGCGATGTCGCCTCCGGCAGCTGGTACAACACCTACGTTGCGACTCTGAACAACGCCGGTGTCATCACCGACAGCGCCAACGGCTACTTCCGCCCGAATGAAGCCATCACCCGTGCAGAGCTCGCCGCCATGCTCGCCAAGTTCTCCGAGACGACCGGCGCTGCGAACTACTTCAATGACGTGTCTGCCAAGTACTGGGCGGCCAACGCCATCGCCATCTGCGCCAAGCTCGGCTGGATCACCGGCTATCCCGACGGCACCTTCCGTCCGGACAAAAACGTGACCCGTGCTGAACTCATGGCTATGATCAACCGTGCCACCGGCCGCGCACCCAAGTCCGCCGACGCATTCCTGCCCGGCATGAAGACATGGAGCGACAACACCTCCGATAAGTGGTACTACCTCGACGTGCAGGAAGCTACCAACAGCCATTCCTACACGGTCAAGGGTTCCGAAACCTGGACGGCTCTGACCTCCGACCCCAACTGGTCGCTGTACGAGTAAGCCTCTTCGGACGCAATTCCCCGGTATAATCCAAATCAGCCCCTGCCGCCAATTCGGCGGCAGGGGCTGAAAAATTCCCCCGGCGGCGCAGTCCACGACGGACTGCCGCTGGGGGAAGCTGTTTATTTTTGGACGCTGCGCGTTATAACCGGCCCAGACGGAACTGCTCGATCATTTCACCGGTCAGGCTGATGTGGGAGTGATCCTCCGGCAGCTCGCTGCGCAGGTGCCAGCTCGCCTCGGCCAGCTCGGATTCCTGCACGGTGATCTGGTCGCTGCCGTCCAGCTCACAGACGAAGCCCATCAGGAGCGTGTCCGTGAACACCCACGGCTGGGATTTGTAAAAGCGGAGGTTTTTGACCCGGAGGCCAGCCTCCTCCATGACCTCGCGGTGCACCGTGTCCTCAATCGACTCGCCGATCTCATTAAAGCCCGCGATGAGGGCATATTTTTTGAACGGCCGACCGCGATAGCGCGTGAGCAGCAGCCGGTCGCCGTCGTGCACCGCGACGATCACAGCCGGGCAGATCTTCGGGTAGACCGTGTTTTTGCACTGCGGGCAGACCATGGCGCGCTCGACCGTGCTTTTCTCCATGCGCGCGCCGCATCTGCCGCAGAATTTCTGGGAATCATACCAGCGGTACAGGCTTTCGCCCGCAGCGGCGGCGAACAGCGCCAGACTCGTCCCGTCCGTCATGGCGCGGAGCGACGAAGAGGGAGCATAGCGGAACGTGTCTGTCTCGCCGGGGTGGGCGGAGACGAGATAATATGCCGTTTCGTCAATGGAAAAGGCGTACTGCGCCTCGCCGCCGTCCGGGATCTCGCACATCCGGGGCAGTGTGAGCGTTTCGCCGCTCAAATTACAGTAAACTGTATGATCCGGCTCAAAAATCAGCGCAATATCATCCGGCGACGGTGCTTTCCACGACATTTCATTGTGATACATATGCGGATACAGATCCTGAAGCATCGTTTTCCCTCCTTAGCGCCCGGCGAAGAACGCTTCGATCTCCGCCCGGCCTGCCTGTACGCTGCCCTGCGCGAAAAACGGCTTGCCGCCGCCGCGTCCATGCAGCTGCGCGTTCAGCTCCTTTACCAGCTGCCGCAGATCGCCGTCCTGTTCGCCGACGGCGTATTTATAGCCGTCCGCGTCGCTGCCCGCGAAAATGGCCGCGCGCCCACCGCAGGCCGTCATGACCAGATCAGTCAGCCGCCGCAGGCTGTCCGGGTTCATCGCAGGCTCAAACAGCAGGACGTTTCCTGCCCCGGCAAGTGCCTGCGCCTTCTGCGCAAACACAGCTTCCTCCAGCCCGGCTGCGCGCTGCTTCTGCGCGGCCTCCGCGTCCAGAAGCCGCCGCACGGCGGCAGCCGTCTCCAGCGGCTTCGCCGACAGCAGGCCTGACACGCGCCGGTTCTGCTCGGCAATTTCGCTCAAATAGGCAAGCGCACGTCTGCCGCACAGAATTTCCAGCCGCACGCCGTCATGGAATTTCACGCAGGAGAAAATTTTGATCAGCCCAATTTCCCCGGTGCTGCTTACGTGCGTCCCACAACAGGCGCAGATGTCCGCGCCGGGGATGGTCACGATGCGCACCTGACCGGTCAGCTCCTTCTTGCTGCGGTAGGGGATGGTCTTCAGCGCCTCGGCATCCGGGTATGTAATTTCGATCGGGACGTTTTTCCAGACCCACTCGTTGGCCTCGGCCTCGACGGCGGACAGGTCCTCCTGCGTCAGCATACCGGAAAAATCAATGGTCACAAAATCCGCACCCATATGAAAGCCGACGTTTTCATAGCCGAAGCGGCGGTGTATCACGCCGGAGAGAATATGCTCGCCGGAATGCAGCTGCATGAATTCGAACCGGCGCGCATAGTCGATCCGGCCCTCGACGCTCTGCCCTTCGGAAAGCGGCTGCTCACAGAAATGCACGATCTCGCCGCCGCGCTCGTGCGTGTCGGTCACGCGGACACCGGACAGAAAGCCGGTGTCGCCCGGCTGGCCACCGCCCTCCGGATAAAAGCAGGTTCTGCCCAACACAACGTCATAGCCGTGCTTTCCCGGCTGACAGGATACAACGCGCGCTTCAAACGCTGCCTGATGCGCGTCCTGATAATAGAGCTTTTCTGTTGCCATTTTGACACCTCTTGTCAGATTTTTAACTATCATAGCACACAATCCGTCAAAATTCCACTGGAATTCGTTCGGATTTTGGTTGACAAACCGGGGAAATCAACCTATTATATAAGTTGGGCGATTTCAAAAGCGCCCGATATTCTGAAACAAAAAGGGGGAAGAACAAATGGACGCAGGAAGTAGTAGCGGCACATCCGCAGGCCGAAGTCGGCCCGAGCACCAGCCGCCTTTGTGCGTCCGGTGCTTGCAGCCCCTGTCATTCTTCGATTGATGTGCCTGCGTTGTGTCTTTACCTTCCTATTCTTTACATTTAGGAGGAACAAGACATGGCAGAAAACAATTTTTCCCTGCAAAAGACCCTGACCATGCTGCTCGACGAGAAGAAGTATCATTCTCTGCGCGACATCCTCAGCACCATGAATCCCGCCGACATCGCCGCCATTTTTGACGATCTCGATCAGGCGCGCCTGCCGCTTCTGTTCCGGCTTCTGCCGAAGGAGCTGGCCGCCGAAACGTTCGTCGAAATGGAGCCGGAGGCGCAGGAGCTTCTGATTCAGGGCTTCTCGGATTCCGAGCTGAAGGAGGTCATCGACGAGCTTTACGTCGACGACGCCGTCGATATCGTGGAGGAAATGCCCGCGAACGTCGTGCAGCGCATCCTGACCCAGGCCGAGCCGGATATGCGCAAGCAGATCAACGAGATCCTGCGCTACCCGGAGGATTCCGCCGGCTCGATCATGACCACCGAATATGTCTCCCTGCGCCCGAATATGACGGTCGAGGAAGCGATTTTGCGCATCCGCCGCACGGGCATCGACAAGGAGACGATCTACACCTGCTACGTGACGCGCGGCCACAAGCTCATCGGCCTCACAAGCGTCAAGGACCTGCTTCTGTGCGAGGACGACGATGCGACCATCGAGTCCATCATGCAGGAGCACGTCATCACCGTCGGCACGCTCGACGATAAAGAGCAGGTCGCCCAGATGTTCAGCAAGTACAACTTCCTCGCCCTGCCGGTCGTCGACACGGAAGACCGGCTGGTCGGTATCGTCACGTTCGATGACGCCATGGACGTCATGGAAGACGAGGCCACCGAGGATATGGAAAAAATGGCCGCTATGCTCCCGTCCGAGCATCCGTACATGCGGTCGACGCCGATCGAGATCTGGAAAAACCGCATCCCGTGGCTGCTGCTGCTGATGGTCTCCGCCACGCTGACGGGCATCGTCATCACGCGGTTCGAAAACTCGCTGGCCGCCCTCCCCTGCCTCACGGCCTTCATCCCCATGCTCATGGACACCGGCGGCAACTCCGGCTCGCAGGCCTGCGTCTCGATCATCCGCGGCATCAGCCTGAACGAGATCGAGTTCCGCGACCTTGGCCGGGTCGTGTGGAAGGAGATCCGCGTGTCGGTCCTCTGCGGCGTGTGCCTGGCGGTAGCGTGCTTCGCGAAGATCATCGTGGTCGACATGCTGCTGCTGAAGAGCGAGAGCGTCACGTATCTGGTCGCCTTCGTCGTCTGCGCCACGATGGCCGTGACGGTGTGTCTGGCCAAGATCGTCGGCTCGACGCTGCCGCTGCTGGCCAAGAAGCTCGGCTTCGACCCGGCCGTCATGGCCTCCCCGATCATCACGACGATCGTCGACTTTTTGTCCCTGCTCGTCTACTTCGCCTTCGCGACCGCGATCCTCGGCATCGGGTAAATTCAGACAAAACGCGCCCCGGACTCTTGCTCATGGTCGGTAAGGAAGCAGAAACAGATTAAAAGACAGACTACCCCACGATTCCAATAATTCATCAAGATATAGAAAGAGCCGGAAGCAAATTTCTGCTTCCGGCTCGTGTTTTATCTGTGTTATGCGGCTTTCTCTACAATCACATCCTCCATTGAAACGTTCAGATACCGGCTAAGTGCGTATAAATTGTCCACGCTTGGCATATTACTTCCACGCAGCCAACGATATACTGCCTGCGGTGAGGCAAGTCCCATCGCTTCCTGAACGTCTTGAACCGTGACTTCCCGAGTGTTCATCAGCTCTTTGATATGCGCGCCTGTGGCGCGCATATCAATAACAGGATATTTGAAGCTCATGCGGCAAAGTGCATCTTCTGGTGCGTCTTGATGACCAGCATACTCTTGCGCGGCTCCGGTGGCGTGACCATTGCGATGTGGAGCGCCTCCTTACTTCCAACAAGGATGACCTGCTTTTTTGCACGAGAGATTGCTGTGTAGAAAAGATTGCGCCGAAGCATTTTTTTACAGTCTGTGCTGGCAGGCATAATGACCGTATCATACTGGCTGCCCTGACTTTTGTGCACGGTCAACGCATAAGCCAGCGCGAGTGTGCTCCCAATTTTGGCACTGAAGAACTTAGGCTGGTGGTTCGCGGAGAGCAGAATGTGAATAAACGCGCTGCCGCCCTCCATCGGCTAAACATGCGCCGTGCCAATGTCGCCGTTGAAGCAGCGTTCTTCACGATTGTTCTTGAGAATCATGGTTCGGTCATTCTCCCGGACGGTGATACCGTTGTGCGTCACTTCCGCTTTTCCTTCAGCAGGCGGATTGACCACCTGCTGAAGCGCTTCATTCAGTTTTTTGACATCGGCTCTTGTCGTGGCGATGACCTGGACATTCTCGCCAGCGAGATGCCGCTTTACCGCTTCCTCTTGAATCACCTTAAAAATGTCACCTTCGCTGGCAGGAATCAGTGTGAAGGAGTCATCGAACTTCAGTTCTTCGGAATCAAAGAGCTTCGGATAGTTCACGACATTGTAAAACAACGCGGATTCATTGTCCGACTGACGGTACTGCCGTTCCAAACGCGTGACAGGGCATCCGAGCTCCAGCAGCTCCGGAATCAGGTTTCCCGTACCAACTGAACCGAGCTGATTCGGGTCGCCAATCAGGACAAGGCTGCAATTCGCGGGCAGCTTACTGAGCAATCCCGCAAACAGTTCCAGAGACAGCATACTGGCCTCATCAACGACCACCATACGAATGGTAGACCACTTTACCGGGTCAAGGAAATCCTCGTCCGGAATCTTACCGAGAGCGCTATGAACGGTCCTCGCCGGAAGCCCGGTACGCTCCGTAAGGTTGCGGGCAGCTTTGCCA
>OJAM01000497.1_pt1 | contig 17387 bp, 9 predicted proteins | sample 1589071 | NCBI WGS metagenome assembly OJAM01 (sample SAMN03283243) | human gut metagenome | biome: human-associated habitat; material: feces | host: Homo sapiens | place: Peru | collected 2012
GAATTTGCAAAAAGATACGCAATGGACTAATTTTTTCAACAAAAAATTTGGAAATTAACATAGAAAGCAGATCCCACGGTATTGCTTTGTGGGTGGAAAATCTCACAGATGCTCTCCGCCGGTTTGCTCCAAAAGCTCACACACAAAGGCTCACACAGATTCAACCGATTCAACAAAAAATTAGAGGTTAGAGCCTCCGAGTGCTCCGAGTGCTCCAAGTGCTCCGAGTGCACCGAGTGCTCTGATAGGAAAAAAGGAACACCTATTAAATCCATTAAACCCGATTTTTACACCTAAAAAAAATTGGTGTTAATTGGATTTAAATGGATTAAATAGGTGTTTTGTTTCCGACCTATCTTGTCAGACTTGTCGGACTTGTCAGACAGCCAACTCGTTGACCTGTTGACTCGTTGGCTCGTTGACTTCCCCACCCCGGTGGGGGGTGGGGTTATTCGAGGATCATGTTGATGAGGGTGGTGACGTCGGTTACGTTTACCTCACCATCGGCATTCACGTCGCACAAGGTGCTGCTGAAATTGACGGTGCCGAGGATTTTGTTGATAAGGGCGGTAACGTCGGATGCGTCCACACTTCCATCGCCATTGATGTCGCCAGCAAGCGCCACGGTGAAGTTGCGTGTGGCAATCTCGCTCAGTCCGCTGGCATATTCAGCCTGCACAGTGGCAACGTGGTCGCCAGCCGATACGTTGTGCAGCGTGATTTGCGGTTCGGTCACTTCGCCAGCCGCTTTGCCGTCGAGCGTGATTTTATAGCGTTTCACCTCACCCACATCGAGGGTGGTGCCCTCACCTGCCAAGTTGCCCACATAGAAGTCGTCGAGTTGGGCAAAGAACGCGTCAAACGAGGTGTAATGCACGCCAATGCGAATCTTCTGCCCCACATACTTCTTCAGGTCGGTTTCGTAGATAGTCCACGAGCCGTAGGAGAGCGCATCGATGTGGCTCACTTCCTCATACGCATCGTTGGCGGGGTCGCTCTTTCCATCGAGGAATGCGCACACCGACATCGACTCCTTAAACTCGGAATATGCCTTTGCGGTGAATCGGCAAACGAAATCTTCACGAATGAGGATTTCGGGCGACACGAGCCACTTGTTGGCACCATTGCCCTGTGGCGAGAAGAATACCACGGTCTTATCGCCCGACGGTGCCATCACAGCCTTGTCGGTAGGCATCATCGCCGGTTGCGTCTTCCATGGGTTGAACACCATAGGAGGCACTGCGCGAGGGTTGGATGGCGTGCTTGCGCCTGGGAATGTGACGATATTCGACTGCGAACCCAAACCGATGGGGTAGCAGATGTGGTTGTCGAGGTCGTAGGTGCTCCACGAGCCAAAGTTGCCTGTTGCGAAATCGCTGTACGACTCAAAATCGTCGGTAAACGAGATATTCTGATTCCACTTCAGCAACACATCATTCTTGTTGGCACCAGTTGGCGTAACGTCGGTAGTGAGGTTGTAAGGCTTCACAATCTTCTCCAAGAGGGTGATGGGGAGTGTTTGGTCGGCAGTCACTTCCACCGACTGGCTGAACACCTCATAATTCTTGGCAGTAACGCCCAACAGGTATTTGCCCATGAGCAGCGATGGGAACACAGCCTTGCCATCGGTGATGGCGGCTTCGCTCTGATCGCCAGTTTCCTCATTCATCAGGCTCACCATCTCGCCTTCCACCGCCTTGGCATTGTTGGTGGTCACTTCCACCACGAAGCGTGCCGTGCGGTCGGAGACAACTACCACGGTATCCACCACCTCGGTTTGCGACGATGGATACACGGCTTGCACGCCAAGTTTATACGAGCCTGCCGCCAAGTCGGTAAATGTCCATTCGTAGCCGTCGCATGTGCCCACCTCGGCATCGTTGAGATACACACGGAAACGCTCGTTGGGGTTGGCTGGCGACTTGGTTGCCACACGGCGAGCCTTCGCCACGGCTGGTGCGGCATTGGGGTTGGAGGTGGCTTGACCCACATACACATCATCTACCATGAGCATAAACGCGCCGCCGCTGTTCGCCGCACTGATGTAGCGAATGGCGAAGCGCACCTGCTTGCCAGCGTATTTCGACACGTCGTAGGTGCGACTGCTCCACGCCTTGTAGTCCACGGTTTCGTAGTTGCCCGTGTTCAAAAGTTTGAAATCTGCCTTTGTGGGATTATCAACCACCTCGGTCACATACACCTGGAATTTTTCCTTATACACATCGGCGGCTTTCGCCATAAATGAAAACACATTCTGGTTGCCGGGGGTGATAACGGGCGTAATCAGCCAATCGTCGTTTGGCACACCGGTGGCGGTGCGGATAAAGCCAGCATACTGCTTGCCGCTGTAAGGGCGAAGCACAGGATAGTCGTACCACCATGGTGGCGACACCTTCAGCGGATTGATGATTTGGGCATATTCGCGCACGCCTTGATTGAGGTAAGTGCCGACAAGGGTGGCGGCGTTGGCTTGGTCGCCATCGATGCCTATCCATTCGCCGAAATTCACGGCGAAAGCGTCGTACGACTCAAAATCGTCGAAAAACGCCGGTTTCTCGGTGTTCCAAGTGAAGGTGAGGCTATTCAAGCCCGACTGCGTGTCGTGGCTCACCGTTGCACCCAGCGAATACGGCCGTTGCACCTGCTCGGCAAGAGCGATGGTGACGGTGGTATCGGCGGTTACGGCAAAGGTGGTCTCCACCGACGAATAGCCAGCCGCCGAAGCCGTGAGCGAGTGGTTGCCGGCGTACACCTTCAGTTTGGCTGTGCCTTGCTCATTGAGCGTGATGGTGCCATACGAGAGGGCGAAGTCGGTTTGCTTGAGCAGCACCGATGCCGTGGGCACAGGCTCACCGCTCGGTCCAGTGACCGTGATTGTGAGATTGATATTGCGTTTCTGCGCCGCCACAGGCACCACCATAGCCCACAGCAGCAGAACCACACTAAATAACTTAAATATACGCATATTCTTGAGTGATTATGGGGAATTTTTCAGAAGTTGTTTTTTTCAGAAGTTAAAGAAGTTAAGACGAATGTTTCGGCTCTGGTAATTTACTGGTTTCAAAACACCTATTTTATCCATTTTATCCGATTAGCACCTATTTTTTAAAATCGGTGTCAATGGATTTTAATTGGGTTTAATTGGTGATTTTTTGGAGAACTCGGAGCACTCTGAGAACTCGGAGCACTCTGAGGCTCTAACTTCTAATTTCTAACATCTAACTTCTAACATCTAACTTCTTTTTAGAGTTCAAAAGGCCGGGCGTGTGTCCGACCTTTTGAATTAATTATATTTGTTTCTTGCCTTGGAAGGGTTATCTTACGATTTGCTTCTTGCCTTGGAAGATGTAGATGCCCTTGTCGAGACCTTCGAGACTGGTGGCGTTGGTTCTGACGATGCGGCCGTCGATGGTGTAAACATTGCTGTTCACAGCCTTACTTGTCACCACGTCGGTAACTGCGGTAGGCACTTCCTTTTCAAGCACCACATCAGGAATCTCGGTGATTTCGGTGATGGTTTTGTGGGCAGAAATGTAACCTGGCTTGCTGAATATGGCTAAATAATTTCTGTCGGCCTTGATGACTGGAATCTCGAACAAGCCCTCTGCACCAGTCACACCGTAGTAGCGCACATCAGCCACACGCGCTGCTTCACCGTTGATGACAGGAACTGGAATAGCCACGAGTTCGATGCTCACACCTTCGATAGCAGCATTGCTCTTGTCCACCACTTTGCCCTTGAGCACTTTTGGAGTGAGAATCACGCCAAAGTTGGTCACTGGGAATTTCCATTCCGAAGCGGCAAGTTGGGTAAGTTCGCTCACTGGCTTATTGTCGTTTTTATTGCCATAGCACATCTTAGCCACGGTGCCATCGGTAGCGAAGTACACGTTCTTGTAAGCGGTGGCTTCCGACTGCATTTTCACTCTGATTGCGCCACCATTGTAGATGAATGGTTCGGCGAAAGTGATCACCAGCATATCCACCTGTTCGGTGCTCTTACCTTGCTTCTTGAAGGTGTATTCACCGTCAAACACCTTAGTCATATCGGCATCGGCGGTATAGTCGGCATCGCCAAATTCGGTGTCGGCGCAGTTCATCACAAATGCCTTCACGTTGGTGGTCACATCGCCGGCTGTGTTGTAGCCTTTATAAGTGAGCGAGCCAATCTTGTCGCCAGCCTTCAAACCGGCTTCGGCAAGCATTTCAGCGGTGTAGAGTGTTTCCGACACGCTGTTCTTGTAGTTGAGGAACAATGGAGAACTTGCGGTGCCATTGCCCACGCCCGCTACCACTGATGCGGTAGCCTTTTCTTCGCTCACCACCACTTGTGCGGTGTCGCTTACCATTTCGTAGCCATCAGTCCAAGCGAGTTTCATGTAGGCTGGATAGGTGCCAGCGGCGTGAGGAGTGAATGCAAATTTAAAGTTGGCTTCACCTGCTGAAACGATTTCAGAGGTTCCGTCAGTTGCCACGGCTTTGCCATTGAAGTAGAGAATAGCGGTGTAAGCCTCTGTTTCTGCCACGGTGTTGATGTTGCGCACCTTCATCGTAGCCACATATTCATCGTTCACAGTGGCTGCGACTGGCATATCAGTTTCGGTAGCCACCACATCGTGAGCCACGTCAAGTTTCTTGAAGCCATACACATTGTCGATGCTTGCGTAGCCCGATTCGAAGCCGATATAGTATTCACCGGCTGGCACGCCCTCAACCACGAAGTTGGCCCAAGTTTGTGTAGCAGTGGCGCTGGTACCAGCGTCGGTGCCTGTGAGGCTGATATTCTCAGATGCGAGTACCTTGGTCCAATTCTTGCGGTCGGCAGAATAGTACACATCCACTGTGCTGGTGCCGTATTTCGAGTTGCGAGCAGCGTCGAAGGTCATCTTCTCACCTGCTTCCACTTTCAACTTTGGAGTGGCGAGGATTGATGGATACGACGATGTGCCGTTCTTCATAAAGTTGTTTGAGCCGTTGGTGTAGTTGGTCTTGGTCCAGTAGCCACCCTTGCCACAGTCGTACCAGCCTGTTGGCACAGCCTTCGAGTCTTTGTCGTCCTCGAAGTTGGCGAAGAACTTATTGGTATCGAGCACAGTTGCCGAGAGTGGAATGTCGATGGTGTTGTAGCCCACCACTTTCACTGTGAGGTTGCCAGAGAAGATGCCTGGAGTGGCGGCAAGAGCGGTGAGGGTGACCTCCTTCTTGTCGTGAGCAGCCACATTCAAAGCAGCGGCGGACACGGAGAAGCCTTCTGGCACGGTAATTTCAACCGACATAGGTGCTGCACCTGCATTTTCCACCGTGAATTTCTTTTCGGTGTTGGCAGAAATCATGCCGAATGTGCCAAACTTCTTTGCAGTGCTGGCATCGGTGCCCATATTGTAGTTATTGTTGTCGCGAAGCACGAGTTTTGGCTCATACTTCACTGGTTCAATCCATGAGCCATAAGCGCTGGTGTTCTTGTAGTTTTCCACCAGGTCGTAACGTGAGCGGTTGGCATAGTCAGCCACGTTGAGCGTTACCGAGATTTCCACATCTGCTGTCTCACCCGCTGCAAGTGCCTTGTCGAATGGCTTGGTAGCCACAATCACGTGAGGGGTGGAGGTGGAATTAAACTTGCCAATGCTGTAGGAGAAACCTTCGTCGCCTGGCTTGAATGGCAGGTCGCCATCGTTGGTAATCTTACCAGTCAATGCCACTTGGAAGTTGCCTTCAGCATCGCAGTCGGGCGCAGAACTGGAGACGAGTTTGCACGATGCCACCTTCAGACTCTTATAGAGGTCAACTTCGGCGCTGGTGGCGGCGAAATTGTCGAGGTAGGCATAGTGGGCGTAAATTGCCACCATCTCGTTGTTCAATCCCGAAATAGAATAGGTGCAGTAAGCAGTGGTGCTTGGCTCACCTGTTACGGTTGAGGTGATTTCTTCACCGATAACGTATTCTCCTGCCGCGCTTTTGGTGGCTTTGAAGAACTTCACCACGGTCTTGTCGTTGTAGTTCTTCACCATCACGCTGGCGGTGCCAGTGAGGCGAGTGGTAACCAGATAATTAGGCGATGATGAACTCTGATAGCCGCTGTAAAGAGCCGTTGAGCCATCCACGCCTTGCGAAGTGCGATAAGAGAACTGGGAGCTGCTGGTGCCAGTGCGTCCCCAACCTTTTGCCGCAGCGAAGTCGCCCGATGTCGAAACCTTGGTTTCAAAGTCCACCGAGTAGGGGCTGATGGTCTGAGTAGCATCTTGAGCCGATGCCACCAGTCCACAAGCCAATGCCGCTGCCAAAACGAAGTGTTTAAATAGTTTCATAAGCTACTGGTTTTTTTTGTTAATATAATGAGTTATTAGTGTCACTGAGAAAAGAAAAATAACAAGTATGGGGGTGTGTCAAAAACGCGATTCCGTTTTTGGTGATTTTGACACTCCCCCACACCGAGGATATTGTGATGCTTATTGAGCGAGCACGAGGTTGATGAGTGCTGTCACATCTGAGTTGTTGACGCGGCCATCGCCGTTCACGTCACACAGCGAGTTGCTATACGAGCCCAAACCCAAGAGGTGTGAAATCAGAGCGGTAACATCGGTTGTATTCAGCACGCCATCACCGTTGATGTCGCCCTTCAAGCCCTTGCCGAAGTGCTTAAATTCCACATTGTCGTAGAAGCCGCCAAGACTCTCGGTGGCTACCGACTGAATGGCCACATACACTTTCTTTCCTGCGTATGCCGAAAGATCGTAGGTGAGGTGTGTCCAGCCCTCTGCAGGGTTAAACAGACCAAGTTCGGTGGTGGTGCCCACTTGCTTGAAGGTGCTGCGGTCGGTGGCGCTGGTTTCGCTCACATACACATTCACCTTTGGTCCCTTTGCAGGCATCACGCTGTTGACCGATTCCCAAGTGCGGGCGTCGAATTCGAGTTTCGACTTATCGGTGGCTGTGTAGAGCGCGCTTACCAACCAGTCGTCGAATGCGCCGTTGCTGTTGCAGCGTGTCATCAGCGATTGACTGCCATGAGGTTCTTTGAGCGAGTTGTAACATTCGCTGTCGTTGAGCACGAAGAATGAGAGCATACCGCCATTGTTAGGGAATGTCCAGAACGAAATCTTGAGGCTGGCGGTGCCGTCGGCGTTAATGCCGGTGAATCCTGATGGCACTTCACCTGTAGCGTCGCGTTCGAAGCCGAAGTAGTGAATATCGCTGCCCAATGCCAGTGCCGATACTGGGAATGTGGCTGCGGTGCCGTCGCTGAATGTTACGGTCATGTTGTCGCTAAGGTCGGTGGATTCGGCTGCCAAACTTGCTTGCGCTGTGATGGTGAATTGCTTTGAAGAAGCTGGCTTGAGTTCATCGCCGTTGGCAAGTGTGGTGGTGAAGTATTCGGTGCCGAAGTTCACGCTGCTGATGCTCACGCTCTCGCTGCCGAGGTTGGTGATGGCAAATGTAGGCGACACTTCTTTTTCACCATAGTTCACCTTGTAAGCATTCCAACCGTCGGCGCTGAACGATACGTTGGCGGTGGCTGCCTCAATCTTCACATTGTCGAGGGCGGCGCCACGGCTCTTGTTGTAGTCGTGAGCAATGTAGCGCCAGCGCAATGCTATCACCTTGCCTGCGTATGGAGTGAGGTCGAGGGTTTCGTAAGCCCAATAGCAGTTGCCGTCGGCTTCCACATTGTTGCTGATCAGCTTCACCTGTTGCCATTCGCCATCGGCATACACGTCCATAAAGGCTGCGTCGATGCCGTCTTCAGCGGTGGTGTTGTTGACATGCAGCTTGGTCTTGTCGTTGATCAAGCTCACAGGACGCTGATTGCCCCACCAGAAACTGAGTTGATACTTGCCTGTGGCAGGCACGCTGATATCGGGCGAGGTGAGGTAGGCTGTTTGTTCCACCTTGTTGGAGTATGCCATCACGCTACCTTCGCCAGCGAATGTGTGGTAGTCGGTGCGGTTCCAAGTGGTGAGCGAGGCATTTTCCACGCTCCAGCCGAGTGGTGCGAATTTCTCGTCGTCGAAGGTTTCAATCCATGGGAATGTGCTTACCGAATGGTCGGCTTGGGTGCTGAACGACCACACTGGGCAGTCGGTGGCATCGCCCACGCTGTTATAAGGTACCACTTTCCAGTAGTAGGTGGTGCCGTATTCGGCTTGTGCGAGCTTGTAGGAAGTGGCAGTGCCGCAATCCGCACCGTTCACCACGTTGAACTCGCCGTTTTTCTTGCCTATGTAAATCTTGTAGCCTTCGGCAAATTGAGCCTCACGCCATTTGAATTGCACATTTTTGATAAACACATCGGTCTCGCCTTGCTTTGGAGCCTCCACTTCGCAACTGGTGGGCACGCTTTCGCTGCCATACAGGTTGGGAAGCAACACGCGGTCGATGAGATAGGTGGTCCATTCGTCAACGCCAGTTTCCGAAGAATAGGTCACAGCCGAGTTTTTGAAGCGCAAGCGCAAGTTGTCGGTGTTGTACTTCGAGAGGTCGATTTCCACATTGATAAGGGTATCAGTCTTGGAGTAGTCGCCCAGCCATAGGCTGTCGGTGTACGTTTCGCCGCCATCGGTCGATGCCCACACCGAGAGGTCGTTGTAAGGCATTTCTTCGCCGGTGAACATGCTGTAGTAGGTGAACATAAACTTCTTGGGACCGTCGGCTTTGCTCAAGTCGAGGCGTGGAGTTTCGAGATAGCAGTCGGTGAGACTTGCACCGCTGTATGCGCTCTTGTCGCCTTCAATGGCGTAAACGCTGGTAGAGAAGTCGGTGGATTTCCAGCCTGCTGGTGGGAACTGTTCGCCTTCGAAGAGTTCGAGCGCGTAGCCATCGGGCACTGCCTGCTTGTTGGCTACCACATGGAGCGTAACGTCGCCGCCATTGGTGTGGAGCACCACATCACATTCGGCAGGTGAGGTCAAACTCGCCTTGTACGACACTTGGAAAGTGGTGGTTTCGTTGACGCCGAGGTCCACCTTGCTGAAGTCGCCAGGAATGGTGATACAGTCGGGTGCGTCGTAACCTGTCACCTTCAAGCCCTTCTTGCCCACGTTTTTAAGTTGAATGGCTTCGCTGTAACGCTTTTCGCCGATATACATTTCGGGCATTTCGTAGCGTGTCTGGTCGAGTTCAGCGATAGGGCCGGTGAGTGCTTGGTGATATTTCACGCTCACATTGTCGAGATACACCACATTGGCTACCTTCTTGAGCATGTTGTAGATAAACGCAATCTTGATGGTCTTGCCTTGATAGGCGTCGAGGTCGATTTTTGAGTTGTGGATAGCCCAGTTTTGCCACATATAAGAGCCGTAAGGGTCGGCTGGCACACCGCTATTGCGCACATCTTCCTCATTTTGAATGTCGAAAATCACCGTCGTGTCGGCAGGATTCGCCATATCAATCACCGCCACCTGCAGCGTCACCGACTTGTCGCGCAAGCAAGCCGCAGCGGCAGCCTCCCAGTCGAATGCCAACTGGTAGGTGTTGTCAAGTTTCAACTCAGGTGTGATGAGATAGTCCTTGCGAGGACCGATACCATCGTTGTCACCTTTATCGTAAGTAGGCGCATCGCAGTAGGCGTAATAGTAACCACTCATCGTACTGTTGGCAGTACTGTTTTTCGAAATGGTCCATCTGTAGCCCTTGTGCGAGCCTGTGTAGCTGGTCACCGCAGTCCAACCGTCGGGCATCTGCGTGGTCGCCACATCTGACTGAGTGTGTTCAAAGTCTTCGTCGAGCAACGTCTGCGCATTCACAGTCGCCGGCATCGAGCAAAGCAATGAAATCATCATAATGTAGAGTTTTCTCATTTTGGTAAATATTTAATGTAACTAAGTTTAACGATTTATTCACAAAAGTCATACTATCAAATGCAAATTTAACAAAATTCATAATAAAAACGAAAAAACCACGCAAAAAAACACAATTTTCCACCAATTATTAACAAAAAAACACACCCTGAAAAAGCCAACAGGTCAACAGGTCCACAAGTCAACGAGTAAGTGTCCGATAAGTCCGATAAGTCGGATAAGTCCGATTCGTCCGATTCCCCAGCCCCCATTTAATCATCACAATCGTATGAGAGTAATTCAATATTATAATTCTTCTTAAAGTAATCCATCAATTTGTCTTCTAATTGCGACAAGTAATCATCAATGACGGCAATATCAATATCTTCTGTCTTATGGGTTATTTTGACAACATCATATTGAGTCATAAGTAAATCTGTGGGCTCATCATACCAATACGAAATATATGGAACATAGGCATTCTTAAAGTATAAATCTTGAGTTTTAGTTCCATTTAATCTATTCAATACACTCTGTATTTTTTCACCCCTCGCCTCCATAATTCTCATTTTTAATTAAACACATACCACACCAAAGGGACGGTTCCTTTGGTGTGGTATTATCCCGAATGTTTGATATACAGCGTATTAACAACCTTGCGCAAGGTTCACTCGTTGTTCACCAAAGTAGTTATAGCCTGTTTTAGGCATTCGTTTTTAGTATCTTTCAGAGAGTCGAGCGACAGATAAATCATTGAGCAACTCAATGAATTATCAACGAATTTACCACAATGTTTACCATCTTTAGTGCTTGGATAAAGCAATGCGGTGCGTTTAACACCCCAATACTTGTGATACACAAACATTTGCTTCAAATCTGCATCACTTGGAGGTTCACCTACAGCAGGGCACTTCCATTTTGTATCGAGTACGCATACTGGTTTACCGCTTTTGTCAGATATCACAATGTCGGGGCGTATCACTTTTGTGCCAAAACTGCTTTCCCAAAACGGCTTCACCTTTTGAGCACTCACATTGTATTCTTCACGCAAACTTCGCCTCAGAATCACAAACACATACTCTTCCCACAATTTGTTCATATCGAACATCAAAGCAAGAACATGCTTGCCACGCTTCGACTGATCGGGCATATAGCGCAGCAATATGAGCCTCGCAATATCAATTGCAGTTCGATAATCTTCCGACTTTCGGTCGAAAGTCAATCGCTCAAAAAGAGCGTCATCCACGGCAATATCGTTAAGTTCAGGAAATTCAAACGACATGGTTTTTGCTCGGCATTGTGTGTGGCTATTCATGGCAATGTGGGAAACCAATTTCAGAGCCTTATATAAAATGCAATTCAGGATGTGGTTTCGGTCGTAGGTGGTATAGTTCACATAGAAGCGCTCCTTGTGGACATAGTTTTTCGTCAAGTGTTTCGAAAACACCAGTTTCCCCTTCATCGAGGTCCGGTTTTCTTCCGTTTTTCTATAGGTCTTTATCAATCCCTTATGAAGAAGCGCCTCCACCTCATTAAGAAACTTCACCAAAAACACATCAAGAATAGCACTTTCCCTCATTGCCTGGTCGGCATTGCTTGGCGTGCGTGTTTGCAATTTAAACACCGCCCTCAGCATTTCCAGCAAGTGATTTCGCCATGTTCCTTCTTCGCCTTTAGCAACTTGCTTTTCGATTTTTGGCAAAACCTCAATCTGCAAATTGCCCACACATAGCACTCCCACATATTGCTTGAATTTCACGCCATTATTAATGAGCTGATAATATGGAAACACTTCAGTGTCATTATCACCCAAATACTGTTGAAGCAACGACAGGTGTTCAGGAAGAAACTGCTCCGTCTCTCCAAGTTTTAGCCTGTCATGCTCATAAACCGATATGCAAGTGGTCTTTGCCATTATCATTCATCTACAGCTTCCGATGCCTTATTCAACAGCTTGCCTATCGCTTCATCCATATTACATTTATCTTTCGGAACGATGCGATACACTTCTGACACTTCAAAATCACCACTCTTGTCGCCAGCAAATTTCACTGATGCAGAATCTTTTTTCACGAAACCTTCACCAAGCACGAGCTGAATTTTCTCGTAATCGCCATAGAAATACTCTTGAAGGAGAGGGATTATCTTGTCGTAGATAACGGCCTTTAACCCCTCTTCACTATTAACACCCATAAAATAACTATGCCCAATTTGGTGTTCACGATCTTTCAGCACCTCTATACGCTGGTTGATGATTTCAAAAATGTTTCGGACATAGTTCTCTTTAGGCACCAATTCTGACTTCGGCATCATTTCCTTGAAGGTGAAACGGCGGCGAAGTGCGCTATCCAATGCTTCCACACTACGGTCGGCGGTGTTCATAGTGCCAATGATATACACATTCTTAGGCACACCGAAAATTGTATGCGAATAAGGCAATTCGGCACACAATTCTTCACTTGCACCAAGTCGCTTATCATCCTCTATCAACGAAATCAATTCGCCAAAAATGTTTGCCACATTTCCACGATTAATCTCATCAATAATCATCACATAGTTTTGTGATTTATCCTCTTTTGCCTTTGCACACAATTCTTTAAAAATTCCATTTTTTACTGCATAAGTAATCTTTCCATCTTTTGTCGGTTCGGGTTTTATACCTTCAATAAAGTCTTCATAGCTCATCGACTGGTGGAAAGTGACGAACACAATCCTAAATACAATCCGCCCATCCGGAAGCATCTCTTGATATTTGCGCCTTGCTTCTTCCCTCGATTTAGTTTCCCACTTCAAGCCTCCTGCTAATGGGCAAACAATATCAAGAGCCATATTCACCGTATTATATGTCTTGCCTGTTCCTGGAGGGCCAAACAAAATCTGATTCAAAGGATTTTGAGGTGATTTAATGTCCATAAACTTTCTTGTTTTTTTTGTGTCGTCAACTACAATAGAAGAACTTAATTCTTTTTCATTTACCAAAGGAATTTCTGGTAATTCAACGAGTTCAAGCTTTTCTTTCCCTTGAGTACCTTTAACTTTAAAAGGGGCACTAAATTTCTTTTCATTTTTTAAATAGACTAAAGCATATTTTCCCGAATCCATTTTGATATCACTAGGAATACGATGATTAAAAAAAATTGTCTTTTTTTCTAACTCGTCATTATTCAATGGAGAATCAGATAACAAATTATACTTCGGGCTTTTTGCGTAATCTTTAGGGTATGAACTTTTGAATATTACCGATTGGGTTTCCGCGTCATACAACTTTATATGATCTATTTCAAAACAAGACTCTATATTTCCCTGTTTATCTCTAAAAGCGACATAGTCATAATCAGCATATTTCTTTATTAAACTAATAATCGCCTTAAAATTCCGTCCTATTCGTTTTTTTTGTGTCTCTAAATTAGAAAAATAAAAAAGACTAGCTTGAATAGCCTTATAAGTTCCACCAGCAGAAATTGTTAAAATCCTTACCATAATTATCTTTTTTTGTTCTTTAGTTTCTTTGATTGGTTTTTGTCAAAGCTTCACCTTGAATCAGATTTTGACCCCACAGTAGCGAAGGTGTGACTAGCAAGCCTATATCTGTTCATCAAGGGAATTCGGCTAATTCTGGATGGCAGAATTGCTGTCATAGTGCTTTTTTGCAAGAAGAAAGCACATAATTCAATTTTGATAATTTCACCATAATATTAGAGGTTTTTCAATTACACTTCAAATATAGAACAAATTTCAGGAAAATCAAATAAAAATTCAAAAAAATAAAAAAAACCGAGCTTTGCGGTGTGGGCAAAGCTCGGCTTAAATTCAACTATGTGTAAAATCTATTATTTCACGAATTTAGAGGTTTGGAGAGAGCCGTCGGTGTAGCGTACCACCTTGATGTTCACGCCATCCACTGGTTCGGCATTTTTGATGCCTGACACTGAATAGTATTCTACAGAAGCCACTTGTTTGCTTGCTGCCACATCTTCAACGCCGGTTTGTTCGCCTTCCTCGTTGTAGGTAAGGAATGCGTCGTCCCATTCTGCTGCCTTTTGGTAGGCTTCGAGTGAGCCAACTGGCACGTAGAGGTTCATCTTGTAGTTAGGGAACATCACACCGAATGCGCCAGTCTCAGCCACTGGAGGTGTCACGGCACGGATGTGGAATTCGGAGAGGTTAGAGCAAGCGTCGAATGCGCCCACGTCGATAGTCTTAACAGTTGAAGGGAGATAGAGCTTCAAGAGACCCTTGTCGCCATAGCACATGCTGTTGGTGATGGCTTCCACGCCCTCGTTGATGCGGAGTTCCTCAAGCTTTTCAGCGCAGTCGAAAGCAGAACCCTTGATTACGGTCACTGTAGAAGGAGTGGCATAGCTTGTGCGGGTATCGGCTTGTGGATAAGCGTAAAGGGTGGCGATGTCGGCACTGAAAAGCACGCCATCTTGCACTGTAAATGCTTTGTTTTCTGGGTCAACAGCGATGGTCTGGAGCGCTGTGCAACCAGCAAACACACCTTTGCCCATAGTGGCGAGCGCAGCGTTAAGCGACACCTTGGTGAGCTTTGAAGCGTAGAACACGTCGTCGCCAAGTGTAGTAAGACCTGCAGGTGCAACAAATTCGGTAAGAGCCGACTTGTAGAATGCTGATGTGCCGATAGATTGGAGAGTTGAAGGGAAGTTGAATTTGCTCAACGCGTAGCAACTCATAAACGCTCTTGAATTGATTTTCAACAGACCTTCGTTAGCCACCACTTCTTCGAGCTTTTCACACTTGTAGAAGCCGTTGTTGCCGATAGTGGTAGTGCCCTTAGGAAGCACAAACTTTTTCAAAGTGCTGGTGTACGACATTGAGTAGCTTGGAATGGTGTTGGTAGCCACACCGTCGCTGCCCACGATTTCAGCATTCAGCATATCGATTACTTCGATAAGCGGAGTTTTCATAAATGCGTTTAAGTCGGTAGAATTGATTTTACCAGAGATGGTGAGGTCGGTAACTGAGGCGGCATCATCACCGAGAAGTTCAAGCAAAGTGCCAGGAGTAGTTACTTCAACAGCTTTTTTCAACGCTTGCGATTGAATACCAAGCGACATTGTGAAAGCCACACAAAGGAGTAGAAATTTTCTCATAAGCAAAAATTTCCTATCAAGAAACCGAACTCAGCGCTCATTCAATTAGTCAATAGGTGTAGTGAAAAAACGAATTTTGATTAAAAAATAAGAGGAAGTAAACGCGCCGAAAATGCTGTTACACAATTGTTATACCCCCCAATTAGCATTTCAACAACAATCCAAACAACATTGAATCATCTAAAAAACTATCACAAAAGTAACTTAATTTCTTAAAATACGCAACTCCCACCCCACTTTTTATTATAACCCAAACCAAACCCAAAAAACAAACCAAAGGGACGGTTCTTTCGGTCTGTAAGATTGTATCTAATTGATATTTTGATTGATATATGTCGCAAATGGCGCAATTTCTGGAGCAAGGGGGCTTTTGCATTTGGCGGCATCGGCCGAATCGGACTTATCCGACCTATCGGACACCAACCTGTTGACTCGCCAACTTGCAAACTTGTTGACCCGTTGACCTGTTGACTCGTTGACTTCCCCTTGGGGGCACAAAAAAAGGTCGGGCACTCGTGAGGGTGCCCGACCTGGATGGTCATATTCTATTGATATGTGTTATATCAAATTGTTTAGAGCTTTGGACCAGCAGCTACGAGAGCCTTACCAGCTTCATTGCTTTCGTACTTAGCGAAGTTCTTGATGAAGCGAGCAGCGAGGTCTTTAGCCTTTTCTTCCCATTGTGCAGCGTCAGCGTAAGTGTCGCGTGGGTCGAGAATGTTGGTAGCAACACCTTCGAGTTCGGTAGGAACTACGAAATCGAAGAATGGGATAACCTTAGTTGGAGCCTTGTCGATAGCGCCGTTGAGGATAGCGTCGATGATACCACGAGTGTCGCGGATAGAGATACGCTTGCCAGTACCGTTCCAGCCAGTGTTCACGAGGTATGCCTTAGCACCGCTCATTTCCATACGCTTAACCAATTCTTCAGCATACTTGGTTGGGTGGAGTTCAAGGAACGCCTGACCGAAGCAAGCAGAGAAGGTTGGAGTAGGTTCAGTGATACCACGTTCTGTACCTGCCAACTTAGCGGTGAAGCCAGAGAGGAAGTAGTACTTAGTTTGTTCTGAACTGAGGATAGACACTGGAGGAAGAACACCGAATGCGTCAGCGCTGAGGAAGATTACTTGCTTAGCAGCTGGACCTTGAGAAGCTGGACGTTGGATATTCTTGATGTGGTAGATTGGGTAACTTACACGAGTGTTTTCAGTCACGCTCTTGTCAGCGAAGTCAATCTTACCGTTTTCGTCAACTGTAACGTTTTCGAGAAGTGCGTCGCGAGTGATAGCACCGTAGATGTCTGGTTCAGCTTCAGCGTCGAGGTTGATAACCTTAGCGTAGCAGCCACCTTCGAAGTTGAACACACCTTTGTCGTCCCAACCGTGTTCGTCATCACCGATAAGGCGACGCTTAGGATCGGTTGAAAGAGTGGTCTTACCAGTACCAGAAAGACCGAAGAAGATAGCGGTGTTTTCGCCGTTGAGGTCGGTGTTAGCAGAGCAGTGCATAGCAGCGATACCCTTCAATGGGAGGAAGTAGTTCATCATAGAGAACATACCCTTCTTCATTTCACCACCGTACCAAGTGTTGATGATAACTTGTTCCTTGCTGGTTACGTTGAACACAACAGCAGTTTCGCTGTTCAAACCGAGTTCCTTGTAGTTTTCAACTTTAGCCTTGCTTGCGTTGTAAACGATGAAGTCAGGTTCTTGTTCGAAGTCAGCTTCAGTCTGAGGACGGATAAACATGTTGGTCACGAAGTGTGCTTGCCATGCTACTTCCATGATGAAGCGAACTTTCATACGAGTGTCCTTGTGAGTGCCGCAGAAACCATCTACAACATAGAGCTTCTTGTTAGAAAGTTCTTTCTTAGCGATTTCCTTAACAGCAGCCCAAGTAGCTTCGCTTACTGGTTTGTTGTCGTTCTTGTATTCATCGCTTGTCCACCATACAGTGTCGTGTGAAGTAGCATCATCAACGATGAATTTGTCTTTTGGAGAACGGCCGGTATAAACACCAGTCATTACGTTGATTGCACCAAGCTCAGTTTCCTGACCTTTATCAAAACCTTCAAGACCTGGCTTTGTTTCTTCGTTGAACAAAACTTCGTAAGAAGGATTATACAGAACTTCGGTAGAACCGGTGATTCCGTATTTCTCTAAAACTTTCTTGTCAAATGCCATGTTTAGATGAAATTTAAGTTGTTAGTTAAAGTTATAATAATTTGTATTTGATATTTCCTACCTTTTCAACTGCAAAATTAATCAAATATTTTCCTATACGCACAATTTATTATGGAAAATTTTCTACAATTCTAAAGAATTAGTATTTTTTTTTCAATTTACGCAATGAAAACCCCAAATTTCGCAACGAAAACGCCCTTGAAAGTCAACAAGCCAACAGGTCAACGAGCCAACAAGTAACCAATCCAAAATCCCGAAAACCTCGATAATTCGAAATCTCGAGTTTTCGAAAAATCAAAATTATCCGAGTGCTCCGA
>OJAM01000499.1_pt1 | contig 17298 bp, 19 predicted proteins | sample 1589071 | NCBI WGS metagenome assembly OJAM01 (sample SAMN03283243) | human gut metagenome | biome: human-associated habitat; material: feces | host: Homo sapiens | place: Peru | collected 2012
GGAGCTGTTCCGGCTCTACCTGATTGTAGGGGGTATGCCGGCAGCGGTCAGCAAGTATCTTGAAAGTAATAACTTGCAGGATGTGTTGGCGGTACAGCAAGAGATTATTCAACTTTATAAGAAGGATATAGCCAAGTACGATCCGGATAATAAATTGTATATCGAGGAGATATTCAACCTAATTCCGCCGGAACTCAATGCCAAGAACAAGCGTTTTATCCTCAAGCGTCTCAACGAGAATGCTAAGTATGAACGCTATGAGAACAGCTTTCTCTGGCTGAAGCGTGCTGGTGTTGCCATACCAGTGTATAATGTGGAGGAGCCCAAGGTCCCTCTGCTGCTGTCTCGCTCCCGCAACCTTCTCAAGCTCTTCCTCAGCGACATTGGTCTACTGGCAGCCCAATATGCCAACGGCATCCAGATGCGGATTATCAAGGGCGATAAGGACATCAACTTCGGTTCTATCTATGAGAATGTGGTGGCGCAGGAACTTGTCGCACATGGTCTGGAGCCCTATTACTACAACAGCAAGAAGAGGGGAGAGCTGGACTTCGTCATAGAGCAGGGGGGCAGGATTCTTCCCGTCGAGGTTAAGTCCGGGAAGGATTATACTTACCATCGTGCCCTCTCCAACATTATGGATTGCGATGAGTATGATATCCAGGAATCACTGGTGTTGAACAATGACAATCTATCAGTTGATGGTCGAATTACTTATGTGCCGGTCTATATGGTGATGTTCATAGAAAAATCTGATCCAACTGTTACTCAATACCGAGTAGATATTTCAGGGTTGAAATAGTTTAAATTTTCACACAATATTATATGAATCAAATGATTATAGCAATGAGTAATATTTCTTGGATTTTCGACGGTATAGGAACTGCCATCGTTACTGGACTTGTCGGTTTACTTTTAGGCGGTACTGTGGGATACAAGATCGGAGTAAAGAAGACAAAGATTCGGCAGAGTCAACGCGCAGGTAAGAACTCATCTCAAATTCAGATAGGCATCCATAATGACAAAGACTAATCAAACCCAATCTGCGGGAGATAATTCCACTCAGATTCAAGCTGGGACGATTCAGAACTATTATACTACTATTACGGGTATTGACGAAGCCCGTGCTAGGAGCATTTGCAAGGAGGAGTATGCAATTGCAATGCAGAATTGGACATCAGAAGCCATAGCAATAGCTAATGATAGAGTCCAGCAATTAGAGGATAAGGTGCTCCCGAAATTGATTCAGCACGATAACTCTCTTAAATGTTTTGCTGATCCCTCTTTTCAGATTACCCTGAGAAAAGCACAAATATCGGCCGCTTCATCGGATCGTGTTGCAGACTACGAATTATTGTCTGAATTGCTCCTTCATCGAGTGGAGCAAGACGCTGATAGAGAACGTCGGCTCGGAATCACCAAAGCAATAGAAATTGTCGATCAGGTTGATGATTCTGCGTTAGTTGGATTATCAGTTGTTTATGCTTTGTCGAAATTCTCGCCTGTGTCTGTTGTATTAAATGAAGGACTCAACGTTTTGAATCGCCTATATGCGAAAATAATCTCTGATATGTCTTTACCTGAAGGTATAACATGGATGGAGCATTTGGATCTGGTATCTGCGATCAGACTGGGCAGCAGAGGATTGAATACATTTAAAAAGTGTGAGGAATACTTTCCTGAAAGGTTAAGTCAGTATTTTGTGTCAGGTCTCCCGAAGGACTCTGATGAATATCGAGATTTAGAGGCTAGTTTTAAGAGTGTTTCGTTAGGGACTAATTGCCTGGTCCCTCACCCGTTACGACTTGACCATATGATTCTTTCCATAAAACCGGACATTGATAGTATTGTAATTACTAGAGTTGTTTCCGGGGATGTTCTTCAGGTGCCATTGAATCCGGCTCAAAAAGAAGTAATGAGTAAAGCGATTGATTTGATGGCTAGAATAGATTTGAATAATCAGGAAATGAAGTCTGCTTTTTGGGTGGAGTGGGAAAAGTATCCAGTCCTATCTCGTATTCGAAAATGGTGGAATAATCTTCCTGTTCATTTTGAGATCTCACCGGTGGGAGTGGCACTTTCAAATGCATATATCCATAGCAAAGATCCGTATATTCCATGTTTGTATTAGCAGATCATTGAATAAGTAGGTCTTTCTTAAAAGATATCAAAAGCCCTCCGGAGTCTCGCGACTGCGGAGGGCTAGCGGTTTAGGTTAAGCCGGACGAACCGGGGGAGGATGGACTAGGGCTCGCCACCTACGGCAGCAGCGGTCCAGGTGATTTCAGCCAGCATGGCGCCAGACTTCTCACCGGTGGAGCTGTTGACGTAGTATTAGCGGAAGAAGATCTTCGGGGCGGCAGCGCTGGGAGCACCGTTCTTGGCCACGTAGTCGGCACGGATGTCGATGGCGGCTGCGGTGGGTTCCTCAACGAGCTTGATGCTGGAGGCCTTGCTGTGGGCACGGGAGACGCCGTTGGACTGGCCTTCGGTGGCTTCGATGACCAGGAAGATGCCGCCGTTGTCGGCGAGGGCCTGGTCGAGCTTGAAGGTGAAGGTGTCACCCTCGCACACGATGGTGGCGGAGGAAGGGTTCTCCACGCCCAGGAGGGTGGGAGGTACGAGAACCGGCTGTCCGCCGGAAGCGACAATCCAGTAGTTCAGGCGGGTGAACAGGCTGGCGCCGGAGATCTTGGCACCGGTGCCGAGAACACTGCGGCCCTGCTGGGAGAGGGCCAGTTTGTTACAGGCGAGGATGTTGTCGTTCGCGAGGGTCTTCCACATGGTGGCGAGCCTCTTGAAGTCGCCCTTGACCTTGGCCTGGTTGGAAGTGCGGACGAAGCCGCCGTATCCGCGGTTGCGGATGTACTTCCGGTTCTTTATCTTAGCGGCAGTCACGCCCTTGGCGGATCCGCTCATCTCCTCGAAGGCGATAGAAGGAATGTACTTCATAAGCGTTTAAGTTTTAGGAAGTTGTTGAACAAAAGGAATAGAAGGTATAGTATTGCAATAACTATCAGAACGAGGGGCCAGGAGCCGAGCTTCAGGCGGAACTTCTGCCAGAAGGTGAGTTCCTTCTCGATATAGATGTCCTCTTTGACGACATGGTCCCGGTAAACCAGAGAGTCGCGGCAAGCTATCTCTTTTTCGACCTTTACAGGCTGTCTGACGGGCTTAGTGGCCAGTGAATGGTAAGGAGTCCACCAGGCACTATGACTTCTGATTTGGCGTATTTATTCTCTAATATGGAGGCGGTGTCCAGGGTGGCCACTTTCTCAACAATCACCGGCAGCTCCACGTAGGATGTGTCGATGATTTTCTCCACCACGGTCTTCACCTCCACCCGGGTACTGTCCGACTCCAGAACGGGGCGGGCAGTACCACAAGCAGCAAGAATAAGCGTGAAAGCCAGAAGGGCGGAGGGCTTCATAGCTGGGTTTAGGTTGTAGGTTGTGTTTCGTGTTCACGGACGTCTCTTAGCTCGGCTTCGAACTTCCGAAACTTGACGTCGTATGATGCTTTGACACCCAAGATAGCGCCGCAGAGGACAAGCAGTTCGCTGACGATACTTACAGCAGAACTCGCAATTTCGCCAAGCGGTGGAATGAAGAAGAGACACACGGCCGCAATGGTCACACCACTGGAGAAACTCGCAATAGCGATTCCACCCTGCAGGCGCGTGAGTTCTACTTTCTTCTTCTGGGCCATAGTCTGATTGCGACACTTTAAATGTACCGTCCATATCACTTTCAAATGTACCGGGTGTATCAGAATGAAATGTACCACCCGTATCACTTTGAAATGTACCGCCTGTAGCGGAATCAAATGTACCCCCCCCAGTTAACCAGTGCCAGCATGGTTGGGGCAGACCTTTGGAATGGTCGCAAACGGTTTGACAATGCAACTTTGTGGTAATAAGAATACCACAGGGTTATGGCAAACGTAAAAGCGACAATGACAGACATCAGAGTAATCATCCGCGAGCTCTCACGCGGGACATCACTACGAGAGATGGAACGAAAGCTGCAACTCAGCCGCACATCTCTAAGGAACTATCGTGACCGCGCTGAAGCGACCGGCAGGAGTATGGCTGATCTCCTTTCCTTGAACGATGCTGAGCTGCAGGCAATCATGCAAAAAGGCTATGGCCATCGTGGCAGGGACGCAGACAGGTATGCCTTTATGCAGGAGAATATTGAAGGCTACGCAAAGGACATGATGCGCAAGCACATGACCTATGACGTCCTGTACGAGAAATATCTTAGGAGCACGGACAACCCTTACGGATATACACAGTTCAAGGCAATCATCCAGGAATACGAAAAGAACCACGACTACAAGTACCATAATGCGTACGAACCAGGCCGTGAGATGCAGTTTGACTTCGCCGGCGACAATCTGTGGATAGTCGATAAAGATACCGGAGAAGCGATACGGGCGATTGTACTGGTGTGTGTCCTGCCGTATTCAATGCTCAGCTATGTGACCGCGTTGCCAAGTGCAAAGATGGAATATCTCTTCCAATCGCTTTCAAGGGCCGTCAGATACTTCGGCGGTGTGGCAGAGATCTCAAAGACGGACAACATGCGTCAGTGGATAAAGAAGACTGACCGTTACGAGCCAACTCTGAATGAAGCCGCCAGCCAGTGGTGTCTTCACAACGGTACCGAGCTGGATGAATGCCGCTCCAAAAAGCCACGGGACAAAGGTCCAGCCGAAAGCCTTGTCAATCAGACATACAGGTACTACTACAGCCGTATCTGTCGTGACACATTCTTCTCCTATGATGAGCTCAACAGCAAGTTGGATGAGTTGAACGATATGTTCAACAGCAAGACCCGCAAGAACAAGACATACAGCCGCAGGGAACAGTATGAACGAGAGGGACGTTCCTATATGCTACCGTTGCCTCCAAAGCCATTCCTCCTGAAGTATACCAAGGAGATCACCATCAACTCCACCTATCACTTCCAAGTCGACAAGAACCACTTCTACAGCGTACCCTATCAGCATATAGGCAAGAAAGCCAAGGTTATATACGATGCGGAGAAGGTGGAAGTCTGGATTGGTCTGGACAGAATCGCGGCTCACGACAGGAAGCACTCCGACGGATACACGACAGTTGAATCGCACATGCCCGAGAAGCATACAGCATACAAGCGTTCAAAGGAAATAAATGCTGCCTATCTGCTGTCAAAGGCCAGCCAAGTGGGCCCCATACGCGTGAATCCATTGATTGTATCCTTAAGTCCGCTTTGTTTGTACAGCAGGCCTACCGTTCCTGCTAAGGTGTCCTTCGCCTGGCCGGAAAATACGGGGCGGAACGTCTTGAGGCGGCCTGCGGAAGAATAGAGCCAAAGACGGCCTCTACATATAAACGCATCGAAGCAATACTTAGGAACAATCTTGACGACACGCCTCCGGCACAATCGGATATGATGCCATACATACCGAAGAATGACAACGTAAGAGGGTCGTCTGCATATCAATAGGATATCCAAGCTGGCACGCAAATAAATACAAACTAATGAACACACAAGAAACAATCCTCCAGTTGGAGGGACTCAAACTCAAGGGTATGGCAGAATGCTACAAGGCCCTTCAGGGCATGCCCGTAAACCAATGGCCAACTTTGGACACATTCATGGCAAGGCTTGCCGAAGCCGAACAGCAGTACCGGAACCGCAAGCGGACTGAGATGTACCTGAAGACCAGCAAACTGCGCTATAACGCCGTTATGGAAGATGTCATCTGCTCGGAGGAGAGGAACCTGAACAAGGAGATGCTGCTCAAGCTTATGGACTGCACCTTCATTGACAGGGCGGAGAATCTACTCATTGACGGCAAGACAGGATGCGGAAAGTCCTTCTTGGCATGTGCTGTCGGAAGGCAGGCATGCTTCATGGGACACAGAGTGGAATACTTTTCCATGAACAAGTTCGTCGAGCGGATAGCGCTCGCCAAACTTGACGGAAGTCTTCTTAAGGTCATCAATCATATCGAGAGAAATGACCTCGTCATCTTTGATGACTTCGGACTGCAACCGCTCGACAACAACTCGCGTCTGGCTCTGCTGCAGATACTTGAGGACTGCTATCAGAGGAAATCAGTGATCGTGACATCACAGCTTCCTGTCTCAAAATGGTATGACTACATCAATGAACCAACCTTGGCTGACGCCATCATGGATCGCCTCACCGCTAACGCGGTTCGGATTGAACTCAAAGGTGACTCAATGAGAAGGAAAAATCAAAAAAAATAATAACTTTGCCGAACCGAAAGCGACTATATCCGAAGTGGTACATTTGAAAACGCTCCAGAAGGTACATTTAATGTGATATAGTCACCCGAAGACGGAAGATACCGGTTCTATGGCAACGAGGGCCCTCAAGAGGGTTATCGGAGCCTATTATGTATAGTGTCTAGGAATAGGCATTCTTTAATTAAGCTGTCCGCCAACAATCTCTTGGACCAGAAGGCATATTCATACACTGTATTCAATGGTCTTAACATCCATAGTTACGACTTTGCGCTTCGCCCAAGAGAGGTTGTTTTGTCCATTCTGTTTACAATGTAAGAATAAAAACGCCACAGATAGTTATCTAGTCCCCAGTCCTGAGCCGTAGTATCTATTACCACTCTTTTGATAACCACTCATTCACAAGTGCGTCGGGAGTATAATTGACAACTGACGACTTCGAGCAACCAGCATCCTTCAACCTCCTAACTACCATTTTTCTCATTTTCTTACACTTGTCCCAGTTTTGAATAAAGAATAGATGTTCTGTATAAGGTTCCACCCTATACCAGAGATTATAATCTAACTTGTCTTGTAACAACAAATTGTGTATAGGATAGAAAGCCTTACGTAAATAACCCAATGCCTTCTGGTCATTCCAGTTGAAAGAGAGGATATATAAGAAGATATAATACTGTATAGCATCGGAATCCCCCAAAAGATTATAGAATGACTCCCATATCTCACTCCCATTGTTCTTCACTAGTAAACTCTGTTCTTCAACAGCATTGGCTAGAACATAGGCTACATCATGATTGATGGTCTTTTCTTTGGAAAGCCAGTCAAGAACTTCACCCGGATAATTCTCTAATACTATCGATACGGGAGATTGCGGCAGGTGGTCTGGACTGTTGAGGTAGCTCAGATACTCTGCCACGCAGGTTTTGTCATGAGAGAAGGCCATACGAGCCAGTTCTGATGCTATAGGCACATTCCGTTCAAGCATGGTCCTGAAGAGCTCATCCCAGTGCTTGAATGAATCAACCATGTCTTGATCTGAAAAAACAGACAATATGGATTGTATATCTTCCTTCGAACAATCTGACCATACAACTTGATTGAACAATTCTGAACTACTACTAATAATAGTCCGGAAGAAGGTTGGATCTGTCTTCATCACCCCAGCAATTTCACAATAACTGACATACTGAGCGACATCATTTACCGTCCGTAAACCCCATTCATTCAAATTCTCAGCTTTATAAAACCGCTTTAACAGTCCTAAAAACTGAGCCGAAGGGAGATTCCGTATACGCTCCTCATATTCAACCTGCTCTTTTTTGAACGAGTCTACATTAACCGTAGAGATTACATATAAGAAATTCTCTTCCCCTCCGAAGTCTCTGGCCAGTGAGGGTTGGAATACTGCTGACTTAAATGACCCGCCATCCACCTGTGAGGGGAATGCATAGGACAAAGTATTGATTATTTTCAGAAGCACTTGCTGTTTTTCAGCCTCATCCTTGCATGTCCTGTTTATTAGTACAACTACATCAAGGAAACCCGTGAGTTTTTCCAGACTATCACCAATTTCATCCTGATAGTGCCTAATCAACCTGGCAACCTGTGGACGGTTATTGACAACACTAACTCCAACGAGTTGTGACCATGGTGCAGATGACTTGTTTGACAAGTACAGGACGGAATTGCCCTCGTGAGTGACAAACTGAAAAGAGAGGTACTTCCCGCCGTATGTACGAGGCGAAGCGGTGCCAGAACATATGGACATTCTGTTCAGTATTCCAATAGGAATAAAATTAAGCAAAGACAACAACAGTTCCTGACTCTGTTGTGAGGAAAACTCGGAAAGGATGAAAGCAGATGTCGAAGACAACAACAACTCATAAGCATCAGCTGCTCTATTCACTCCAATCTCATTTAACTCTGTTTCTATCTCTTTAGCATTTTCCTCAAATGATCTAGGAGTTGAATAATTAACATAATCCTCTGCATGAGGAGCCTCAAAGAGACGAAGAAGGTTGCAGAAGTCAGTAATCTTTGTTAAATCATCTTTATGTATCAGCAAGCTATGCGTCCACACGCATCCTGGACGCCGCATCTCATCTGCATACCAGGTCTTGGCTACTACATAGAAAGGACTCTCATCAAGCGGGTATGCTGTAATGTAGTCTCGCTCGTGGTTAATCCCCACATACTCAGACCAGTCGCTAAGTGTAGCAATCTTATCCATGTCATGCGTAGAGGGCAAGACAATGCTACCTTGAATATAGTTGTGCCCAAGTTTATAGCCATGAAGCATCTGATGCAGCGTAATCATAACCTTTTAATCTTCAAGTAGCCAAGCCAGCGGTTTGGTAATATCATAATCCTTGTCTGTGCCAGAGGAAATATAAGCGCGTTTGCCTGCGTCGGTCAGTTCACTAACAACATCTTCGGTCAATTCTCCCCGTTGTTCATAATTCAAACCCTGAGCACTGACCCCAAAATAATTGACGTTTGAGAAATGATACTTAACATAAGTATGGAAGAAAATATGTCCTTGCTCTATCCATTTTTGAACCTTTATACTCTTTGCCATCATCAAGTCCCACTTGGAAATACAGAAAGCAATCTTAATATCGCCTTTTTTTTCATGAATGTACTTCAATAGTTCCACGTTCTGTATCCAAGGCTCTATTTCATCAACATTGAATGTAGGAGTAGGTTTCCTCTCGGTATTCTCCCTCGGTTCCACTCCCAATTCCTCATTGAATTTCTTCTCATTCTCTGTTGGTAAGAAAAATAGAATCCTATCGCAATCGTTTAACCATTTTTCTATTTCAGGTGGTTCTTCATTTTGGAGTATGAGTTTATATCGTTCACCTTTGAAATCAGGGATGGTTAGTTCAATAATAGAACCGGTATTCCTATGCTTTAAGCTAAACTCCAGTTCCATTTGTATATTAGAACTGCGGTTCACAGGTTCCTGTTCCAACCAATTATTTCCTATGGAATCGAGATACTGTGTATTAGCCGGACGCTTGTTGAACGTAAGCAGATGGCCGGATGTTCCAGTACGTTCTATCACCCAGAAAGCCGCCAAATAGGATGACTTCCCAGTATCTTGTAAACCTACAACAAGGCATTTCTTTGCTTGGCTCATCTCATTCAGTTTTTTGACACGGTTTGAATCCAATTATATGATGTAGGCAGAGGCTTTTTCTTTTTTTTACAAAGTATCTCAGAGAACAGTCTGATCAATTGCTTATTTTCTTCACCCACCTGAATACCAAGAGAACTGATTTCAAAGATATGATCATCTGATATAGCTATATTTCCCTTGACAATATCTACTATTGATTTCTTTCTTTTATCAACAGCCTCTATAAAAGCATTCTTCTTCTCTTCGTCAATGTCGCCGGTTTCATTCTTTGCAGCATCAATAGCAGCAGATTCCACCATATCAGACTTATTAAGGGCGACATACACTTCCGCTCCTACGGGAAGCATATCGTTTTCTTTAAATCTGGCCAATAATGATTGGAAGTTTTCTTTATACAAATTATATGACTTGGCTTTAAGAAGAGGTTCTATGTCTGCAAATATCACTAGTTTATCAGCATACTTTACGGCTATTTGCTGTTGAACAATTGTTATATCCGAAATTGCATCCCTATAAATCTCGCCTGAAAGGTCAGATATAACAAACATGTGCGGATCGTTACCATGTTCATTACCTAACACAACATTGAGAATACTATCAGCCTTACGCTGGGTTCTTTGTGTCACTGACTGTCCGTCCTCGGACAAAAAGCGTTGATGAACGCGGCGTTCAAATCCCGTAAGTGTATCTGAATCAATGAATGTTTTCATTAGTAAACTTGGTCTTCTACGAAGTATTGCGAACAAACTACCAACAAACGTGGTCTTTCCACATTCACTGACACCAAACAAGGTTACAAGTGTAGGGCGTGAGTCTGAAACGAGATTATTAACATCCGCATCTGTTAGCGCATCGTAACGGAAAGAGCCCTCGATGCTTTCTTGCCTTTGTACATCGGGCTGATCAGGCTTGGCAACTTCTCCGCCAGAGCCTTTCAACTTCAAATCCACAACTTCATTACTCATATTTTTCAGACTTTAAGCGTTCATATAGCAACTCATAAAAAATGGCAATGCCAAAAACCAAGGGACTTATACGGCGTGTGCCGAGCTCCTCATAATCATTCGCAAAGAGATAGCGGCGGTAGACCGACACGCTTTCTATGTCATCATTCACTATATCTGAATTCGCCCGTATTTTTGATTTAATATTTGCAAGGCTGATAGCAGAGCCTTTCAACTCCAAACTTTTAAGGGTCTGAACTGGGTCCTCTGCGGTAAAGATCCAGTCTTGTGATGCTATTTCATCTGCCATGTTGTAAGCAAAAGCAAAGATATCTTGATTCTCAGACACCTTGGCGCCTGCAAACTGTTTTATAAACTGCTCACGATTATAGAACTTTGCCAGTGTCTTTATGTTGTCATAGGTGTCCTCAATTTCCAATCCTGTTTCAGACCAGGTGTCATTATTAAAGATAGTTGTCACTATATCTTCCCCTTCTAAAGAGGGAATAGCGATATTATCTTCCCAATACTCCTCCACAGCCGCAAAACTGGAGGGATCTATTGTCTTACTGATAATGCCGTCTACATCATCAGTTTTTGCCTTCATTGCATTACGAAGAGCAAGGGGGAATACTACTTTGTCATCTTCTTCGCTATCATTATCAAGGGCCTCTCCTACAACATAACCAGCCAAAGCGCGATACACTCTGCTTGGGAATTTACGGCCCGTCTGTGAATTTATGCTTTGCATGAAGTCGGATGCAGGAATGTCTAAACAAAGATGAAGAACACAGCCCTCGAACTGTCCTAATCCAATGGTCTCTACATACTTTAAGCAAGCATTCTTCAATGCATCAACTACGCTCTGTTCGTATGGAAAAACCAGAACCTCTGTAAGAATGTCTTTTAGATCTCGTTCCATATCAATCACCATATTTAATTAAAGCAGCTCTTAACTTTTCAAGCATATCCTTTTTGGACGAAATTGACTTGAAATAAAGCATCGCATTTACATAGTCATCCTTATCGTCGTCATATGCTTTAGGATTCATCTCGCAAATCACCTCCTTGATATGCTCAGAACTGTATAAACGGTATCTTAGAGAGTAAACCTCATCCGAAAATTCAACTACCGTTTTCATTTTACTTACTACCTTCTTTTGGTTAGCTGTTCTGCTTGATTTCTTTTTCAATGCCACTCTGCGTTGGTATGAAAACTTGTCGTTTTCAACAAACTCCTCGTCATCCCAACTGTAACAATTAACCTTAATCTTTAGTACGCCCTTAACTATGTCTATTTCCAAGATATTGTAAATAGGTGGATAGAGTTCTGGATCTCCTTCCTTGCCTGGGTGAAGAGAGCCAACTTGTAGGCGGACGGCACTTTTACCTTCTACGTCCTGCGAAATGGACTGTGTATGCACGTGCCCATAAATCTGGAACTTGAACTTACGGTCAAACTCAGTACGTAAGTCTACATCATTAATGAACCACGCAAGAGGGTGGTGCATCATAGAGATGTTCACCGTGGTGCTAGGCGTATCTGGATTATAAGCTGACTTCGGAATGAATAGTTTATGTTTACCCTCTTTTATGTCACGAGGGTCGTTGACATCATCTTTGTCGCAAAGCAGGGCCGAATTGAGGCAGTGCAATTTAATGATATAATTATCCAGAAAACCAAGTTCTACTTCCTTGCGGAAACTCTTAAAGTCAAAGTTCGGAGCATTCAAGAATATCGCTTCAGCAATCCCATCTAAAGAGGAGTGTGCATATGCAAACTTGTGAAAGGCACTAAAGGGCGAGTATATCGTCTTTAGTATATCCAACTCATTATGCTTGGCTTCATGGATAAAGTCCTCTGCTTGATTTCTATCCAACAATGTTGAGCGCCAACCTAAACGGGCTGTCTTATTAGTATTCCTATTAATATCATGGTTGCCAGGAACCACATAGACTTGTGTCTGCTTTTCATCGCAGCCAAGGTGCTCAAAAACCCTTTTTAAGAATGCCTCTGCTTTCTGGTACTCGCTTTCTTGGCCGCTGTTCGCAATGTCGCCACAAATCAATATTTTGTTCACACCGCCAGAATTACGCACGTCATCCATCGCCTCCACAAATGCGGTCTCAAGAGAACGATAATCATTCTCATCATCCTCGCAATGAATGAAATGTATGTCTGATAAAAGTAGTATTCTCAGCATAAGGCTATCATTGTATTATTGTTTTACTATTCCTCGCCCATGACCCAGGATGCCTTTGTGGGGCGAATAGCTAACGATACTGTCGTACATAACTCCGTTTTCTGTTTCACAAATATAACCAAAATAACGAGAAAAGAGCATTATTCTAAGTGATTTACAAATAGAAAGCACACAGATAGTGAATGTGCCACAAATTCTAACACTAATTATTCACAAATCTTACCGTCAAAATCCCACAAATCCTACCGCCAGTTATCTTGAAAAGATTTGGTATAATACGGTGAAATGCCTAAATTGCGCTATCAAATAATGATGCGATTATGGACTATCTGAAAAGAGTAACAGATGATCAGTTGCAAGATTACTTGGATGCCTTTGGAGCTGTCAATATCGAGGGCCCTAAATGGTGCGGTAAAACAACCACCGCTAAGCAAAAAGCAGCTAGTATCATCGAACTGCAGGACACGGATAAGCGGGATGAGTATCTCGCAACTGCTCTTACGAAAGCAACCATTCTGCTGGAAGGAGAGACGCCTCGTCTGATTGATGAATGGCAGGATGTTCCTATGCTTTGGGATGCCGTCCGGGTAGCTTGTGACCGCCGTCAAAAGCCATCACAGTTCATCTTGACAGGATCGACTGCGGCTGATATCTCTGAAACTGCACATACCGGCACTGGCAGGATTGCGGATCTCACGATGTTTCCGATGAGCCTTTATGAGACGGGTGAATCTACCGGTGAGATCTCTCTGGAGGCGTTCTTCGACAATCCGTCCATGGATATCAGCGCCCATTCCAAGATGAGTATCGAGGATCTCATTTTTGCTGCCTGCCGTGGTGGCTGGCCGGCCGCCCTCCAACCTAAGACAGAGCGAGGCAAACTCCTTATCGCCAAGAACTATGTAAAAACAGTCTGCGATAAGGATATCGCGTCTCGCCGTATGAGAATGGAGTTATTCAATTGTCACTCTTTTAGTTGTAATTCGTCGAACTCACGTTAACATATATTGCTTGATATTACCAATTTTGTTCGGTTAATCAGGGATAGACTCAAATCCGAGTCAACCTAAATCCGTAAATGACACTCATCAAATATTTTTAACTTTTTTTGATTTAAAGTGTCAAACTCACTGGCCGTTTTGTATGATTTTGTCAAAAAACCTTGCAGGATCCGAAAAAAGTCACCATATTTGCGTCAGCTCATCAACCAAGTTGTTGAAGGAGTAACGGGATCGTCATTCGGCGGTCCTTGCTTTTTTATACGCCTCATACTCCTTCATCAACTTGCGGTAAGTATGCCCTCTATCAACGGGATATGCTGTCCAGAGCAGTGCAAAAGTGTCTCGCTTCTCAATAATCACAAGATAGGATTCTTGCTCGTGATAGATAAGTACGCGTTCCCTTCCGTCACGGACATTTGACCAAACCTTCAAATAGAGATGGTTGATGTTATCAATCATTGGACGCGGGAAAGGAATGCATTCAGTACGATTAATGCTGAACTCACGATTATCTTCATTTTCTCCTTCTTGGGTAAGATGATAAAATGTACATTCACGATTTGCAATGAGGGGATGCTTCTTCAAGCCGAGAGGTTTACCATCAAATAATGGCCTCGTGGTTATGAAATCTCGCCTAAATATTTGATATGCAGCGTCTATAAACGCGAGAATGTCACCGTGGAAATCGTTATAATCAAGCCTATCCGGCAACCTCAATACTTCAACTTCTTCACACATTCTTCGGATAATTTGGATGCCAGATAAATATATTTGTCTTATTCTCTTTGTAAAGGGTCTGATGCATAAGGGTATACCCCGAACGCTTCTTAAACAAATCAATTAGTTCGAGTTTAGCTGCACTTGATTTAAGGCCTCTATGAACATATGTAATAGCCCCGATGAGGAAATCAGCAAGTTCTACAAGTTCAATCTCATGAGATCGAACTTGCTGGATTTTTTTGATAACACTTCTATCAAAATCATACTTAGAGTTTCGAAGATACTCTTGAAGCCGATCAACCTTGTCCTGTCCACGAGTATCCTTAATGTCGATATAAACATTATAAGAGGATGTTGGCTCAAGAATAGTTTTGAGCATATCGAAATACATCTTATAGTAAAAGGAATCGTGTGTCTGATGAAAGGCTGCGTGATTAAGCTCCGATTTATCTTTGAGAATCAGTACACGGAAATGCAAGTCTTGATTGTCAAAGAAATAGTTCATCACATCCTTGTAATAGGCAAGTTTAGAAGGAGATACCGCATTCCATTTCAACTCACAGGTGGGAGTAAGGCCATGCTCAACCTTTATCTCCCTTAAACGGGCAAAAATTGTATCTTTGGCTTCCCTTGGGCACCAGACAGCACCAATTGCCATTGGTTTTATCCCATCGTGCTCAAGGTGGCAGCTTTCATCGCAGTATATGTTATATTCCATAGTCAAATAATTTTCTGTAAATATACTAATCATCTTCCGACCATCTTCCGAATATCTTTGGAAAAAGATACTTTCAACATCAGCTGACGTTATTCTCTGAAACCGTAGTATTCGACGGTCATGCCTAAATCGCCAGCCAGGTCTCCGTCTTTCAGCCTCTGCCTGGTACTATCTTCCGTACCTATGGCTTTGAAGATTATGTCGATTATACGAAGTCCTTTGGGGTAACGGAAGTCTTCGCTGCGCCTTCGGCCACGAATGTTAATCGATATGTGTCCTTTGTCTTCCTTCTGGCTCCTGAATAGCAATAGGTCTGATTTGAAACCTCGATATTTCGTGTTGACTTCGCAGACATCATATCCAATCTGTCGCAGGTCAAAGGGCTTGTCAGGATGGTAATAGGACATAGCGTAGGGATTATTCAATCAAGCCATTCTCTCAGACAATAGAGGAATTCGTCAAACAAAATTTCTATCTTCTCCACGGAAAGATTTATAATAAGCCCGATGGTACTCTGATACTAGCACTTGAGAATGGATATCTGGAGAATGACGGACTCCTGGAGAAGTTACGCAAAGTGTCGCATGTAACAATTTTTCACTAACTTTACAATTCGAAATCAGGCACTATCGGTGTGCACTGTAAGATTGTAATTTGCTTATGAACAAAATATCAATCCGTTTCTTCGACGACCGGGAGGTCCGGGCTATTTGGGATGAGGGGAATTCTAAGTGGTGGTACAGTGTGCTTGACATTGTCGGTGTGCTTAATGCGCAGGATGACTATGCCAAGAACAGGAACTATTGGAAGTATCTGAAGAGCAAGTTGAAGAAGGATGAGTTTGAACTGGTTAGTGACACTAACCAGTTCAAGCTGCGAGCACCAGACGGGAAGATGAGATTGACAGATGTCCTTGATGCTTCTGGAGTTATCGAGTTGGCGAAGAATATGCCGAACAACAAGGCATCGCGATTCATTGAGTGGTTTACTTACGGTGAAGATACCATTGACGGAAAGAGCAAAGCAAAGGCTTATACTTTATTCGAGAGTTCATTGCTCGATAGCATTGAGGTGGGAACGGTAAAAGGACTTCAGCAGATTCACGCTTATCTGTTTGGAGGATTGTACGACTTTGCAGGACAGATACGTTCAGTGAATATTTCCAAAGGCGGATTCACCTTCGCTCCAGTAGCGTTTCTTTCACAGACGTTGCATAACATTGAACAGATGCCGGAAGGATCTTTCGATGAGATTGCGGACAAGTATGTAGAGATGAATGTGGCGCATCCGTTCCGTGAAGGTAATGGGCGAACAACGAGGATTTGGCTAGACCTGATTCTGAAGAAGCGACTTGGACAGTGCATTGATTGGAGCCAAATTGACAAATATGCTTATCTTGCGGCAATGGAAAAGAGCGTGGCGGATAGCACGGAAATCAAGGGGCTTCTGAAAGATGCACTGACGGATAAGGTGAATGACAGGGAGATGTTCATGAAAGGAATTGATTATTCGTATTATTATGAGGAACGGTAAAAGAGAATATGAAGAAAAGGTACGCGGCGCGTACCCAATTGACTTAGACGTACCTTCGGTCAAGGTATGAAGAACTACTATTGACACTCCGGTAGAGAAGAATCTGTACGACTACATCACGTCAGCGAATGTTTAACTTTAAATGACATTGAAAATGAAAACGATAAACGTAGTTGCAGCCGTGATATTCAAAGATGGGAAAATCTTCGCCACGCAGCGTGGCTACGGTGCATTCAAGGATGGTTGGGAGTTTCCCGGCGGCAAGGTCGAGGCGGGGGAGAGTCCTGAGGATGCACTCCGCCGAGAGATCCGCGAAGAACTGGAGACCGAGATCAAAGTCGGCGAACTGATTGACACCATTGAATATGACTACCCGGACTTCCACCTTTCGATGAAGTGCTACGCCTGCACCATCCTTTCAGGTGACCTTCATCTGGTCGAGCACGAGGCCGCCCGTTGGCTGACCGCCGAACAGCTCTGTTCAGTCGAATGGCTGCCTGCTGACATCACCTTGATCCCCAAGATCGCCCGACTGCTGTAAGGTTTGTCATTACGACAGCAGCGGGTAGTAACGGACGTCATATTATTCATTGAGCGGCTGTGAATCTATTCCCGAATCCTTGAGTCGATGATTATCGTCACCGGGCCATCGTTGACAAGGGAGACCTGCATATCCGCGCCGAATACTCCTTTGCCGACGGGCTTGCCGATCGCCGCCGAGACTTCCTCGCAGTACTTCTCGTACAACGGGACTGCCAAATCGTGGCCTGCGGCACG
>OJAM01000504.1_pt1 | contig 17170 bp, 14 predicted proteins | sample 1589071 | NCBI WGS metagenome assembly OJAM01 (sample SAMN03283243) | human gut metagenome | biome: human-associated habitat; material: feces | host: Homo sapiens | place: Peru | collected 2012
GCCACGAACCCGTCGCGGCTGTGCATCTGTGCCTTTTTCACCGGGATCAGATGCAGCACCGTGCCCGCCGCGGCACAGAGCAGCGCCGTCAGCAGAAACTGCTGCCAGCAGGTCTCGGCATAGATGCAGGCCGTCAGTGCCGGCAGCAGCAGAAAGCCTGCCTCGACCCACAGGATGTAGCCCATTGTGTGTGAGAGCAATCGAAAGTTCATAGAAAATACCTCAAAGAAAAGGTGAAAAGCCTTCGGGTATTATATAACCGCGCGGGACGGGTGTCAACCTCAGTCCAGCTTGCCCTCCAGCGCCGAGAACAGGGCGGGCATATCCACGTCCTTGCCGGTGAACATCTTGAAGGCACGGGCCGCCTGGTAGAGCAGCAGGTCGATGCCGGACACGGTGGGCAGGCCGCGCTTTTCGGCCTCGCGCAGCAGCATGGTCTGCCGGGGGTTATAGACCAGATCGTAGACGGTGACGCCTGCCGGGGCGTCACGCAGGAAGCCCAGGTCGGAAAACTCCTTCATACCGGCCATGCCCAGAGAGGTGGCGTTGATGAACAGGTCGCTCTCGGCCATGGCATGGCGGACGGGGAAAATGCCGAAGTAGATGAACTGCGCCTTATCCGGATAACGCGCGGCCAGATCCTGGGCCGGATAGACGCTGCGGTTGGTGACGAAAATCTTTTTCACACCGGCGCCGACCAGCGCATCACAGATGGCGTCTCCGGCGCCGCCGGTGCCCAACAGCAGCACGGTCTTACCCTCCGGCTCCAGGCCGCGGGCGCGCAGGCTGTCCACAAATCCCCGGCCGTCAGTGTTATAGCCGATGGCACGGCCGTTTTTGATGCAGACGGTGTTCACCGCACCGCAGGCGGCCGCCGCAGGGCTCAGCTCATCCAGCAGTGGCAGGATGGCCTCCTTGTGGGGCATGGTGACGTTGAACCCGGCACAGCCGCCGGCCTTGGCCTCGGCCACGAAGTCAGCCAGCTCGCGGGGCTGAACGCGGCGGACTTCATAGGTGTAGTGTACGCCGGTCTGGGCGATCATGGCGCCGTGGAGCAGCGGCGAAAGGCTATGATCCACGGGGTCGCCGATAAGATAGAGCTTTTTGTTGGTCATACAAGTGCCTCCCCAGTGCAGTCGCAGGTGGGCGCAACTGCAGTGTCATTGGTGTGTTGGAGCAGATAGTCCATGGCTTCGAGATAGCCGGCAAGTCCGTGGCCGGTAATGACTCTAACGCAGGCCGGCGCGGTGACGGACAGATGGCGGAAGTCCTCGCGCTTCTGGATGTCGGACATGTGCACCTCGACCGCCGGGATGCTGACGGCCTTGAGCGCATCGTGGATGGCGTAGCTGTAATGCGTGTAAGCGCCGGGGTTGATGACGATGCCGTCGAACGCCGTGTCGGCCTCCTGAATGGCGTCGATGATCGCGCCCTCGTGGTTGGACTGGAAGCACTCCACGGCCACACCGCGGCTCTGTGCGTGCTCATAGATGCGGGCGCAGAGGGCGGCGTAGTCCTCCTTGCCGTAGATGTCCGGCTCGCGGCGGCCGAGCATGTTCATATTTGCGCCGTTGATGACTAAGATTTTCATATGAGTATTCCTCCTGTGCTTGCCTTACGCCTGTTTGGCGGCGTGGGCGCGGTATTCCTTGCTTTTTTCAAGATAGAGCGCGGCGTTGGCCAGAATGCTCTCCTTTTCCTTCTCCGTCAGCTCGCGCACGACCTTGGCCGGGGAGCCGAGGATCATCGAGCCGTCCGGCGCGTTCATCTTGCCCGTGACAAGAGCGCCCGCGCCGATGATGCAGTCGTTGCCGATGACAGCGCCGTCGAGCACCGTCGCGCCCATGCCGACGATCACGCGGTCGCCGATGGTCGCGCCGTGGACGGTGGCGCAGTGGCCGACGGACACATCGTCGCCGATGGTGACCTTGTTGTGGATCAGGGCGAGGTCCTGAATGTTGCAGCGCTTGCCGATGCGCACGCTCTGCATCTCGCCGCGGCAAACACTGTTGTACCAGAACGCCGTGCCTTCACCCGCGACGACGTCGCCGAGCACCTGCGCGCCCTCCATGATGAGAATTTTGTCATCGGTGGAAAGGCGGTTAAAATTCATAGACATGGTTTTTCTCCTTTGTGAGCGGGCAAGCGCCCGCAGTATCATTTTTTACAGGGCAAAGTTGCCGTTGACGAACACGGGAATCTCGCGCCCGTCTTTCGTCGTGCCGATGATGGAAAGGTCAGCGGTGCCGACCATGAAATCGACGTGCGTATTGGAATCATTCAGGCCCGCGGCCTTGAGCTCTTCCTTGCTCATGGCCTCGCCGCCCTTGACGCACTCGGGGTACGCCTCACCGAAGGCGAGGTGGCAGGCCGCGTTTTCGTCGAAGAGCGTGTTGTAGAAGAGAATCTTCTGGTTTGAAATGGGACTGTCGTAGGGAACGAGCGCGACCTCGCCGAAATACGACGCGCCCTCATCCTCGGCGATGGCGGCTTTCAGGATGTCCTCGCCCTTTTCCGCGTGCGCCTCGACGATCTTGCCGTCCTTGATGACGAAGTGGAAGTTTTCAATGATGTTGCCGTTGTGCACGAGCGGCAGGGCTGCGTAAACGACGCCGTCAATGCCGTCTCTGAGCGGGGCGGTGAAGACCTCCTCCGTCGGCATATTGGCGACGAACGGAAAGCCTGCGCGGCTGGTGTTGTTGCCGCCGGCCCAGACGTGCGTCTCGGGAAGCTTGATGTTGAGGCTCGTGCCGAGGGAGTTCTGGTAATAGAGCGAGGTGAAGTGCAGATCGTTGAGCTTTGCGATGCGGCTTTTGAGCAGCGCCACATGCTCATGCCAGCGCGCGACGGCGTCACCCTTGCCGCTGATGCGGACGGAGGTGAAGATCGCGTCCCAGAGCTTGTCCATCGCCTCCTGCTCGGGAAGCTCGGGGAAGACTTTCTTCGCCCAGCTCGGAATGGGGACGGATGCGACGCACCAGGGACAGGCATTGGACATTACGGCGCTTACGTAAGGCTGGATGGCCGTCTCGCTGCGGCTCGCGCGCGTCAGGCGGTCGGGGTCTACGCCGAGCAGCGCCTCAGGATCACGGGCGGAGATATTGAGAAATGCTGCGCCCTCGTCAGCATAGCCGTTGAGCATTTCTGCCTGCCAGGCGGGAAAGACGTCGAACACGGAGTCATCCGCGCGCAGAAAGCGCTCGCGTTCAAGAAAATCATCCGACCAGCGCATCACGACTTCGCGGCAGCCGACGTTATAGGCAGCGGCGGCGCACAGGCGTGCAAAATACGCGCACTCGACCGGGCAGCGGATCACGACGGCCTGGCCCTTCTGCACATTCAGACCGACTTCGATGAGGAGTTTTGCATATTCTCTGAGCTTTTCTTCCATGAATGACCTCCAAAAAAGAAGGCGGCTGTGCGTGGCACAGCCGCCTTTTCCTATCGTACGATGCCATACAACATGCATCATAACACAGTTCATGCGCGATTGAAAAGAGTTTTTCGTATTTTTATCAGATTCCGAGAAGAAGCGAGGCAAAGTTGAAGTAGATCATCAGCGAGATGGCGTCCACGACCGTCGTGATGAACGGCGAAGCCATGACCGCGGGGTCGAAGCCGATCTTCTTGGCGAGCAGCGGCAACGTGCAGCCCACGACCTTGGCCGCAAACACCGTGACCACGAGCGTCAGGCAGATGACGAGCGCGACCGTGATGGTGATGGGATTGCCGAAGATCATCCTGTCGACGAGCATGAGCTTGACGAAATTCGCTGCGGCAAGCGTGGCGCCGCAGACGACCGCCACGCGGATCTCCTTCCAGATGACGCGGAAGAGGTCGGAAAATTCGATCTCGTCGAGCGAGATACCACGGATGACCGTGACGCTCGCCTGTGAGCCGCAGTTACCGCCCGTGTCCATCAGCATCGGGATATAAGCCGTCAGAATGGCGAACGCGCTGAGCGCGTCTTCAAAGCGGGCGATGATCTGGCCGGTGAACGTGGCCGAGACCATCAGAAGCAGCAGCCAGGGGATACGGGACTTGTACGTATCCCAGACGCTCGTCTTGAGGTATGGCTTATCCGTCGGCAGCATAGCCGCCATCTTTTCGATATCCTCGGTCGTCTCCTCTTCCATGACGTCGATGGCGTCGTCGACCGTGATGATGCCGACGAGGCGGTCTTCCTTGTCGACGACCGGAAGGGCGATGAAGTTGTACTTCGAGAAGGTCTGCGCAACGTCCTCTTTATCCTCGAGCGTGGAGACAGAGATGACGTGCGTCTCCATGATCTCGTCGATGGTGTCGTCCTCGTCGGAGAGGAGGATCGTTCGCAGCGAGACGATGCCCTGCAGCTTGCGCGCCGGATCGACGACATAGCAGACGTTGATGGTCTCTTTGTCCGTACCGGTGCGGCGGATACGCTTGAGCGCGTCCTCGACGGTCATATCGCGCTTTAAGTCGACAAACTCCGTCGTCATCAGCGCGCCCGCGCTGTCGTCGGGGTATTTGAGAATTTCATTGATGCTCTTGCGCGTGTCGGGGTCCGCGTGCTTTAAGATGCGCTTGACGACGTTCGCGGGCATTTCCTCCACGATGTCGACCGCATCGTCCAGATACAGCTCGTCAAGGACCTCTTTGAGCTCGGTGTTCGAAAAGCCGCGGATCAGCATCTCCTGCGCGTCGGGATCGAGCTCGACGAACACCTCCGCCGCGGGCTCTTTGGGAAGGAGCCGGAACAAAAGGGGAATGCTGTCCTCGTCCAAATCTTCAAAAAGCGAGGCGATATCCGCGGGCTCCAGGTCTGCAAGCAGGTCGCGCAGCGCGGTATATTGTTTTCGCTTGAGCAGATCCTCGATTCTTTCCAGCAGTTCGTCGCGCATTTCTTCAAAGCCGACCATACCGACTCCTCCTTTCTGAAGATAGTGCCAAATCAAAGTGTTCAGGTGAATTTTGCGATAAAAAAATCCCCCATATCCTGCGTCCGGCGACGCGGCTATGGGAGCGACAATCAAGAAACACCCGCCCCTGGCGAGAAGTTTCCTTACCGTTCAAGCTTTAGCATCACGAGGCGGTGAAACTGCATTAGATGGCACCTTGCTTTCGATGCAACCTGTTCAAACCCTCTCATAGTGTCTCCACTACTCCGCGGCAGCAGTCCGTATCCTTGTGGTAGCCTTACCTACCGGACGATGTATGAACTTAACGGTACTATATTATGCACATTTTCCCGTGCTGTCAACCCCTTTTCCGGCTTTATTTCTGTAAAAAGTATGTCATGGCACGCGTTTCTGCTTCCCTTTCGAATTGGGCTGTGCTATACTACATAAATTGAAGAGAAATCGACTTTTGAGGAGGTGAGCATCGCCCTTGCAGCAGTATCTTGACCGGCACCGCTTTTTGAAAGGCATCTACCTGATGGTCAGGCGGTACTTCGATCATCATGTCGGCCGCGACAGTGCGGCGCTCACATACTACCTTTTGTTTGCGCTTTTCCCGCTTTTGATCTTTTTGAGCAACTTAGTCGGCATCATGTCCGTGGATATCAGCGGCTTTCTGTATGAAATTCGCGCATTCATCCCGCAGGAGGCGCTCGAGATCATCGAGCAGTATTTCACTTATGTCAGCCGCGATTCAAGCCCACGGCTTTTGTGGTTCTCACTGATTTTTTCCATTTACTTTCCTTACCGCGCGGCAAGCTCGCTTCTGGGCTCTGTCCGTCGGGCCTACGGCGAGCACCGGCCCACGCAGTTTTTGCGCTATCAGCTCAAGCTCCTGCTTTATACGCTGAGCCTGATTTTAATGGTCGTTTTGTCCATCGGACTGTCCGTCGTCGGCGGGCGGGTGCTGAACTACGTGTCGAGCCACCTGTCGGCCTATATCACGCTGAGCGACGGCTTTATCCGCCTGTGGTCGAGCCTGCGCTTTGTTATCATCGGCGGCATCGTATTCTTCCCCATCGCGATGATGTACGGCCTTGCGCAGGAGTCGCACCGGATGAACCGTATCTGGCCGGGCGCGGTGTTCTCGCTCGTGATGTGGCTCGTATTGTCATTCCTTTTTTCGTATTATGTTGAAAACATCGCGCGCTACTCCGTCATTTACGGCACGCTCGGCGCGGTGATCGTATTGCTTTTGTGGCTGTATCTCGCCTCGGTCATGCTGATCATGGGGGCGGAATTCAACAGCGTTTTGATGGTGCTGCGTAAGCAGCACACGGCGGAAGCCGAAGAGAATTTAGGAGAAACACAGAAATGAAAATCATCATTGTCGGTATCGGTAAGGTCGGCTACGCCATCGCCGAGCAGATGACGGGCGAAAACCACGATCTGGTCGTCATCGACCGCAACAACGCCGTGCTCGACCACGTTGACTCCATGCTCGACGTCATGTGTGTGGAGGGCAACGGCGCGAGCGCCAGCGTCCTTTTGGAGGCGGGCGTGCGCGAGGCGGACCTTCTCATCGCCGTTTCGGAAAACGACGAGGTCAACCTCATCTGCTGCCTGATGGCGAAAAAGCTCGGCGCGAAGCACACGGTCGCCCGCGTACGCAACCCCGAGTATTTCCGCGATGCACAGATCCTGCGCCGCGAGATCGGGCTTGATATGATCATCAACCCCGAAAATGCCGCCGCGCAGGAAATTTCGCGCATTCTGCGCGTGCCGTCTGCGTTCAGCGTGGAGACGTTTGCCCGCGGACTTGTCGAGCTCATCGGCTTTCAGACCGAAGAGGGCGACAGCCTTGTCGGCAAGTCCCTCATCGACTACAACCGCGAAAATCCCAACAGCATCCTCATGTGCGCGGCCAAGCGCGGGGAAGAGGTCATCGTGCCGAACGGCTCGTTCGTCCCGCAGACGGGAGACCGCGTGTACGTCATCGGCACGCCCGCGGAGACGACGCGCGTGCTGCGCTCGATGGGCAGGGCCATGGCGCCCATCCGCCGCGTGAGCATCCTTGGCGGCAGCCGCATCGCACAGTACCTTGCCTGGGTGCTCACCGACATCGGCACGCACGTGACGATCGTGGAAAAGGACGAGGCCAAGTGCCTGATGCTGGCGGAAAAGCTCCCCAAGGTCACCGTCATCCACGGCGACGGCACGAATCACGACCTGCTCGAGTCCGAGGGCATTTTCCACTGCGACGCGTTCATCGCTGTGACGGACCGCGACGAGGAAAACCTCCTCATGGCGCTCACGGCCAAGCGCTACGGCGTGAAAAAGGTCGTGCCGAAGATGTCGCGCATGGGGTATCTCGACATTGTGAACCTCACGGGCCTCGACACGGTCATCTCGCCCAAGGCCATCATTGCAAGCCAGATCTCAAGTTACGTCCGCGGCCTTGCCAACTCGCAGGGCAGCGCGGTGGAGAGCCTGCACTATATCCTCGGCGGCGCGATCGAGGCGGTCGAATTCACCGCGACGAGTGCCACGCACTTTCTCGACCGGCCGCTCAGCGACCTGCATTTTCGAAACGGCCTGCTCGTTGCGGCCATCGTGCACAACGGCCGGATGGAGATCCCGAACGGCCATTCCCAGATCCATGCGGGCGACCGCGTGATCGTGGTGGCAAAGGAGCTTTTTTTACAGGATCTTAACGATATTCTCGGCTGAATGCCGCCGGAACGAAAGAAGGCACTATGAATCAAAAGCTTATTCTCAAGCTCGTCGGCGTCATCCTCTGCATTGAGGCGCTGTGCCTGCTCGTACCGCTGCTGTATGCGCTCGTGCGCGGCGAGTCGGATGTTCCGGCCTTTCTCCGCGCCATCGCCCTTTGCGGCGGCACAGGCGGACTGCTGGCGCTCATCCGCCCGTCCGATCGGCGGCTGCAAACGCGCGACGGCTTTGTCTGCGTGGCACTGTGCTGGATCGCGCTGAGCGTGTTCGGCGCGCTGCCGTATTTTTTCAGCGGCAGCTGCAGCTTTATCGACGCCATTTTCGAGACCGTCTCCGGCCTGACGACGACCGGCGCGTCCATCTTCCCGTCGCCTGCGTCGCTGCCGCAGGGCATCCAATTCTGGCGCGCGCTCACGCAGTGGATGGGCGGCATGGGTATCCTCGTTCTCATGCTGGCGCTGCTGCCCAAGCTCAGTGAGGGCAGCGTGAACCTGATGAAAGCGGAATCCCCAGGCCCCATCAGCACAAAGCTCCGCCCCCGCACGGGTGAGACGGCGCGCATCCTGTACCGCATCTATATCGCGCTCACCGTGGCGGAGGCGCTGCTGCTGCGCATTGCGGGCCTCCCGCTGTTCGATGCGATCACCACGGCGCTGACGACGATCTCTACCGGCGGCTTTTCCATCCGGGATGCGAGCATCGCGTATTATCAGTCGCATCTTGTCAACTGGATCCTCATTTTCTTCATGTTTGCCGCAAGCGTGAACTTTACGCTCCTCTACCTCTGCGTGACGCGCCGCTTCCGCGAGGCGCTCAAGAGCGAGGAGCTGCGCGTTTACTCGCTGGTCGTGGTCGGCGCGTCGGCGATGATCGCGGCGGACCTGATCGTGCGCACGGGGCGCGACATTGGCTCGGCCATCGAGAATGCGGCCTTTCAGGTAACAACGCTCATTTCAACGACCGGCTACTGCACGGAGGATTTTGACCTCTGGCCGCAGTTCTGCCGCTGTATCCTCGTGCTGGTGATGTTTTTCGGCGGCTGCGCGGGCTCTACGGCGGGCGGCGTCAAGGTTTCGCGCATCGTGCTTTTGTGCAAGTCGCTGCGGCGTGATCTGCGGCGCGTGATGCACTCGCGCGAGGTGCGCCCCATCACGCTCGACGGACATCGCGTGACGGAGGAGACCGTCTCGTCCGTTTCGGTCTTCTTCTTCGCCTATATCGCGATCATGCTGCTTGGCACGCTGATTTTGTCGCTTGACAACATCGACTTTACCGCGGCGTTCACCGCCTCGCTCACGGCCATCAGCAACGTGGGCCCGGGCCTTGGCGCAGTGGGACCGACGTGCAACTTCGGCTTCCTCTCCGGCATCAGCAAGCTCACGATGAGCGCCATCATGCTGCTCGGCCGTCTTGAGATCATGCCGCTGCTTGTCCTCTTAATGCCCTCTGTCTGGCGCAGAAAATAAAAGAAAATCAAAAAGGGTGGATCGCAATTTTGCAATCCACTCTTTTTGAAAAGGATTCGCTGCGCTTCGTGCCTTGCCGCTCGCAGCGCGGCTGCGACACACGCTCCGCGCAAAGAGTAAATTCCGACGCGCCTGTCGTCGGAATTTACGATCAAACAGATTTCGCGTCTGCGGACGCGAAACTCTGCGAGGCGGTTTGCCTCCATTTTAGCAGCAGGGCCGAGTTTGTGATGACAAGCACGCTGCCTGCGTTATGGACCAGCGCGCCGACAACAGGGTTCAGTGTGCCGGTGATGGCGAGCACGATGGCGATGAAGTTGAGCGTGAGCGAGAATGTTATATTGAGCTTGATGGTGCGCATCATGCGCTTGGAGAGCGCGATGAGGTGCGGCAGCTCCGTGACTTCGTCGTCGACGAGCGCGATATCCGCGGCGTCCACGGCGATGTCGCTGCCCACGCCGCCCATTGCGATGCCGACATCGGCGGCCTTGAGCGCGGGCGCGTCGTTCACGCCGTCGCCGATCATGCAGACCTTATCGCCCGCGGCCTGATAGGCGCGGATGTGGGCGAGCTTGTCCTCGGGCAGGCAGTTTGCGTGCACCTCGCCGATGTGGAGCTGCGCGGCAATGGCCGCGGCGGCGTTCTGATGGTCACCCGTGAGCAGCACGGGCTGGACCTGAAGCGCGGAGAGTTGGTCGATCATATTTGCACTTTCCTCGCGGATCGCGTCGGACAGGGCGAGGAAGCCCGCGAACACGCCGTCCGCGGCGGCGTAGGTGACGGTGCAGCCCTGCGAGAGCTGGACAACAGCGGCCTTAGCGGCCTCTTCGGAAATGGCGATGTGGTGCTCGGCAAGGAGCTCCGCGTTACCCGCGAGGAGGGTTTACCGTCAACGCGGGCGGAGACGCCGCGCCCAGGGACCATCCGGAAATCTTCGGCCTCGACCGGTATTTCGCCCATCTCCTGCTGGCAGCAGCGGGTGATGGCCTTGCCGAGCGGGTGCTCGGAATAGTGCTCCGCCGCGGCGCAGAGGCGGTAGAGCTCGTTATCGGAGAGGGAGGGCAGCGCGCTGTGCACCAGAACGACCCTCGGCGTGCCGTAGGTCAGCGTACCGGTTTTGTCAAAGGTGATCTTATTCACGGCGGCGAGACGCTCGAGCGCGTCGCCCTCACGGACCAGAAAGCCGTGCCTGCTCGCGTTGCCGATGGCGGCCATGATGGCGGTCGGCGTTGCCAGCACGAGCGCGCAGGGGCAGAAGACGACCAGGATCGTCACCGCGCGGATGATCTCACCGGAAATCATCCATGTCAGCGCCGCGGCGGTCAGGGCAATGACGACGATCCATGCCGCCCAGCGGTCGGATAGACCGACGATCTTGGCCTTGTCCGCGTCGGCGGACTGGACAAGGCGGATCATGCGCTGGATGGAGCTGTCCTCGCCAACCTTTGTGGCCTTCATCTCGAAAGCACCGAACTGGTTGACCGTGCCGGAGGAGACTTCGTCGCCGATGCCCTTGTCGACCGGCAGCGATTCGCCCGTCATCACCGCTTGGTTGACGGACGTCTGGCCCGATACGATCTCGCCGTCGACGGGGATGGTCTCGCCGGGCAGCACGCGCAGCAGGTCGCCGACCTTGACGGCCTCGGCGGGGACGGCCGTTTCCTCTCCGCCCAAGATGACGCGCGCGGTCTGCGGCGTCAGGTGGACGAGCTTTTCGATGCCCGCGCGGGCGCGGGCGACGGTCAGCTCTTCGAGAAGACCGCCGAGCTGCATGATGAACGCGACCTCACCCGCGGCGAAGTCTTCGCCGATGCAGACCGACGCGATCAGCGCGATGCCGGAGATCACGAGCAGTGTGATATCTTTTTTTGTGCCGCCCAGCTCTAAAAAATGCTCCAGCTTTTCCATTGCCAGTTTCACGGAAGTGACTCCTTTCTGTACCATAGGGGGTATGGGCTTATTATACATATGGGGGTATAGGTTATAAAGCGCGCAAAAAGAGAGAAGCAGCACAAAACTGCTTCTCTTCTTTCGTGCAATTCTACTGAAAACGGGCGCGTGAGAGGGTTTATCTCCTGCTCAGCCCATGTTCGAAAAGCGCTCGACCGCCTTCGTAAAGTTCTCGATCGTTTTGTCCGCGTCGCCGTGCTCGATGCCGTCACGCACGCAGTGCTTGATGTGCCCCTCAAGCACGACCTTGCCGCAGCCGTGCAGCGCGGATTTGGCCGCATTGATCTGCGCAAGAATATCCTCGCAGGGGACGTCCTCGTCCACCATGCGGTCAATGGCCTGCACCTGACCGATGATCTTTTTGAGCCGACGGTGCAGATTGTCGGCGTCCATACACTGTTTCATCGTTTGACCTCCATACCTGTTGGGGTATCTGCATTGTACACTCTGCGCCGCGATTTTGTCAATATGCGCTGCCGCGCCGGTTTTGTGCGCCTTTGGCGAAAAAATGGCGTTTTGCGGCAATTTTCTCTTCCTCCGCGGTGTTGCAGAGCATAAAAAAGTGTGATAGGATATATTAGAAATAGTATGACCGGCGGCCATATTGCCGCCGGAGCAATTTTGAGGTATCCGAATGAAGAAAAGCGACAAAACACCCAAGCAGACCCACCGCCGCGCGGACCCGAACGTCATGGGCCTCCACGCGGATGTGGTGGAGCAGAATATCACCGAGACGCTGGAAACGAACTACATGCCCTACGCGATGTCCGTCATCGTCTCGCGTGCCATTCCGGAGATCGACGGCTTCAAGCCCTCGCACCGAAAGCTCCTTTACACGATGTACAAGATGGGGCTTCTCACCGGCGCGCGCACGAAGAGCGCGAACATCGTCGGACAGACGATGCGCTTAAACCCCCATGGCGACGCCGCGATCTACGACACGATGGTGCGCCTTTCCAAGGGCTACGGCGCGCTGCTGCACCCGTTCGTCGACTCGAAGGGCAACTTCGGCAAGGTCTATTCGCGCGACATGGCGTGGGCGGCCAGCCGATACACCGAGGCGAAGCTCGCGCCCATCTGCGCCGAGCTCTTCCGCGACATCGACTCTGACACCGTTGATTTTGTCGACAACTACGATAACTCGATGAAAGAGCCGGCGCTGCTGCCAACAACGTTCCCGAATATCCTGGTCTCGGCCAACCAGGGCATCGCGGTCGGCATGGCGAGCCAGCTGTGCGGCTTTAACTTGGGCGAGGTCTGCGACACGACGATCGCCTTTTTGAAAAATCCTGAGGTGCGCATCAGCGAGACGCTGCTCGCGCCCGACTTCCCGACCGGCGGCGAGGTCCTGTACGACCCGCGCGCCATTGAGGACATCTACAACACCGGCCGCGGCGGCATAAAGGTGCGCGCCCGCTGGCGCTACGACAAAAAAGAAAATCTCATTGAGATCTACGAGATCCCCTACACCACCACGACCGAGGCCATCATGGACAAGGTCGCCGAGCTCATCAAGGCGGGCAAGGTCAAGGAAATTTCCGACATGCGTGACGAGACCGACCTCTCCGGCCTCAAGCTGACGATCGACTTAAAGCGCGGTGCCGACCCCGACAAGCTGATGCAGAAGCTCTTCAAGGCGACGACACTGCAGGATACGGCGTCGTGCAACTTCAACGTCCTGATCGGCGGCATGCCGCGCGTGATGGGCGTGCGCGAGCTTTTAGACGAGTGGTGCGCGTGGCGCACCGAGAGCGTCAAGCGCCGCGTGTACTTCGTGCTCAAAAAGCGGCAGGACAAGCTGCACCTCTTAAAGGGCCTTAAAAAGATCCTGCTCGACATCGACAAGGCCATCAAGATCATCCGCGAGACGGAGAAGGAGGCCGACGTCGTGCCGAACCTGATGATCGGCTTCGGCATCGACCAGATCCAGGCGGAATATGTCGCCGAGATCAAGCTGCGCAACATCAACCGCGAGTATATCCTGAAGCGCGTGGAGGAGACGGCATCGCTCGAGGCGGAGATCGAAGACCTTGAGGATACGCTCGCGCGCCCGTCGCGCATCCGCAAGATCATCGTCAGCGAGCTTGAGGATGTGCGCAAAAAGTACGCCGAGCCCCGCCGCACCGGCATCCTCTACGACTATGCCGAGGACGCCGAGAGCGAGGAGGACGCCATCGAGGACTATCCCGTGACGCTGTTTTTGTCGCAGCACGGGTACTTTAAAAAGATCACGCCGCAGTCGCTGCGCATGTCCGGCGAGCAGAAGTTCAAGGAGGACGACGCGCTCAGCATGAGCGTGGAGAGCTCCAACGCCGCCGAGCTGATGTTCTTCACCGATAAGGCGCAGGTCTACAAGACGCGCGCGAGCGACTTTGCCGACGGCAAGGCGAGCCAGCTGGGCGATTACCTGCCCGCCAAGCTCGGCATGGACGAGGGCGAGAGCGTCATGGGCATGGTGCTGCCGGGCGACTACAGCGGCTATATGATCTTCTTCTTTGAAAACGGCAAGGCCGCGAAGGTCGAGCTGTCGGCCTACAAGACGACCTCGAACCGCCGCCGCCTGACCGGCGCTTACAGCGACAAGAGCCCGCTCAAAGCGCTGTTGCATCTCAAGGAAGACCGCGAGATCGCCGTCTATTCGACAGAGCCGCGCGTGCTGATCGTCAACACGGCGCTTCTTGGTGTGAAGACGACGCGCACGACGCAGGGCGTCGCGCTTTTGACGCTCAAAAAGAAGTACGTGCTCGACACGGTGCGCTTCCCGGAGGAGACCGGCATCACCGACCTTGCCCGCTACCGCGGCCGCAGCATTCCCGCGACGGGCGCGCTGCTCAAGACGGAGGACAGCGACGACAAGCAGCTCTCGCTGATTTGACGTCGGAAGCCTGAGAGAAACATGTGAGGGGAGAAAATTTATGAAAAATAAAAAACTGCGCGAGCAGGTGAAAAGCTATATCATTGTCACGCTTGCCTGCGTGCTGTATGCCTTGTCGTTCGATTGGTTCTATGCACCGAATGGCTTTACGGTCGGCGGCTTTACGGGTATTTCGCAGATCATTAACTTTTTTGCACCCATTCTGCCGGTCGGTACGATGGTCATCGTGCTCAATGTGCCGCTTTTTATCGTAGGACTTAAAAAATTCGGCTTCGCATTTTTGTGCAAGTCCATCTACACGATGACGCTGAGCTCCATTTTGATCGACGTTGTCGCGGCCATCCACGAGTTTGCGCCCATGGACCCGCTGCTTGCGTGCCTGTACGGCGGCGTGACGCTCGGTATCGCCTCAGGCCTGCTGTTCCGCGAGGAGACGACGACGGGCGGCTCGGAGCTCGGCGCGTGGATCGTGCGGTCGCACGTTGAACGGCTGTCAATCGGCAACATCTGCCTCGGCATCGACCTGACGATCATTCTGATCTACGCCGCGGTGTTCCACAGCCTCAACAACGCGCTCTACGGCGCGCTCGCGCTCTATATCACGACGAAGGTGCTCGATCTGGTCGTCTACGGTCAGAACACGGCGAAGGTCGCCTACATCATCAGCGACAAGTATGAGGAGATCATGCAGGAGATGCTGCGGCGTGACATGGGCGTCACGCTCCTGAACGGCAAGGGCGGCTACACGGGCGCGGAGCGTCCGCTGCTGTTCTGCGCCATCCGCAAGAAGGAAGCGGTTTCGATCAAGCGCTATATCAAGGAGCTCGACCCCGACGCCTTTTTCATCGTCTGCGACGCGAGCGAGGTGCTCGGTGAGGGCTTTGGCGAATACGACCCGCAGGGTCTCTAAGGATATCAGGATACAAGGAGGAAGCAGGAATGGATCTTACGACGGTGGAGAAGAATCTCAAAGAGCGCGGCTTCAAGGTGTCCGCCTTCGCGACGGCGAAGGAAGCGGCGGACTATCTGAACGCGCAGATCGACGGAGAGAGCGTGTCGTTCGGCGGCAGCATGACGCTCTCTCAGATGGGGCTTTTTGAAAGCCTCGGCAAGCACAACAAGATGTTCAGCCACTGGAACGTGCCCGACGGCATGAACGCTGCCGAGGTGCTCAAAAACGCCTCGACGTGCGACAACTACCTGCTCTCGGCCAACGGCCTTGCCGAAACGGGCGAGATCATCAACATCGACGGGACGGGCAACCGTGTGTCCTCGTCGCTCTATGGCCACAAGAGGGTGTGGTTCGTCGTCGGCAGCAACAAGATCGCGCCGACCTATGACGAAGCGCTCTGGCGCGCCCGCAACATTGCTGCACCGAAAAACGCGCAGCGCCTCGGCGTGAAGACGCCGTGTGCCGTGAACGGCGACCGCTGCTACGACTGCAAGAGCCCGCAGCGCATCTGCCGCGGTCTTGTCGTGCTGTGGGAGGCCATCCGCAGCTGCGAGACCGAGGTCGTGCTCGTCGACGAGCCGCTTGGCTACTGAGAAAGAGAGATTTCGCCCAAAAGGAGGGAGCGCCGTGCGCAAAAAGTTCATTCCGCTTTCGCTGGCGCTCTGCCTGATGCTCTCGGGCTGCGGCGGCAACGTCGTGCTTGAGCGTTCCTACAGCGTTTCCACGCCGCACAGCGAGGTCTACTGGGAAAACGAGGGTGCGGACACCCTGCGCGCCGACAGCTATCAGGACCTCGTCAATGCGCTGCTGCTGCTCCTTGGCGAGCACAGCGAGGAAGGCGTTGTGCGTATTTACAGCGAGGAAGATGCCGCAGCCATGGCCGAGCAGGCCTGTAAGGAGGTGCAGGAGGAGACGGCACTGGGCGCGTATCTTCTTGACTACATCAGCTACACCGACACGCAGGAGCGCGCCTATTACGAGATGCACGTGCGCCTCGGCTACCGCCGCACGGCGGAGGAGCAGGCGGCCATCATCACCGCCACCAGTACGGAAGCGCTGCCTGACCTTCTGCGCCTGACGGCGCGCGAGGGCGCGCTCAGCCGTATCGCCGTGCGCTTCACGTACTTCACCGCGGACCGTGACGGCATCCGCGACATGGTACGATCTGTGCAGGAGGAGGTCGACACCGGCTTTACTGAGCCGTGGCAGGTGAACTTCTACCCCGATACCGACGATGTCGGCATTGTCGAGGTCGTGCTGCGGGAAGCGTAAAAAAGGATAAGAAAAGAGCCTGAACAAAAGCGTTCAAGCTCTTTTTGTACTTTATAGGGGAGAGGGAAAACGTTAGGAGAGGATCGCGCGGTCGTTGGCGAACTCGTCGCCGCTGGCCTTCGTGAACTGCTCAAGAAGATCGGGCACGGTCAGCTTCTTCTTCTCCTCGCCCGCAATGTCGAGGATGACGTGGCCGTCGTGCAGCATGATGAGGCGGTTGCCGTACTGAATGGCATCGCGCATGTTGTGCGTGATCATCAGCGTGGTGAGCTGGCCCTCGCGCACGATGCGGTCGGTGAGCTCCATGACCTTGGCGGCGGTCTTCGGGTCGAGTGCCGCGGTGTGCTCATCGAGCAGCAGCAGCTTGGGGCGCTTGAGCGTTGCCATCAGCAGCGTGAGCGCCTGGCGCTGGCCGCCGGAGAGCGTCGAGACCTTCGTGGTCAGGCGGGACTCAAGGCCGAGGCCGAGACCGCCGAGCAGCTCGCGGTACTGCTCCTTTTCCTCCTTCGTCACGCCCCAGGAAAGACCGCGGCGCTGGCCGCGGCGGGCGGCGAGGGCGAGCTGGGCGAGGCGTGGGGGCTCGCCGTGGTGGCGCGCGGCAGCCGCAGCACGGGGGACATTTCCGCGTTTCTCGCGTGGCTCTTCTCCTCCAACCGCGACACGCGCCTCGCGCTGCAAACTCAGCTCGTCCCCGCGCGGACAAGCTCCCTCATCACGCGCGACGCGCTCTGGAGCGCGCTGATCGCCCTCAATACCGGCGAGATCGTCGCCCTGCCGCCCGCTGACAGCGATTTTGCCGCGAACCGCGCGGATTTTGAGCGGGACATACGTGCGAGGCTCGCCTTTCTCGCGCAATAGTATAAAAATGCCGCATTGCAAAGTGTGGGAAGCAGTGTTATAATACTGGCATTCTAAAATACTGAGAGGTATGTATCCATGGAAGGATTCAGAGTTCTTGAAATAAAAAAGAGCGTTTTTGAAAACAATGACCGCGAGGCTGAGCTTCTGCGCAAGGAGCTCAAGCGCGACAAGACGTTCCTGCTCA
>OJAM01000505.1_pt1 | contig 17164 bp, 15 predicted proteins | sample 1589071 | NCBI WGS metagenome assembly OJAM01 (sample SAMN03283243) | human gut metagenome | biome: human-associated habitat; material: feces | host: Homo sapiens | place: Peru | collected 2012
AGCAGTGCCTGGAATTTCTGGCGGACGACGAGCTGCTGGAGGTCACGCCCAAGAACCTGCGCATCCGCAAGACCATCCTGAATCACGAGCGGCGCATGAAGGCGCAGCACGGGAAGAAAAACTAAATTATGTAAACCAAAAGACCGGCGAAAGCCGGTCTTTTGGTTTATGTGGGGAGGATGTAATGTCTGGCTGCGGCGATTGTAAGCAGTGCTGTATGACCCGGTGCGGAAATTCTGGTACGAAAAAGTCGTGGACACAAAAACAAGTTGACATAATATAAGCATTATGTGTCAAACCCGTTGACATTTCTCTCCCGGTGTGGTAAAAGAATAGAGACGCGTAGCGCACTTGTGTGCCTGCGAAGCGTATCGCCCTCGGGCGGTGCGCTTTTTATTTTTATGGAGGAAACTGCAATGCCAAAGAACAAAACACAGGGGATCATTTTCGGTATCATCATGTCGTACAGCATGGCTGTCGGCATGGAGATATACAACAACGCTATCCAGCAGGGGGTACATTTGCAGCCGGGAGGGTTTACCAACCTGACCTACGGTATCGTGGGCAAGGCGCTGGTGGAGGCGCTGTTCATGGGGCTCATCGTCATCATCGTGTCGGAGCTGTGGGGCAACCGGCTGGGCGCGAGACTGGCGGCAAGGGTATGCGACCCGGCGAAGGACAATCCGTTTTTCTGCCGCCTTATGCGGCAGGGCTGCACGATCCTGGTCATGTGCCCCAGCATGAGTCTGGCGGCCACCATTATCTTCAGCGTGATCCTGGGCGGCGCGCCGCTGGCGGAGCTGCCGGTAAAATGGTTCGGTACGCTGCTGAAAAACGTCCCCATGGCGTTCTTTTGGAATATGTTTGCCGCCGCGCCATTTACCAACTGGCTGTGCGGCAGGCTGTTCAGGTGAAAAAAGAACCGGCGTGAGCCGGTTCTTTTTTCATGCAATAGGGCGGAACTCCAGGTTCAGGTCGATGATCTCGCTTACGCCGTCCAGCCGCGCATGGTCGGCATACTGCCACACATCGTAGGCGTAGTAGAAGTCCGGGTAGTCGGCGTAGTCCGCCACCCACAGGGAGCGGTCGGACAGCGAGCGCAGGTCGTAGCGGTAGTAGCCCACCTCATCGGAGGGATAGCTGAGCACCAGCACCACCTTCTTCACGCCCAAAGCGATGCCCCGCAGCAGCAGGGAGAAGCGGTTGCGGCTCAGAATGGGGAACGTGACGCCCACGGTCGCGCCGCCGGTCTTGGCCTTCACGTCGGCGGCGATCTGCTCGCAGGTGGCGTAGTTGCCCTGGCAGCGGGCCACCACGGACTCGGTGACGGCCACCACGTCGCCGTCGCGGGCGGCGATGTCGTTCTCCCGCAGGGCGTTCAAAACGGTGTCCACCGTGGTCTTGACGATGTCATCGCCCTGGCGGAAGATGGGTGCGCGAACGCCCCGGACAACAGTGCCTAAAGTTCTGCTCATAGTAACAGCTCCCCAATCATCGTAGTATCAGGCGCGGCCCAGCCGCACAACAGGTGACAGTATATCACATTCTCACCATAAGTAAAATACAGAAATCTAATGTCCGCGTTTCGCTGCGTTAATGCCTCGCGATGAATTTCCTCTTGCTTTTTCAGAAGAAACGTGTATAATAGCAGAGTAGCCGCGCTCCGCGGCGGAAAAGTGCATATCCGGGCTTGTAGCTCAGCTGGGAGAGCGTTCGGTTCGCATCCCTATGGCCGCACATCGACCTGTGAGTTTCAGCCCACGATTTCGGAGTGATTTTTCTCCGAAATCTTCTAAAATCGAAAAACTTGAAAATCTGCTTTTTGTTGTGAAAACCCCGCAAAAAGCGGCAATATGGGCCCATAGCTCAGCTGGGAGAGCGTTCGGTTCGCATCCCTATGGTCGCACATCGACCTGCGAGTTTCAGCCCATGATTTCGGAGAGAATTTCCTCCGGAATCTTCTAAAATCGAAAAACTTGAAAATCCGCTTTTTGTTGCAAAAAACCCGTAAAAAGCGACGATATGGGCCCATAGCTCAGCTGGGAGAGCGTTCGGTTCGCATCCGAGAGGTCGAGGGTTCGAATCCCTTTGGGTCCACCATTTCGAGAAAAATCACCGCCATTTTGGCGGTGATTTTTCGTTTGACCACAATTATACCACAGACGGCAGAAAATCCTGACCACTTTTGGAATCCGCAAGCGGTGAGCAGCAGCCCCTCACCACCTGCGGATTTTCGTTTTATGTGTTTGCCGGTGCTGCCAGTTCTGCCCGAACCTCGTCATAGTATTTCTGTACCGTGGTGCGGTCCATGCCTGTTTCCCGCGCAATATAGCTTTTATTGCTCACGCCGGGGTGCTGGCGCAGGTACTCTGCCAGCTGCTTTTTCTTGGGGCTGACACCGTCTGGATACTCCGCAGCCGTCCCATTCCGCAGGGTGGCGATCTCCGCTTTCATTTGCAGGATCAGCTTCGCCAGCTTTTCCTCACATTCCTCCCGCGTGCGGCCATATACATTGCGGGAGTGCTTCTTGCCGTCTGGCCAGACGGGCGAGTACCGTCCCTCCCACAGATCCTCCTTGAGCTGCTTGATGTAGCCCGTGCCGGGTCTGCGGCGCGGCGGCGTGTACGGTTCAAACCTCTGCGCCTCTGATGCAGCTTCTGCTTTCTGTCGGGATATTTCTGCCTTTGCGATGCCGCGGTCGATGCTGGCCGCGGCATTTTCCTGCATTTCGTTGGTAATGTGGGTGTAGATATTCAGCGTGGTCTTGGCGGAGACATGGCCAATAATGGCGGACAGTGTCTTCACATCCATGCCGTGTTCCAGTGACATGGTGGCGAAGGTATGGCGCAGATCGTGAAAGCGTACTTTCTTGCAGTCTGCCCGTTCCAATATCTGCTGGAGCCGCTTGCGGACATAGCTGGGGTCTATGGGCTGGTTCGGCTTGATGCGGGACGGGAACATCAGCGGGGAGAATACTTCTTTCCGATATTCCCGCAGAAGTCCTACCATGACTGGCGGCAGGATGATCGTGCGAAACGCTGCTTTTGTTTTCGGCTCGCTGATGATATTCTTACCGCCAACCGGTGTGACCTGCTTGCTGATATGGAGTTCCCCTGTCTCAAAGTTCAGGTCATCCCATGTGAGTGCCAGTATCTCACCCCGGCGAAGTCCTGTGGTCAGCTCCAGCAGGAAAATTTCGTACATCCCCTCCGCTTTGGCTTGTATCAGAAATCGCTGAATTTCTTCTTTGGACAGCACCTTCATTTCTTTCGGTTCTGGCGGCGGGAGCTTGACGCCGAGGAAGGGATTTTTCTTGATCAAGCCATCCTTGACTGCCCTGTCCAGCGCCATCCGTATCACATGATAGCAGCTTCGCACCGACCGCTCCGCCATCTCCGGCCCCTTGGTGTCCCGATGTGTCTTTCTGCCGTTGGCCTTCATTTCGTTCAGAAACTTCTGGCAGTCTGCCTGCGTCAGCTTATTCAGCGGGATATGCCCGAGACCGGGAATAGCGTGGACATAGATCCACTCCTCATAGCCCTTCTGCGTAGTGGGGCGGATGGATGGCTTGCAGTGATTTTCATACCAGTAATTCATCCAATCCCCAAACCGCATATCCGGTTTTACCTTGAAGGGGGTGACCTCGGTGTACTCCTCCTGAAGTTTTTTCAGCTTTTCCACGCATTCTGCTTTGGTTTTCGCCAGGACGCTCTTTTGCTTCGCTTTCCCGTTTTCATCGTAGCCCACGATGTGACGACCTTCCCACCGTCCGTCGTTTCTCAGACGGACGGTGCCCTGACCGTTTTTGCGTTTCCTTGCCATGCGATCACCCCTTCACCACAAAGTCATTCATGAACTCGCCCACGATCCCTGACGCCTTGCGGTGCATATCCCCTGTAACATGGGTATAGGTGTCCAGCGTGAAGGAGGTTTTCGTGTGGCCCAGAATGCCGGAGAGCGTTTTGGCATCCACGCCGCTGGTCAACGCGTGAGTCGCGAAAGTGTGTCGGAGATCGTGAAAGCGCATATCCGGAAGTCCTGCTTCCGCCAGCAGCTTCTTCATGCGGGTGTAGCCGCTGTTCGGCATGATGGGATCTTCCGGGTGGATCGGGTTCGGGAAGATCCACCGGGAGACGGATGTCCTTTTTCGCTCGGACAGCAGCTGCACCGTGCTGGGCGGCAGCTTGATGATCCTGCGTCCCGCACCGGTTTTCGTTTCGCCCACATAGTAACCGCCGCCCTCCTTGTTGTGGAGTGTTCTGCGGACGGTCAGCGTTCCTTTTTCCGCATCAAAGTCTGTCCACATGAGTCCGCATATTTCGCCCCGCCGCAGGCCGGTGGTGATCTCCAGATAGAAGAAGTCGTGCCAGTGCTCATCTGCCTTAATAGCTTCCATGAATCGTTCCAGCTGTTTGTCGTTGAGGATAGTTTTTGCGGCAGTCACTTTCTTCGGCAGTGTCACATCGTCGGTGGGGTTCTTTACGATCAGGTGGCGGTCAACAGCCGCATTCAGCGCCTGATGCAGGACGCCGTGTATCCTGCGGACCGTGGCGGGAGACAGCGCCCCGCCGTCCACGCCGCCCTCCCGCTGCAGCTTTCGATACAAGGTCTGAACATCGGCAGCAGTCACCTTGCTGATTTGTTTGCTGCCAAGATAGGGCTTGAGGCTTCGCTCCGCATAACCGCAGTACCCTGCATATGTGGACGGCCGGACCGACGGTTCGGCACACTCCCTCAACCAGATGTCCAGCCACTCCCCCAGTGTCATGCGGCAATCCTCCGTGAGCTCGGCCCCGTCGTACTCGACAATGCACCGATGCAGCTTTTCCATCAGAGCCTTTTGCGTCTTCGCGGATACATAGTGGAAGATCGAGTCGCCGTTTTCCTTGTGTCCGACCACAATACGCCCTTCCCAGCGACCATCGTCACGCTTGCGTACCATGCCGTCGCCGGATGGCCTTCGTTTTGCCATTTGCAGTTATCCCTCCCGTCTGCTTTTCTTTGTATAGGCATTGCAGCCTCTGCGCTGCCTGCAGCCTGTTTTACAAACACACCATACCGATAACCCTTTGCGAAAGCGAGAAGAATTATCGATGTCGACGCACTTTCTACGAAAGCAACAACAGTCGCGCCCATAGCTTTCACCACATGGTCTGCTGCCAGCTCTGCCCCCGGCTCAGCTTTTGTCCCAAGGCCAGTTTCTTCAGCGCCTCTCGTTGCCGCTGCTTGCTCTCCGTCCATGCCGGCGGCGCAGGCAGCGGCGGCAAATCGTCTGCCTCCTCTATGGACCGACCCAGCCGAACCAGCTCGCTTGCCAACTCGCCCATCCAGCCCTCCTCCGGCTCCGGCGTGTTGGGTCGGAAACCCACCGCCTGTCGGTAGGCAAACAGCGTTTCCAAATTCTCTTTCAGAAATGTTTCATCGTGGAGGCTGCTGTCCCGGCACCGCCGACCGTCAGGGCAGACAAAGGTGATATGTTTCCGTGTGTCCGTCCAGATAACTTCATAGCCCTCGTACTCCATGTTTTCGACGAAGCTCTCCCGGTCATCGGCATATTCCAGTGCGTCGTTGATGGCTTGGACGAGATCCAGCTTCCAGCTATCGCCCCGCAGCCCCGCCTGGTACTCGCCGGGACGCATCTGCTTTTTCCGAGTGTGCTTTTTTGGCGGCTCCAGCACCTGCAGTCCATGCGCCATGCAGATCTCATCATTGACCTGCCGATGCCGCTGGAGATCTGCGGCGTTCTGGTGCAGCTTTTTGCCGTCCTTGCAGCTCACGCTGTTGACCACCAGATGGTTGTGGAGGTGATTCGTGTCCAGATGGGTCGCCACGACTACCTCAAAGTCCGGGAACTGCTTTTGCGCGAACTCCACGCCGATGGCGTTGACCTGCTGTGGCGTCAGCCCGTCCTCCGCTGGGAAGGATTGGACGAAGTGATAGAATTGTCTGCCATCCGTTTTTCGGAATTGCTGTTTGGTTGTCATCATTTCCAGGTACGATGCCCTTGCCACGCAGTTGTGTCCCGTCACCATCCATTGGTCGTCCAGCATGGTTTTGCAGGCCTGCGTCACATATTTCAGCACGCCCATCATCGTACCAGCCGTCTGTTTCTTGTTGCGTACTGCGGTGAAGATGGCCATTACTGCACCTCCCGGCTGATGCGCAATAGCTTTTGGCAAAGGTCTGCGTAACCGTCGATGAGCTCGTCGCTTCTGAGGACTTGGATGCGTCCCATGTTTGCCAGTGTCGTGAGCTGGTTGAGGTTCCTGCCTTGGGCTTTCACTTCGGCGAGGATCTCATCCAGTCCGTCTACCCGGACGATCTCCTTGCCCAGCGCGCAGGTGATGATGTAATCGGTGACAGTCATTCCGGCTTGCTTGGCCTGATGCTGGATCAGATCTTTGATGCCCGGTGTCATTCTTGCGGTGATGATCGCTGTTTTCTTTCTCTGCATTGAACTCCTTTCTCCCCCTTGGGGCCGGGGGTGCCGGGGCCTTGCCCCGGCGAGTGCGTCCGGCGTATAGCCGGACGCTATGCTTGCCCCACCGAAAGGTGGGAATTTCGCCCCTGCGGGGCATTTCTGCCCTGAACGCTCCCACATAACTGCCCTCGCTGTTGTTGCCGCCTTCGACCGTAAAATCTCACACGGCGGCTTACAGCGGCGTACAGGTTGGTACTTCATGCGCTCCGTTCATCGTCTGCCGGGACAAACTGAACGCCCAACTTTTCGGCACTTGTCTGCGCCCGCTTCCGTTCCAAGGCTTGCGCCGCCTTCTCCATCTGGCGCTCGTAACAGAGGCCGAGGGCATTCTTTATTGGCAGGATGGTATACCTGAGACAGCCGTTGCGCTTGAGACCGTCCCTGGTGATGATCTCCGTCCGCTCTGTTCGGATAAGACCATGTTCCTCCAGTGCAGCAATGTACTTCGCCACCGTGTTGACCGAGATGCCCAGCTTCTTTGCGATGGTGGGGTAGCTGACAATGCATTGATAAGTGCGGCGGTCCTCGATGCGGAGGAGGTAAGCGTAGATGCTGATCTCCATGTGGTGCAGTCCCAGATCAAAGACCGCGTTGGGAATGGGGAAAAAGTTTTTGATTGTGTCCTTCTTCACATAGGGCGTGTTCAGCATCCCGATGCCCCTTTCGTGTGTGCGGTGATCCATTTCCGCAGTTCCTCCTTCGGAACGACGATGCGCTTGCCGATCCGCAGAGAGGGAAAATCATCTTCCTGAATGAGTTCATAGATGCTGGAGTCCGAGACTCCCATGAGATCCACCAGCTGCTTCACACTCAGCAGCAGGGGCAGTTCGTCATAGTTGGTATAAATGCTTTTCTTCAAATAGTGTCCTCCTTGTAGCTTTGTTGGTAGAGCGTATTCATTTTTTAGTGATGGTGTAGGCCTGATCTCACCTCCCATGATTTTTCTCCGCTGTACGCCGCGCTCTTGCTCCGTTGGTGCGCTCCCCCTTTGCGGGATCATGGCGTCACTTCGCCCGGAGCACCCGGGCTGCGGCGGCAGGTATTCACTTTTCAAGGTTCCGAAAATAACGGTTGACATATCCGCCTTAATAGATTAGACTTATTTCATAAAAGATGTTTTCTATGTCTACTTCTGAGCATACTATAACATGTCAACGCCCCATTGTCAAGTCTTAGCGAAAGTAGTATATTTCATTGGTCTAATTTAAGGAGTACACATTATGCCAGACTATATTTTTAAAACCTACATTGACAGCGGCAGAGAGTACTACGAGTACACCGATGCAACGGATAGAGAACAGACCATAAAAAAAGACTTTCCGTTCCCGGAAAGTCTGATGGAGCTGCTGTATATGGATACGCAGGAGCTGGAAGCCATCACCAAGAAAATGGACAAAGCCTTGCTGGCTTTTTACCAGTCCGGCGCCAAGGATGACCTGCAGGTCGTAGCAGCAGGACTGGACGAGCTTGCATCCCGACACGTCTATTTTGAGCTGCTGCGGCTGGACTGGACAGAGCGGTTGATGGCGGCGGAGCGCGTCACGCCCAAGGAGTACCTTCGGCTGCTGCCCCATAAAAAAATCAGCCACGTTTACAGCAACATCGATACCATGCAGCGACAGATCATCAGTTTGATCGCACATGCGCTGGACATGGACGGCGAGAAGAAATCCGTATCCGAAAAGATGGTAGCCTACTACAATGCCGAGGGCAACGACACGTTGTACACTTTCCAGTTCCAGCCACAGCCTGTCAACTTCGAGGTCATCGACAGACGGATCTTTGCTGAGGTGCTATATCCCAAGGACATCTATGACCTCATCGACCACCATATACGGGAGTGCGTGAAGCGTGAGGTGAGGATGCGGGTATGCAAGAACTGCCTGCGCTACTTCGCTGTGACGGGCAAGGCCAGCACGGAGTACTGCGACCGGGTCTGCGACAGCAAGGGCCGCACCTGCCGGGAGATCGGGGCCATCAACACATGGACGCAGCGCAAGCAGGGCGACGAGGTGTTCAAGGAATATCGCAGAGAGTACAAAAAGCGTTTCGCCCGCATCAACGCTGGCAAGCTGACCAAGAGCGTATTTTACGCCTGGAGTGAGGAAGCCAGAAAGAAAAAAGAGGATTGCGACAACGGCACGATCACACCGGAGGATTTCTCCCGCTGGCTGAAGGAGTCGTGAGAAAGAGATGCCGCTAAAACAATGTCCTAATGGCGGCGAATGTGCAAAGCGGAAAGAGGAGGATCCTTTTCATAAAACCTCCGGGTTTCGAGACCTTACGAGATTTCTTTGTCAGCGCGGGAACAGCCGCAGGCATTCGGTGCGATAGTCTGCGGCTGTCGGTAATCTTTGATTATGGCATCCCACGCCGCGGGGTTCCCCTTCCATATGGAAGAGGACACTGATGATCTGCATCAATTCTAAAAATGTGTCCTACCTCGATTGCCTGTGGGGAGAACTCTACGGCAGCATCAACAACGGATTTTTGCGGATATTCGCCAAATAGCATTATCAAGGTGTGTTTTTTGCAAAGCAGTGTGCAATTTGCGTTGACAAGCAGCAAAAAGAACGCTATAATAACGCCGTTATCGATAATGATATTATTATTTAGGCGCAGAGGGAGGAAGACATGGCCAATAGAGATCACTCCCTGGATGATGGGATCATTCAGGCTGCTTATTCGGAATTTCTTGCTTACGGCTTTCAGAAAGCCTCTCTGCACAAGATCGCCGAAAAAGCCGGTGTTACTACGGGGGCAATCTACACAAGATACAAGAATAAAGACGCGTTGTTTGCCAGTCTGCTTCAGGATTTTTTTGAGACGATGCAGGTTCTCTTTGCTCCCGTTGCGGAAGAATACGAAAAAGCAAAGTGCAGCGCGCAGCCGGAGGATATCCTCCGCGCCATAAACGCCGAAGAACAGGTATATTTTCAACTGCTGACCGAGCACTGCAATGACTGCACTTTATTTTTCTGCCGCAGCGATGGCAGCTCCATGGAAACCGTGCTGCATGAACTGATGAACCGTAAAGCGGAACAAACGGTAGAGTTCTTTTCACATATCTATGGAAAAGCGCCAAATGCCGATGCGATCCGTCTTTTGATGGGCTCACAGTTCTGGTACTTCCGCCAGCTGCTGGATCAGCATATGGAGGAAGGCAGAATGCTTACCTGCTTACAGGCGGTCCTTGATTTTACCAACGCCGGTTGGCGGCAGTTATGTGACAGCCTGAATTAAAGTGGCAAAGGAAATGGGCGGTGCGTGCGCCCATTTCTTACGGACGCCAGTTAGAGACGGCTAACTGACGAGAAAAGAGTTTGCGATGATAAATTTTGAATTTGAATTTCAATATGCAGAAGAAAAGCAGCCCACCTTGCAAAAAGTCGGCGGCAGCATCCCAGCCGGACGCTGCGTGGTGCTCTGCGGAGGCAGCGGATGCGGAAAATCTACGCTGCTGCGGTGCATCAACGGACTGATACCGCAGTTTTATGAGGGAGAGCTGAGGGGCTTTTGCCGCCTGAACGGACAGGACACCGCCGGGATGCGTATCGGCGAGATCGGCGAACTGGCCGCCTCGGTTTTTCAGGATCCGCGGAGTCAGTTTTTTACCGTGAACAGTTCCAATGAGGTGGCCTTCGGTCTTGAAAATCACGGTCTGCCGCAGGACAAAATACGGCAGCGGGTGGACGAGGCATTCCGGCTATTCCATCTGGAAAGGCTGAAGGATCGCAACGTCTACGAGCTGTCCAGCGGCGAGCGACAGCTCATCTCCATCTTGTCCGCGTGGGCCATGGACACAGATATTTTTCTCCTTGACGAGCCAACGGCCAACCTGGACTTTGCAGCCACGCAGCAGCTAAAGGAGATTCTGCTGGCGCTGAAAAGCCAGGGCAAAACGCTGCTGCTCAGTGAGCACCGGCTCTATTATCTTGCGGATATTGCCGATGAATATTGGGTCATGGCAGACGGCGAGATCAAAGGAAAATACACTGCCGCAGAGGCAAAGGCGTTCTCGGCGGAGCAGAGACAAACACTTTCTCTGCGCACGCTCGACCTTGCGGAGATCACCGTGCCGGAGAAAGAGCCGCTGCCGAAAACCGCGCCGACGGCGCTTGCCGTCTCAGATGTCCGCTATACATACGGCAGGAAGGCCGGAGATACCCTCTCTGGTGTCAGCTTTTCCGTCCGTGAGCATGAGATCGTCGGTCTCGTGGGCGCAAACGGCTGCGGCAAAACGACGATCGGCAAGCTGATTGCAGGGCTTTACCGCCCCTCCGGCGGCAGAATCACGCTTTTCGGAAAGCCGCAAAACCCAAAGCAGCTGCAAAAGCAGGTGCTGTTCATCCTACAGGAGGCGGAGTTCCAGTTCTTCACCAACTCCGTCCTGCACGAACTGCAATACGGCCATGCGGTGACACCGGAGTTTGAAGCAAAAACGGAAGCATTGCTGAAAAGTATGGATATGTGGGACTGCCGCGACCGGCATCCCTTCTCCCTCTCCGGCGGGCAGATGCAGCGTCTGACGCTGATGATGGCGTATCTATCCGACAAGCCCATCGTCATACTGGACGAGCCGACAGCAGGACAGGACGCGGAGAGTCTGGCGCGGTGCGCGGCGCTGATCCGTGAGATGCGGAGGGAAAAGACGGTTCTCATCATCACCCACGACCTTGAACTGATTGCAGATGCCTGCGACTACTGCATCGGGCTGTCGGATGGACGCGCAGAAACAGAATTTCCCGTTCATTCGGAACGAGATTTGCAAGAGGTACGGCAATATATGGAGCGCTTCCATCCTTCCGATATCCCGGCGAAAAAACAACATCAAGAACGATTCCACCCGGCGACGAAGCTGCTTTACTGGCTGGCCCTGCTGGTCGTGATCTCCACGTCCAACAACCACTTGGTTTATGCCGCGTATGCGGCACTGATCCTGCTGACCGCGGCTGACGGCTGGATCGGAACGGCGCTGGCAGGCGGAATGAGCTTCGGCCTGCTGTGGGCGGCGAACGCCCTGCTGCCAGGCACGGTGTTTTCCTTTATGTTAGTGCTGTTCCCGCGTATCATCGCCGTTGGCATTTCCATGCGGACGCTGATCGGGCGGAATGAAGCCAGCCGTACCTTGGCGGCACTGCGCAATCTGCGCTTGCCGGAGCGGCTCATTATGATTGTCGCTGTAATCTTCCGCTTCTTCCCTGTGCTGTCCGGCGACATGAAGCTGCTGCGGCAGTCCATCGCGACGCGCGGCGCGTTCGCAACACCGCTTCAAAAGCTGCGGGCGCTGCCATCCTATATCGAAATTCTGACCGTTCCCATGGCGCTGCGGGTCATCCGCATCGCCGAGACGCTGTCCGCCTCCGCCGAAACACGGGGCATCGACTTAAGGCGCCGCAAGAGCAATTGCCTGTCGCTTCGGTTCTCTGCGTGGGATGTTGTGTTCTGCGTCCTGCTGGCAGCATCGATCGCCACCGGCCTTATTCTGTGATCGCCGTCTCTGCGACATTCAGCCATATTCCATTTAAAAAGGAGTCTTTCACCATGAGTACTGCAACCGCCAACAAGCTGAAAATCAAGGACATCATCACCGTTGTCCTGCTGGCCCTGATCAATGTGGTCATTTTCTTTGCCAGCTCCGTCCTGTACGCGACGCCCATTACCATCATTCTGATGCCGGTATTTTTCGCCCTGCTGGAGGGCATCGTCTACTTCATCATCGGCACGAAGGTGAAAAAGCCCGGTGCGATCCTCATTTACAGCATTGTCCGCGCCATTATGGGCGGATATCTGCCGTACATCATCCTCTTTATTCTCTCCGGCGCCATCGCCGAGCTGCTGCTGTGGAAGATGGGCTACGGCAACGCAAAGGCGCTGACCATCAGCTATGTCATCAATCAGGTGATGGCCGCATTCGGCAGCACCATCATTCCCTATGCAATTGCTGCGAAAGCGATGGCAGATCAGATGGTCACCGATGGTCGCCAGGACACCATCCTTGCCGCATCCCAGCTTTTGCAGTCCTGGGTGTCTGTGGCACTGGTTGCGGGCGTGATCGTGGCCGCAATCATCGGCGCTGCCATCGGCAAGGGAATTGTGAAGAAGCATCTGGCGGCGTAAGGGGGCACGATCCATGAACAAAACCTCTGCGCGAAATCGCTCTGCCGCCTCGTGGCTGGCAGAGCTGGCAAAAGGGCGGTATGGCGAATATGCTTTGAGCGTCCTTACGGCGCTGCTGGGCGTCGCCTGCTCCCTTATTCCGTATTTCATCATCATTCGGATCATTGCCGCACTGGTAAACGGCACGGCGGAGCTTTCCCGCTGCCTGACGCTCTGCGCGTGGATGGCGGGCTTCTGGGTGCTGCGCTATGTGCTGCACAGCGTGTCCACCTCGCTTTCCCATCACGCCACATTTCATGTGCTGGCGCGTACCCGCACGCGGCTGCTGGACAAGCTGGCGATGCTGCCCCTGGGCACGGTGCTGGACCGTTCCTCCGGCTCGTACAAGAACATTATCGTGGAGCGGGTGGACTCCATCGAGACCACGCTGGCCCACCTCCTGCCGGAGATGACGACCAACATTGCCGGTGCGGTGGCGGTGCTGGTATTGCTGTTCCTTGAGGACTGGCGCATGGGGCTTTCCATGCTGATCGTCGTGCCGCTTGGCGCCGGCTGCTTCCTGTCGATGTTCAGCGGCTACGAAGAAAAATTTCAGCGTACCGTGACCTCCACGAAAGCCCTCAACGACACAGCAGTCGAGTACATCAGCGGCATCGAGGTCATCAAGGCCTTCGGCCAGTCCAAAACCAGCTACGCAAAGTTTGTCTCCGCCGCAAAGGAGGGCGCAGACTGCTTTATCGACTGGATGCGCGGAAGTTTGTTCGGGCAGGTGGCAGGCATGGCCATTCTTCCATCGACACTTCTCGGCATCTTGCCGGTGGGCTGCCTTCTCTATATGCACGGCACACTGTCGGCAGAAACATTTCTGACGGTCATTGTTCTGTCCTTCGGCGTTATGCAGCCGCTGATCACCGCCTTTTCCTACACCGACGACATTGCACAGGTGACGACCATCGTGGGCGAGGTGGCGGAGGTGCTGTCCGGCGAGGATATGCAGCGTCCGGAACGTGCGGAAAAGCTGCCTGCGGACAACTCCATCGAGCTGAAAGATGTCCGCTTTGCCTATCACGACAAGGAGGTACTGCACGGAATCGATCTGCACATTGCCCCGGGGACAGTCAATGCTCTTGTGGGCCCCTCCGGCAGCGGAAAGTCCACCATCGCCCGGCTTATCGCCTCCCTTTGGGACGTGAAGGACGGCTCTATCGAGCTGGGCGGCGTGGACATTCGCACGCTGCCGCTGGCGGAGTGCACAAAGCGCATCGCCTATGTATCCCAGGACAACTACCTCTTTGACCTTTCTGTCATGGACAATATCCGCATGGGCAGAAAGGGCGCAAGCGATGAGGAGGTCATTGACGCCGCGAAGAAATGCGGCTGCCACGAATTCATCATGGGGCTGGAGAACGGCTATCAGACGGTCTGCGGCGCATCCGGCGGACATCTCTCCGGCGGTGAGCGGCAGCGCATCTCCATTGCCCGCGCCATGCTGAAGGACGCGCCCATCGTGATTCTGGACGAGGCAACCTCCTATACCGACCCGGAGAACGAGGCGGTCATCCAGGCGGCACTGGCAAGGCTGGTGCGGGGCAAAACGCTGCTGGTCATTGCGCACCGGCTTTCCACCATTGCGGACGCCGACCAGATCATTGTCGTGAATCACGGCAAGATTGAAGCCACCGGCACACAGGCAGAGCTGCTTGCCTCCTGCCCGCTTTATCAAACCATGTGGAAAGCCCACATCAGCGTCAAAGACGACGGGGAGGTGGCGTAATGCTCAAGACACTGAAAAAGTTCTTCGCCTTCTGCGGGGCGGACAACCGCAGGCTGTTTATGGCATCCATCTGGCTGGGCGTGGTCAGCGCCATCTGCTCCGCCATGCGTATTCCTGCCGCTGCCATTGTCATTCAGGCGCTGCTGGAGAAGAACGTCACGATGGCGACTTTATGGATAAGCCTTGGCATCATCGTGGTTTCTCTGATTGTGACCATCGCCATCAACATGAAGGCCACCATGCTCCAGACCCGTGCAGGCTACCGCGCCTGCGCCAACAAGCGCATTGAGATCGCGGAGCATCTGCGGTATCTGCCTATGGGCTGGTTCAATGACAACAGTCTCGGCGAGGTCACGTCCGTCACCACCAACACCATGGAGAATATGGCGAATGTCGCCACACGGGTGGTCATGGTCACAACGAGGGGCTTCCTGACCTCCGGCATCATCGCGGTGATGATGTTCCTCTTTGACTGGCGCATGGGGCTTATCACGCTTATCGGACTGGTACTGTTCTTCGCCGTCAACGCCGCCATGCAGCGGGCGGAGCAAAATCTTGCCCAGCGGAAGTTCAATGCCGACGAGCGGCTTGTGTCCAAGGTGCTGGAATATGTGCAGGGCATCGCCGAGGTCAAGAATTTTGACCTGACCCACGATTCCGCCACGCAGGTACACGGTGCGGTGGAGGAATCGCGCAGGGCGTCCTTTGCCATGGAGATCCCGTCGGTGCTTTATATGCTGGCGCAGTTTGTTGTCAACAAGCTCACCGGCGTTGCCGTCTGCACCACTGCCATCGTATTCTATTTCAACGGCACCATGGCGCTTGCCAACTGCCTGCTCATGCTCATTTGCTCCTTTATCCTCTTTGAGCAGCTCGATTCTGCCGGCAGCTTTTCGGCCCTGTTCCGCTCCATCGACATCGGCGTAGATAAGGCAAACGCGATTCTGCGCGTAGAACCCATGGACATTGACGGCGAGGAACTGACTCCGGAGAGGGAGGACATTGCCCTGTCCCATGTGGATTTCTTCTATGACAGCAAGCCTATCCTGCACGATGTGTCACTTACCATCCCGGAGAAAACGACGGTTGCCATCGTCGGCCCCTCCGGCAGCGGCAAGACCACGCTGTGCAATCTCATGGCGCGGTTCTGGGACGTGCAGTCAGGCAGCGTGAGCCTTGGCGGACGGGATGTGCGGGAATACAGCTATGACAGTCTCATCCGCAATTTCTCCTTCGTGTTCCAGCGGACCTATCTGTTCTCGGACACCATCGCCAATAACATCCGCTTCGGAAAGCCCGATGCCTCCATGGAGGAGGTGCAGGCCGCTGCAAAGAAGGCGCGGTGCTACGACTTTATCATGGCACTGCCGGACGGCTTTGACACCGTCATCGGCGAGGGCGGCGCGACCCTCTCCGGCGGCGAACGGCAGCGCATTTCCATCGCCCGGGCGATTATGAAGGACACGCCTGTCATTATTCTGGACGAAGCCACTGCCAATGTTGACCCGGAAAACGAAAAGGAGCTGATGGAGGCCGTTGCAGAATTGACCCACGATAAGACGGTCATCATGATTGCTCACCGGCTGAAAACCGTGCGCCATGCCGACCAAATTTTTGTGGTCGATCACGGTGAGATCGTCCAGCAGGGCACCCACGACGAGCTGATGGCTGTTGACGGACTCTACCGTCGCTTTGTGGTGGAACGCAAGCAGGCTGCCGGATGGAAGGTCTGAAGAAACACAATCTAAAAAATATGAAAAGAAGCTCGTATCAGCTATTGACCGATACGAGCTTCTCCGTTTATTCTCTGTTTCCGGTAATAAAGTAGTCGCAATACTCTCCGCCATTCGCCAGCGTCTGTTTTCTGTGCAGAACGCCATGCTGAAGCGTGATCATCACTTCGTCAAGCTCGCAGAACAACGGCATAAGTTCGGAAACACCGAGATTTCGCGCATAGGAACAGATGGGGCAGCGGGTAATGCGGTAGTAACAGGCACCCTCATACGGCTGCCCGACAAAATCCACCTTGAAGGAGGTCGGGTATTTCGCTTCCTTTTGCGGTGTGTACCATTTGGCGTATTTGACAACGCTCTTTTTGTTCTCCGCCTTGCCCTTGTCGGTATTCAAGTCGGTCTTTGCAAAATACCACTTGATATGATAGAGTGAGCGGCGCATCATTTCCTGCACGGCCGTTGGCGGAATTTTCTTTTCGCTTGCCACATAGGGCGCAACGAAGGCAAGGGCGAACAACTCGTTGTATGCCATAGGGTTATCGTCACCGATGTCGTCTGCTTTCTCGACAAGCTCACGATAGACCTTTTTGCTCTTTTTCATAATGTCGGCGGCATATTCCTTGCCGTATTTCTCTGCCAGAACCTTTTTCATCGGGCTTTTGAACATCCAGAAATAAAAACCGTTATATTTCATATCGCTTTTCCTCCCGTGATTTATTTGCAGACCCGAAAAACGCAGCCCAGCCGCCGAGGGGACAGGCCATCATTGCATCCATATACCGCTTAGCAGTCTTGCCTACATAATTTCCACTTTCCCTGGGGATTGCGCTTTGCGCAGGCAATGGTCAGCGCACCGCTGCCGCAGCCCACATCCAGCCCAATGCCGCCCTCCGGCAGGGTGACATAATGCGCGGTTCCTTCGATGATCTGCTTTGAGAGCTTGCGCTCGCCGTCATAGGAAAAGCTCCGATAGGCATGCACGCCCCATTGGGTGCACTTTGCACAGACGACAAAGGCGATGCCGAACACCACGCCCAGCGCAATGCGCAGTTTTCC
>OJAM01000507.1_pt1 | contig 17123 bp, 20 predicted proteins | sample 1589071 | NCBI WGS metagenome assembly OJAM01 (sample SAMN03283243) | human gut metagenome | biome: human-associated habitat; material: feces | host: Homo sapiens | place: Peru | collected 2012
CACGCCGATGGCTACAATCTCGTCCGGCCACCGGGCAAGGGCTTCCACAACGGCCACTTCCTTGAGCGGCGTCTCGCCCTCGTATTCCTTCATGCAGTCCGGGGCGGCGCTGATGCGCAGAAGCAGTGTGATCTGCTGAATGAGCCGCATCAGCGCGTCCTTTCTGCTGTTTCCGGTCGAGCTGTAATATTCGCGCTGGATGCGGTAAAACTCCTTCAGCACGATATTGTAGACCTCCCGCTCCTCCGGGAGAAACGGAATCGGCATCTGATGGATACGGCGGATGTCCTTTCCCGTGACCTCTTCAAAGGTGCGGGTAATGACCGTCTTTCCCAACAGCCGATCCAATTCGTCGGCGTTGTAGATGTCCTGATTTCGCTGTCCCACGCCAAAGACGGTGATTTTCTCCGGCAGATGGGAGTTTGCGAACAGGCGGTAGCCCTTTTTATAAGCGGGGATTGGCATTGCGTAATAGGGATTTTCCTTGTGCTCCATATCCGCAGACCGTTTATCATAGCTGTAAAGCGTCCGGCACCACGAGATCATGTTGATGGAATTGTTGTAGAGCAGCTCCAGCTGCGGAGCAAATTCGGAGATATTGTTCCGCGTGCTGGTGCCGGTGGTCAGGAGCTTATACTTGCAGCGGCGAAAGCAGGACAGTACGGAAAGCGTCTGCTTGGAGCTGGGGTTGGAGATGTTGTCGCTCTCATCAAAAATAAACTGGATTTTATAGCCAAGCTGCTTGATATAGCGCCCGATCTGCTTTTTGTACTGGCTGACCTTGTTCAGTGTCAGGATCACAAAATCGCCCGGTCGGATGCGCTGCAGATCAGCCAGACGCTCCACAAACACATAGGAAAAACCCGCGCCCTTCAAAATCACATCCCAGTTGTTGCGGATGGAGATGGCGCTGGAAATGACCCATATACTGTGGACAGCGCCCATTTCCATGCGGTGCTTCCCCGTGAAAATGGCGGCGGGTGTTTTGCCGCTGCCCTGTTCCCATTGCAGGAAGGCGTACCGCTTTTGGAGCGTCAGGTTGACATCGTGGCTCTGGAGCGGATTCAGGTGGATGTAAGCATGATTCTGGGCGTCCCAATATTGAAAGCGACCGATCCAGTCAGCATGCTGCGCGTTTTCGGTCATCTCGGAAAAGGGCTGCTCCTGATTGTCATACTCCCGGCGTTTCCGGCGCAGCAGCCGCTCATAGCCGGGAAATCGTTCCGGCTCATCGTTCAGCACCGCCTGATAGATCGGCACCGGCGCACGCATCTCGTCCGTCAGAAGCTTTGCCATCTTCCGGCTGTATGCCTTGTAGACAAAGCTGTATTTCTGCTTGACCAGACGAATTTCGTCCCGCTCCGGCTTGGCGTTTTGGCGGCACAAAGCCTGCTTCAGATACGCCAGCACCTTTGCTTCGGTAAGCTGCACGCGCTGCCACTCCTCATAGGGCATATCCCCCGGCTGCCGCTGGGTATAAAACCGATGGACATAGGAAAAGCAGGCGTCGTATTTCTCCCGCGTGGCCGGATGGCTTCGGATCTGATACAGGTACTTCTTCACCTGATAGAGAAAAGTGCTCTTGGTGGTTTTGAGCTGTGCCAGTTCCAGAAAGACTTTGTTCCGATTGCCTGCCAGATCCGCCTTTGCGACCATGACAAACTTCTCGTAAAGCGCGGTCGCTGCCATGACCGGATGCCCGGAGGGAATATAGATGTCCGCGCAGTCCGTCGAGTACCGTTTGGGCGTCCAGTCCGCCGCGGTGCTTTTCTTCTGCCAGAATTGCAGCTTGGTCGGAAAGCCGTCCACGCCGCTGTCTGAAAAGGCGTGCTCCGGCAGCATCACCTGCCCTAAGAAGCTGAATCGGCTCTCCATCATGCGGATGGCGCCTTTATCGGAGAAGCTGTCAGCAAGAAAGGACGCCGGCACAATGACTGCCAGAATACCGAGGGGCTTGAGCAGCTTTGCCGCCTTCAGGCAGTAATACTGATGGGAAGTCATAACGGTGGCGTCCGGCATGATCCAGCGCAGGTGAAAGGGCGGATTGCCCAGGACAAAATCAAAATGCGTTTGGGGCTCATAGTCCCGAATGTCACCCTGTACGATGTGTGCCTGCGGGTAGAGCTTTCGGGCAACGGCGCAGGCATTGGGATCGACCTCACATCCGTAGGCGTTGCGTTCATTTGGCAGGAAATTGAAGAAATTTCCCATGCCGCAGGTGAGATCTGCTGCCAGATCTGTGTCGGAGAGGCGCAGGGCCGAAACGATCATTTCGCAGAGGGGCGGCGGTGTGAAAAACTGGCCGTTTTCCAGCTCCTTTTTCGCCGCGCTGAATGCGTTGTAGTTTTCATAGTCGCTGCGCCGCAGCCCATGCAGGCCGCCATCGCCGGTATAGCGATTGAAAATGTCCTCGTCGGTCACACCGGCCTGCTCACAGGCTTCGCTTTGCAGCAGGCGGAGAATCTGCTCATTCAGCTCTCTGCGCTCCTGCTCCGTCCGTCTTTTCGGGTAATATTCGTATTTCATGTTCAAATCACATCCTTATGTGCAAGTAGGGGGGAGGACACCGAAAACCGGCATCCTCCCCTTGAAATGTATAGAAAGCAGGTCAATACAGCGTATGAAACGCCGCAATGATCCGCAGCCGCACCTCCGGGGTGCGGTCTGCGCTGGTAACATAGTGCCAGCCTTTCTCTGTGGTGTAAGCGTCGATTTCCTCGACGCGGCCGCTGTCCAGACGGAGCCGCATGAAAATATGGGGCCCATTCGTCTGTTCAGCCAGTTTGATCGCCATTGCTGAAATGCTCCTCCTCTGTCAGTAGTGTAAGCTGTTCCTCCTTGGGTGGAGCCGGAGAGCGCCGCTTATTCAGCTGCCGCTCCTTTTGCTCCCTGCGCCGCTGCCGGGATTCCCGCTTTTTGGCGGCCTGCTCCTTTTTGAGATCGACCGCATGGACGACCTCCAAGCCGTCCGCCACATCCCGCAGGTCTTGCAGCAGATCTCTCTGTTCACTTTTGGCAATGCGGATATTCTCCACATCATAGTGAAATTCAAAGTAATCATACTCCCCGTACCGGCGGTGCATTTTGCTGAAAAATGTCTGCCGCCGATCCTCTGGTGTCAGGTGCGGGGAGTCGATCACAGAGCTGCTCCAAAGCGGGTTGAAGTGCGCCTTCTTCATTTCCAGCCAGATCTCCGCGTCCGTTCGGGCCACAGGATGGGGAAACACACGCTCGCCCTTTGTCACCTGTACTTTCTTTTCCTCCAGAAAGCCGATGCGGGTGATCCATGTGCGGCGCACATCATAAAAGATATTGGCGCGGCTCAGGTCCCGCTCCTGCTTGCGAATGACGCAGACAGGATTCTGGCAGCGGCAGCGAATACACTGCTCCACATCGTATTTGACTTCGACACGGCCGCCTTCATAGCCATTGCAGCCTACCACACAGGCACAGTAGACCCCGCCGGTGATCTCCATGTATTGCCGGTGCTGTCTCTCGCTTCTCTCCGTTTCCACCTTCTCGACGCTTTGCTCGAAAGAATACCGTTTGCCGGTGGTGTGGCAGGGGCAGAGAGGGACAGGAAAGCCGCTGATGCTGTGTGGACAGTCCTTGCGTTCATAGGGACAGCGCAGCAGCGGGTTGTCATTTTCCGGGCAGTAATCGATGCCTTGGAACGAGGCGTCGCTGCAGGCAAGGCCCCGGCCGAGAGAGCTTTCCCCCGCGACCAGAAGACCGCACGGTGTTTCCCATATAAACTTCAATAGAGCCTCAAAGAGATAGCCGAAATTCTGCCAATCGCTCCAGTACACGAAGGAGGGGTGATTCTCCCGCGTATAGCCTGCGGCGTAGAGATCCCGGGTCAGTTGATTCTGTTCCATGCTCATATCCCCGGACACGGAACCAGCCCAAAGTGGTTTTCCATCACATAGCGCAGATTTTCCACCGTGACCTGATACTCCTCCGAGATACAGCCCTCGCATACGATCTGCCGGTAACCCAGCGCACGGCTGCATCGCTTATCCCATGAGTTGACATCGCCGCCGCAGACAGGGCAGGCGATGTCCGGATACCACGCCAGTTTCCCGGCGTCTGAATAGGTGGGTTTCATATCATCCTCCTAAAATGAAAAAGGACGCACAGACTTTTTACAAGTCTGTACGTCCTTCGCAATATGCTGCCATGCGGCAGCGATTCTTTTTTTACGGGTCAGGTGACCCAAATGTTTGAAAGGAATGGCTTCCTTCCAAACGAGGCTGAGTTCTCAGGGCAAGGAGCCCCGCGCTATGGCGTGATCCATGCTGGTTAGAACCTGTTCCGCCGTCAGATATTGCACACCGCGCTTCCGGTCATTCCGAGCCGCCAGCAACTTGGCGGAAAGGGTCAGTTCGGGAGGCAGAGAGCGTAGTTCCTGTGCGGGCAGGATCGCATTTTCTTCTTTCACCATGCTACCATATCCTCGATCCACTTTTTGAAGTGCGGACATTGCGCCATGATCGCACCGAGCCCCATCGCCTCAGAAAGCTGTGTCCCGTTCTTTACCTTCGCATAGCCGGGAATCAATGCCTCCAATCTCTTCGAAGGGGCAGTCTCCGGCGAATTATTGATATGCTCCGGCGTCTCAAAATCGTTTCGGATCCGCTGAATTTCACCAACAATCCCATCATTGGCAATCAAATGGAACGTATTCGGCTCAGAGAACAGGATGCCTTCAAATTCATGAAGCATGAAATGGAATCTGCAGTTGCGCTCACCGATATCTTCATTGATGATGGATTCAATTTTCTCAATTCGCTCAAAGATGTCTGGTGTGGCATCGGAGATGCCGGGCGTGTCGCTGGGCATCGCATAATAGTCAAACATGGTCGTTACATACTCATGCGGATGACTCTTACAGAGGATCATGAGCTCGTTTTTGACTTTTGCATAACGGCTTACACCGCCACGATACTTTCTGTTGGCATCCCGTCTCGTCTCGCAAACGATGGGGCAGACATAAATGCCCATACCGAGAAAATAAGGGTACAGCACCGCATTGATGAACGACTCCTCTGTGGGACCTTCGCAATAAATGTAGATTGTTTTCATTTTGAGAGTCTACCTCCCAAAACATTTTTCTTCCAAAGGTCACCCAGCGTGTAGTCACCATCCAGCCACAGCTTGAACTGCTCCGGATCTAACCGTCTGAACTCAGAACCGGTATCACTCCGGTCAACGACAATGACATCTTCCACATCGAACTCGTTCAGCAACTCTACAGATTGCGTGGATATAATGATCTGTTTTTCATTGGAAAGCTGCCGCACGATCTCAGAGAAAATCGTGATTGCATAGGGATGCAGGCCGAGCTCCGGCTCATCAACGATGATGGTGGCCGGCTGCAGCTCATGGGGCTGCAGCAAAAGTGTTGTCAGACAGATAAAGCGAAGAGTACCATCCGAAAGCTGAGAAGCATTGAAAATATCTTCGCAGCCGGTCTGACGCCACCGCAGGACGATCTGCTCTTCATTACCCTCCTGGGGTTCCAAAACGAAGTCATCAAAGTAAGGCGCGACCAGACGAATCGTTTCCACGATCTCATCGTAGTTCGGCTTGAAGAAGTTTTTTAACCGATAGAGGAATGCAGCAAGGTTTGCCGCATCGTACAGCAGCATTTTATTATTGGAAATGTTATGCTCCTGCTTGACTCTGGCACCCTTACCCGTGTCATGGAAATGATACACCCTCCAATTCTGCTTGCGCAGGGTTGGGACAACGTAATCGTCAATTCCGTTATGGGCGCCATTTCCCCACTGGGATTCACTATGCCCGCGTCCAATGTTGCTTTCATTGTCCCAACCACCATGATAACCGAAGTATTCCTTTTGGAAGATCAACCGGTTATCATCGGTAGGCACCAGAACGAAGCCATAAGAGTTCTGCCCAAAAAACACCTCAAAGTCAATCTCCTCGGTCACTTTCCGGCCATTATATAAAAGAGAACTCAAGCCGCTCTGTCCCACAGACACCTGAAGATTTTTAGACAGAATATTCTGGAGAAAGGAAAAGGCCGAAATAAAGTTGCTCTTTCCCGCTCCGTTAGAACCAATGAGCACATTGATTTTCCCGAAAGAAATATCACAGTTTTTGATGGATTTGAAGCCGCGAATCGTCATGCGGCTCAACTGGTCTCCCTGTAATGGCATACTAAACCTCCCAAAACAAGAAACAATTTGCTTAATTATATCAATTTCTCGTGTTCCTGTCTACCATGAAAGAGCCATATAAGGTATACGGTATTTTCTGCCTCACAGTCCGTATTTATCCCGCAGCATACACAGCCCTTCCATGGCATCGGACTCCATTCCCGTTTGAATGTCGGTTTCCGCTTCTGCAAGCTTTGTATAGACATCCTCCGTAGTTGGCTTTCCTGCATGGGCTTCTGTCAGCTTGCTGAAGTCACGATTCGAGATAACATGTGGCATAGATATCGGCTCCTTTCACGAAGCTACTGTACCATAATTATCACGCATCCGCAAACCCTTTATTGGCGGTCAGGAGTAAAGAATTACGCCGAAGGCTCCAGCCGGCGGCGCATATCGAACTCCTGTCCATCCGCATAGCCCATGGCTGCGTATTGATGGTTCATACTGCTTTGGGGCGAGATCTTATAACTGCTCCGCTTCATTTTGGAAACGACATCCTCGACCGCCTGCGGCACAACCATGACCAAGCCCCATTCCTGGTGTTCGGCCTCCTGCCTTTGAAAAGCGGCAGACAGCCCGCGGCAGAAGCCCCATCCGTAGGAATTGCACATCTCCCGAAGTGTCTTTGCGGGATATCCCTTTTGGGTACGGATCTGTCTGCATCGGCTTGCGATGCAATCATAGGCGTAGAGAAACGCCAGCTTGCAGAGCTTGAAGTCGTCCTCCATGCCGATAAACCCGATCTCCGAAACCTTGCTGCCGTGTGCATGGCTCCGATATGGCCTGCAGCAGTAATGCGCGGCAATGAGCGTGGAGAGGTAAACCGTCCACGGCGAAGAGAGCTTCGTGCAGGTGACGCCCACACACTCCTGAATCACCTTCTTGTTCTCCTGCGGCTCAATATCCTCCGGCATGAGCTTATGCTCCGCCATCAGACGCCGGGCCTGCAGCAGCGCGGCTTTGGCTTCCTCCTCGTAGGGGCTTTCCGCCAACGCAAGGAGCTTGGCGATCTTTTCCGTAATCTTTGACATAAACGACTACCTCAATAAGAATCTGCGCCTGCCTGATGTTCCACCCAGTCATAGAGCAGAAGATCGTGGCGCGATGAAGATGAAATGATGCCGGCAGGCCGGATACAGTAATTTGTAAACTGGAATCCGGTCGGCTTGTGCGTATAAAGAACAGCAATCAGTTCATAGGACCGCCCCATCCACTCGCTGGTGTCGATGACCTGCACGGTCTCCTTGCCGAAGTTGAGAGCATAGATCCAGTTATCCTGACAGGCACCATGGAGGGAATATTGCTCACCACCGGGCAAGGATAACAGTTTTTCTTTCATCTGCTCATAGCCTTTCAGATTTGGCAGCTTTTTAGAACAGCGGATCGCTTCTCTCCGTTCAAACTCAAAAAACGGAACAAAGGGGATCTTTCCCTCAAAGTCACCGTTTCCGTCTCTTGCACAAAGCCTCCCTTGATAGACCACCTCAAAGATCGTTTGCGGGCTGATACGGCAGTCACTTTCAAAGATCGAGGGGCTAGCGGAATACCATGTGGCGACTTCGCCGGTGTAGTTTTCAAAAATGCGGTTATAGTAGCGCGTCGGTTTCTCAACTGTGGCAAACACGTCTTTGCAAAAGCCGCGATCCTCCATCAGAAAAGTTACTTGAATTACCGCAGATCGCCCGCCTATGATGTTATCCATATTCGTGTCGTTCCTTTCTATGGTGAGTTGTCTCACCAGTTTTGGATGACCTCCGGGAGCTTATCATACTGCCCGGTGGCCAGCAGGCCGCATTCATAGTGGAAATTGATGTAGGTGAGATGGTATTCGATCTTTTCCATCATCTTCTTATCGCCTATTTCCCGTGCGTGCTGGTGCTCTATGAAATACTGCTTCATTTGCTCCAGCGTAATGCCATAGCTGTCTTTTCGGATCTTCGCCATGATCCGCGCTTCCTCTTGTGCTGTTAACATTTTTTCTCCTTTACATCGTTGCCGCCCGGCTCAGGAGGTATTCGTCCACTCCCTTGTAGGCGGGATTCCATGTGGACTTTGAATAGCGAATGCCCGGTATCTTCTGCACTTCCCTCCGCATGGCAAGGACGGCCTTCCGCACATTGGGGTTGGTCATCTGATCCATGTCCATTGCCTCGACGACCTCTCGGACGCCAAGCGCCCGAATGGTATCGGTCAGCCCGTGCAGCGCGTTTACGCCGCCAATGCAGATGAACAGCTCGTCCCTTGCGAGGAAGCTGGCCACATCGCCTTTGAGCGGTCCCTCGGTCAGAAAAGCACATTTCCGCGAACGGTCGCCGGTCACATGGACCCAGGAATAGCTGCGCGTGCCGTTCGGAAGCCCGCGGCTGGAGAGCCAGCGGTACTTCCGGTTTGGAGCGTCCGCTTCATCCAGCCGTATTTTCAGCCCTTGTATGAGCCCAGCCTTATTCCGAACCGGAATAAGAAATCCGTTGGGACCGGAAAGCGTCCACTCGCCATAGTAGGTGCGAAAGCCGGGCAGACCGCTTAATTCATGCCCGTGGGAGCGCAGCAGGTCGGCCAAGAGCCGGCGGCCCTGTTCCGTTTCCGGCATACTCTTGTACCCGTTCGCGCGGATACGTTCCTCAGATAAGCCGCGTTCCAGCAGGTTTTCACCGTGCCGGTCAAGGAGCGTTAAGTGCTCCAGCATATCCGAATACGCGGCATGGCGCCGTTCCAGCGGAACAGGCTGCCGCTCCTGTGTTTGGGGAGGTGGTGTCTGAGGCATGGGATATACCTTTGTCTCCTCCACCAGCTCCAGATAAGCCTCCTTGTTGCTCATCCCTTTGAGCCTTGCATACAGACTCACGCTGTTGCCGTGCGCACCGCACAGATTGCAGCGGTACTGGTCGGTATCCGTATTGAGGCTTAAATGGTGCTTTCCTGATCCGTGGTCACCGCAGAAGGGGCAGCTTGCCTCGACCTCCGTCTGCCGCAGCGTTCGGGAGTCGAGGACAAGCCCGCACCGTCTGGCCGTTTCCACGATGGGAATTTTATCGAATTGTCGGACGGCCAAACGGAATCACCATCCTATCAGGCGGCCTGCTGCTCCACACAGACGACAGGCTTTATCGGCCGCACCTGCAAGGGCGCATTGCTCACGCACTTTGCCATGATGACCTGTCCCGTGGGACGGACGTTGGCAAGGTCGTCTACTGACTCCATGTTGTCCACAAAAGTCGGATAGTTGCGCCCCGTGAGCCGCTTCATCAGCTCCGCCACCTCCATGCCCGCCCGGATCTTCTCGGAAAGAGAGAGCCGGTCATACCGGCGCCCGCCGTAGGTGAATTTGAAGGTATCCTTTACCTCACCGGTAGACTTCACCACATCATAAAGGGATATTTCGACCTTATTCATCCTCAGCTGCGAAAAGGTCAGCTCCGCGCGCTTGCTGATATAGGCGATCACATTCGTCATGGTGCGCTTGATCTCACCGATGCTCTCCTGCGTCTGCCGGATCTCACGGTCAAAGTCGGGCGTTTCCACTGATGTCATGTCGTCGAGGGCAGAGAGCTTGGCTTCCGCTTGACGGCATTCCTCGCGGCATACGCCGAGACGGTCATACTCCGCCTGTGTGAGATTGCCGTACTCCAGCTCCGCTGTAAGGCTTTGGATCTCCCCACGCAGCTGCCCGACCGTCTGAGAGCTGCCGTCGGAATATTCCGCACAGTGCTGCTCCAGCTCGGCGGCTTCGGCTCCCCACTTGCGCAGGTCCTCTGCCTGAAACTGCTCAAAGGTCGCCTTTGCCGTCCTATCCATTTCCTGAAGCTCGGTGAGCTGGCTTTTCTGTTCCGTTCCGGCAGCGTACAGCTCGGAGATCACTTTTTTAAGTGCCGTCTGCACTTCCGGAAGCGTCTCCTCCGTCACGCTGCGGTGACAGACGGGACAATCCATACCGGCGTGAAATGCTTTGTAAGAGGCCATCTCGCGCTGATACCGTGCGCCCAGATCGTTGACTCTTGCATAGGCTTCCGCCATCGGCTGCGTAAATTTCGACTGGTACTGCTCCACCTGCCTGCGGATGATCTTCTCCCGCAGCTCCTGGAGTGCTTTCTGCTGCTCTGAAGCGTCGCCGCGCACATCCTGTACCGCCTCATCGTAGCAGCTGCTCAGCTCTACGAGCCGCTCCTGCATACGGGCGGTGTCAAGACCGGCAAACTGCTTTTCCTCCAGCGCGGCGATCTCTGCATTGAGACCGTCCAGCTGGTCGGCAAGCTCGATCCGTGTCTTTTGCTGCTGCTCCTCCTGCGCGGCGGCAAGGTCCCTTTGTCCGCCAAGGTAGGTGATGCGTTCCTCAAGGCCACGGATCTCTTCGCGCCGGCGCTTGAGATAGGCATCCGGCGATAAAAGAAATTCGTCCTTCAAGGATGCGCGCACCGGCTCGGCGAGCTGTGCGAGGATCATCTCCTGCGGAATGAGCGGCAGATACCGCTCCAGCAGGTTCTTGCCGTCCTCACACAATTCCTCAATAAAGTAGAGAGGATTCAGAATGGAGAGGAAGACATCGCGCTCGCCAAAGAGGTCGGTCAGGTCAAGCTGACGGATCTCATAGCCGTCGTAGGTGATGGTCATGCGGTTTTTCTTGCGGGTGCGGGTCAGGTCGTGTGCTGTGCCAGTCTCATCCACAAAATGCATCTGAATAGAAACATCCGGGTTGCTCTCATTGTGGAGCCGGTCGATCCCGCGCTCCCCGAAGAAGGGGAGACCGGTCACGACAAAGGCGATGGCGTCCGCGATGCTGGTTTTGCCTCGCCCGTTCCCGCCTGTGATGACGGTGGGATTGCCGAAGGTCAGCTCCGTGGAGCCCTCGTAGGATTTGAAGCCGGAAATGGTCATGCCGATGATCTGAAATTGTTCGATTTTTTTCAACGGACTGCTCCTTTCTCTGTTTCAGTTCGATATTTTCACGCTGCCTGCTGCCCGGCAAGGTAGACCTCGTAGGACTCCAGCACATAGAAAATCACGGTATCCTGCTTGCGCGTCGTGAGCTTTACATTGGAAAGCTGTGCTCCCGGCACCAGTTCAGGCCGCGTACCGCGCACATAGGCATAAAGCTGCTTTTTCTCAGGCGTTTCCAGATTGACCAGCGTGTTGCTGCCGCTCATGCCGCCTTGAACCTTGGCCGCCAGAACGGTGTAGAGGTCCACTGCAGGCTCTGCCTGCGCTGCGCTCCCGAACAGAACAGTCTTGTCGCTGTGCTCGCCGCGCTCTGCGCTCTCGCTATGTACCGGCGGGGGTGCCTGCTGCGCCGGTGCTGCTGGGGGATGCTCCTGCGTCTTTGCCGTCGGCTGTGCGGCGCTGCCTTTCGGCTGCGGTGCCTTCTGATCCGGCGCCTTTTTGCCGCTGCCGCTTTCCTGTTCCGATGCAGTCTTGGGCGTCAGCAGGGATTGGATGCCGCACGCCTTGGCCGGTTCCAGTCCCAGATCGCTCAGAGCGCGAAGATAGGCGTTGTCCAGCTTCTGACGCTCACTGTCCTTGATGACGTAGGTTTTGCCGCGCCGCTCGATGTCTACCCATACGGTACCGAGGCTGTAGAGGACGCGCCCGATGCCCCACTGATAGGCGGCGCGCTTCATACTGTCGGAAAGGCCGCCCTTGATCGGTTCGATGTCCGAGTCCTCGGCGCCGTCCCATTTGGTAATGAAACCCTTGCCCTCAAAGTAAATGGCGATGCCGCAGAGCTGTGCATCCTTCTTTCCGTTGGAGTGCCACGGCTTATATTCGTTGTACCAGTTTTCCGGACCGCACACCTCATCCAGCCGGTTCTGAATGGCGCGGTTGGTCACATAGGGGACTGCCATGCCGCACTTTCTTTCCTCGACGGTAACTTGCAGCCGCCATTCCAGATCCTCCGGTGCAAAGGGCTTGGCAAGTGCTGCCTGCATTTCTCTTGTGTTCACCTTATAGCCTCCTTGTAATGAAGTCGCCCAGGGTACGTCTATTTGGAACCAGAATGTCCGAATAGTAATAGGCGGGGTCCTTGTCCTTCAGATGCTCCAAAAGCGCTTTGTGATCCAGCCCCAACCGGTTATGCGCTGAGGTAAACATATCGTCATTGTTAGGGAGACCCAGCAGGTACCGCGGGAAGTTCTTGATCGCCGTGAGCTTTCTATAGCGCGGCAGCACATTATTGCCGGTGCAGACCCTTTCATCGTCATGGACGTTGGAGAATGGGTAGAAGAACATCGGCGTGCTCTCCGTGGGCGTCTCATCTGCGACGACGCCCATAGAGCAATCTGCCACCTTCCCGTCGCTGAGCACACGCAGGCCGAACACTAGGCGCGGCAGCGGGAAATCCGGATATTCCGTATCTCCGTAGATCACATCTGCCCGCAGCTCCGGGTTCCAGGTCACATAGCGGCGCTCCGCTGCGTTCATGGCGATATGGAGACAATGCTCCGGCAGAAATCCGCTGTCCAGGTAGTCGTTGGTGGTATAGCTCCCGTTAAGCGCGAAGTAAAACTCGATCGGGTCGATCTCACGGTAGCTTACCACGCCGCTTGCAGATCGCTCCTGTACAACGATCGTGCTTCGGCTGGGAGAGATGCGAAGGATCACATCCTCCGGTGCCTCGGTTCGCCTGTAGCTTGCCATCATGCAGCCTCCTTTCCAATGTAAGCGGCGGTGTTCCGCTCGTCTGTCTCAACGGTCTCTATGCGTTCAAGTTCTCTCTGACAGTAGAGGATCATGTTGATAAATGTATTGAGGAAGATATCCGGTGTACAGCAGTCCGGTGAGAGCGTAATGTCGATCTTGACATTTGTTCCCGAGAAGCGGTAGTGAACATCAAAGACAGAGTAAGAGGCATCTGCCACATAGAAAAGGAAAATGTCCTTGATTTTCTCCTGCCATGCGTTGATTCGGAAGGGAAACAAACCGTTGCCCCTGCAGCCTCGTGCATAGAGTCGGTCAATATGGTCGTGGGAGAAACGCACGGTCACCATATCATCCTCATTGTCCGGCGCGCCCTCATCAAAGACGGCCATCATCAGCTCGTCCAGGATTATCTCCATCTCCTCTCCGTCTACCGCCGGATAGTCCTTGATGATCTCCTTCAACACTTCCGGCCGGTCCGTGTGCAGGAATTTCAGAAGCCGCAGAAACAGCAGAACATCGTTTTCATATTCGTAATTGTACATACTGCCACCTTAGAAGAAGACACGGCGGCGGGACTGAAAGGCCGGAGCTTTTCCCGCTCGATGAATGATTCCTCTGACCCAGCCGTTTGCGTCGTCGTCGGCATGTTCCTGAAAATAGGGGATGGTAACATTCGCTATCTCGAACGCGTTCCAATCAATGGCGGCAAGGTCGAGCGTGCCTTCCTCTTTCAGCTTGTCCATCAGCGACTGGACATAAGGATTGTGCCGCAGCGCAGGGAAAAACGGTTTGCTTTCGGGCGCCTCACGCAAGAACTGCATAAAGCGTTCTCTGTTGAACTCACGCACTCTCCTTCACCCCCTGGCTCAGCGTGACCATGCACACTGCGTATTTGCCGGCATGATTCATGACCTCGTGCTTTTCCTCCTCGGATGCGGATGCTCGGCGCAGCGCGGCATAGTAAATGCCGCAGTCCGGGACGGGAACACCTCTCTGCATGAGAATGTGCCAGACCCCATGTGCCAGCAGCTCGGGATCGCTGCCGTCCACAACCGTAGAATAGAACTGCGTATCGCCGATTTTCTGCGCGCTGCCAAGGTCTGCCTTGCGGAGCATTGCCTCCAGGTGATAGGCGGCGGCTTCGTGCTGTGCTTCTTCTCCTGCTTTGAGCAGTATCCGGAACACCTCCGGCTCCTGCTGCCCGAGCACAACGCCAAAGGGACGTGGGTATCTGTGCTCCCAAGCGCTGCCCGATGGGTTAAATTGGCGGTACAGCTTTCCAAGCTCCGGGCGAAGCAGCTCTGCCACGGTTTCCCACACCTGTACGCGCAGGGCTTCTTCCTTTCCGGCGAAGCCGTCCACAGGGACGACGATCACCATATCACAAGACTTCATTTGTTCCTCCTTATCAGTATTCATCCGATCGCATGATTGTGGTAGCCGAACGGTCCGCCTCCGTGATGATCAGGATACGGATATTGCCGCTGACCTGATACCATGACAGAATACGGTCCCCGCTGCCTATCGCCTGTTCATTGGCTGCACGGTCGTTTTGGCAGGTGTCGCCCCAGTCGCCGTGAATGTGCCGCTGCAGAAGCTGAAGGAGCCTTTGTTGGGAGAGCATCTCTGAGACGGTCCGCGTGACGTAGACCGTTCCGGGACGAAATCGGATGGGTTTGTACTGCATGATGTGTTTTATCCCCTTTCTTCACGTCAATGCCTTGAAGCCGTTCGGCGTCAGGACATTAAAAATCATTTTGTTTGAAATGGTTTCGGTGATTTCGCTGCCCATGTGGTCGCCGCGATAGTTGAATTTCTCTTCGCTCTCCGTGCGCACGACCTTGATGATGCGGCCCTTGATGATGTGCGGGGTATCACATTCGATCAGCCCGTTGATCATGCCGGAGCCTCCGATCAGCCCGATCTGGCTGATGGACAGCGGCAGCAGCGGATGCTTGACACCACTATCCAATTCGCTGCGCGCCATCATTTGGGCAAAGCTGTCGGATCTTCTAAGCTGCTGCTCCAGCTCCTTCTGATTGAACCGCTCTCCCTTGAAGGTGTTGACCGTCATAGGCTGCGCAGGAAGCGCGTAGCGGCTTTCAGGGAGCTGCGTCAACGGCGGTATCTCAGCAGGATTGTACGCTAGCTGCTCCAGCCAGAGCGTATCCGAAAGCTCTGTGTCCCGTTTTTTTCGGATACCCAGCACCGCAATCTGCTTAAACTTTTTGAACTCGCTGTCGGTGAAGCGCCAGACGGTGAGCTCGTCAAAATTGTCCACGAGAATGCGGCAGATATCCGAGGTCAGCCGGTAGTAGGGGATAACGTAGATCAGCAGCCCTCCGTACATCAGCGTGGGAATGCTTTCGATCAGAAACCTTTTCTCGTGCCGGGAGCGTCCACCGCTTTCGTTGATGACCGACAGATACGGCGGGTTCAGGAAAAGCAGGTGAAACGCTTCGTGACTGATGCGGCTGTGAAAGAAGCTGCCGAAGCCGACGCGGTGGAGCCTGGTTTGCGCTTCCTCCGCGCGGTGTTCGTCCAGCTCCACGCCGTAGGCGTAGCAGTTATTCCCCTGTGCCAACTGACGCAGAGACTTGCCGCAGCCGCAGCAGGGATCAAAAAGATTTGTCGTGACGCCCTCTGGGAAGTGAATGCCCCGCAGGAGCAGCGAGATGTTGTCGGGATCGGTGGGATAATAGCCCAGCTTGATGTTATTCATGAGCCGGCCGACGATCGCGGCGCTGGTTTTCTGCCCCGTGGGAAACGATGCGGTGAACTTGGCGAGCGCTTCATAGACCGGCTTATAGCTCGTGCTCATAAGCCGGAAGCCTGCAAGCCCGCGTCGGAGCTGTTCTGCTGCAGAGGCGAGCGGGTATTCCTCCATTTCCAGCAGGAAAAGCTGGGAGGCGGTAAGCCGTTCGACCAGGTGCGTGCGGATACTCTCCAACTCCGTGTAGGTGTCCCGTGCTGCCATAAGGTCGCTCTGCCGGTATTTTTCGATCCTTGCCCGCAGCACGACCATGCCCTGTATCGTCTGCATGATCTGCGACTGAAGCATGGTGAGCTGATCGAGGGCGTAGGGCCTTTGCGCCTGCAATTCAAGCGACTCGCTCATTATCCACCCGATCCTTTCTCAGCCTGCTCAGAGTCTCCAGCAAATGCGCATAGGAGCCTCCTTCAAGGTCTCTGCGGGAGAGGAAGCGGTTATAGCCGCCCTTATAGTCCCGACAGTGGTGGACGGTGCGGTAGAGAAGCACATCATTGCCGCCACCGGCGCTCTGGTAAAGGCAGACATAAATGCCGCCTGTCTCCCACATCCCGATCAGGGTACACTCTCCCGATACGGCGATGCCGCCGGGATTGGCGCTGACCGTGGCGTCGCGGAGTCCCAGATCCTTAGCGAGCGCACGCAGAAAGGTTTTTCCCACATTGAGGAAGACCTTTTTGCTGCCATTAGGTCCGCACTCGCTGTCGCCATAAGCGTAGCTGAGGTCATGACTGAGCAGCGCGGATAAACGCCGCATATTGCTCTCCTGTGATTTCACAGACATAACGGTCCCTCCATTCTTAAAGATAGAAGAGAGGCAAGGAACGCTTTGCTCCTTGCCTTCTGCTCGCGCGGCTCATGCCGCGCCCTTCCAATTTCTTTCGACCTGTGCAGATGCTTTGGCTGCAGACATCATGCCGAGCGGGATACGCTTGGCGCAGTATGCCCTCAGCCGGACGCTGCCGTTCTCGGTCAGAACGCCGTGATAGCGTTTTTCATAGAGAATGACATTGCCGTTTTCGCTGATCTGCGTTCGGCTTTCCATTCTGATCTCCCGCATAGGCTCTTACGCGGCAGGACGGATGATGCGCTCGTTTTCAAAATCAAACACGGGCGCGTTTTCTTCCGGTGTGCCGGGAATGAGCTTGAGGGTGTAGCCCTGCTCGCGCGCCAGCTTGAAGATGCCGACGATGCGGTTGAGCTCTTCATCCACGGCTTCCGGCTCGACGGCGTTCTCTTCCTCGCACGGCGCGGCCTGTTCCGTTTCGGGCTCCTGCGTTTCCTCCGGCACCGGTTCAGTGACATCCTCCGGCACCTCTTCGCAGGCGTTGGTCATGACCGTCGGCTCCTTTTGACCGGGAACGGTCAGTACCGTCCAGATCGAGCGGAGCAGGGAGGCAAGGAGCGTACCGATGAGCGTGCGCTTTTTCGGCGTCAGATTGACGACCTCTGCGGCATTTACCGCGTCGATCTCGCTGAGCGTTACTGTCAGCTTTCCGGTCTCCACATAGCAGGCGGCAAGGAAGCAGGTCACGGCG
>OJAM01000508.1_pt1 | contig 17115 bp, 10 predicted proteins | sample 1589071 | NCBI WGS metagenome assembly OJAM01 (sample SAMN03283243) | human gut metagenome | biome: human-associated habitat; material: feces | host: Homo sapiens | place: Peru | collected 2012
ATATGCTGAAATACTCCCCTACCGCGTCATTCTGGATCAACAACCGTGTCGCCAACGCCTGCTACAAGGCCTACAACATTATGGCTCCGACAGTTAAGGAAGCTATCGACAATTTTGAGAACGAGCAGATGGGCTCAAAACTTGCAGAGATGGACCGCAAGGCTCTGAAAGCCTATAACGCCATACTCCCGAAAGCCGAGAGGAAAGGCCTGGACAGCAAGGACTGGTTCGCGTCCGTCAGGAAGATGCTCACCGAATATTCAGTAGGCACAGCCCAGAAACAGTTCGAGAACTGGGTCGCCCTTGAGGAGCTGCTTCTTGTGAAGTTCATCGACGGCAACGTCAAGGCCCAGAACGCCGACGGCTCGTTCAAGCATTCAAGATGGCACGAAGGCACACCTGAGGGACTTACCCAGCCTGGCTACACCGAGAAGTGGAAAGAGGCTGTGGTGAAGGATCACGGGGATGTGATCAGGGAAAGGTAAAAAAGATATTCACGAATTATGCGGAGACTGTTTCTGATAATGATTCTGCTGCTGTGCTGTGCGGTTTCCTTCGCTCAGACCTACACCGTTTCCGGTACGGTCCTGAACAAGAAGACCAAGGAGCCGGTGGAATTTGCGACCGTGGTGGCCGTGGAATGCGAGCAATGGGCCGTCGCCGATGACAAAGGGCGTTTCACTCTCAAGAACATTCCCGCAGGGAAGAACACACTCAGCGTGTCGTGTCTTGGTTTCGTCACCGACACCAAGACAGTCATCATAAGCAAGGATCTGACCGGCTACAGAGCTTTCCTCAGTGAAGACAACCTTACCCTTGAAGGGGTTGTCGTGACCGCGAAAGAAAATGAGAACAGCGCCACGACCAGCCGCACGATGGACAGGACAGCGCTCGACCACGTCCAGATGGTCAGCCTTGCGGACATAGGCGGACTCTTGCCGGGAGGCGCGACGGCCAATCCAAGCCTGCTCTCCACCCAGAGGTTCAACATCAGGGCAGGAGGAAGCACCGAGGCTGGAAACGCATCCTTCGGAACGGCCGTGGAGGTTGATGGCGTGAGACTCTCCAACAACGCCAGCTTCTCCGGAGCCAACGGAGTGGCGGTCAACAACATAGCCTCCAGCAATGTAGAATCCGTCGAGGTAATCTCAGGAGTGCCGTCCGTTGAGTATGGCGATGTCGGGGCGGGAATAGTCAAGGTCAACACCAAGAAGGGCATCGCCCCTTACACGGTGACGATGACGACCAACCCTAAGACGAAGCAGTTCTCCGTCAGCAAAGGCTACGGCCTGGGGCAGACCAAACGAGGAAGCTCCGCCGGAGTACTGAACGCCAGCGCCGAATATACATATTCAGTGGATGACAGCCGCTCCCCTTACACATCCTACGACAGGAAGCAGCTATCGCTGATCTACTCCAACCTTTTCAATTCGGGAATATTCAGTGACGCTCCGCTGAGGTTCTCCGCCGGATTTTCCGGCAACATCGGAGGGACCGACTCTAAGGCTGACCCTGACCTTCTGACAGGCACATACGAGAAGCAGAAGGACAACACCCTCAGGGCCAATGTCGAGATGAACTGGCTGCTGAGCAAGCCGTGGATCACCAATCTGGAGTTCAAAGGCTCGGTTGTCAGGTCGGACAGGCTCAGCGAGACAAAAAACAGGTACTCCAGCGCGGCCGGAACAGTGTCGCTGCACGGCAAGGAGGAAGGCTACTATGTGGCCGAGGACTATTCCTCAAATCCTGACGCGGCGGCGATCATGATCTCTCCCGGCTACTGGTACAACACGATGTTCCTGGACGACAAGCCGTTCTCCTATAAGCTGACTCTCAAGAGCAACTGGGCGAGGAAGTTCGGTTCCGTCAACAACAAGCTCAAACTTGGGGCGGACTGGAACGCCGACGCGAATTTCGGAAAGGGGCAATATTCCGAAGACCTCAGCAACGCTCCCTCATACAGGACCTACGACTACAGCGAGATCCCGTTTATGAACAATCTCGCCCTGTTCGCGGAAGACAACATCTCCATCCCGGTCGGCAAGGAATCCCACCTGAACCTGATCGCAGGACTAAGGGCCGAGAACACGTTCATCAAGGGCTCTGTATATGGCACCGTCACAAGCCTGTCACCAAGGTTCAACGCTAAATATTCAGTATTCTCCGCCAAGGGGCGCAGGGACAGGTTTGTCCGCGGCCTCGCGTTCAGGGCAAGCTGGGGTGTGGCAGTGAAGCAGCCTTCGTTCTCGATTCTCTACCCGCAGCCAAGCTACAGGGATCTTGTGGTGTTCAACCCTCCGACGGCAAGCGACGGCAAGGCCTACTACGCCTACTATGTGATGCCGACAACCGTTGAATATAACCCCGACCTTGTCTGGCAAAGGAACCATCAGGGCGAGCTCGGAATGGAAATAAACCTTGCCGGCACAAGAATATCCCTGGCCGGATTCTGGAACAGGACTGTCAAGGCGTTCACGACCAACAACGCCTACGACCCGTTCTCCTACAACTACACGGACCAGAAAGCGCTTGAGTCCTGCACGATACCCGTGGACGACAGGATCTACAGCGTTGACCGCAAGACAGGAGTGGTGACAGTCACCGACAAGACAGGGGGACTTACTCCGGAAACCATAAACGGAGTGACCAGAGAGTCTCTGGTAAGCAGGACTTACGCCGCTAACAGCGGGGCCCAGGTAAACCGCTACGGTCTTGAATGGGTGATTGATTTCAAAAGGATAAATCCGATCAACACGGACATACGCCTTGACGGAAACTATTACGCTTACAGAACTGTCAACCAAGACCTTCTGGCATATTCACCGACCTCTCAAAGGATGGTTGACAACACTCCGTACAAGTACATCGGGTGGTATGTCGGCGGCAACGGAACGAGCAACGGCAGCGAGTCCAGAATGATGAGGATGAACCTGAACATCACCACGCATATTCCCCGTGTCAGGATGATCGTCTCCGTGAAACTGGAAGGGACGCTGCTGAGATATTCAAGAAACCTCAGCGAAACCGAAGGAGGCACAAGGACTTACGCCGTCGATGACAATTCCTCATACCTTCCGGGTTCGGATCCTTCGTTTATGGACAGGAGGGTGATCGCCGTCACCTATCCGGAATATTACTCCAGCTACTGGGATCCGACCCCTAAGCCGTTCCTCCAAGATTTCCTGTGGGCGAGGGACAACGACAAGGATCTGTACAACAATCTGTGCAATCTCGTGTCAAGGACAGCCTTCACGTATAATTACCAGAAGGAGTACATCACGCCTTACTTCTCGGCAAACTTCAGCGTGACGAAAGAGATCGGGGACATCGCCTCCATCTCATTCTACGCCAACAATTTCTTCCGGAATCTGGGTCAGGTTTACTCCACGAAGACGCAGCGATATTTCTCGGTGACAGGTACTGGCTATGCTCCAAATTTTTACTATGGCCTGACATTAAGGCTGAAATTTTAGACAACGAACTATAAAACAACAAAAACAAAAAGTCATGAAAAAGTTAATCTACATTCTTCTCGCGGCAGCCGCCACATTCACGGCCTGCAAGAAAGACGAGAGCGCGAAAATCAACGATGTCACCGTCCAGGTTCTGATCGGCGACGAGCCGGTGACTGACGCTGTCGAGGTGACAGTCACCGACAAGTCCACCTCCACGGCCTACAAGGCCACGACTGTAGGCGGTACGGTGACATTCCGGCTTGTGGCTGGAATCTACGAGGCTTCAGCGACATTTTACAAGGAGTCAAGCATCTACAACGGAACCAATTCAGCTGTGACTGTTGTTGACGGTGGTGCCAACAGTTTCACTCTCAACCTCACAGCCTCAACCACCAGTCAGATCATCATCAAAGAGTTGTACGTCGGTGGATGCATGGACAATGAAGGGGCCAAGGACTACGCTTTGGACAAATATGTTATCTTGTACAACAACTCCCCTCTCGAAGCGGATGCGAGCAAAATGGCTTTCGGTATAGGAAGTCCCGCCAACTCTAACTCCATCAACTACTACCTTAAAGATGGCAACCTTACTTACTCCGATTATATTCCTGCTTGGAATGCAGTCTGGTGGTTCCAAAAGGAAGTGAAAATCGCTCCATACTCACAAATTGTCATCTCAATCACCGGAGCCATCAATCACACCGAGACCTACAGCAAATCAGTGGATCTGAGCAAGGCCGACTATGTTTTCTACGACCCTGAGGTCTTCAGTCTGGCCAGCAACTATCCAGCTCCTTCAGCATCCATCCCTTCAGATAATTATCTAAAGACTTATTGCTATGGATTGGGTACCGCCTGGGCCATTTCCAAGACATCTCCGGCTTTCTTTATCTTCTCTCCGGAAGGGGGTATGACAGCTAAAGCATTTGTAACAAATCCAGACAACATAGAGTCTCCGACAGGGAAACAGGCTTTCAACTGCGCCAAAATCCCGCTCGGTTGGATTAAGGACGGAGTCGAGGTTTACGACTACGCCAACATCCAGAAATCACACAAGAGGCTTCTTGACAGCGTGGACGCAGGCTACGTAACATTCACGAACAAGAGCGGCTACACCATCTACAGGAATGTTGACAAGGAGGCCACCGAGGCTCTTGCCGAGAACGAAGGCAAGCTGGTCTATAACTATGCCGGTGGCACGGATGATTTTGAGGGTGGCTCGACCGATCCTTCCGGAATCGACGCCGAGGCATCCATCGCCAAGGGAGCCCACATCATCTATAAGGACACCAACAACTCCAGGAACGACTTCCACCAAAGGAAGGTCGCCTCAATCAAGAAATAAATATGGGTTCAAGAATCCTGTCGTTTATAGGATTGTTCATCCTCTCCGCTTTTCCGGCCTGGTCCCAGACCGGAGAGTGGAAGGATGAATATTCCCGTTTCACAGACCTTACCCCTTGGGTGCGGTCCTCCAATCCTGCCGGAATAGCTACCCTGCCGGTGGACAAGACCTCAACCGTCAGGGCAAGCCTTGAGAAGAAGAACGGAGGATTGATGGACCTGCACGAAAGCCGTGACTGCTTCAGACCAAGCCTCGACGCGGCTTCCTACATGAGAATCTCCGACCGGATCACATTCTACGGCCGGATGAACTACAGTTATTTCAAGGGCAAGGATATGGGAGGCCAGATCCTGATGGACCCTTACTACAACCCGGTAAATTTCCTCGAAAGCGTGGACACCACGACAGGGACGAAGACCTTGGAGGAATATACCCTTGAAGGCGCGATGGCATATTCATTGAATGACAGGCTTACGCTTGCTGGCAAGGTCAGCTACCAGAGCGCGGACTACGCCAAGCGCAAGGATCCAAGGTCGTACAACCAATGGATGGATCTGGACGCATCGGTCGGGGCAAGATATTCATTGGCGGACGGGAAAACCGCCTTCGGAGTCAGCCTGAACTATGTGAAGACGGTCGAGACCGTGGCGGAGAAGCTTTTCGGCACGATTGACAGACAGTACTACTGCTTTGTCGATTACGGCGGCAGTTTCGGCAAGGTCGAGGTTATCGACGGCGACAACGGCTATCTTTCCGTCTCCAACGAGCGCCCGATGTTCAATCAGTTTTTCGGGGGAAGCGCACAGGCGGGATTCAAGGCCGGCGGCGTAGACGCTTTTCTGGATATTGGGGCGGCCTACCGCAAAGGCTATTTCGGCAAGAAGGCCAGCGGCTCGGTACGGTTCTGCGATTTCGACGGGATGAGGTACAATCTGAACGCCAGAATCTCGTTCAAGACCGGGAATCTGCTCAACAGGATCGACGGAAGCTGGAATATGATGACTTCCCTCAACAAGGAAAATTCCTACAGGGTCTCCACCCAGCCGGGACAGAATCCGGAGATCCAGTACTTCGGAAGTCAGGAGGTCGGGGACAAGACCGTCGGAAGCATCAACGCAAGGTACACTATCGAAAGGCAGGCCGATGGCTCCGCGGGCATATTCATCCCATCGCCTTGGACGGTGTCGGTCGGCTTTGGCAGGTTCTTTTTGGACCAGACCGCCACTTCCTATCCTTTCTACAGAAAGCAGAGGCTGGCACAGAACACCGTCAACGCGGTGGCTGTCAAGAACTTCAAGATGCGGAGCGATTTCCTGTCACTCACTCTCGGAGCGGATTACTCATTCGCCGGGGACAACCTTAAAAACGAGGACGGGCAATATTCATCAGCCACGGGGAACCCTCGCTCCAATGAAACCTACCTGAACAGAAACTTTGAATATTTCGACGCCTCCTCGGTAGGGGGCGAAGCCTCGGTACGCTACACTCTGGTCAGAAAGACTCAGAAGCGGCGTTATTCGGTGTTTATGGATCTGACAGACAGCTACCGACGTCTGACCTCGGATCCGGAATATCTCACCGGGAACTATAGAAACACAATCATATTCACAATAGGATGCAATTTTTAAGATCTCTTTTCATCACGTCGGCCGCGTTGGCGTTGAGCGCTTTCAGCCTGACCGCACAGACTCTGCCTTCAGACGGACAGATCAGGACAGGAAAACTTGACAACGGACTGACTTACTATGTCAGGCATAGCGCGAATCCTGCCGGAGTGGCGGATTTCTACATCGTGCACAATGTCGGTGCGCTTCAGGAGGATGACAACCAGAACGGCCTCGCGCATTTTCTGGAACATATGGCGTTCAACGGAATCAAGCATTACCCAGGAAAGGAGATGCTGGAGTTCCTTGGGAAAAACGGCGTCCGCTTCGGGGCCAACGTGAACGCTTTCACGTCCAGGAGCGAGACCTGCTACCACATTGACGGAGCGCCTGTCGCCAGGGAATCGTTCGTGGATTCCGTACTGCTTATCCTGCACGATTGGTCAGGCGACATTCTCTGTGAGCAGGACGAGCTCGACAATGAGAGAGGAGTCATCCGTGAGGAATGGAGACGTGGATTCGACTCACGCCGTACCCTTTTCACCGCGCAGACCAATCTTGTCTATCAGGGAGCGAAACAGACAAAGAGAACCGTTCTCGGTTCACTTGACGTGATCAACAATTTCAAGAGAGAGGAGATCCTGGATTTCTACCACAAGTGGTACCGTCCTGATCTTCAGGCGATAATAGTGGTCGGAGACATTGATGCCGAACAAATGGAGAAGAAGATCATCAAGCGGTTCTCTGACATTCCAAAGGCCGTGAACCCGACTCCGAAGGAGGTCTATCTCGCACCGAAGGCTGACGGTCCGATCTTCGAGAACCTGATCGATTCCACACTGAGCTTCACCGCCCTCAAGGTTTTCTACAGAATGCCTTACCCGGCCCGTGAGGTACGAAGCACAGAGGCGTTCTACAAGGATCTTTACATCCGTGACATTCTGGCCAACATTATGACCGAAAGGATGAAGGAGCAGGTTCGCACCGGAAAAGCCGACGCCAAGTCAGCGGTGATGGTGAACTACGCCGAGTCCAGCGACTACTATGTGGATCTTTACACAATCCTTGGCAAGAAGGACGGCAACCTGCTGGACCTCATCGACTTCTACGCTGGAAACGAGAAATCGATGATTGAATATGGTGTCTCGCAAGACGAGATCGAGGCCGCGAAGATGCTGGTCAGAAAGCGCTACCATCTCGACAGGCCGAAGAAGGCCGAATCACTTCGTAATGAAGACTTTGTGGGAGTCTGCCACAATAATTTCGTCAGCGGTGCCGCGCTTACCGATCCTGCCACACTGCACGGAATCCAGAACAGAATCCTCAAGGACATTTCTCTGGAGGATGTCAAGCCTTACATCGCCAAAGTCTTCTCCGAGAGCGACAAGATATATTCCTGGTTCGCCAATCCGAAGGATTTGGCCAAGGTTCCGTCCTTGGAGGACACCAAAGCCAGGCTCGATCAGGTCAGGGCACGTGAGGCCAAGCCGAATTTCCTGACATTCAACAAGATCGACCTCACGGTCAACTACCCGGAAGGAACGATTGTAAAAGAATACAACGTCAAAGGGCTGGACGGGACAAAGGAATGGACCCTCAGCAACGGAGCCAAGGTTTACTGGACCGCCGTGAAGGATTCCAAAGTGACACCGGACCTCTCCCTGCTCGTTTACTTTGGCTCGGGCTACAACGCCCTCCCTCAGGACAGGTTCGCCTCCTCGCTTTTCGCCGGGGAGTTCATCAGGGCGAACGCCGGATTCCGTGGAGCGACAGCAGACGAGATCGGAAAGATGCCGGAATGCGGCGAGGTTTCCCGCTCTCTCAGGATAAGCGACAGGTTCGCGGGCATATTCACGACAGCTCCGGCGAAGAAGGCGGAGAACGCTTTCCGCATCGCGTCCCTCACGGTGACTGACCCGTTCCTGCCTCAGGCCAAGGTTCTGCGGCAGATGAAGGACAAGAAGCTCGAATCCCTCAGCGAGCCTAAAAAAGATGCCGTAAGGTTCAGCGAAGCCTGTGACTCGATCATCTACGGCAACCATCCGTGGTCGGTGGACATTGACTCCGCCGCCGTGGATGGCGTGGATATGGATCTGGCTGAAGAGATCTACAGCAGGGAGTTCAATCCCGCCGCAGGAATGACGCTCTTTATAGCCAGCAACCTCGACGAGACAACGATCAAGGAATATGTCCGCAAGTACATCGCCACGATTCCAACAGACGGCAAGACCTTCACTAAAGCAAAAGTTAGGGAACGCATACCGGCATTCAAGGGTACGCAGGTATATTCAATGACAGGCAAGAAAGAGATCAACCCTTACACGATCGTGACCAGGATGTTCTCCTCGAAGGTAAAGCCGACTCCTAAGAATCTGGCCGCCGTTGATTTTGTGGACTACATTCTGTCCCAGAGGCTTCTGAATCAGATCCGTGAGAACCGTGGAGGAACGTACACCATCAGGTTCAACTCATACGTGAGCGTCAGGGAGAAAGGCAGAAGCGAGTCCGAGATCACGTTCAAGACAAGGCCTGATCTTTATAAGGTTCTGGTCGGAGACCTTGACGACATCGTGTCAGAGTTTTGCTCCGGCGGCCCTACCGAGAAAGAACTTGAGGAGGCCAGGAAATGGCTGATCAAGAACGAGACTGAGTCCAAGGCAAAGAAAGCGATGTCAATGCCTCACAGGAACTCTCAGGTGATGAACTATGTAAGGAACGGAATCGATCCGAACATCGACAGGGTGGCCGCATACGGCAGCGTCACCGCTGAGGATGTACGCAAGGTGGCCGGAAAACTGACCGGAAAGAACGTCCTTACCACCATTTACACAGAAGAATAGACTTTTGATGAAAGCAAGAAGACTGATTTTGACGGCTGTGGCGCTGATGTTCGGTGTCGCGGCTTTCGCCGATGAAGGGATGTGGATGATTCAGGACATCAACGAGGCGCTGGAGAAGAACATGAGGGCGCGCGGGCTCAAGCTGGCGGCCAATGAGATCTACAATGACGAGGCTCCCGGGACGGCGGTCGCGGACGCGGTCGTGTCAATCGGATTCTACTGTACCGGAAGCGTGATCTCCGACCAGGGCCTGATCATCACCAACCATCACTGCGCGTATTCGAACATCGCGAAGCTCAGTACCCCTGAGCACAACTATCTGGAGGACGGGTTCTGGGCGATGACAAGCGAGCAGGAGATCCCTGTTGAAGGAGAGAAGGTCTTCTTCCTGAAAAGGGTATTCGATGTCACAGAGGAAGTCAAGGGGCTTACCAAGGAACTCCGCTCCGCCGGCAAGCCGTGCGGAATGAGGAAGATCAGCGCGATGATGGAGAAACGGTACAACAAGGCCACGGGACTGGAGTGCATCCTGAGCAGCATGTGGGCCGGAGAAAAGTACTATATGTCCGTTTACAAGGTCTATACCGACCTCAGGCTCGTCGCCGCTCCTCCGCAGAGCATAGGCTACTTCGGAGGGAATCAAGACAACTGGACCTGGCCTCGCCACAACTGTGACTTCACGATCTACAGGATATACGAGGACGGGGAGCCTGTGACAAGGGAAAAAAGCCTGAGACTCTCCCGCGCCGGGTACTATCCCGGGTCGTTCACCATGGTGATCGGTTACCCGGGAAGGACGAACAGATATTCCTCATCCGCAGAGATAAACTATCAGGAAAAAGTCAGCCTCCCGGTGTCAAACGCGATCCGTGGCGGGCAGATGGGCATCATCCGCAAGTGGATGGATGCCGATCCGCAGGTCAGGATGAAATACTCGGACTGGTTCTTCTCGCTGAGTAATGTGCAGGAGAACAATGAGGGTATGGTCCGATGCTTCAAGAGGTTCTGGGTCAAGGACGAAAAGGTCGCACAGGAGCGTGAGATGCAGAGATGGATCAACGCGGCGGCCAACCGCAGGGCGATGTGGGAGAATCTGATTCCGGATCTGAAGGAAGCATATTCACTGACAGAAAGCATCGAGAAGGACAAGGTCTTTTTCCGCGAGACCATATTCCGTGGAACATACATCAGCCGCTACCTGCTCCGCGCGGGAAACACCTCAACCGTGGAAAAAGCCAAGGAAGCGCTGAGGGAAGGAGCCGCCGCCACTGATGCCAGAGTGGAAAAAGAACTTCTTGAATATGCCTGCAAGGAATATTTCGACAACCTGGAGTCATACTATTTCGGGAAGTACCAAAGCAAGATGCAGGACCGTTTCGGGAATGACTACAAAGCCATGGCTGAATATCTTTGGAACAAGAGCGTGATCTCTTCCGCAAAGCGGATCGAAGACATCCAGTCAATCGACGATGTAAAGAAAGATCCGCTCAGACTGTTCCTGACCGACACCCCGATAATGACCTTCAACAACAGGAACGGCCAAGCCAAGAAAATGCAGGATGTTTCCCACCTTGAAAAGGAATATAAAAAGGCGCTCTACTGGATGAGGCTTCATAAGGACATCGAGCAGTACCCTGACGCAAATTCCACAATGAGAATCACTTACGGAACCGTTGGCGGTTTACAGCCGAATGACGGAATCATCTATGACTGGTACACCACTCCGAAGGGAATACTCCAGAAATACAATCCTGCTGACCATGACTACATCCTTACGGAAAGGCAGAAAAGCCTTCTGGAAAAAGGTCGGTGGGGACGATGGGGAGTCAAGGTTAACGGAAAACGCACGATGATCGTGGACTTCATGACGGACAACGACATCACCGGTGGAAACTCCGGCAGTCCTGTGCTGAACGCGAAAGGCGAGCTCATCGGATTGGCCTTCGACGGCAATCTCGAATCACTCGCCAGTGACGCGTCCTACACTCAGGGCTATAACAAATGCATCAACACAGACATCCGCTATGTGATGTGGGTCTTGGACAAGTACGCCGGGATGAAGCGCATCGTCCGGGAAATCAACTTCGCCCAATAGCAAAAGGGGCTGACCTTTTGGGTCAGCCCCTTTTGCATTTCATCAACCCCCAGTCACTCCGTGACAGCCCCTGAGGGGCATGGGGAAGGGATTCCCCAAACCCCTTCGGTCGCTTTGCTCCGAGTCTCGTGACTTTTGAGTCATCCTCTTGATTTTACTGTTTGTCATTCAGGACAATCTGGCCACCGGCCACATCGACCTCGATGACGGAGTCCTTGTGGACGGTTCCCGCAAGGATGGCCTTGGCAAGCTGGTTGACAAGCTCACGCTGCATCAACCTCTTGATAGGACGGGCACCGTAAGCCGGATCGTAGCCGCCTGTCACCATGTGATCCTCGAAAGCCTTTGTGAACTCGATGGTGACACCTTCCTCGGAGAGCCTGTTCTGAAGCTGCTTCATCTGGATATGAAGAATATCACGGATGTCATTCTGAGTCAGCGGATCGAACATTATAATCTCATCGATTCGGTTCAGGAACTCCGGCCTTACCGTAGTCTTGAGCACGTCCATCACCTTCTCCTTACACTCGTCCAGAAGCTCACGCCTTGTGGCGATCGCCCTCATCTCCTCGGCCGGATCAACGCCTGGCTTTCCGACGGCCGGAAGCCTGTCCATATAGCCCTGGATGATGTCCGAGCCCACATTGGAGGTCATTATAAGGATTGTGTTCTTGAAGTCCACAGTACGGCCCTTGTTGTCGGTCAGACGGCCGTCGTCCAGAACCTGCAGAAGGACGTTGAACACATCCGGATGCGCCTTCTCGATCTCATCCAACAGGATGACTGAATAAGGTTTGCGTCTTACGGCCTCGGTGAGCTGTCCACCCTCGTCGTAGCCGACGTATCCCGGAGGCGCGCCGACCAGACGGCTGACTGTGTGACGTTCCTGATATTCACTCATGTCGATCCTCGTGATCATGTTCTCGTCATTGAACAGAAACTCCGCAAGAGCTTTTGCCAATTCAGTCTTACCGACACCGGTCGTACCCATAAAGAGGAACGAACCGATCGGCCTCTTCTCGTTGGACAGTCCGGCCCTGCTGCGGCGGACAGCGTCAGCGACAGCCTGAATGGCCTGATCCTGACCTACCACCCTCTTGTGCAGTTCGCTCTCGATGCGCAGAAGCTTCTCCTTCTCGCTCTCAAGCATCTTCTGTACCGGGATTCCGGTCCACTTGGCGACAACCTCTGCGATATCCTGTGGGGTAACCGCCTCGGTGACAATCGGATCCTTGATCTCGGCCTGTTTCCTGGTCAGCTCGTCAATCTTCTTCTGAGCCTCGGCGATCTTGCCGTAACGGAGCTCGGCTACCTTGCCGTAGTCCCCCGCCCTTTCGGCTGCCTGGGACTGGATCTTGTAATCCTCGATCTCCTGACGCGCTTCCTGAAGGCCTGAAAGAATGCCCTTCTCGTCATTCCATCTCTTCATCAGAGCCTCCCTCTCGGCCATCTTGTCGGAAAGTTCCTTCTGAATCTTCTCGGACTTCAGGGACGTTCCCTCACGCTTGATGGCCTCCTTCTCGATCTCCAGCTGACGGATGTCACTGTTGAGCTCGGCGATAGGCTCCGGAACGGAGTTCATCTCCAAACGCAGCTTGGACGCAGCCTCGTCCACAAGGTCGATGGCCTTGTCCGGCAGGAACCTGTTCGTGATGTACCGGTGTGAAAGATTGACGGCGGCGATCAGCGCGTCATCCTCGATCTTCACACGGTGATGGTTCTCGTACTTCTCCTTCAGACCTCTCATGATGGCGATTGACTCGGCCGGTGACGGCTCATCGACCAGAACCATCTGGAATCGTCTCTCAAGCGCCTTGTCGGTCTCGAAGTACTTCTGGTACTCGTCCAAAGTCGTCGAGCCGATTGTCCTCAGCTCACCTCTGGCAAGCGCAGGCTTAAGAATATTGGAGGCATCCATCGCACCGGACGAACGACCCGCCCCCACAAGGGTGTGGATCTCATCGATGAACAGGATGATCTCACCGGCGCTGTCAACCACTTCCTTGACAACTCCTTTCAGACGCTCCTCGAACTCACCCTGGTACTTCGCACCGGCGATCAAGGCACCCATGTCCAATGAATATACCTTCTTGCTCTTAAGGTTTTCCGGAACGTCACCGTCCACGATCTTCTGGGCGATGCCTTCGGAGATGGCTGTCTTACCGACACCCGGCTCACCTACAAGTATAGGATTGTTCTTGGTCCTTCTGCTCAGAATCTGCAGAACCCTACGGATCTCCTCGTCCCTGCCGATGACAGGATCGAGCTTTCCCTTCGCGGCCTGTTCGTTGAGGTTGATTGCGAATTTAGGCAAGAACTCCAATGATTTGTTGTTTGTATTGTTTTCCATAATTTCTCTCCTTTTCGGCCTCGGGACACTTCCGCTCGCGGCCCGCGCCGGTTCACGTGACGGTAACAAAAAGACCGTCCGATCCTAAGACCAGACGGTTCAGAGTCAAATTATGTTCCACAGCCCGAAAACTGACAAAATGTCAGTTATTCGGCGGAAGAATCAGCGGCTGGAGCTTCCTGGGCAGGATTGGCCTGCTGTACAGGAGCTGAAGGGAACTCAGGCTGGGCCGCTGCGTTCTCGATCTTCTCGGTCACGTCAACACCGGAAACGGTGGTTCTGGTCGTGAACGCCGTAATGATGGAAACAACGAGAATGAAAGTGACAAGACCCCAGGAAACCTTCTCAAGGATGTCAGCGGTCTGTCTTACGCCAAGAGTCTGGTTGGCTGAAGTAAAGTTACTGGCCATTCCCTGTCCCTTGCCGTTCTGAAGCAGCACGACGATGATCAAAAGAATCGCCGCGATGACAATAAAAACTGTGAGGAATGTAAACATATTCTTTAATTTTAATTTTCTTGTCGCAAATTTTCAATAAGGGATGCAAAGTAAGCACTTTTTTCCGGATATCGCAAGATAAGTCGGGAATAAATCTTCTTTGCCTCAACAAAATAGCCTTGATCGGCGTAAATCGCGGCCAATGTCTCGGTGCAAAAGCCGAGCTCCGGATCTTCCCAACGGCGGCCTTCAGGCTCGTCATAACGTTCGGATTTGAAGTTGGAGAAGACATTGTCCTCGTCCTTCCTCACGGCGGCATACTGCTCCGGAGAGAAGAAATCTCCTCCGGCGACACGCACTGTGCGGCGATACTCCGGTTCCGCTGATGAATATTCCCGTGTACCTTCCGCCGCTTCCGTCCGTCCCTTCGCTTCGGCACCGGAATCCGACCTGATATATTCCTTTATCAGGCGTTCCACATCCTTGTCGGAATAATCTTCACGGCGAGCGGAACGCATGATGCCGGTGATCAATGTCCGGGAAACGACGTACATGGCGGTGTCCGAGTATTGCGCCTTGCCCCATTCGCTTCCTCCGACTTTTGCCATCCTGGCACACAATTCCTTACGGGCTCCGCCGAACCAAGGGTAAAGGTTGATCACCCCGGTCAGTTCGTCCATGGTCAAGGACTGGAGATTCTTTTTGTTCCCGTCCATGACTACCACTGCGCGACGCTGGCATTGAACATGTCCTCAACCAGTTTGTCGATTATCTCCTGGCAAAGGGTGGATTCCACGGCATCCAGCGAGTTGGTGGAATCATAGTCTGAATATGCGGAGAAACTCTTTTCAAAATCATCCTCGGGATACTTCCTGTTTGTGAACTTGAGCTTCACTGTGACCGTGAGTCGGTTCTGGGCGGCCACCTCGTTGGCCGTCACGGCGGCGGCCCTGACCTCATAGCCGGTCACCTCCCCCTGAAGCTCAAGGTCTCCGTCCATCTCCACCTGCTCCAGCTTCGTAAGCTTCCTGAACTTGTCTCTCATGGCCTCGGTGAGATCATTGCTGAGATTAGGGTTCACCTTGAGGGCCTTATATTCAAAATAATTGATTGTGACCGTCTTGACATCCGGTTGGATGGATGTTCCGGAAAATGAGTAACTGACTATCGAGCAGCCGGCGAAGACCGCGGCCACAAGCAAAGCGAGCGCTATAAGAGATTTTTTCATATTCATCATTTACCATATTTCTTGCCAAGGTTGTACTTTGCTATCCAACGGTATAGAGTCCGGTCAGGCACTCCTAAATCCAAGGCCGCCAATTTTCGGTTGCCATCGTGTTTCTCAAGAGCCTTGACAATCATGTCCAACTTGGCTTTCTCAACCGAAAGATTCTGATTCTTCGGCACTCCCGCGCTGATGTCCACGATCTTGCCGATCTCGCCGCCGGTCACAGGCTCACCGGCCCCCTGCCACTCGGCCTCATCAGGCTCCGGCGCCGGACTGATGGCAGGACGCAAGGCCGGAGTCACAGGACGCTCCCCGGCATCCAGCCTGGCCTTGAGGTTGTCCACCTCCTGCTTGAGGTCGAATATAGCCTTGATTATCATCTGCTTGTCCGAATCAGGCATCGCTCCGCCGGAAGGTTCCGGAGCCGCCACCGGCAACAGACCGGCTTCATTCTTAGGAATATAACGGGACAAGGCTTCCGAATCCACCACACATCTCTCCGAAGCCCGGGTAAGCTTCTCGGACTCCAACGCGGTGACCGTCTCGGCGACATTTTTAAGCTGGCGGATATTTCCGGGCCAGCGGTAGTTGATCAACAGGTCAATGGCATCGTTTGTCAGGGTCACCTTGCCCATTCCGTATCTCTCGGAAAAATCCGAGGTGAATTTCCTGAACAGCAGATAAATGTCCTCCTTACGTTCACGCAGGGCGGGCATCATTATCTGGATAGCGTTCAGCCTGTAGTACAGATCCTCGCGGAACTTGCCTTTGCCGACAGCGTAGAGAAGATTGACATTCGTGGCCGCGATGACCCTAACATCGGTCTTCTGAACCTTGGAGGACCCTACCTTGATGAACTCACCGTTTTGAAGGACCCTGAGCAGCTTTGCCTGTGAGGCAAGAGGCAACTCCCCGATCTCGTCCAGAAACAAAGTGCCTCCGTCCGCCTCCTCGAAATAGCCTTTCCTTGTCTCGATCGCACCGGTGAAAGAGCCCTTCTCGTGACCGAAAAGCTCAGAGTCAATCGTGCCTTCCGGGATCGCGCCGCAATTTACGGCAAAGTATTTGCTTGTCTTGCGGAGACTGTTCTGATGGATGATCTTTGGAATATTCTCTTTACCGACGCCGCTTTCACCTGTGACAAGGACAGTCAAGTCAGTCGGAGCCACAGCGACGGCTGTCTCCAAGGCCCGGTTAAGAGCGGCATCATTGCCGATGATGTCGTATTTGTTTTTAAGTCTTTGCAGTTCTTGTGAATCCATAGTATTTGCACAGAGTTTGGCAAAGTTAACAAAATAATAGTTATCTTTGTATATTTGTTAGCAGCATTGGAATGCAATCTTTAATCATCAGTAATATGAAAAAGACACTCAAAATTTTTGCCGCGGCTCTCATCGGTATGGCTGCGGTCGCTTGCTCTTCAGCCGAGAAAATGGCTGAACTTGCTGACAATGTGGTCGTAAAATGCGACCCTGCGGTTCTGGAATGTGTTGCTGGCAGCATCGACGCCACTGTCACAGTGACCTATCCTGCTAAGTACTTCCACCCTAAGGCGATCCTTGAGGTCACCCCTGTTCTCGTTTACGATGGCGGCGAGGCCAAGATGACCCCGTTTATGTACCAGGGCGAGAAGGTGAAGGACAACTACAAGGTTGTGGCCAAGGCCGGCGGTACCGTTACCGAAAAAGTGCATTTCGACTATGTTGAAGGTATGGAGCAGGCTCATCTTGAGCTTCGCGGCATCGTGAAGCACAAGGCGAA
>OJAM01000512.1_pt1 | contig 17051 bp, 22 predicted proteins | sample 1589071 | NCBI WGS metagenome assembly OJAM01 (sample SAMN03283243) | human gut metagenome | biome: human-associated habitat; material: feces | host: Homo sapiens | place: Peru | collected 2012
GTTGTTCTATATTTGTAGAGTAAACAAATGAGCATTAGTTTATTAACAAAATATTAAATCGTGTCGTAACCGTGTACGTACACGTTAAATTAACGTGTGTCGTGACCGTGTACGTACACGGAAAACGTAACGTCAAATTACCTTCTGTGAATCCAAAGTCATAAACAATTCACATTTCATACCTTGTATTTCTCCTCTGAATATGGTATAATATATATGTCAAGTGGGAAACTCCTTGACGGTGCCATGGTTTTATTTTCCCTCATGCGCGTCGCTTTGTACCTTTCACGACGCGCACGCATGCTAGCGATAATCGGCAGTAGGCAAGTCATACGGTTTTAACCCCTTTTTTCCCGTAAAATCGTGAGTTCGAATCTCACCGCTAGCACAAGTAGTATATATTTTGGCAAGCAAAGTAACAACACCAGTACTACAAACGCAAACAACAAAAATCAAACAGAAAGAAGGAAAACAAATGTGATTAGCAAGTACATGTACGAAGTCACAATCGATTATCTCGCGTCCGATCACGGCAAAGTCAAGCTCGAATCGTGTGACTTCCACATTTCGACCTACAAGGACGTCTCGAAAATACTCGCGATAACAAAAGCCCGTGCCGACTGCAAAACCAAGGGTTTGCACTTCCTCCGGGTCAAATGCGCGAACGGCCGTCGCGCGATCTTTACGTGTGATGAAGAAGAATTCGCGGCAATCTGTGAACAGCAGTACGACGTGGTTGAACCCTTCACAATCGCTGAATGGCCGGAAATCGACAACCGTATCAACAGCGGAAAAACCAACTAACCAAACAAGGAGAATAACAAATGAACACTGAAAACTACACCTCGAAAATCACTTTCTCGTCTCGCGACCTTTCCCCGCTCGAACAGGTCAAGTACCGCGATCTCTCGAACACCGCCGCGCTCGACAAGGAACTCACTGACCCCGCGAATAACGGCCGTCTCACCCTCACCCCCTCGCTTATCTTCAACGTTGACGTTCACAACCCGAAGAGTAAGAACTCCAACGACTACTCTTGCACTGTCATTGAAGACAGCGAAACCGGCGTCCGCTACCGCACTTCTTCCGAGTCTTTCCGCTCCGCTCTCACCGAGATCCTCGACGGCCTTAAGGAAGTCGGAATCGATCTGCACACCGTCCCGCTTGCGATCTACACTGTAGACAGCAAGAATTATCAGGGCAAAAAGTTCATCACCGTTTCCATTGCCTAACTAAGGGCAACATTCGCCGCCCGAACTCCCTCGGGCGGCTTTATTTATCGAAAGGAACAAACCATGGCAAGCAAACGAATCAAGAAAAAGAAGCGCGCTTATAACGCCCATCAACGTGAACTCCGCGAAATGTACAGCCGCGCGCGTAAAAATGCAGTCGCGCGTATGCGCACAGCAGAGTCGAAGGGCTATGTCTTCAACTATCAGTTCAAGGAATTAACTTCTGACTTCAACCCGCACATGACGGATATTGAACGTCTGAATCGTCTTTATAACGAAAAGTTATATGAAACCGGAATGCAGATTTCGTCCGAAGGCGAAGTCCTTTCCGAAATTTCTTCAACTGGTTTGAAGGTCGCTAAAGCGGCAGGTGAACCGATCAAGGAAAAGCCTAAGCGCAAGCGGACTTCACAAAAGCGCACACCCGAACCGATTCCCTACCCCGGCCGTCCTTCCACTTATGACGGTGAGACACTCGAACCGGAAGAACCCGAAGACGAAGAAGCTGAAACCGAAGAACTCACCAGTCCTTCCCGAGCAGATCACCCGCCTGTATGGGCTGATTACGTTCTCATGCGTACACTCGGCATGGGCGCACGCTACGCGCAGTACACACATCCCGACTATCAGGAAGTCGCCGCACGTGGACAAGAACTGCTGAACGCTCTCCGCGACGCGATCAACAAGTTCGGTACTGACCGAGTCGCGAAGATCCTCTATGACCTCATGCAGGAAACAGGAGACCTTTTCGAAGAAAAAGTATTTTACAACGGTCAAGCGTTTTCATCAGCAATGGAGAAACTTTACAACGCTTTCGCGGAAGCGGGTATCGTCGATGAACAAACGCGACAGCGTGAGGTTGAAAAATGGGAAGACGCTAGGGAACAACTCCAGAATCACGAAGACTATGACACATGAAGCGGCAGGAAAAGCCGCCGCGCGTCTTTATCTGTGACTTTGAAACCTCGGTGTATGAAAACCAGACGTCAACCGAAGTCTGGGCGGCGGCAACAGTCGAAATGTATTCCGAGAACGTCACAATACACAAATCCATAAGCAAATGGTTTGACAACCTATGTGAACTAGCTAGATACGACAACCTCGTCGTTTACTTCCACAACCTGAAATTCGATGGTAACTTCATACTTTGGTATTTAATGTATCAAACCGATTTCAAACCCGCAAGCGTCGAGATCTCCGACACTGACGTTACATTTTTCGACAACTGGAAAATACCAAACAATATGTACGTCTACAGTATCGGCCGCCTCGGTCAATGGTACTCAATTCACATTCGGAAATTCAATCACACAATCGAGATTCGAGATTCTCTGAAACTCCTTCCTTTTGCGCTCCGCAAAATCGGAAAAGACTTCAAAACCAAACACCAGAAACTGGAAATCGAATACGAAGGCGAACGGCACGCAAACGGCATAATCACACCAGACGAAAAGGCCTACATCGCGAACGACGTCCTCGTCATTAAAGAAGCTCTCGAAATCATGTACTCACAAGGCCACGACAAACTGACAATCGGGTCATGTTGTATGGCCGAGTTCAAACACATTCTTTCCGATGACTTTCGCGAATTTCGCGACGTCTTTCCGAATATGACCGAAGTCTTTATCGACTCCGACTTATACGGCGAATCCAACGCTGACGCATATATACGACACGCTTATCGCGGCGGTTGGTGTTACCTCGTCAAAGGCAAGGAGAACAAACTTTTCCACCACGGCACAACAGCTGACGTGAACAGCCTTTATCCCTCGGTCATGCACAGCGAATCAGGGTCACGTTATCCCGTCGGGAAGCCTTACTTTTGGAAGGGCGAAATTCCTGAAAAGCTGACCGGACGTTTCAAAGACGACTACTATTATTTTATTCGTTTAAGAACTCGTTTCCGAATCAAACCGGGTTATCTTCCTTTTATTCAGATCAAGGGTAACCCGATGTACCGTGGTACAGAATCGCTCGAAACGTCTGACATACTGCATTACGGCAAGTATTACGACCACTATATCAAAGACGGCAAGGACTGTCCCGCAGTCGTTACTTTAACCCTCACTTGCACAGACTATCAGTTACTGCTCGAACATTACGACCTATACGACACCGAGATTCTCGACGGATGTTATTTCCGTTCCGAAGTTGGAATTTTCGACGATTATATCAACAAATACCGCGAAATCAAGGAACACAGCAAAGGTGCAATTCGACAAATAGCAAAACTCTTCCTTAACAACCTATACGGCAAATGTGCAACCTCCTCGGACTCGTCATTCAAATACGCGCGCACCGCAGACGACAATACCCTTCATTTTACAAATATCGAAGACCATTCGAAAGAAACCGTCTATATTCCCGTCGGCGCGGCGATCACATCATACGCTAGGAATTTTACGATTCGCGCCGCACAGAAAAATTATCACGGAAAGGATAAACCCGGCTTTATCTATGCAGACACCGATTCCCTTCACCTCGACCTCCAACCCGAAGAAATCGTCGGCGTACCAGTTCACCCAACAGCGTTTTGTCACTGGAAGCTCGAAAGCAACTGGGACGACGCTTTGTTCGTCCGTCAAAAAACATACGCCGAACACATCACGCACGAAGATCAAGAACCGATCGACAACCCGCACTGGGAAATCAAATGTGCGGGACTCCCTGAATACTGTAAAAACCTCTTTCTCGCGTCCCTCGACACCGATCCCGAAATCGACAGTCATTGGAGTCCCGAAGAAATCAGTTTTGCGAAAACACATCGTGAAATAACCGACTTCAAAAACGGCCTAGTGATTCCCGGCAAACTCGTTCCCCGTCGAATGCCCGGTGGAGTAGTGCTGACGAAAACAGCGTTTGAACTTCGCGCTCCCTCGGTCGAAGTCTCTCTTGAAGACCTATAAAACCGCCCCGGAAATATTCTTTCCGGGGCTATATCAAATCGTTGAGAGCTGGAAGTTCCGTTTGCATTTCGGCAAGCGCGTCGGCACTTTTTACAGTGTGCAATCCGCCGCACTTGAATCCAGACGGACAACGTGATACGCTAGTAACTTACAGCGGCCATTAAGGCCTCTTTCGCTTCCAGATTCTGGAATCTGAAAACACCATGTTCGAAATACGAACGAAGCTGTAGAACCAAATACTTCATACTGTTGAGCATGACATAATTGATATTATGGTCGGCTGTCGTCACCGAAAGTCTCTCCGGATAGCTTTCATCTGCCTTTGTAGTACAATAAGCAATTCCGAGATCTGGATATTCGCGGATTCCAAACGATTTTCCTTTGTATTTCAGCGTCGCGATATAACGCGATCTTCCGGCAGGAGTTTCTACGAACGCCGTACTGTCGTTAAGGTAAACCATTTGCGTGAGATAATCAATCTGACGATTCGCGACAAAAGCGCGATTAAAGGCCGAATTTTTCTGGGCGTTTGCGGCCGATTCGTTAAACCCTTGTTCCAGAACAAATCCCTCACCGCGAAGAAATTTCGTATCTGACCTCAGTCTCTGTGAAATTCCGAACGCCGTGTAATACGGATTCAGCAGGGACACCAGATTCGACAGCATAAAAACCGGAAGATAACGACACTGCTTTCCACCGCCACGCGCAAGTGAAGTGTGAATCGAGACGAACTTGTCGACCTCGTTCGGGCAGTATTTCGCGCACTCGGATTGAAATTCGTCAAACAGGATTCTCCGGCACTGTGACAGCAGATGTGAGAACTTTTTTATTTTATCGGCGGCGTTCAGCGCGAACGCATAGCCGCACGATTCACCATTAAGGAAAAGCTCAACATATGCTCCCTTCTCCCGGTTGACACCTTCCATTTCATAATCCTGAAAGAAAAGCGATCCGATGTCATTGAAGAATTTCGCGGCGACGTTGTTCAGTTCTTCTGACCAACGATAAAGCAGGCCGAACTTCTCGCCGTTCTTCAAGAAACGGTTGACGAAATATCTAGCGAAGTATGTCGTCTTTCCGGCACTTCTGTTCGAAGTACACAAATAAATCTCAGGTGTTTCGCCGTTGATATCTTTCATAGACAACAGCTTTGTCCCGTCATAATACTCCATGATATTCACCTCTTTACAATATTATACCACAAACTTTCGAAAATGTCAAGACTTTTTACTTGACATTTTCGAAAATCTATGGTATAATTACAATAGTAAAGGAGATGAAACCATTGGCTATACGCACACGCGAAGAAATCACAAACCTAATCAACGAACGCATAACCGCGAATGATGATTCAACTCTCGAACTGATTGGAGATCTTACCGACACGATCAACGATCTTTCCACACGCGCGACAGCGGCCGAACAAAAAGCGGCCGACACTGAAACCTCGTGGAGAAAACGTTACCGTGACAGATTTTTCGGAACTGGGTCAAACGACCCTGAACCCCCTCCGACCAGTCCGAGTGATGAACAGACGAACGGATGCAACACCACTTTCAACGATATATTTAAGGAGATGAATTAAATGCCCGTTAAGCCTAAAATCGTCACACTGACTAACTCGTCGGTAGACGTACTCAACGCGATTCGTAATTCTGCTACCATAAACTTCCAGAATTATGTCCCGGTCGCTACTTCCGACCCTGAATCCGTCCGCACTATCGGCGCGATTATCTGTGACAACCCTCAGCTTCAGAACGAGTTTCTGAACGCTCTTGTCAACAGAATCGGCCGTGTTATCTACACTTCCAAATCTTACCAGAATCCGTGGGCAGTCCTGAAGCGCGGAATGATGGAGTTCGGCGAAACCGAAGAGGAAATTTTTATCAATCTCTGCAAGGTTGAAAATTATGACCCCTCGGATGCAGAGACCACGCTTTTCAAGCGCAACGTTCCCGATGTCCGGACTACCTTCCGAGTTATCAACTACAAGAAACTCTACCCGCTCACGATCCAGAACGACGATCTCCGGACGGCCTTCCTTTCGTGGGATGGCGTCACCTCACTTATCTCGAAGCTCGTCGAGTCGATCTACACTTCCGCAGAGTATGACGAATTCCTCGTGATGAAGTACCTTCTCGCACAGCACATTCTCGCGGGACACCTGACGCCTATCCAGATAGCCGCAGTATCTTCCGAGAACGCGAAGGAAATCGTCACGAAGATTAAGCAGATCTCGAACGGATTCCGTTTCATGTCTACCAAGTACAACATGGCCGCCGTTCCTCAGCTTTCGCGACCCGATGAGCAGTATATTATCGTCAACACCGATTTCGACGCAAGCATGGACGTTAACGTTCTCGCGTCGGCGTTCAACATGGACAAGGCAGAATTCGTCGGTCGTCGAATTCTTGTCGACTCGTTCGGCGAACTTGATACAGCGCGACTCGGCGAAATCTTTGAAGGTGATCCCACTTACGAAGAGATTTCCGCAGACGATCTCGCGAAGCTCGACACTGTTCCGGCCGTCCTGATTGACCGCGATTTCCTCGCGATCTATGACAACCTTATCCAGTTCACAGAACAGTACAACGGAAAAGGCCTTTACTGGAATTACTTCCTTCACCTTTGGAAGACTTTCAGCGTCTCGCCGTTCGCGAACTCCGCTGTATTCACTCCGACCGCGCCGGGCGTTACTGGCGTTACTGTCACGCCGTCGGCTGTTGCAGATCCGGCCGCTGGTACTGAATTCGGGCTGACGCCGAACGTCTCTACTACCGGATTCGCTCCGACGACCGTCGACTATGTTTCGTCTTCTGCGAAAGTCACAGTCAACAAGGCAGGTCGCGTTAAGGTCGTCACCAAACTCGCGGCGAAGGAGACCGTCACAATCACTGTGAAATCGACTTTCGACCCGTCGAAGACTGCTACTTGCACGATCTCGGGTCCGAATGCGTAATTTGTAGAAAGGAGAAGCGGCCGACAAAATTACGTCGGCCGCATAACCTATATGTACGTTGCTCCTGACACAAACCTCCGGTTCATCCGCAATTGTCCGCTTGCTCAAAACCTCGACCATACGATTTTATTCGATAGCCGTGAAGCGCAGACGGCATACTTTACCGGAATCGCGGAATATACCCGCGACAAGTACAGCTTTCAGCGAAGACAGCCCGGCGTAATTCGAGTCGATCTTCCTTACGAGTCTTGCATATATTTTAATTATATGTGCTATCAAAATCACGCTCACGCGAACAAATGGTTTTATGCTTTCGTCACTGGATGCGAATATGTAAACGAAGGCTGTACTGCGATATACTTCACCCTCGACGTACTACAAACATGGATGTTCGATTGGGAACTCGGCTCTTGTTTTGTAGAACGTGAAACGACGCCGACCGACGAGCCGGGCGATTATCTGCTTGACGAAGGGCTAAACACAGGAGACTTTATCAGCGATACGCCACAGTCATGGAGAGCAATCTTGCATTGGCTAATCGCGGCAACCGTCGATCTTACTAACAATGACTTTCCAAATCTCGCAAATCCAGTAAAGTTCTATTCGGGGCAGTGCTGTGAATATAATCTTTTTGCAGGTAAAAGTACCACAGGGATTACTTCCGTTCTGAAACCCCTTATTGAAGCCGGAAAAACAAACGCAGTTAAATATCTGTTCCCGGTGGTAGGGCAATGTGTAATAGAAAGCGTACTATTTCCTAATGGGATATACGAGATAATCGGGTATCAAGCCGCATATGATTCACCAACCACAGCCCGCCCGACTGCTTTTGATGGATATACACCTAAAAACAAAAAACTGTTATGTTATCCGTACAGTTTTTTAACAGCAGTTTCAACAGAAGGCCAAGTTGCTCAGTATCGTTATGAGTGGTTTACAGACCCTGATAACATTAAATTCAAAGTTGAAACCGCGCTGACTCCACAGTCATATGTAACAATGTCACCCGCCGATTATTTTGGTAAAACAATAAATCGTGAACTGGCGACAACACTTCCTCCACTTCCGTTAGGTGGTTTTAATTACGAAGTGTACAGCACATGGTTTGCGCTGAACAAAAACAGTATACAAAACAGGGAATTGTGGGATACTGTAAACATGGTTCGCGAAATTGGAAGCGGTGCTGCACAGGGTGCAATGGGTGTTGCACAAACGGCAACACGGGAAAGCGCGCTGGTTGGTGCAGGTGTATCGCCATTGACGGCAGTTAATCTTTCCGCCGCTGGGTATATAGGCGCGGGACTAGTTGCTTTAGGCAGTGTCGCGAACGCTAGTTTATCTCTGCTGGAAAAATCAACAACTCGTTTAGCCGCATATCGCGATATGCAGGCTATGCCTAACGAAACAGCATTGCAATCGGGAACGATTGACGTTCAGCTCGCGACTGGCAACTATGGATGGGATCTTCGGAAAATGCACATGAGACCCGAGAATCTGAAATCGCTTGATGATTTCTTTTCGCGGTTCGGGTATAAAGTGATGCTGACCGAGACACCAACGTTAAAAAATCGTCCTGTCTGGGATTATATCAAGACACTTGATACCGATATAGCAGGACAAGTTCCACTCGCGGATCTCGAAGAGATCAAAGCAAAGTTCGAGCGCGGAATCACCTTCTGGCACAACTCCGCGACTTTCGGCGACTACACGCAAGACAATTCACCGAGCTAACGAAGGAGGTTGAACATGGGCAGAGTACGAAAAGTCATAAACGACGACGACTTCTGGTCGGCCGCCGCTCAAAATAAATGGACGATGTTCCGCACGCTGAATCAGCTTTCGGAAATCGCCGTCTCAATGTTCGAGTGGGAAAACCTTCCTGACACAGTAGACGCGCGATTTCTTGAAACGATTCTGTATCGTGAAGGAAAGATTCTCTTCTTCCGAGACGAAGACGCAGACGGGTTCGCCGTCGCGCGAGTCGCACTTTCCGGACAGATGGGGATATACGACACACCGACCGAGCGGAATTATTACACCACAGCAAATCAGATTCGCGGCCGTCGTTCCCCCGCGGATTCCGTTATAATATGGAATAATTTCATGCGTGAACCGTCGTTCCCGATTATGAAGTCGTTCGCGATGGATATCTATGACATTCATCGAACAGCGATAATCAATTGCAAGGCGATGAAAACGCCGTTGCTTGTCACTTGTAGTCGGAATCAGGAACTGACCCTGAAAAATCTTTACATGAAGTACGACGGCAATGAACCCGCAGTATTTGCGAAGGAAGGTCAGCTTGACGCTGATTCGCTGAAAGTCATTAACACACAAGCTCCGCTTGTTGCTCCGCAGATGCTTGCAGTCGAGCAAGCGTTATATGCAGAGGCGTTAAAGTACCTCGGTGTACAAGGTGCGGCAAGCGAAAAACGCGAACGACTTGTTTCAGCCGAAATGTCGGCGTCACAGGGATCTACTTTCGCGATGCGGTATTCACGTCTGGCAATGCGGCAGGAAGCCGCGAAGCAGATAAACGCGATGTTCGGCTTGAATGTCGGCGTGAAGTTCAGAGCAGAGACTCTGGAATCGTTTGAAATCGAAGAGGACGTTGGCGCGGGAGGGCTTGAAACGAATGAGTAAGTTTACAACGGAAGTCCGGTTTTTATGTGAATCGCTGACGGGACTTACTGATTCGGTCGACGGCTCACAGATCGACGCGACGATTGACAAGGCGATTCCGGTTATATTCGACAAAGCTAGAATAAAGGGGCGTTGTAAGTATTTCACCGACGAATATCTCGATCAGCTGTACCATGCGATTCTGGCGCACTACTATTTCGACGAAATCGGATCAGAAACCTATGGGCTCTGGCGGTACCGTCTGAACACGAAGATGACGGAAATCATCCCGGTTTACGACGAACTCTACAGGACAGTTTTACTAGATTTTGACATTCTGAAAAACGTCGATTATAGTACTACAGCTAACCGCGACAAGAACACAGATAGTACAGAAAACAAGACAAAAGACACTGACGCGAACAACACTGACACCAACACGCAGGACTACACGCGAAAAGTTGACGGATCACGCGATCTTACGACAAGCGGAACAGACAAGCGCACGACAACCGACACCGGAACAGTCAAGGACGACGGAACAAACAGCGGTACGTCGAGCGGTTCGGCATTGGATCTTCACAGCGATACTCCGCAGGGCGGCGTATTTGTTCAGGACGTCGAAAAGCACGATTATTTAACTGACGCAAGGAAACAGACGAACTCGGGGAACACTTCTGGGACTGACTCGAACACACGTACACTTAACACTACTAATTTAATTGACGACGCAACAACAGGCGCGGCAAAGGAAACCACAGGAACAACACGAGCGGACAAAACAACTGACGCGCGCACAAAAGTGATTGACGAAACCGTGGCGACGGCTACTACCGGGAAGGTCAAGACAGTCGACGACTATGTTGAACACATTGTAGGCCTGAAAGGTAATACGTTTACGAACTTGATTAAAGAGTTCCGAGAGAATATCGTAAACATCAATGTCATGATAATTGATGAATTAGCGGATCTCTTCATGGGACTCTGGGAATAATTGGAGGTGTGAATCATGAACGACAAAGAAATATTTGATGTGCTGAAGCCCTATATGCCGATGTGGTGCCAGAAGGTTCTTCCGGCAGTGTTCGACCAGTCGTTAAGCTACTATGAGTTACTCTGTAAGATTTTACAGAAGTACAACGAGCTGGTCGCGGTCGTGAACGCTCACAGCGAAAAACTTGAGAATCACGAAACACGCATTGTAACGCTCGAAACGATCACGAAGGAGATACAGCAGAAACTCGCTGAGCTTGATGAAGCGGTCAAGCAGAATACCGCGAATATAGCGGCGCTGACGGAACGTGTGAATGGGCATGATGCAGAAATCGCGACAATTCAGGCGTTTATCGATGGTCTGGCGAATTCTACAGCCGAACACGGATTCGAAATCAATCGGACGGCGAACACCATTTCGTTTAATATCAACGGCACGACGATTCCGTATCAGTCGGCAGTGGATACCCTGATCAAGCGCGGCGCGCAGGTCATGAAGGGCAATTTCGCTGGCGGCTCTGTGATGCTGGGCGGCTTTGATACTTCCGTTACCGCCGGTCGCATTTTCGGGTTCTGTGTCGGAATCGAAAATGGCGATTTGCACTATATTACGCTTGTAGCAAATACGAACGCGAGCGACGCGAACAGCGGAACAATCGGAAATTGGAAGAGCGTTGAAGTGCTGGATATTACAGATATCATGCAGTCCGAAGGAACCGAACAGTACAAGACGATATCGCAGAAGGTTATTACCGATCTACTGAAAAAGAAACTCGCGGCTGACATGGGGATAACTGGCGCGACTGCCGGGCAGTATCTCAATATCGCAGCAGTCGACGGCGACGGAAAGCCGCTGACATATGGGTTCGGCAGTCCCGGCGGCGGTGGAAGTGGTGTTGACATTGTACAGACTACCGGACAGAGTACTACAAGCGTAATGTCACAGAAAGCGACCACTGACGCGATAAACAAGGTAAAGACGAGTACGGCCGCTGGTGTGAGCGTCGTTTATCCAACGACAGCGGGAGGAACCGACGGAAAGTTTGTCGACGGAAGTGGCGCGACTCTCACAAGGGCGGAACTACTGGCCGGACTGATAGGCGCGGACGGAAAGAACAGAGTTTTTACTGTCAAGAAAACCGGATCTTCCGACTGGCAGAGAATCACGTGGTTCAAGTCGGCGGCGGGTGAAGGGCTGTATGATTTCGCGTGGTACGAGACCGATGGGACGAGCGCAAAAGCGGGAGTTGACCGGTTGACAATGGCGACGAATGGGCAGTTCGCGGTAAGCGAACAGTCGAGTGTTGATGTTCCGGTTAGCGGTGTCGTCAAGTACACCGATTTTGGTAGTGCCTTCTTCAAAATGGACGGAACAACCCCTGCGCCTATTGGCCTTTCGGGTTCAGCGGGGCAAACGCAAAATACAACGTGTTACCTGAAATTACCGTTCGAGTGCAATTCGGTCGAAGAAGCGTACGCTTACCTCGACGGGCTCGGCGGTTTGAAATGTCACTTACAGCTTGTCACGTCGTCAACGGATGTTGACATTTATTACGGCATAATTTTCAAACCGTTCAAACAAACCTCGGTTGTGTCCGGAAGCGAATACACACCTAATTACACGTTGTGCGGGTTCGCGCCTTATAACGTTGTGTCGAAAAATCAAAGCGTAAGACTAGCGTTTGTCATGCAGGAAGTTTACAGCTCAAACAAAACGCTGATTAGTGGCACAATGCGCGCATTGATAACCAGTGGCGTATAACAGTGAGATCTTACTCGTATTGGCATATGGGTCAGACAGAATGGGTGGTGGGCAATGATTAACACACTGATTTCGGCTCTTTCGAGCCTGATAGGCACTCTGGGCGGCATACTCGCCGCTCAGAGTCTGGTGAACTGGCGGTTGCAGTCACTAGAGAAGAAGATTGGTTCGCTTGAAGATAAAATCGACTCATATCATGAGCTGGACAAGCGGATCACGATTTTGGAGGATCATTTGAATGCACACTTATAACATTTCGCCGTTCGAGTGCGGAGATTTCCGCTGTACGAGTAAGCAGGGATTGAGGATTCATCCTATTGCCAAAGTCCCGAGAATGCACAATGGGATAGATCTCGTCGCTAGGCAGATGAACGGAATTCCGTTTGTTATTTCGGTCGAAGACGGAACAGTGGTTCGTTCAAGACGTGTGAAGCGCGAAGCGGATTCCGGAAATACGTGGCAGTGGGGAGAGTATGTCGCAGTTCGCGGAAAATCCGGGAGAGTGATATATTATTGCCACCTTGACAAGCGACTGGTAAATGCAGGAGAAACTGTTAAAGCAGGAGACCGGATAGGCGTCGAGGGGAACACGGGATATTCGACCGGAAGACACCTTCATTTCGAGGTGCGGAACGCCGCTGGAAAACCGATTTCGGCGGCCGCTCTACTCGGAATCCCGAACAGGGCAGGTGAGTATCGCGCGATTGACGATTCGGTCGAAAGTATTACGCTGGTAGAGGGCATGAAATACTCGAACGGAAAGGCGGTACCTAAACGGCTGTGGGGGCAGACGTTTGAAATTGGGCGAAGGAACGGAAATAAGGTTTATTTGCCTGATATAAATAGCTGGGTCATTGAGAAATGAAAAAACTTACAGCGGGAAATGTCTGGCGGTTTTTGAAGACGATCACACTTTGGAATATTGTCGCGATGCAGGTCGGTTTGTTGATGTGCATTATCATGCAATATGTGACAGGTATAGATTTTTCCGGAATCGCGTCGGCCGTTAGTATTGGATGTGGTGCGGAATGTCTGGTCGGCGGTGCGATCAAGGTGTTTGAAATTCTGAAAGCAGGGAACACTAAGCAGGACGACAATATCGAATAAGAAAAGGCAGTCGAAAGACTGCCTTTTTTGTTTTAGACGTTGCGGGAATATCTGTCGGGATGGTCGTCTTTTCCGTTAAGATAATCGTGGCGGTCGGCGTCGAAAATGTCGTCGGATCTATCGTAACGGCGGAAGCGAACCCAACGGACAGAGATGAAGAACTTGTCGTTCCACGGGGCATTCAGGATTCGCGCGCGAGCTTTTTTGAATTCGAGTGTGCAAGTAGGGATAGGGCATTCGGCAAGCGAGTCTTCTGGGAAATAATACCCTTGCTTTTCAAGCTGGCGGATCTCGGCGGGTGTGACGAGTTCGTTTTTGTAGATCATTCGCGTCGATGTGCGGCGGTCGAAGAAGCGACGTTGACGGGGGAGAAGCTGGGAAGGGAGGGTGAAGCGGTAGTATAGTTTATCGACGGCCATTTGGGCGTACCCCCTTGTAAGCGACGACTACTTGATAGCAATCGTGGCAGATTCCGACGTATTGATATGACGCTGAAATTATTTCCAGACTGTACCATTCCGTGTATTGGTTGATTGATTCAATCAACCGAGGAATGTCGGACTCTGTGAATGCAACGACAAAGTGTGTCATTATTTGTCACCTTCTTTCGGAGAGAAGCGTATCAGGAGATCTCCGGAGAGGTTTTCGTCGAGGTGAAGTGAATCGGGGGAGATTGTCACGTCGGCGGAGAAGCGGATTGTATGACCGGGGAGTTTGTCGAGGGCGATTGAAAGGGCTTTTTTAAGCCATGCGATGTCGTTGTCACGGGAGTCGAGCTTTTCAATGAGTTCCTTGTTTTCGGATTCGAGGAAGGAAATGTAAGTTTCCTTCTTTTCGAGCTTTTTGCGAAGGTAGTCTTTCTCGTTTTCGACGATCTTTCGATTGAGGTCGACGGACTTTTTGAAGTTGTGCTGGGCGAAGATCAGGTTGTGGAGTTCGACGAGGTCGTCGGGCGTAAATACGCGACCGATAATGTTGGGTTCGAAAGTCTTGCAGACGAGGTAATCGTTCTTTTCGCAAGCAACGGAGTTCTTGCAGAGGCCGCAGAAGTTAATCATGTTAATGGTTCCTTTCGTAGCGATTGAATGTTGGATTGAGGGAATCAATGAAGAAGAAGTCGGGAGAAACATAGGCGATGTAATCGCGGTAGTCGTGGGTGAAGATGAAAGCGTGTGTGAAGTAACGTTTCAGTTCGTCGACGTATGCGTGATTCCGGGGAATCCAGTACTGACCCCACTCGAAAAGCATGGTGTCGGGCGCGGCGTCGTAGCCGGAGAGGAAATCGGGGAGACGTACGGGAGAGATGTCAAGACAAAAGTCGACTAAGAAGATACAACCCGCCTGAATTTTCCATGCAACATCGACGATACCATTCCATTTTGTAAATCCGGACGGCATATTATCGTTAATGCAGAGCGCGCCAATGCATGTGATATCTTTCAGAACGTTTTCGAGCGGCTTGCGGAAAAGTAACAATGAGTCATTGTGATTCATGGGGTAACCGCAGACCGTGAGCGGACTTACTACGGAAGGTGAGTAAGTAAATGGGGAATCGGACTGGGCTTGACGGTTGTCGCGCTTAAGAGCGGACGCGAGGGCTAGGATTGTTTTCTTGTATACCATTTGTTTGTTCCTTTCTGTCCCTTTGGGGATATCTTATTATACCATATTTGTGGGAAAAATGCAAGGGTTTAGCGGGAAAAAAATTGTAAATAATGTGTGAACTACTGAGTGAAATGGGAAGTCGCGTTGGGAAATTTCCTGATTTTTGATTTCCGGATTTTGGATTTTGGAAAATCAAAATCCGGATTTTTTGTTTTGGTGCTGAATGTGTTGAAGCGAAGCGTCTGGACAAGCGCGACGATAATATACCGCACTGGCGCGATGTGCCACTATCTACACTTCATCACTTTACCACTTTACCGCGCTAAAGTAGTTCGCCTAACTAATTTAACACTTTACCACTTTACCATGCTAAAGTAGTTCGCCTAACTAATTTAACACTTTACCACTTTACCATGCTAAAGTCGACTTCTGTCGAGCTTGACACCCGTAGTGTTTTACGGGTGTCAAGGTTCGCGGTCGGTTGACCGGGTCAACCGATTATAAGGTCGGACGGCGCGAGCGCGAGATATGCTCTCAGAAATCCGGCGCGGTCGTCCTCGTCGCCGTCCCAGTCGGCCGCGACGGCCTCGCGGGTCCGGTCGTCCATAAGCGAGACGAGCGCGTCCCATTCAACCGTCTTGACGGCCTCCTCAGGTGTGCAGTAGCTCTCGCCGTTGTTGACCGATATCATCTTGACGCGCGGCGCGCGGCGGGTCTCGCCGGTTATCGCGTTGTGGTAGTACGCCCACGTGAGTTCGTGCGGCGAGAGACGGGTTACGGCGCTCATAAAATCGCGGTTCCACGAGTGCATAGCGTCGTCGTGGGTCGCGTAAAGCGCGTCGCCGGAATAGCAGATTCCGTCGGCTATCACGGTAGTGTAACCGTTCGGGTCGCGATGGAACACGGCTTTCGTCGTTTCAATCGCGACCGCGCGGCGGCCGTTTTCGTAAACAGGGATATAGACTTTCATTTTTGTGATACCTTTCTAGCCTGTCTTCATCAGACGCCCGGCGGCTAACCCGGGCGTGACGGCCTGACGGCCGTTTCGACTCATTTGATGTTTTCGGGTCGGTTGGTAATGACGCCCCTTTTGACCGTAAAGCGGTCACTAAACCATCTGAGATAGTCTCGGGTCTTCATATTCCGCTGATAGCTATCCTCGCCCGACTGTTTACCGATTCCGGACTTATCACCCTCGTAAACCGTGACGTAAACGTCCTCGCCGAGCTTTGCTTTCTTATCGAGCCACTCGCAAATAGCCGCGACCGTGTCGTCGTCGTCAATGACGTTCAAGACGTTCGACGAGATGATTGCGACCGAGTGTTCAATGCATTCGGCCAGGAAGAGAGCGTCCCTCGCAGTGGCGTTAGTCTCCTCGGACTGGTTGTACTTGTCATACTCGACGTAAACCGGACGCTCGCCGTCCGCGCGGCACGCCGTCGAGTGCACATACTCGCGGATGTGCGATACATAACGACCCGCGCCATAGTCAAACACGAGGTCGAGACGGCCGAGTGCCGACGGCTTAATTTTGCCGTAAACGGCCGGTAGCCGTTTGGAGTTGATGGATGTGGATGCAGATGTGATTGACTGTGCCATGATTTACCTCTTTCTACCGGGAGACCACCCGGTGCGGCTTGTTAAAATCTTGACAGGGACTGTATTTTTCCTCCCTGTGATAATATTATATCACATTTCGCGCGAAATGTCAATCGGCAAAACGACGATATTTCGTACTATTTTTATAGTTAATTTTGTGCATTTTGCTAGTGCTATTTTTCACACATATTTTTGTTCATAGTTCACATGGAAAATGTTAAAAGTTTACTCTACTAATATAGAGCCGTTGGGGGAATTATTTAGGA
>OJAM01000515.1_pt1 | contig 16973 bp, 15 predicted proteins | sample 1589071 | NCBI WGS metagenome assembly OJAM01 (sample SAMN03283243) | human gut metagenome | biome: human-associated habitat; material: feces | host: Homo sapiens | place: Peru | collected 2012
TGTTTTGTCTGTATAGCTTTCTGGGATACCTGCTGGAGAAGGCGTTTGCCGCCGCCACCGGCTCCCGGCATCAGGTGCGCAAGTGCTTTCTGCTGCTGCCCCTGTGCCCGGTGTACGGCCTGGCCATGCTGGCGGTGCTGCACCTGCCTGCCGATCTGCGCCGGGGGTTTTTCCGCCTGGCCCTCTATGGCGGCCTTACGGCCACTGCCGTGGAATACGCCGTCCACTTTCTCTATGACAAGCTCCTGGGCGTCATGTTCTGGGATTACGGCAGCACCCACATGGACCTGAACCGCCGGATCTGCATGCCCTTTGCCGTGATCTGGGGCCTGCTGACGGCCTTCTCCGTCCGATATGTTCAGCCTCTGCTGCACCCCATCGCCGCCAACGTCCCGCCCTGGGCGGGACTGACGCTGCTGCTCCTGCTGGTGGCGGACAGCTTCTTCTCCGTCCGCCTGCTGCGCCGGACCCACAACGTGGACCTGCTGGGCATCCCCAATCTGCTGGCGGCCTTGCGTTAGCCCAGCACCCGGGCCATCCAGGCCCGGATGTCGCCGTACACCGTGTCCTGCATGGCGGCCTCGTTGAGGATCTCGTGCCGCAGCCCGGGATACAGCTTCAGGGTCACATCCTTGATGCCTGCCCGCTTGAAGGCGTCGTGGGTCCGCCGGACCCCCGCGCCCATGTCGCCCACCGGGTCGCTCTGCCCGGCGATCAGCAGGATGGGCGCGTCCTTGTCCATTTTATCGATATTCCGGGGCGTCTGGTTGAACCGCAGCCCCCGCAGCATCTGCCGGAACAGGCCCACCGTGGCCTCCGCCCCGCACATGGGGTCCGCCATGTACCGGTCCACGTTGTCCGTGTCGGCGGACAGCCAGTCGTTGGGGGTCCGGGGCTTGTCGCCGAAGGCCTTGTTATACGCGCCGAAGGCCATATTGGTCACCAGCTTGCTGGCGGCGTCCGGCCCCTTGATTCTGGCAATAGCACCCGCCAGCAGCAGGCCGCCCCGGATGGTCATCTCCGGCTGCCAGCCGGTGCCCATGATGATGGCCGCGTCCACGGTGCCGGGATAGCGGATCAGATACGTCCGGGACAGGAACGACCCCATGCTGTGGCCCATCAGCAGGATGGGCAGCCGGGGATACTGCTCCCGCAGCCGCTGGTGCAGCAGATGGATATCGTCCACCACCGTCTCCCAGGTGGCCCCGTCGCCGAAATACACCGGCACGGCCCCCTCCGGCAGGGACTTGCCGTGGCCCAGATGGTCATGGCCCGCCACAAGGATGCCCTGCTCATTGAGATACCGGGCGAAGCCGTCGTATCGCAGGATGTGCTCCGCCACGCCGTGGGCGATCTGTAAAACGGCAATGGGCTCCCGGTCCGCCGGGGCCCACTGGGCTCCATGGAGCTGGGTGTGCCCGTCGCTGGAAAGAAAGGTAAATTCCTGGAAATCGGTCATGGTAATTCCGTCCTTCCTGTGCTATAATCATCTATATTATCATACTCTGATACAAAAAGAAAGAGGAGACTTCTATGGGAACGTACATTCTGGCGCTGGACCAGGGAACCACCAGCTCCCGGGCCATCGTGTTCGACCGTCTGGGCGACATTGTGTCCAAGGCCCAGTATCCCTTCCGCCAGCTTTATCCCCAGGCCGGCTGGGTGGAGCATGACCCCATGGAGATCTGGGAGACGGAGCGCAGGGCGGCGGCCCAGGCGGCGGAGGGCCTGGAGGCGGACATTGCCGGCATCGGCGTCACCAACCAGCGGGAGACCACCATTCTCTGGGACAGGACCACCGGCAGGCCCGTGTACAACGCCATCGTGTGGCAGTGCCGCCGCACGGCGGAGCTGTGCGAGGAGCTGAAGCGCCAGGGGCTGGAGGAGCGCATCCAGTCCGCCACCGGCCTGCTGATCGACGCCTACTTCTCCGCCACCAAGATCCGCTGGGTGCTGGATAACGTCCCCGGCGCCCGGGAAAAGGCGGACCGGGGGGACCTGCTGTTCGGCACGGTGGAAACGTGGCTCATCTGGCGTCTCACCGGCGGGGCCGCCCATGTGACCGACTACTCCAACGCCAGCCGCACAATGCTCTTCAACATCCACACGCTCACATGGGACGAGGAGCTGTGCCGGCTCCTCGGTATCCCCATGTGCCTGCTCCCCCGGCCCGTTTCCAACAGCGAGATCTACGGCACGGTCGTGCCCGGCATCGAGGGGCTGGAGGCGCTCGCGGGCATTCCGGTCTGCGGCGCGGCGGGCGATCAGCAGTCGGCGCTCTTCGGGCAGGGCTGCCACGAACGCGGGCAGGCGAAAAACACCTACGGCACCGGCTGCTTCACGCTGATGAACGTTGGCGGGCGCGCCGTGCGCTCGCGCGCGGGCCTTGTGACCTCGGTGGCGTGGAGCCTCGGCGGAAAAACGATCTACGCGCTTGAGGGCAGCGTGTTCAACGCCGGCAGCGCCATCCAATGGCTGCGCGACGAGCTGGGGCTGATCGGCACCTCGCATGAGTGCGACCTTCTTGCCGAGAGCGTGCCGGACGCGGGAGGTGTCTATCTCGTGCCCGCCTTCACCGGTCTCGGCGCGCCGTACTGGGATATGTACGCGCGCGGCTGCATCGTCGGCGTGACGCGCGGGACGACGCGCGCCCACATTGCCCGCGCGGTACTCGAGGCCATCGCCTTCGAGGTGACCGACCTGATGAACGCCATGCGGCAGGACGCAGGCTGCGAGATCACCGTGCTGCGCGTGGACGGCGGGGCGAGCGTGAGCGACGTGATGCTTCGCTTCCAGTCCGACCTGCTGCGCATCCCGGTGGACCGCCCGCAGATGGTGGAAACGACCGCCTTCGGCGCGGCAGCGCTGGCGGGCCTTGCCGTCGGCTTCTGGCAGAACACGGACGAGGTGCGCGCCCTGCGCGTGAGCGACCGCGTGTTCTCCCCCGAGCAGGCGCAGGCCGAGTGTGATGAAAAATACCGGCTGTGGAAGCGCGCGGTGAGCTGCGCCTGCGGCTGGATCGAAAAGGCATGAAATGTGCCGAACACTTCGGATAACGGACACAAAATATTTACATTCTCGTGCATTTCTCCGCTTGCAAGCGCGAGGGTGTGCGCGTATAATAGGGGCAACAGGAAAACCCCGCATAATAGAAAGGAGAAGAAGATCATGGCATTTTTTGAGGATCTGAGCAGGAAGGTACAGGACGTCGCGTTTGCCGCAGCCGAAAAGGGCAAGGAGGTCGCCGCTATTGCCAGCGAGAAGGCGCAGGACGCCGCCGACACCGTCAAGACCAACGTCGCCATCGCCGGCGAGCAGCGCGCCATTGAGAAGAACTACCGCGCCATCGGCGAGTGGTATGTTTCCGAGCTCAAGGGCGAGGCTCCCGAGGCGGTCGCCGACATCGTCGCCGCCATCCGCGCCAGCCAGGCGAAGATCGCCGCGCTGCAGGGTGAGGATGCGCCCGTCGAGGCCGAATGTGCCGACGTCACCGAGGCCGCTCCCGCCGAAGCGCCGGTCGAGGCGCCCGCTGAAGCGCCTGCCGAAACTCCCGTTCAGGAGTAAGCGCTCCGCACATAAAAAAGGAACGCAGCTGCATAGCAGCCGCGTTCCTTTTTTATGTCTTCTTACGCGAGGAAGCCCTTGAGGATGGTATCCTCCGCCTCCTCGGCGGTCAGGCCGAGGGTCTGGAGCTTGAGGAGCTGGTCGCCGGCGATCTTGCCGATGGCGGCCTCGTGAATGAGCTGGGCGTCCGTGGAGTTCGCCGCGATCTCGGGAATGGAGCGGATCTTCGCGCTGCCCATGATGATGGAGTCGCACTGCACATGACCGAAGCACTTCGCGTTGCCGACCATGCGGGGATAGAAGAGCTGGCTGGACTCGTCCTGCGCGACGGAGCGGGAAATGACGCGCCCGCGGGAATTTTCGCCGTCGAGCACGATCTCCATGTCGCTCGTGGCCTCCTGATGGCCGTGGGTGAGCAGGCGCTCGGTGACGACGCCCTCGGCATCCTTGCCGCAGACGATCTTCGTATAGCGCTTGGTGGAGTCGATGCCGCGGATCTGCACGGTGTCCATCTGGATGCTCGCGCCCTCCTCCAGATACACGATGGTCTGGGGATTCATGACGTTTTTGCCGTTGCCGTCTCCCTCGCCGTAGTGCTTTTCGGAGTAGTGGACGTGGGAATTTTTGCCGACGTAGAAGGTGTGTACGCCGTCATGGCGGCTCTCGTCGCAGCCGGAGTTGTGGATGCCGCAGCCGGCGACGATGTCCACGTCGCAGTCCTCGCCGATGTAGAAGTCGTTATAGACCATCTCGGAAAGACCGGTCTTGCTGATGATGACGGGGATGTGGCACTGCTCGCCCTTCGTGCCGGGCTTGATGCGGATGATGATGCCGCTCTTGCCCTCCGGCTGGGGGACGATCTCAATATGCTCGGTGGACTGGCGGGCCTCGCAGCCGCTGTCCTTACGGATGTTGAATGCGCCGACGGGCTTGCCCGTGAGGTCGGCAATCTTTTCCAGAAGGCGGGAGTCGATATCGGTCAGCATACTTTCGTCTCTCCTTTCTCAGCGGTTCAGCACGGGGCAGGAGCCGAGTGTATCGGCCATGATGAGGGGGAAGATCTCCTCGGTCGTGCCGCGGTGCCTGATCTCGCCGCCGCCGACCACGATGATCTCGTCGGCGAGCTGAATGATGCGCTCCTGATGGGAAATGATGATCATGCTCGCCGTGTGCTCACGGTGGAGCTGCTCGAAGGTCTCGGTCAGGCGGGCGAAGCTCCACAGGTCGATGCCGGCCTCGGGCTCATCGAAGATCATCAGCGCGGAATGACGCGCGAGCAGCGTCGCGATCTCGATGCGCTTGACCTCGCCGCCCGAGAGGGAGACGTCCACCTCGCGGTCGAGATAGTCGTTCGCGCACAGGCCGACCTGCGTGAGGTAGCGGCAGCACTTGTCCTTGCTGAGCTTGCTGTCGCCGCTGGCGATGGTGAGCAGGTCGCGCACGGTGATGCCCTTGAAGCGCGGGGGCTGCTGGAAGCCGTAGCTGATGCCGCGCTTCGCGCGCGCCGTGATGTCGAGGGCGGTGATGTCCTCGCCGTTCCAGAGGATCTGACCGCTCATCGGCGTGACGAGGCCCATGATGACCTTGGCGAGCGTCGTTTTGCCGCCGCCGTTGGGCCCGGTAAAGACGATGAGCTTGCCGTCGGGAATGGTGACGCTGATGTCCTTCAAAATGGTCTGCTCACCGGTCTCCGGCGTGGAGACGGTGTAGCATATGTTCTTGAGCTCTAACATGAAAGTTCCTCCTGCTTGCCCTGGAGTTTATCTGAAGTATACCGCTTTCCGGAGAAACAGAAAGTTGCAAATGCCACATTTTGCCGCTTTCTCCGCAAAAAATCACCCGGAATATCAAAACGCTATATAGTTTACCAGCTTTTGCAAAAAAAATCAATGAAAAGTGACGAGCCCGCCCCGCATAGGATAGGGAAGAAAAACGAGGAGGGACCGATCTATGGAAAACGAGCTGTCCGCGGCGCAGAACGCCGCATACGATTACCGGCGCTGTGCGCGCGTCTGGCAGCGGGTGGACCCGACGCTGGACCCCTATCCCGACGTCCGTGCCGCGGCAGCGATGGCTGCCGACACGCCCGGCGACGGTCTGAGCGCCGCCGAGCGGAACGCCGAGCTGACGCTCCCGGGCGCGCAGGCGGACCCCTGCTGCATGGGCACGGCGGCGCTGGAATCGCTGGAGGTATTACAGAGCTTCATCCGCGAGGAGCTCGCCGACCGGAGGACCTATCTTTTCCTCGCGCGGCGCGCGCCGACGGCGGAGGCGCGGCAGGTGTTCCGCGCCATCGCGTCGGACGAGGGGAGGCACGCCCGGCGTCTTCTCGCCGCGGTCTATCTCATCACGGGCGAGCGCTATTGCCCCGCGATCTGCTATCCTCCGCTGCGCTGCGACGGCTACTGCGCCGCGCTGCGGGAGCGGTATCACGAGGAAGCCTGCGGCGGCTACAACTATCGCCGCGCCTCGCAGGAAACGCTCGACCCCTGCTTACAGCAGCTCCTGCTGGCGTTTTCGCAGGACGAATACCGCCACGCGAACGCCATGCTGTGCCTGCTTTCGGGCGTGATGTAGCAAAGGAGGGAAAGGCCGCGGCCTTTCCCTCCTGTTCCTTTTTGTGCTTATTCCATCGAAATGATATAGTAGTACACCGGCTGACCGCCGCTGACCACATTGATCTCCGCGCCCGGGCAGAGCCGTCCGAACTGCTCGCCGGCTTTCTGTGCGTCCTCCTCGCTCACGTCGGAGCCGTAGAAGAGGTTGACGAACTCCGCGCCGCGGCTGTCCGCCTCGGCGGCGAGCTTTTCGAGCACCGCGCCGATGCTGGTGTCCGTGTCAAAGAGCTTGCCCTCGAGCAGCGCAAGGTAGTCGCCCTCGCGGATGGCGAAGCCGTCAAACTCGCTGTTGCGCGCGGCGTAGGTGATCTGCGCCGTGGTGACCGCAGAAGCGGCGGCGTTCATCGCCTGCTCGATGGCCGCGGCGTCCGTCTCGTCGGGGTCGACCGCCATCATCGCGCTGATGCCCTGCGGCACGGTCGCGGTCGGAATGACGATGACCTTCTTTTCACTCAGGCCCGCGCACTGCTGCGCGGCCATGACGATGTTCTTGTTGTTCGGCAGCACAAAGACCGTCTCCGCCGCGATCCTTTCGACCTCGGTCAGAATGCTCTCGGTGGAGGGGTTCATGGTCTGTCCGCCGTTCACGATGCCGTCCGCGCCGAGGTCGGCGAACACGGCGGCGAGGCCGTCGCCCGCGCACACGGCAAGGAAGCCGAAGGGCTTGAGCTCCTGCGGCTGCGGCGCGGGAGCGGCATGGTCGTGGCCGTCCTCCTCCAGATCGTCGGTGCTCTGCGCCTTGCGGCCCGCGGCAAGATCCTCGGCCTGCGTGCGCATATTCTCGATCTTGGCAAGCTCGAGCGTACCGTATCTCTGCGCCTCGGTGAGCGCGACGCCCGGGGTGTCGGTGTGAACGTGGACCTTGAACGCCTCGTCGTCCTCGCCGATCACAAGGCTGTCGCCGATGCTGTTCAAAAACTCGCGGAACGGCTCGATGGAGCGGTCGTCGATGCGGCGGACGATGAACACGGTGTCGAAGGCAAAGGTGATGTCCTCGTCGCCGACGGAGGCGAAGTCCGCCTTGTCGCGCGCGGCGTGCTCGGTCTCGAGCGTGGGCATGGTCTCGCCGCGCAGCGCCGCGAGCATTCCCTTCAGGATCACAAGGAAGCCCTTGCCGCCCGCGTCCACAACGCCGGCCTTCTTGAGCACGGGATTCATGTCCACGGTCTGGCGCAGCGTCTCCTCGCCCTGTGCGATGGCCTGCTCAATAACGTACTCCACGCTGTTTTTCTCGGCGCTGGCCGCCATCGCGCGGTCTGCGGCGAGGCGGGAGACGGTGAGGATCGTGCCCTCGGCAGGCTTCATCACCGCGTTGTAGGCAGCGCTCACGCCCTCCTGCATGGCGGCGGCAAAGGTGCAGCCGTCCGCGGTGACGCAGCCCTTGAGGCTCTTGGACATTCCGCGGAAGAGCAGCGAGAGAATGACGCCGGAGTTGCCGCGCGCGCCGCGCAGCAGAGCGCTGGCGGTAATGGATGAGGCGAGGTCCACGGTCGCGGGGCTGCGCTTTTGCAGCTCCTGCGCTGCGGCGTGCATGGTCAGGCTCATATTGGTGCCCGTGTCGCCGTCCGGCACGGGGAAAACGTTGAGATCGTTGATGCTCTGTTTTTCCTTGGCGATCGAGGCCGCGCCGAAGATCAGCATCTCCTGGAAAACAGGCCCGGTAATGGTATCGTGCATAGGAAAGGTTCCTCCTCTTGTTTACATGGTCATGCTGTCGACGCAGACATTCACGCCGCGCACGACCGCGCCGGTATTCTCGGTGACAAGGTAACGCACCTGACCGATGATGGCCTGGCAGACCGCCGAAATGTTCACGCCGTGCTCGACGACGATGTGCAGCTCGATGGAGATCTCATGGTCGTCGTGCTGCGTGATGTGGACGCCCTTGCTCATCGCCTCGCGGCGCAGCAGGTGGACGAGCCCGTCGGTCATCGAGCGGTAGGCCATGCCCTTGACGCCAAAGCAGCTCGTGGCCGCGGCGCCGGTGATATTAGACAGGGCGGCGTCGGAAATGCTGACTTCGCCCTTTTCGGTTTGTAGCCTGATCATGGAAGATACTCCTTTCTCCCTGGTCGATATGATATGACTATATCATTATATACGAAGCGGTGCAGAATAACAAGAGAAAATATTTTGCGTAAAATGCGGGAAAATGTCAAGGACTCTATTGAAAATAAACGGAAATTCACGTATTATGGAAACTAACGAGTTCATTGCGCCCGCTTTGGGCGCTGCGGAGGGATAAACATGAGAGTTATCACAGGCTCGGCGCGCGGACGGCGGCTGGGCGAGCTCAAGGGCATGGAGACCCGCCCGACGACCGACAAGGTCAAGGAAAGTATTTTTAATTGTATCCAGTTCGACGTGGAGGATGCGCGCGTGCTCGATCTTTTTGCGGGCACGGGGCAGCTCGGCATCGAGGCGCTCTCGCGTGGGGCAAAAAGCGCGCTTTTTGTTGACAAGCGTGCAGACGCGGTCAAGCTCGTGCGCGAAAATCTCGCGCTGTGCCATCTGGAAGAAAACGCGCAGGTCATCTGCGGTGATTCGCTCGCCGCGCTCGGCACGCAGAGCGGGAGGTTCGACATCATCTTCCTCGATCCGCCGTACGAAAGCGGACTTTTGGAGCAGGCGATGGAAAAGATCGCGCAGTTTGACATTTTATCACCCCATGGTATAATGGTCGCGGAAAGTCCGCAGAACCAGACGCTTCCCGAGCTTCCCGCGCCGTACGGACTGTATCGCGAGTACCGCTACGGCAAGATCAAGGTGAGCATCTATCACCGCGCGGTGGAGGAAGAGGCATGAGAATCGCAGTGTTTCCCGGCTCGTTCGACCCTGTGACGATCGGGCATCAGGACATTATCGCGCGCGCATCGAAGCTCTTTGACCGCGTGTATGTGTCCATCGTGCCGAACGGGACGAAGACGCACCCGATGTTCACCGACGAGCAGAAGCTCGCGCTCATGCGCGCGAGCGTCGAGGAGTTCCCCAATGTGGAAGCTGAGCTCGGCGGCGGACTTCTGACCGACTACGCGCTGCGCAAAAACGCGCAGTTTCTCGTGCGCGGCGTGCGCAACAGCGTGGATTTTGACGCCGAGCAGCAGCTTTCGCTCATCTATCGCGATGTGTCGGACGGCGCGCTCGAAACGGTGCTGCTGGTCGCGGAACCGAAGTATCAGCACATCAGCTCCACGATGGTGCGCGAGATGATCAAATACGGACAAGACCTTGAAAAATATATGCCGCTGCGCGCGGCGGAGCTTGTGAAAGGATGGAGAGAAGACCATGGCGAACAATGATGTGCAGCATCTTTTGGATATGCTTTACGAGATGATCGACGGCGCGAAGAACGCGCCGCTGACGAGCGACAAGTGCATTCTGAACCGCGACGAGGCGCTCGACCTGCTCGACGAGATTCGCGCCCAGCTTCCGGTGGAGCTTTCCCGCGCGCAGGAGCTCATCCGCGCAAAGGAGGACTATGTCAAGGCCGCCAAGCGCGACGTCGAGCGCATGATGCAGCAGGCCGAGCAGGACGCGAAGAACAAGGTCTCCGAGACCGAGGTGCTCGGTATCGCCCGCGAAAAGAGCCACGAGATCATCAAAAAGGCCGAGGACCGCTCGCGCGAAATGTACCGCGTGGCCAACGAGTACACCGAGGATGCGCTGCGCCGCACCGAGGAGGCCATCCAGATGGCGCTCGAGGAGGTCAAGCAGTCCCGCGTGCGCTTCCGCGCCGCCTCTGCCGAGCAGATGCAGAAGCGCCGCGAGGAGCTGGCACAGTCAGCTGAAAAGCAGACGCAGAACGGATAAAATTTTGTCAAAAGTGACAAAAACCGACATGATCGGTAGACATAATCTATATTTGGAACGGACGGAGCGGCCTGGCACAACATCTTGTGCCGGGCCGTTTTTTTGCACGGGCGAAAATGAAACGGACGTTTCAAAAAAGCGGATCGCCTGCCGCACTTTGCGTGGAAAAAGCGCTGAAAGGATTGAAAATACAGGAAAATTTCCCCTTGCATTTTCTCTCGGGATTACGTATACTCAAAACATCAAGTGGGGAAAAGTGGTGGACAATTTCAGCAAAATGGTTCATTGACCCACAAAGAGATAGAGAGTGGAGCGTATCGCGCCTCTTCCGAAAAAAGGGGGAGGCGGGCTTTGCCCTCTTCTTGCCATCTTCGCCAAGCTTTCTGAGAAGGGGGGACAAGTCGCCGTGACGGGTCAGTATCAGCACACGATCGACGCCAAGGGGCGGCTCTTTATCCCCGCGAAGCTGCGCGAGGAGCTCGGCGACACGTTTTATGTCACCATGGGCATGGACTCCTGCCTGAGCATCTATTCCGACGCCTCCTGGGCGCGCTTCACCGAAAAGTTTGAAAGCCTGCCCTACACGAAGACCAAGGCCATGCGCCCGCTCTTCGCCAACGCCGCCAAGTGCGAGCCCGACGCGCAGGGACGCATCGTGCTGCCGCAGAAGCTCAGAGCCTACGCCCACCTTGAAAAAGACGTGGTCGTGATCGGTGTTTCGAACCGCGCCGAGATCTGGAATGCGGAGAAGTGGGCAGAGATCGAGGCCGAGGAGCTCAATCCCGAGAATCTGGCCGCCGTGATGGAAGAGCTGGGATTCTGATATGGAAGAGAACTACGGCCATAAGCCGGTACTGCTGCACGAGTGCCTCGGCGCGCTCGCCATCAAGCCCGACGGCATCTATGTGGACGGCACGCTCGGTCGCGCCGGACATTCGCTCGAGATCGTGCGCCGCCTGACGACGGGCCGTCTCATTGCGCTTGACCGTGACGAGACCGCGATCGAAGCGGCAAACCGCCGCCTCGGCGATTATTTGGACAAGGTCACGCTCGTCCACAGCAATTTCAGCGCGCTCGACGCTGTGCTGCACGAGCTGGGCGTCCACGGCGTGGACGGGATGCTTTTTGACCTCGGCGTTTCCTCCCCGCAGCTCGACGAAGCGCAGCGCGGGTTTTCCTACAAGCAGGACGCGCCGCTCGATATGCGCATGGACGAATCCGCCGCACTGACCGCGCGCGAGGTCGTGAATACCTATTCTTATGAAGAGCTGCGCCGCATCCTCTTTGAATACGGCGAGGAGCGCTATGCGCCCGCCATCGCGAAGAGAATTTGCCAGCACCGCGAGCAAAAGCCCATCGAAACGACGCTTGAGCTCGCCGATATCATCCGTTCGGCCATGCCCGCGAGCGCGCTGCGCGAAAAGCAGCACCCTGCCAAGCGCAGCTTTCAGGCCATCCGCATTGCCGTGAACGACGAGCTGGGCGAGCTTCCGCCGATGCTCGACGCGGCGGAGAAAAATCTGAAACCGGGCGGACGGCTCGCGGTCATCACGTTCCACTCGCTCGAAGACCGCATCGTCAAGAAGAAATTACAGGAGCTTGCACAGGGCTGCATCTGCCCGCCGGAATTTCCGGTGTGCGTGTGCGGACGAAAGCCAAAGGTCAAGCTCATCACAAGAAAGCCCATCGTTTCGGGCGAAGAAGAACTCGCAGAGAATCCCCGTGCCCGCAGCGCCAAGCTGCGCGTCGCGGAAAAGTGCTGACAACAGCCGAAAATACGCAAAAGAAAGGAGATCGCCATGGCCAGCCGCAGAGAGCAGAACATGAAATACCGCCGCTACAGCGGACGAGTCAATGGCAATCTCGCTTACGATCCCGCCTACGAAGAGCGCCAGCGCAGGCTGCGCCGCGAGCGTGAATACGAGCGCGAGCACGAGCGTCAGCGCGAGGAATTCATGCGTCCCCCGCAGCGGAAGGTGCAGAAAAAGGCTGCGCCCGTCCGCCGTCAACGCGAAAAGGTCTCGCTCGGCACGCTGTGCGGCTTTATGGCGCTGGCCGCAATGGTCGCGCTGATGATCATGTGCCGCGCACAGCTGACGGAAATCTCCGCGCAGGTCGTCTCCGTGCAGAAGGAGATCTCCGCGCTCGAGGACGAGCATGTCGCGCTGCTCACGCGCTACGAAAAAACCTTTGACCTCACCACCATCAAGGAGGCGGCGGCCGCAGCCGGTATGGCCAAGCCCAGCGCCTCGCAGGTCTACTACATCGACCTGTCGGAGCCCGACAGCGTGGTCGTCTACCAGCAGAAGAGCCAGAACGTTTTGTCGCGGGTGCTCACGTCGCTTGGCAACGGCGTATGCGCAGTGGTGGAATATTTCAAATGAGCGAAGCTATACATAAGGAGTAAGGAGCTTCCTTACTCCTTTTCCATTTTTAAGGAGGATGAACGACTGTGGCACCACGCCCCCAGAACCAGAAAAGACGGCCCGAATCCGCGCGCCGCGCAAACCGCATCATTCAGACAAGAACGCTGCTGCTTCTGGGCGTGTTCGGCGTGCTGACGTTTGTGCTGCTCTTCACCCAACTCTATCACTGGCAGATCGCCGAGCATGACGAGCTCCAGTCCGTCGCTGTGCGCCAGCAAACGCTGCGCACCACGGTGGAGGCGAGCCGCGGCACGATCTACGATCGAAACGGCACGATCCTCGCGATGTCCGCCTCGGCGGAGGATATTTTCATCTCTCCGAAGGAGATCATCGAAAACGATCAGGATCAAAACCTGATCGCGGGCGGCCTTGCTGAAATTCTGGACCTTGACCCCGCTGACATTCTCAAAAAGATGGAGAAAACGAACTCGCAGTACGAAGAGCTCAAGAAAAAAGCGGATGACGAGCTCGCCGACAAGGTGCGCGAATTCATCAATGAGAACGACCTCAAGGGCGTTTTCATTCGTCCGACGAGCAAGAGGACCTATCCCAAGGGGACGCTCGCCTCACAGGTCATCGGCTTTACCAATGACCTCGGCGGTGCGATGGGACTTGAGGCGACGTACAACGACGAGCTGACCGGTGAGAACGGTATGGTCGTCACTGCGCGCGACCGCGACGGCCGCTCCGTGCTCTACCAGTACGACCAGTATTTCGACGCGGAAAACGGCTGCGACCTGCACACGACGCTCGACACGACCATCCAGTATTACCTTGAGAAAGGTGTGCAGGAGCTCGAGGCGCGCTTCGGCACTGGCAAGGGCGCCGAGGGCATCGTCATGGATGTCAACACCGGCGCGGTGCTGGCGATGGCGTCGCTGCCGACCTACGACTTGAATTCCCCCGGCACGGTCTACAACGACTTTCTGACCTCCGGCATGACGGAGGAGCAGGTCCTCGAAAACATGAGAGACCTTCTCAACAAGCAGTGGCGCAGCAAGGCCATCAACGACACCTACGAGCCGGGCTCCACGTTCAAAACACTGACGCTCGCGATGGCGCTTGAGGAAAACGTTGTCGACCTGAACACGGGCTTCTATTGCAGCGGCAGCGTAAAGATCGAGGGCGAGACCATCAACTGCTCCAAGCGCGCGCCCGGTCACGGCCAGCAAAACCTGACGCAGGCGTTCGCCAACTCCTGCAACCCCGCGTTCATCAACATCGGCCTTCGCATCGGCAACGACAAGTTTTACCAGTACATGCTGGACTTTGGCCTGACGGAGAAGACCGGCGTCGACACCACGGGCGAGGCCAGCGGCTTCGTCAACAGCGAAATTAAATATTCGACGCTGGCGCTGGCGTGCTACGCCTTCGGCCAGAACTTCAACGTCACGCCCATCGCGCTGCTGGCGGCGCAGTGCGCCTGCGTCAACGGCGGCTACCTCTATACGCCCTATCTTGTCGAAGAGATCACCGACCAGGACGGCAACGTCGTCTCCAAGCACGACTCCACGCCCATCCGTCAGGTCGTCTCCGAGGAGACGTCCGCGCTTGTGCGCGACATCATGGAGTATGAGGTCACGACTGGCACGGGCAAGAACGGTCAGGTCGCGGGCTACCGCATCGGCGGCAAGACCGGCACGGCCGATAAGGTCGGCGGCGGCGTCATCGTCTCGTTCGTGTGCTTCGCCCCCGCGGATGACCCGCAGGTGATGATGCTCCTGACGCTCGACGAGCCGAGCAAGTGGACCGGTACCTACGTTTCCGGCGGTAACATGGTCGCCCCCGTGGCGAGTTCCGTCATGGGCGAGATCCTGCCGTATCTCGGCATTGAGCCGAGCTACACCGCTGAAGAGCTCGTCGGCGCGGATAAGACTGTGCCGAACGTCGTCGGCCTCAGCAAGGACGCGGCGGCCGAGCGCCTGAGCGCGAACGGCTTCAGCTTCCGCACCGTCGGCAGCGGCGATACCGTCACCGACCAGACGCCCGCAGGCGGCGCGATCGTACCGAACAGCGCGGAGATCATCCTCTACCTCGGCGCGGAGAAGTCGACTGACAAGTGCATCGTCCCGAACGTCGTGGGCGACAGCGCCGCGACCGCGAACCAGAAGATCGTGAACGCGGGGCTCATCATGGGCGTTTCCGGCGCGACGAACGCAAGCTCGTCCACGGTGCGCGCCATCTCGCAGAGCATCGCCGCGGGCACGGAGGTCGAGGCCGGTACGGTCGTGCGCGTCCAGTTCAGCGACAGCTCGGTGCGCGACTAAAGACAGCAAGACCCAATTCCGAAAGGAATTTTTCAAACGCAGTTATCTGAGCTTATTTCCGCATTAGAAGACAAAACGGTGCATGCGCCGCCTGACCTGATAGTCAGAGGCCTTGCGCTCGATTCCCGCAAGGTAGAAGAGGGATTCCTCTTCTTCGCCCTGCCGGGGGAGAAGGAGGACGGCGGCGAGTTTATCGCCGAAGCCAAAGCGCGCGGCGCGGCCTGCGCCGTGTGCGAGCATCCGCCGGAGACGGAAATTCCCTATATCTTAGTGCCGGATGCGCACAAAGCGCTTGCGCTTTGCGCGGCGGTATGGTATGGTACTCCGGCGGGAAAACTCACCGTGGTCGGCGTGACCGGCACAAACGGCAAAACGACCACGACGTATCTTATCAAACAGCTTTTGGAGCGCACGAAGGGCGCAAAGGTCGGCCTGATCGGCACGAATCAGAATTTGATCAGTGACAAGACCATCCCGACCGACCGCACAACGCCCGACGCGCTGACCGTGCAGCGCCTGCTCGCCCAGATGGTCGATGCGGGCTGCACCTATGCCGTGATGGAGGTCTCGTCCCACGCGCTGATGCAGAGCAGGGTAGAAGGAATCCGATTCCGCGTCGGTGTTTTCACGAACCTGACGCAGGATCATCTTGACTACCACGGCACGATGGAGGCCTACTGCGACGCGAAGTCGAGGCTTTTCGATCAGTGTGACATCGCCTGCGTCAACGGTGACGATGCGTGGACGGAGCGCTTGCTCGCCCGCTTTACGAGCGAGCGGATTACATTCGGGCAGGGCATGACGAATGACCTTGTCGGCTGGCGTGCCCGCTACGAAAACGACTGTGTGCGCTTTACCGCCTGCACCGACCTCGACCACGAGGAGACGAAAATCGGCATCCCCGGCGGCTTTTCGCTCTATAACGCGCTCGCGGCGCTCTGCGCCGTGCAGGCGCTCGGCGTGCCGCTTTCCGACGCGGCAAAAGCGCTGACGGAATGTGTCGGCGTTAAGGGGCGGTGCGAGGTCGTACCGCTTGATGCGCCGTTCACCGTCATCATTGACTATGCGCACACGCCCGACGGGCTCAAAAATATTCTCTCCACGGTCTGCGGCTTTGCCGACGGGCGCGTCATCGCGCTCTTTGGCTGCGGGGGAGACCGCGACAGGACAAAGCGACCCCGCATGGGCCGCATCGCCGCGGCGCTCTCGGACTTCGTTGTTCTCACGAGCGACAATCCCCGCACCGAAGACCCTTACACCATCCTACGAGATGTGCTCCCCGCACTTTTGGAGAGCAGAACGCCGTTCGCCGTCATCGAGAACCGGCGCGAGGCCATCGGCTTTGCTCTGCGCGAGGCGAAAGCGCGCGACGTCGTCGTCCTCTGCGGCAAGGGGCACGAGACCTATCAGGAGATCGGAACGATAAAATACCACCTCGACGAGAGGGAGGTCGTGCGCGAGAGGTTCGCGCAAGTACAAAGGAAGGACGCCGCCGACGCGGCGAAGGAAAACGAACATGAAGATCATCATTGCCTGCATACTGAGCTTCGCGGTCTCCGCGATCACGGGAAAATTTCTGGTCCCTGAGCTGAGAAAGCTCAAGGCCGGACAGAGCATCCGCGAGGACGGCCCCACCTGGCACGCCGGAAAGGCCGGCACGCCGACGATGGGCGGCTTAATGTTCATCCTCGGCATCTTCGTCTCTATCCTGATCTGCGGCTGGAAGGGCATGATGGCGGGGGACTTTGAGCACCTCTACATCTTCTTTTTTGCGCTGATCTTCGGCGGCATCGGCTTTTTAGACGACTTTGAAAAGGTGAAGCACAAGCAGAACCTCGGCCTCACGGCCATTCAGAAGTTCCTGCTCCAGCTCGCCGCGGCGTCCGATCAGGATGCCGAGGTTTTCGCCGACCAGATCCACAGCGTAGGTCTCGTCGGCAGCCTTGACGGCGTGCGGCACGGCGTCAGAGCCCATGTGTTCGAGCAGGCCCTTGATGAACTGCTCGATCTTCTCCTCTACGGAGCCTGGCTCTGCCGGTGCGTAGACCTTCGGCTCAACGGGAGCCTTGGGCGCGGGCTGTTCGCGGCGCTCCGCGGGGGCCTTGGGCGCTCTGGACTGCTGCGGCTTGCGATCCGTGCGCGGCTTCTGCTCACGCGCGGGTCTGGGCTGCTGCGGCTTTGCCTCGGGCTTCGGCTCGGATTTCGGCTCGGATTTCGGCTGTGCCATTGCGGGCGCGGGTGCTGCGGCCGGAACGGCGGGCGCAATGACCTTCGGCGCTGCGGCAGCT
>OJAM01000516.1_pt1 | contig 16953 bp, 15 predicted proteins | sample 1589071 | NCBI WGS metagenome assembly OJAM01 (sample SAMN03283243) | human gut metagenome | biome: human-associated habitat; material: feces | host: Homo sapiens | place: Peru | collected 2012
GTGACGCTTGGCTTCATGTTCTCGAAAAATCTGCTCTGCTCGCTGCTCGTCGTGCTGCTCACGCCGCTGTCGCTGTTTGCGGCAAAATTCATCACCGGGCGGACGAAAACGCTCTTTACGGCGCAGTCGCGCCTGCGCGGGCAGCAGACGGCGTATCTGGAGGAGATGGTCGGCGAGCAGAAGCTCGTGCGCGCGTTCGGCATGGAGCGGCGCACCGCCGCCCGCTTTGACCATGGCCTCGGCCTTGCGGGGGTTCGGGGTGCCCAGACTCAGGCAGAGGGCCCGGCTCAGCGCCGTGATCTCCTCCACCTCCTCCGGGTCGTCCGCCATGATGGGCGACGCCCCGGCCGCCAGCACGATGTTGGCGCAGTCGTTGGCGCTGACGAGATTCGAGATGCAGTGGACGAGGGGCGAGGTTTCCCGCACCCGGTCGAAAAGAGCTCCAAACGCTGTCACAGTGCCCTCCTCAGCTCAGGCTGGTCTGCATGGAGCGCAGAGCGCCGGAGCGCTGCAGCGCGGCCAGCAGCACACCCGCAATGACCGCACCGCCTGCGGTCGAGACGAGGAAGGGCACGATGTAGGCATAGAATGCGATATCGCCCGCGCTCTTGCCCATCAGCAGGATGGCCACCGGGTAGGCGCACAGCCCGCCCAGGATGGAGGTACCGAACACCTCACCCACCAGAGTGGGCAGCAGCTTTTCGGTCTTGTGGTAGACGATGCCGCACAGCAGGGCACCGAACATGCTGCCGGGGAAGGCCATCAGGCTGCCCAGACCCAGCAGGTTGCGCAGCAGGGAGGCCACAAAGGCCACGCCTACACCCCACCAGGGCCCCAGCAGAACGGCGCACAGCACGTTGACCATGTGCTGCACCGGGGCGCACTTGCTGCCGAACATGGGAAAGCTGAACACGCTGCCCACTACGCACAGGGCACAGAACATACCGGCGAGGGCAAGCTTTTTGACAGAGAGATTTTTCATAATAAATTAGCTCCTTTTCAACTATCTGCGGCAGCGCAGGACGAATGCCGACGCTCCCGCAACAAAACAGCCCGTGCCCGCAACAAGGCGGGAACAGGTACGGAAGGTGCGGTCGAAGCTTACTGGCTTCCTCTCACACGGCTTCCCATCGCTGCATTCATCCAAGGCTCAGGGCGCTCCCCCTCAGCCGGCTGCGGAACCTCCGCAGAGGTACAAAAAAACAGGAGGAGCCCGGCGCGGCTCCTCCTGCAAAAAATCATAAAGGGTATGACTTCCTACGGCGGCATTATCCGCATCAGGTAAAAGGGTCGAAGCTTGCTATACTTCCTCTCAGCCCGCTGCACGAGCTCCCCTGTGTTTGATTGTGACTGTATTCTACACCTCTTTCCCCAAAAATGCAAGAGGGAAGGGGATGATTTAGAATGGCCTCCGCGTTGCTCTGGCCATATTCAGCGGAAAGACTATTATTTATATTCGTGTTTGTCGCACTCTGCGGAGTGCGACAAACACATTCTTAGTTTTTTACGCAGGGTCTCCTCTTTTACTTTTTTGCGATTTCGTGGTATACCGACCGGTAAACCGGCAGGATATCCAACCTCTGTCGGAGAACGTGGACGTGCCTTGCGGTCCGGTGCGTCCGGCACACAAAAAATGGAAGGAACCGGGTTTTGTTCTGCAATAATCGGGGATGCTGAGCCGTATATCAAGTGAACGTCCCCGTGAGAACCACAAACATTCCATCGAGAAGCCCGCTTCCGGGCATCCAAGGAGAGTTTATAACAATGGGACAGCTGACCAGAAACGAAGTATTTACCTTGGCGGTGCAGCGTTACAGCGACACCGTCTACCGCACTGCGGTGCATAATTGCCGCTGCACAGCCGATGCTGAGGATGTGGTGCAGGATGTGTTTGAAAAACTGCTGCACTACAACGGCATCTTTGAGAGTGAGGAGCATCTCAAAGCATGGCTGCTGCGGGTGGCCATCAACCGCTGCCGGGACCTGACCCGCGCCGCCCACCAAAAGGACACCGAGCTGGACGAGAACCTGCCCGCCCCCGATGTTCTGGAGGAGGACGGCAGCGTGCTGGATGCCATCCGCACCCTGCCGGAAAACTACCGCAATGCCATCTATCTGCATTACTACGAAGGATACACTGCGGCAGAGATCGGGCGGATGATGGCGGTGCCCACAAACACGGTACTAAGCTGGCTGCGGCGCGCACGGGCACAGTTACATACGATGCTGAAGGAGGAGATCGAAGATGAGGTGGTATGAATATAAGATGGAGGTCGATGACCTTGCTGCCCCGGACGATCTGAAGGCAAAACTGCTGGCCATGACCGACACCCTGACTGCGGAGGAAAAGGCTGAGCCCATGATGGCTGCCCCTGCCCCGCAGACCGCTGCACCCGCAGCACCCCTGAACACCGAAACCAAGAAGAAAAAGCCCATCCACTTCCCGGTAAAGCAGCTGGGCACGCTGGCTGCCTGTCTGGCCGTGTGCGTGCTGGGTTACAGCACCCTGCATCTGGGCATCGGGATGGGCAGCGCAAAAAGCAGCGCACCCGCTCTGTACGCAGCCGAAGGCTCTGCCGACAGCTCCGCTGCTTCTGTGGCAGCGGGCGGGTTTGATCTCCAGCATGCCGCGCTGGACAGCACCCCCGAGGCGGTGAATTACAGTCTGGAGGCAGACGACCGCTCTCTGGAAACGGAGTACAGCGGCACCGGCAGCGCCGAGGCTGCTGCCCCTGCGGTGGACAGTGCCAAGATCATCTACACCGCCAACCTGACACTGGAAAGCAAGGACTACGAGGCAGCCCGCAGTGCGCTGGACAGCGCTCTTGCCGAGGCGGGCGGCTATCTGGAATCCAGCAGCGAATATTCCAGCAGCGGTTCCAGCCGCTCCGTAAGCCTGACCTACCGGGTGCCGCAGGCCAACTATCAGAGCTTTCTGGATGCTGTGGCCGCTGCCGGTAATGTGACCTATCGCAGCCAGCAGGCCGATGATGTGACCACTCAGTATATGGACGTGTCCGCGCGGCTTTCTAATCTGCAGGCACAGCGCACCCGCTTACAGCAGCTGCAGGCACAGGCCGAAACTCTTTCGGACTTGCTGCAGATTGAGGACTCCCTCACCGAGGTGCAGTCCCAGATCGAAAGCTGGCAGAGCCAGCTGGACTGGTACAGCGATCAGGTGCAGCAGTGCACCGTGTATATCGACCTGAACGAGGTGCAGACCTACACACCCGCCGACGAGGGCTTCTTCTCCCGCATCGGCACGGCCCTTGTCTCCGGCTGGGGCAACTTTGTGAATGGCTTGCAGCAATTTGTGGTGGCGCTGGCCTCCGTCTGGCCGCTGGCAGTGCTGGCGTGCGCTGCTGTTGCCGTGGCGCTTGCATGGCGCAAAAAGCACCCGAAGAAGTGACCCCATAGAAATCCATTTTCCGCATAAAGGCTTCCCCCGGGCTGGGGAAGCCTTTTGTTCAACCCCGTTGAAAAAACCACCCCTGTCCCGCCGGGCTGCTGCACCGGGAGACAGGGGTGGTTTTGTATATTTTGCAGTACTTATTACACGCCGGAATAGGCTGAGAAGCCGCCGTCCACCGGCAGGCAGATGCCCGTGATAAAGCCTGCCGCGTCGTTGTTCAGCAGGAACAGCAGCGCGCCCACAAGGTCTTTTTCACTGTCGCCAAAGTGTCCCATGGGGGTGGCGGCAAGGATCTTTTTGGTGCGGTCGGTGGGGGTGCCGTCCTCGTTGAAGAGCAACTTTGCGTTCTGCTCGCTGGCAAAAAAGCCCGGGGCAATGGCGTTGACCCGGATGCCCACCTTGCTGAAGTGCACCGCCAGCCACTGGGTAAAGTTGGTCACAGCAGCCTTGGAGCCGGAGTAGGCAGGGATCTTGGTCAGGGGCAGGTAGGCGTTCATGCTGGAAATGTTCAGAATGTTGCAGCCCTCGCGCCCTACCATCTGCCGTGCAAAGGCCTGCGTGGGCAGCAGGGTGCCGATGAAGTTCAGGTTGAACACCATCTCCACGCCGCTTTCATCCAGGTCAAAGAAGGTGACGGTGTCGCTTTCCAGATCGGCCATCTCAAAATATTCCTTGTCCGTATTGGCGCGGGCGTTGTTGCCGCCGGCACCATTCACGAGGATGTCGCAGGGGCCGAGGTCTGCCAGCACGTCTTCGGCCACCTGCAGGCAGTTGGCCTTGTTCATCACGTTGCAGGTGTAGCCCTTGGCGGTGCCGCCCTCGGCTTCGATCTTGTCCGCAAGCTCCTTGAGCTTATCCATGTTGCGGCCCAGCAGCGCCACCTTTGCGCCCGCCCGTGCCAGCGCCTTGGCAAAAATGGAGCACAGCGTCCCGCTTGCGCCGGTGACGACAGCCACCTTGCCGGTGAGATCGGTGTTCAGTACATTCTTTTCCATAACATCCTCCTGTTACAGCTGTATTCATTGGCTAGAGTATAACAGAAAAAGACGGTCTTTGCCAGAACGTTCTTATTATAAAATGGGAAAGTTTTATTCTTTTTGCCGGGCAACAAACACGATATCCTCCGGATGCAGTGCAGACGCAATCGCGCAAAATTGCAAAAATGACCGTTTTTACCTTGAAGATCTTCTAACTCTTCCAAAGCAAAAGCAGTATGATAAATGCATGACAAACACATACTGACTTCGGCTGCGCTGCCCGCAGCGGGCTACACTGTTCAAGCCGCAGCGGGCTGCGCCTATGACCCACAGAGTTTTGAACAATGTGGGCATTCAGACCTGGAAACACAGCATTCCGCACCCACAATGTTCAACCCGAACGATGTGAACATTTAACGTAGGACAGTTTCTTTTTGCACACTGATCAAATATAAAAAGTTATAATAATATTCTACACTGTTCACGCTGCACAATGTGCAACAGCGGCGGCGCTTCCCACTTTGATGTGAACACAAAAAAACAGGTTGAATTTAAAAAATTCAACCTGCTTGGTGGTTGCGGGGGCCGGATTTGAACCAACGACCTTCGGGTTATGAGCCCGACGAGCTACCAGACTGCTCCACCCCGCGATATTTACTTTTTGCTTTTCAGCGGCTCTCGCTGACTGCTCAAGTATAATACCACAGAGCGGGTAGAATGTCAACCCTTTTTGAGAAAAATTTTCGTATTCTCCTGCCGCAGCTTTTAACGCACCATTGTCCGGTGCTGTGCGCGGTATTCGGCGGGGGTGATGCCGTACAGACGGCGGAAGGTTTTCAGGAAGCTGCTGTAATCCGGAAAGCCGCTTTCGGTGCAGGCGTTCAGGACGGAAACGCCCTCCTCCAGCGCCTTGCGGCAGTGTTGCATCCGCAGATAGATCAGGTAGTTGTGGATACTCTCCATGGTGCACTCCTTGAACGCACGGGAAAGGTGCTCCCAGCTGGCGTAAAGCTCTTGGCGGTGGTAAGGGTCGGGTCCTGATAATGGGTCTGAAGGTAGGCCACCGCGCGCGACCAGTACACTGGTGCTGCTGGGTGTTCTAATCCCTGACTGTTCCGGGTAAAGCAACGAATACGTTGCCCCCATTTCTCTGAAGATATCCTGCATCTGAGGGGGAATGGGGGCATTTTTTATCAAAAATTTGAGAGGAGTAAAAACTATGGAGATCTGCTCCCGTTTTACCGGCATGGAGCGCAAGGACGGCGCTTTCCTGCTGCATACTGATAATGCTGATATCAAGGTCTGCTTTGTGACCGATGAGATCGTCCGCGTCCGCGCAAGCTTTGACCATGAGCTGGCAGAGGAGCCCTACGTCCTGATGACCCACCGCATGGGAGGATCGGATAAAGCCACTCCCTGACGCAGCCCTTTACAGGTCTACACGCATCCACCACACGCCCGATTCTTACACCAAACGCGAACTTGTCGGGGCGGGGCCCCTCCATCTTGCTTACGCAAGACCGTTCTGTCGCTTAAAAGCCCCACTGGGGCTTTCATTGCTCCGCTTCGCTGTGCAAACGCGAACTTTTGAGAACACGCTACTTTCGGCAATGTGCAAGAAAAAGCGAGGGGAACTTTGGCAAAAAGAGAGAGGACTGGACGGTGCCAGCCCTCTTGACAAGGAAAAACACAAGGCTCTTTATTATAATAAAGCTATAAGAACATAATAAAGGCAATTATTTGAAATTTTTGAAAAAACAGAAATCATTTTGATGATATGGGACGTTTTAATAGACAGGAAGGGGGTGAACCGTATCCAGACAGAATTATTGCTGCGGAAAGTGCAGAGCGGAGATACGGGTGCGCTGGACACTCTGATTACAGCGTACTATCCACAAATTCTGAACTATTGCCGTTGGCATACAGCGGACGAGCAGCAGGCGCAGGATGCAGCACAGGAAACCTTTTTGAAAGCGGTGCGCTGGCTGGATTCCTGTGGTGGATTTCAGGGGGCATTCCGTCCCTTTCTGTACAAAATCGCAAAAAACATTTGCATCGATCTGAACCGTACTATGGAGCGGACGGAGGTATCGCTGGAGAGCTTGCCGGGCGAACCCGCCTATCAGGAAAGCGGCTTTGCTGCGGCAGAGGAGAAAGCAAACCTGCGAGCGCTGACGGCCCAGCTGGAGCCGGAACAGCGGGAACTGGTATTGCTGCGGTTCGCACAACAGCTTAAATTGCGGGAGATCGCGCAGATTACAGGTCTGCCCCTGCGCACAGTGCAGTCCCGCCTGCGTGCCGCATTGAAAACCTTGAAAATGCAATTGGAAAAGGAGGACTGGAGATGAATCGAGCCTTTGAAAAAGAACTGTCCAGAGCACTGGCGACAGAGCTTGACACAGCCGCACCGAAAACGCTGCTGCGCCGCTGCCGGGCGGAACATGTCGTAAAACAACGGAGTGATTGGCGTGATTTGCTGCACTGCCAGTTCAAATTGCTGGGCTGGAAGGTCTGGGCGCTGGAAGCAATGGCGGCACTGGCGTTGTACAGTGTGGGCCGGGAACTTGCCCTGTGGGAGAAGGCATGGACATTACGCAATGCACTGTTTGGTCTGAGCACACTTGCCATGCTGACAGCCCTGCTCGGTCTGCCGTTTTTATACCGGGCAAGTCAATATAAGATGCTTGAACTGGAACAAGCCACATATGCAGGAATCGGTCGTCCACTGGTGATGCGGTTTTTGTTGCTGCTGGCGGGGGAAACAATCCTGCTGGGAGTGCTGGTACTCAATGTGCGGGCAGCCGTGCCATGGAGCATCGGGCGACTGCTGGCGGTGCTGACCGTGCCATTCCTGACCGCAAACAATGAGCTGGGTGCGCCCGGAATGGATGATGACCGGGGCTGTACCACTGTTTGCAGGGCAGCTGTGTTTGCTGCGGTTCGTGCAATTATCGGAACTGCCGAAAGGTCTGCCGCTGGCGGCAGGTGTGCTGGTGCTCTGTATGGTGTTGCAGTGCATCCGGCTTGCCGCCCGGTCAGAATATATTGCAGAAGCTTGAAAGGAACAAGTCATGGAACTGAAAATTCAGAAGGTTACAAAGCGATACCGGGATAAAACGGCGGTGGATGATGTGTCCATCACTCTCACGCCGGGTGTGTGGGGACTGCTGGGGGCGAATGGTGCAGGCAAAACAACCTTAATGCGGATGCTGGCGGGCATTCTGCGGCCCAGCAGTGGCCGGATTTTGTGCGATGGGGTGGAGATTGGGACGCTTGGTGCGGCCTACCGGGAAAAGCTGGGGTATCTGCCGCAGGAATTCGGGTTTTACCCGGAATTCACGGTGCAGGACTATCTGGAATATATGGCGGCGCTCAAGGGTCTGCCGCGCACAGAGGCTGCCCGGCAGATCGACGCACTGCTGGAGCGGGTAAGCCTCACTGAGGTGCGCCGCAAAAAGATCATAAAGCTTTCCGGCGGTATGAAGCGCCGGGTAGGCATCGCACAGGCACTGCTCAACGACCCGGAAATTCTGATTTTAGATGAACCCACGGCAGGGCTTGACCCCGGAGAACGGGTGCGCTTCCGCAATCTGCTGTCGGAGTTTGCGCAGGAACGGATCGTTCTTATTTCAACGCATATCGTTTCGGATGTGGAATACATTGCAGCTGAAAATGCCGTGATGAAGGCTGGCAAAATCATTGCACAGGACACCACCGAAGGGCTGGTAAAGCAGATCGAAGCCAAGGTCTGGCAGGGGAACATCCCGATGGAACAGCTTGCCCGGTGGGAATACCGGCTGCGGGTAGTGAACCTGCGCAACGAGCCGGACGGAACGGTAACATTGCGGTATCTGGCGGATGCACCGCAGCTGCCGGACAGCGTCCCGGCACAGCCCAGACTGGAAGATCTGTATCTGTGGCTTTTCCCAGAGGAAATGGAGGAAGCAAAATGAACCTGTATCGTTTGGAATTGAAACGTGTGTGCAAAACTCGTATGACAGCTATTCTGCTGGCCATTGCACTGGTGCTGGCCGTGGTCATGGCATATCTGCCGGTGACCTTTATCGGCTGGACGGAACTGGATGCCAGCGGAAACGAAGTGCGTTACACGGGTCTGAAAGCAATCCGGAAACGGCAGGAGCAGCAGGTATCCGGTACCATCACGCCGGATGTCATGCAGGAAGCACTGGAAGCCTATCAGCGGGTGTACCGGCAGTATGATGCAAGCTCCATCAACGATATCCCGGACGAGGTATTTTATAAAGAACTTGCCCGGTATCAGCCTCTTGTGAACAACGCAAAGGAAGCCTTTGCCGACTCGAAAACCGGCATGGCACCGGGCGTGATGGGGCTGACCGCAGAGGATATGCAGAACTTTTACAGCCAGCTCCCCAAACGGCTGGAATCGGTGATCTGGCTGGAACAAAGCGGAAAGCCCGGCTATGAGCAGGCGCAGGCCATTGCACAGAAAAAGTTCGATGCTGTACAAAAACCGTTCACCTATTCATTTGGGGTCAGTTCAGACGCAATGGATTACCAGACCCTGTTGAGCTTGCTGCTCACCCTGCTGTGCGCGGTGATTGCGGCCCCGGTGTTTGCATCGGATGCACAGACCGGGGCGCAGGACATCCAACTGTGCACAAAAAACGGCGGTCTGCGGCTAGCAGCGGCAAAGCTAGCGGCGGCGTTTAGTATCACAGGGGCGGCGTATCTGCTCTGCGGCGTGGTGTGGATCCTGGTCACGAATGCTCTATTTGGCTGGGAAAGTACCCAAACTTCCGTGCAATGGCTGTTTTCTGTGACCAGCCTGCTGCCGTATACCGTTGGCCAGATGGAGTGGGTCATGCTGGTGGCAAACTTCCTGATCTTCTTTGCGGAGGTGGCCTTTGTGCTGATGGCATCCGTATGGGCCAAGAACAACCTGACCGCTTTGTCTGTGGCGCTGATCAGTGTGGTGGCACCGCTGATTGTTTATATGGTCGTGCCGGGCTCCTTTGGAGAATGGCTGTCCACCCTGATTCCGGCAGGGGGCATTGGGCTTTCCAACGCATTACTGTATAAAATGATTAGCTTTGATTTTCTCTATGCAGGCGGGCATGCCTTCTTTCAGGCAGATGTACTGCTGGCATCGGCACCGATCAAGATCGTTCTGCTCGTTGGATTGGCAGCATGGGGGTATCTGCGAAAGACCAAGGTGGCTTAAAAGGAAACGCTACTGAAAAAAGTTCATCGGATGCATAGAAAACTGCATCGGATGAACTTTTTTGTCCTAAGCTCCCTGCCATGAATCATGGTTGTTGATGTACATTTGATGCGTGGTCTAACATTCTTTCCACAACTTTCTCGTATTATCTTTCAATAATAAGCACAAAGGCAGGTACACCATGTTTCCACAGTGTACCTGCCTTTTTGTCTTTACGGATTCGATGTACCTACTACACCAATCCGCCTATTCAATTCTTACACCACACCGCTTTGTAAGGCTCCTTTTCGGGAAAACGTCCCAAAATTGGTGTAGTTGTGGTGTAGTACCGCAGATGCCGCTTGAATTTTGTCTGAAATTTCATCGTATCTGCGTTTTAATTTTGCATTTTACTGCTCAATCGGCTTCATCGTGGGGATGTCATCGACGAGCAGTTATAAGCCTTTATTTCTTGATACTACTCTACACCGCAAGGGTTGAATTTTGCCATTCCATTTACATCTCTACACAAGCCTTTATCCGAACTGTATCGTTTGGCGTGTGAATTGGCGTAAATGGCGTATGGCGTATTTGGCGTATGCTTTATTTTATTCTTCAGGGTCTTTCCACTGTGCGAACTGACGGTCAAGATTTTCAAATTCAGACTTACGCAGTTCCTTGGTCACATCCGCATAGATGTTCAAGGTCGTGGAAATATCCGAATGTCCCAGCGCATCCTGAATCACCTTGATGTTCACGCCCGCTTCGCACATCCGGGTCGTGAAGGTATGCCGCAGGGTGTGGCAGCTGAAACGCGGCAGGAGTACGGTGCTGTTCGGATTCTTCGCCAGCACTTCATCGTTGCAGTCCCGGATGATGCGCCGGATGGCCTTGTTCAGCGTTCCCTGATGCTGGCACTCACCAAAGCGGTTGACAAAGATAAAGTCCGTGTAACCGTCCACCGTTACCGTGCAATGGATCTCTGCTTCTTCCTGATAGGCACGTTCCTTTTCAAAGGCTTCTTTCACGAAGTCCATCATCGGAACAGTGCGGACACCGGCCTTTGTTTTGGGCGAGTGGCAGTTGAAGTAGCAGCCCTTCTTGCCGCCGTTGTTCTCACGGTGGTCGTAGTTGACCAGCGTGTGATTGACGGAGATCGTGCCTTCCTCAAAATCCACATCGCACCAGCGCAGACCAGTAGCTTCTCCTACGCGCAAGCCCGTTCCCAGCATGACCGCGAAAATCGGATACCAGTGCTGGTACTTCGGCGTTTTGGAGAGGTAGGACAGCAGCAGATTCTGTTCTGCGACGGTCAGCGCCTTACGGCGGTTGGTTTCAAACTGGTGTGCCTTTTTCAGCTCCCGCAGAACATTATCCGAAGGATTGCTCCGCAGATAGCAGTCATCCACCGCCATGTCCAACACTTGATGCAGAACCGTGTGTACGCTGTCAATCGTGGAGATCTGCAAGCCCCGCTCGTCTGCCAGCGTGTTGTAGAACTGCTTCACATCCGACTTTTTGAGCGCAGACACCTTCGATTTGCCGAAATCTGGCTCCACGAACTGCCGATAAAGGTACAGATAATTCTGAAAGGTGTTGTCCTTCAGACCACGCTTCACCTTTGCCCACAGGGTGAACACATCGTTCAGGGTGACGTACCGTGCTTCTGCCTTGATGCCTTCCAGCGAATCTCGCTGAATGTCGTTTTCCTTTTCCCGAAGCTCCTCCAAGGTCGCGGCATAAATAGAATGTCGCTTGCCATCCGGGGAAGTCCAACGGAAATCGTACTTGCCATCTTTGCGCTGGGATTCGCCTTTGCGGAGAACCACACGCGCCTTGTCCTTGCGTTTCGTATTCTGATTTGTTGCCATGAGCGTTGCTCCTTTCTACATTGCGGTACAGAAAAGAGCGTTGTTCTGTGTTCATAGTACCACAGATACGCCATTCTCTGCAAGACGTTTTGAAAAATATCCGGGACATTTTCAAAGCGAGTACATTCGCTCCGTATATTCATCCAGCTTGCGCCGCTTGATGAGCCGCTTGGAACCCACCCACAACACGAACTGGCAATGCTCCTTATCCGATAATGAACGCAGCTTGTTGATGCCAATGCCGGAATAAGCCGCAGCTTCTTCCAGCGTCAGATTGCTCTTTTCCCAAATCGGAACTTGTCGGGACTTGGTCCCTCCATCTTGCTGATGCAAGACCGTTCCGTCGCTTAAAGTCCCCACCGGGGACTTCATTGCTTCGCAAACGCGAACTTCCTTCATAGGCAGACCTCCAATTCCTTGTAACCGAACGCCTGTAACCGGGCAGGAAAACTCTCTTTTTCTGTACGCAGGACATTCGGTGGACTTTATACTTTTTCTTATCTTTTTAAGGTTACATGGTTACAGAAAGCGGAAAACGCAGCAATCATGCGGTTTTTGCGCTGTAACTGCAGCGTAACCAAACCTGTAACTGACCGTGTAACCGCTGTCCATCAGAAGGGAAAGCCCAGCTGCTGGGCTTCCGCATCCGTTATTTCGGAGAAATTTTCAGCCCCGGTTTCGGGGCTGGTTACATATAAATTAGAGCACAAGAAAACACCCTGCAAGATTTTTAGTCTTGTAGGGTGTTTCATATATAGCATCTCGTGAATCACGGATTGCGGCATTAGTATTTTTTTGATAATGTGTAGGTATAGTAGGTGTCAACAATCAAAAGAATTGCTACGATGCTCATTGTCCACCAAAAACAAGAAATGCCTTTCGTCAAAAAGCATACCATGATTATAATAATACCACTTACGATAAATGAAATACCTCCAAAGCGTTGGCCTTTTTTCCATGTTGTTTCATTTTTCATACTCCATATACTTCTCAGTCCTACAACTGAGTTCATTCGTAGTTTTGGCATAATGTTACCTAATATAATCATTGCAACGCCAAGCAGTCCAAATACAAGTTGATTCAAATCAAGTGCAATGGAAGACAGATTTTCAATTGAATTGAAATCAGCATATAAAAAATAGACTGTCATAGCATTGAAAAGTGCAAGAGATGCTATTCCAATCACAATACATACATTTTTGTTATTACTTCCATTTTCTTCTTGTTTTGAGGACAACTTAGCCATGGCAAGCATAAAATAGCCAAATAAAACTGTAATTACAGGGAAAATTAGTGTTTCATATTTGCTACCCCAACGTGTCACTTGATTATTCATATCATAATGAGCCGGGATTTGCTCTGGCAAGAACTGTAAGGCAATCAGGACAACTACCAATGGTAAAAACATGAGACTGTAAAAAGCGACCATTTTCTTTTTCATTGTTGACCTCCACGCAAATTACTGATCCACATAATTGTTTCATCAAGGATAGATAAATTCAATTCGTAATAAATATAATTTTTGTATCGAGTTTCGTAAATTAAGTCTGCTTTTTTCAGCTTCGATAAATGGTATGACAATGCCTGTGGTGTCATATCCAATGCGATCGCTAAATCTCCTGAACTTATTTTCCCTTCCTGTAACTTTAGCAGGATTTTTCGACGTGTATCGTCTGCTAAAGCAGCTAATACTTCATTTATAGCCAAGCGATCACGCACCAATCTATTTCAAACAATCTTTAAATAGATTGTATCACACATGTACTCTTTATACAAGGCTATTTCAAAATATTTTTAAATAGCAAAAAGGCGGCCATCTGCACCCATGCAGACAGCCGCCTTTGGTTTTATGCCGTATTCTATTGGTCAATCTCTGAAGATCTTATCCAGTTCCCTTTCCATGGTGCCCGCCTTGGCAAATTCCAGCGTATCCGCCTGACGGATATGGTGGGCGGTGATGCCGTGATCCTTTGCAAAGCCCAGAATGTAGCTGATGGCAATGCGGTAGATGATCTCGGTCGGTGCAAGCCCATAGACCTGCTTGGCAAAGATATGTTCCAGCCGGGCGTTATCGTCCGGGAAGGCTTGCCGCATCTTCTCGCTGCGGTAAAGGCGTTTGACGATTTCCGTAATGTACAGGCCGGACTTCATGTAGGGGTCCAGGAAGGTCTTGCCGGGGTCATCGAAGCAGCCGGGGTTTTCCTGCTCCAGCAAGTCCACCATCTTTTTCACCACCCACTTGGGGGTAAAGATCTGGTTGGTTTTCTGGGGTGGAATATAGTCGAAGATATCCTCGGTGCGGCTCTCGTCAAAGTAATCCGCCAGCTTGACCTTCAGGTTCAGGAATTCCTTCACCGAATCGTCAAACACCACCGGATCAAACAGGTGGCCTGCAAAGTGCTCCTCCTGTCCGGTGGCTTGGTTGATGTACGGTCCGCCGTCCCGCAAAAAGCGGAACTGTTCCAACGTGATGCTGGTGACCTCCTGAAAGACCTTGTCCGGGATGATCCGGTCAAAATTCGCCAGCGTCACGCTCTCGTCGCCGTAGGCCATGAGGAAGGACGGGATGGTGCGGGAAAAGCCCCGGAGATGGTCACGGACGGTGTCCTCGTAGCCCTTTTTCTCCTGCTCCTTCTGGTTGGTCTCCACAGTGCGCACGATGGTCTGCTGCATTTCCTGCGCCGTTTGCTGGATGGTGGATTGCAGCGTCTCCATCAGGGCGGCGGTGCTCTGCTGCTGCTTTGCGTCAAACTCCCGGTTCACCTGCTGGCGCTGCTGGGCAGTGGTGCAGCTTTGCAGCTGCTGGGTGCGCTGGGTCTCCAGCTGGCTCTGGTCGATGCGGTAGTTGTCCACCACCTTGTTCACCGCCACGTCCATCTTGGCTTTGGCGGTGCTCTCAAACCGCTTCTGGTCGGACAGCTTCAGGTCCCGGCCATACTCCTGCTTTGCCTGTTCCACCATGGGGGTGATGATCTCTTTGGTGATGCTCTTTTTCAGGGGTTCCAGATGCTCTTCTTTGGCAGGAGCCGGGGCATCGGTCAGGTCTTGCAGGGCGGTGTCCAGCGCGGGGGTGTTTTCGTAGATCTTCGCCCCGAACACATCCGCTGCCTTGCCGATGACGTAGCCCTCGTCCAAATCCACCTCGCCCTTGTCGTTCAGGGAGAGGTCTGCGCCGGTCTCCGGGGTGATCTGGATGGGCTTTGCCTTTGCTTCGCTGATGGGCTGGAAGTTTTGCAGAATGTCCAGCACCTCCTGCGGCGCACTGAACACGTTGGAGATGTTCTGGAACAGGAAGTTGCTCTGGAAGCCCATCCGCACCACTTCCTTGGACTTGATCTTCCGGGGGATGCTGAGGACTTTTTCTGCATCCAGCGGGATCATCTCCCCTTCCTCGTCCTCGCCGATGACCGGGAAGAAGTTGAGCAGATTCTGGATGTGCGCCTTGCGCTCCTCGGTGTCGCCCTTGCCGCTGGCGGTGTCCTGTGAAAGGTCGTTGGCGAACTGCTCGTAGATCAGCAGGGTGCGGGCAGGGTCAAAATCGAACACATAGGCGTTCTCTTTGCGGCGGAAGGTGCCGTTTTCGTGGAAAAGGCAGGGGTTCTGGGCACGGAACGCCGCCTGCATATACAGCGCCGGGCTTTTCAGGTTGGAGAGCATCAGCACCGCCGACCACTCCGGGATGGTGACACCGGTGGTCAGCTGCCCCACCGACAGGGTGATGGTCTTTTCGTGGTGGGCGATGGCGGCTTTTACCCGGTCAAAGCTCTTCTGGTTCTCGTCCGTGTCGTCCAGCTTGCCGTCACCGGCGGCAAGGATCACCTCATAGTCCCGGAACACCGGGTGCGCCTGCAGCTTTTTCGCCAGCGCTCTGGCGCTGTCCACCCGGTTCAGCAGCCAGAAGGTGTGCTTCAGCTCGGCACGCAGTTCCGGGGTGGAAAACGGAAATTTGTTCTGGGTGGTCATGGCATCCAGAAAGCGGTCCACCTCGGCCTCATGCTCAAAGCTGCCGCCCGACTTCACCTTGAAGAACTCGTTCAGGTCAAAGGCAAATTCCTGCGTTTCGCCGTCGATCTCCACCCCCTGCCGGATCTCGTCCCGGATGATCTCGGACATCTGGTAGGTGTAGAGGTTGAGCATGGGGAGGTTTGCGTAGGGGTTCTGCTGCCCCGGTGCGCCCTGCCAGTTCCGCTTGGCGGCCTGCTCGTCGGCGTAGGTCCAGTTGAAGATGGCATCCCCGGCAAACTTGTCGTTCGCCAGCGCCTTGAAGGGCGTGCCGGACAGGTGCAGCGTGAAGCGACGGCGGATGCGGTCAAAGGCAAGGTCGGTCTTGTAGGTGTCCACGCCCTCGTGGGCTTCGTCGATGACCAGCACATCCCAGTTCAGCTCGGTCAGGTGGCGCAGCTTGTCATACTCGCCGCCGAAATACTTGGAGCCTTTCATGTCCTGCAGGCTGACGAACTCAATGCGCTTATACAGTTCCTCGCCCTGTGCGGCGGCATTCAGATAACCTTGCTCGTCCAGCACATGGGGCTGCCCGGCAAGGGCATCCACATGGCTGACAAACAGATAGCCGGACTCCTTGCCAAGAAAGCGCACATAGTCGCTGTACCAGCTGTTGGCGATGGCTGGGCGGTTGGTGACGATGAGCACCGTCTGTGCATCGACCTGCTTGCAGAAATCGTAGACGGAGAGGGTCTTGCCAAAGCGGGGCTTGGCGTTCCAGAGGTATTCCCCGCCGGGGTGGCTCTGGTAATAGATTTTGGTGTCGTGGACAGCCCTTGCCTGCTCCTCCCGCAGGGTGTAGGCGATGGCGGCATCCAGCTGCACCCGGCCCCGGTTCATGCGGAAATCCTGAAAATACCGCCGGGACTGCTGCCCATCCAGATGGAACCACTCGTTTTTGCGGTCGTTCTCCACGTTCAGCTTGCGGAGGTAGGCGTGGAAATCGTGGTCGGTGAACACCTCGCCGCTGCCGTCATCGTAGACGGCATTGCCCCGCCACTCCTCATGGTACAGCACATCGGCGGTGTGGGTCTGCTGTTTCAGGCGTTTGTCCACCGACTGCTCGGTGTAGCCGATCTTCGTCCAGCCGTTGTGCCGGGCAATTTCCGGGGTGGTATAGGCGTAGATCATGGGCACCACCTGCCGGGCAGTGCGCAGGGTTATGCCAGCCATTATGCCATCTCCTTTATAATGCTTTGTATAAATGCCACTTCATCAGAAGTTAGTTTATACTTTGAAAACAGTTCTTCATCTGTCCACGCTCTTGAAAAATCCTGAACAGGAACAAAACCAAACATACCTTTGCTGATATGCTGTGTCATCGCCAAAATCGAAATCAAAAACCTCACAAATCGTGTCTTTAGGTATCTCATATAGTTATCTGCTTCAGCTTCTGTGTCAAATGCTCCTGCAACGAGATACGTTTCTGAACAAACTACTTTCGGCGGCTGCTTTTCCATTGTCGAGAGAATGCGGTATTGTCCGTTCTTGTCGGGCTGTCCTGCGTGT
>OJAM01000517.1_pt1 | contig 16932 bp, 13 predicted proteins | sample 1589071 | NCBI WGS metagenome assembly OJAM01 (sample SAMN03283243) | human gut metagenome | biome: human-associated habitat; material: feces | host: Homo sapiens | place: Peru | collected 2012
AAGCAGAAGCCTGCCGTCAGGAAAAACGCGAGGACGGACACGCCGTCCGGCTTGCTGCCGGGCAGGCAGTAAATCCCGAGACACACGGCGCAGACCAGCGCGGCATTCAAAAACGTTCCGCCGAAGCCGCCGTAGCTGCTGTCAAAGTAGCTCTTGACGGTCTGGCCGGACTGCGTACAGATGCGGCCAAGGCCCGCGAAAACGTCAGAAGCCGACCAGCGGTATAAGATGGCGCTGATGACCGCGGCCAGCAGGCACAGCAGCGTGAACCCGGCAAACAGCCAGCGGATGGCGGTCTGCGGAGTCTTGAATTTTTCTTTCATACTTCCACTCTCCCTTCGAAAAACTGCCGCCGGAAAAGACCGGCGGCAGCGCGGTAAAACGGTTTACAGCGTGCGCTCGGCAGCCTCGACCACATGGCCGATGAGCACGGAGGTCGTGACGGAGCCGACACCGCCGGGAACCGGCGTGATCGCGCCGACAATGGGTTCGACCTCGGAGAACACGGCGTCGCCCGCGATAGCGCCCTTGCCGCCCTTGGAATTGACCTTCTCGGGGTCCCAGTTGATGGACACGTCGATGACGATCTGGCCTTCGGAGACGTAGTCCTTCGTCAGGCTGTTCAGAACGCCTGCGGCGGAGACGAGAATGTCCGCCTTGCGGGCGATCCCGGCCACGTCGACGGTCTTGGTGTGGCAGACGGTGACGGTGGCGTTCTTGGCCATGAGCATCATCGCGGCAGGCTTGCCGACGACGAGGGAACGGCCGATGACGACGGCGTTCTTGCCTTTGCAGTCAATGCCGTAGTAGTCCAGAATTTCCATGCACGCCTGCGGGGTGCAGGGGGCGAAACCCAGCTTCTTGCCGGTGAAGACGCCGGCGTTAGAGAGGTCGGTCATGCAGTCGACGTCCTTGCGGGCGGCCAGATGGTTGCAGATCTCGTCCTGATCGGCCTTCAGATGCTTCGGCAGGGGCCGGAACATGAGGCAGCCGTGGATGGAATCGTCAGCGTTGATCGCTTCGATCTGCGCGATGAGCGCTTCCTTCGTCACGTCCTCAGGCAGGACGAACTTCTGAACCTCCACGCCGATGAGCTCTGCGCGGGCGGTCGCGCCCTTTTCATAGGACAGGTCGGAGGGGTTCTCACCGCAGCGGACGATGGCAAGCTTCGGGCTGACGCCCTTTTCCTTCAGAGCCGCGACACGCGCCTGCAGCTTTTCGTTCATCGCAGCGGTAACTTCCTTGCCAAGCAGTAACTTTGCCATAGTTCTCTCTCCTTCTTATTTAAAGAAACCGGCCTTGACCGTCTCGAAAATCTCGTCAGCCATCTTGCCGTATTTGTCCAGCATCCCGAGGCATTTGGCGTTCATTTCCTCGGCCAGCTCCCGGTTCTGGAGCGTTTTGGTGTTGATAAAGACGTTGAGCGAGGCCGCCTGCAAAGCGGACTTCACGATGGCCGCGCCGCAGCCCGCGTCGGAGACGGCGAGGCGGGAGCCTTTGGCGGCGAAGACGGAGATCGCCTCGATGGACTCGCAGCACAGCTCCATGATGTGCATTGGGACCTGGCAGGCCGTGATCGTGGCCTTTTCCATGATCTCCGGGCGGCTGGGGTCGTCCTTGGGGATGCCGTAGGCCTTGGACAGGGGGATGAAGCCCTCTGCGTCGGCGGGGACCTGATCGAGAAGCTCGGTCTGGAGCTTGTCGCATTTTTCCTTCAGGGCGATGATCTCAGCCTCAACGTCGGCGTACTTCTTCTTGCCGACGGTCAGCGAACCGACCATGTTGCCGAGCGCCGTGCCGAGCGCGGCGACCAGCGCGGATGCGCCGCCGCCGCCGGGGGCAGGCTCGCTCGAGGCAAGCACCGTGACAAATTCACGGCAGGATCTTGTCGTATAATCCATAATAACTCCTTATTTTCAGCAAGGCAGGCGGCGGATGTCCGCCGCCTGCCGGTAAGTCATGTAAATCAGAACAGGCCAGAAACCTTGCCGGTCTCGGTGTCGACGTCGATGCGGCGGTAGGCCGGGTTTGCGGCAGTGCCGGGCATCATGGAGATGGTGCCTGCCATCGGGCAGAGGAACTTCGCGCCGCCATACTCCAGAATGTCGCGGATGGCGAGCCGCCAGCCGGTGGGAACGCCCTTCTTCGTCGGGTCGTCGGACAGGGACAGGTGGGTCTTGACCATCATGGTGCAGTAATCCTTGTACTTCGGGTCAGACTCGAAGCGCTCGGCCTTCTGCACAGCCAGAGGTGCCCAGTCAACGCCGTCCGCGCCGTAGACTTCCTTGGCGATCAGTTCCACGCGCTGACGCAGCGGCATTTCAAGGTCGTACAGGAACTTGATGTTGACCGGCTCCTCGCAGGCTTCGACGACGGCCTTGGCCAGTTCGATTGCACCTTCGCCGCCGTAGCGCCAGTGGTTGGACTCCGCGCAGCGGACGCCGTGCTCCTTGCAGAGCTTCTTGAGAAGGGCGATCTCCGCGTCGGTGTCGGTGTAGAAGCGGTTGATGCAGACGACCGGGTTGATGCCGGACTTTTTGATGGTGTTCACATGATGGAACAGGTTGCAGGTGCCCTTTTCCAGAAGCTCGAGGTTCTCCTCGGTGTATTCCTTCGGCAGGGGAGCGCCCGGGGTGACCTTCGGGCCGCCGCCGTGCATCTTGAGCGCGCGGACGGTCGCGACCAGAACGGAGACGTTCGGGGTCAGGCCGGACAGACGGGTCTTGACGTTCCAGAACTTCTCGAAGCCGATGTCGGCAGCGAAGCCGGACTCGGTGACGTGATAGTCGAACAGCTTCAGAGCCAGACGGTCAGCGATGACGGAGGACTGGCCGATGGCGATGTTGGCGAACGGGCCGGCGTGAACGAGAACCGGCTGATGTTCGACGGAATAGCACATGGTCGGGTTGATGGTGTTGCGCATCCACGCGGTCATCGCGCCTGCAACCTCAAGATCGTCGCAGGTGACGGGCTCGCCGCTGCGGGAGTACGCGACGACGATCTTGCCGATACGCTCACGCAGATCCTTCAGATCACGGGCGACAGCCAGAATGGCCATCAGCTCGGAGCCGACGGCGATGCCGAACTTGGACTCCATCATGAAGCCGTCCAGACGGCCGCCGATGCCGATGATGATGTTGCGCAGGCCCTGCGCGCAGAAGTCCATGACCCAGCCCATCTCGACGCGCTTCGGGTCGATGTCGAGGCGCTTGAGGCCCTTCTTGGCCAGCCACTCGTCGTTGTTGTTGCGCTCATGCTGCATACGCGCGTTCAGGGCGACCATCGCCAGGTTGTGCGCGTTCATAATGTCGTTGATATCGCCGGTCAGGCCGAGGGAGAACTCGGTCATCGGCATCAGAAGGGCGTTGCCGCCGCCGGCCGCAGTGCCCTTGACGTTCATGGTCGGGCCGCCGGAGGGCTGACGCAGCGCGCCGCCGACGTTCAGACCCAGCTTGCCGAGGCCTTCGATCAGGCCCAGGGAAACGGTGGACTTGCCTTCGCCGAACGGGGTCGGGGTAATGGCAGTGACTTCGATGAACTTGCCGTCGGGCTTATCCTTCAGACGCTTCATGACCTTGATGAAGTCGATCTTCGGGGTCTTGCCGTAGGGGATGATCTCCTCGGGCAGCAGGCCGAGCTTCTCGCGGAAATAATCCACGGGGGGCAGATTCTTTTCTGCTTCCTCTGCGATCTGCCAGTCCTTGTACACGGTCGGGTCGAGCGTGACGCGGCCGGTCTGCGGGTCTACGTACTTGCCGTCTTTGAATTCGATTGCCATATGTTATTGTATCCTCCTTGCAGGCGCGGGGCCTTAACTATCCCGTTGCCTGGTATTTTCGGCGCTGCGTGTCCAGTCGTGCGCGGGTTCCGGCGCCATGTCTGTAATCGATATTGTTTTATCGGTTACGCAAAAAGTTTACCACGAACGCCCCCGGAAGTCAATCATTCCGGCGCGCTGCGGGTGTGGAAAATAGCACGAATTTTCCATATCAGAATTGTCATATTTGCCATACTATAAATGTGATACTTAATTTGTGAAAACCAAGCATATCAAAAATGATATAGGATGCACATAAAAAGTCTCCCCTTGCTGTGCGCATCGCACGGCAAGGGGAGACTTTGGCGCGCTGCTTATGTCAGCGCATAGAGCGCGGAGAATTTTTTCTCCAGATAGGTCAGGAAATAGTCCGGGTTCAGGCTTTCGCCGGTGATGGCGCGGATCCATTCATCCGGCGTTGTGATGGAGGCGATGGAGAACACATGCGCCTTCAGCCAGTCACGGATGGGGAGCAGATCGCCCTTTGCTGCGCAGGCAAAGACGTCGAAGTCCTTCTCCATCGTCCGCAGGATCTGCGCGCCGTAGGCAGAGCCAAGCGCGTAGGACGGGAAATATCCGGCAGGCATTGTCCAGTGCACGTCCTGCAGGCAGCCCTGTGCGTCGTCCGGGACGGTGACGCCGAGATAGTCCTGATATTTCTGATTCCAAAGCGCGGGAATTTCATCGACCGTGATCTCGCCGTTCATGAACGCCTTTTCCAGTTCATTGCGGATCATAATGTGCAGGCAGTAGGTCAACTCGTCTGCGTCGCAGCGGTTGAGGCCTGGCGCGGCGGCGTTGACGGCCTCATAAAGCTCACGCTCGGTCACGTCGGCGAACGTGCCGCCGCTCAGTTCCTGCAATTTAGGATAGATAAAATGGACGAATGCTTCACTGCGGCCGATCAGATTTTCGTAGAAGCGGGAAATGCACTCGTGCATGCCGTTCGTCATGGAGTTTGCGGCGTGCTCGCGGTAAAATTCCTCCGGCTCGTTCTGCATGAACAGCGCGTGGCCGCCCTCATGGAGCGTGGTGAAGATATTGGAGACGAAATTGTTCTCATAATAATGCGTCGTGACGCGCACGTCCCTGGGGCCGAAGTTCGTGGTGAACGGATGCTCGGTCGTCATGAGGACGAGCGCGTCCTGCTTTAAGCCCTCCAGCTCCAGCAGGTATCTGGAGAACGCCTCCTGCTGCGGAATGGGGCACGGGCGGGACATGAAATCCGTGCGGATGGGCTTGCCCTCCGCCTGAATGCGCCGCACCAGCGGGACGATCCGCGCGCGCAGCGCGTCAAAAAACGCGTCGAGCTGGGCGATGCTGCCGCCCTTTTCGGTGTCATCCAGCAGCGCGTCGTAATACGTCGGCTTTTTGTTTTCACGCAGATCGAGTGCCTTGTGCGTGTAGGAAATGATCTCGGCCAGCGAATCGCGGAACAGGGAAAAGTCCGCTGCCTGCTTCGCCTCCAGCCATTTGGAATAGGCGCGGTTGTAGGCAAGGCTCATTTCGTAATTCAGCTTTGCCGGGATATTCTTTTCCTTCTCCCATGCCTCATACAGGTGCTCCACGACCTTCTTCTGCACCGGCGTCAGTCCCTCACTGTCCGCGCGCAGCTCGGTTACAAGCTGGGCGTAGCGCTTGGTGTGCGTGAGCCGGAAATGCCGGTCGGACAGAACGGCCATATCCGCGCCCGCCTGCTCCATGCCGTCCTTCGGCGCGCAGCACTGCATATCGAAGTCCAGCTTGCCCACGGCACGGGCATAGACGCTGGCTTCGTCGAGCAGTTTACGCAGACGGTCAAATTTCTGCTGATTTGTCATAGGGATCCCTCCTTTTCTTTCATCGTACCACGATTTGTCTGCGGACGCAAGACACGGGCATTGCGAAACATGGACGGGATATGCTATAATCCCAACAGAGTATTATATTAATGAAGGGAGATTTTCATGAAATTTTCTGAAATGCCGTATGCACGGCCCGATCTGAACGAGCTGAAGCAGCAGCTGCAGGCGCTGACCGACCGGCTGAAGGCCGCGCCGGACTATGCCGCCGCGCGCGAGGCGTTCCTCGCCCAGCAGAAGCTGTCGATGCACATCGATACGCTCGCCACGCTCTCAAGTGTCCGCAACTCCATCGACACCCGCGACAAGTTCTATGACGCCGAAGAGGAGTTCTGGAACGAAGCAGGGCCCGAGCTTCGCGCCTATGACGACGCGTGGACGGCTGCCATGCTGGAAAGCCCGTTCCGCAAGGAATTCGCAGCGGAATACGGCGATCTGATGTTCCTCAACGCCGAGATCGCCCGCAAGGCGTTCTCTCCCGCCATTGTCGAGGAGCTGAAGCAGGAAAACCAGCTCGTGCAGGACTATCAGAAGCTGATCGCCAGCGCACAGATCGAGTTCGAAGGCGGCACCTACACCATCTCGCAGCTGTCCCCGTTTAAAAACGACCCCGACGACGCGCGGCGTCTGGCCGCGTGGCAGGCCGAGGGCGGCTGGTACAAGGCGCACCAGACGGAGCTGGACGAGATCTATGACAAGCTCGTGAAGCTGCGCGACGCGATGGGCCGCAAGCTGGGCTACGACGGCTATACCCAGATGGGCTATTACCGCATGGGCCGCAACTGCTACACGAAGGAAGACGTGGAGAAGTTCCGCGCCGCCGTTATCAAATACGTCGTGCCCGTCGCGGCCTCCGTCTATGAGGCGCAGGCAAAGCGCCTTGGCAAGACCTACCCCATGACCTTTGCGGACAACGCACTCGGCTTCCGCAGCGGCAACCCGAAACCCTGCGGCACCCCGGACGATATTCTCGCGCAGGGCAAGCGGTTCTATGAGGCGCTTTCCCCCGAAACCGGAGAATTCTTCAACACGATGCTCGATAACGAGCTTCTCGACGTGCTGTCCACCCCCGGCAAGCGGGCCGGCGGCTACTGCACGAGCCTTGGCGAGTACCGCGTTCCGTTTATCTTCGCCAACTTCAACGGCACGCAGCACGACGTTGAGGTCGTGACGCACGAGGCGGGCCACGCCTTTGCCGCGTATCTCAACCGCGACCGCGTCCCGACCGAGACGATCTGGCCGAGCCTTGAGGGCTGCGAGGTGCATTCCATGTCCATGGAATTCTTCGCGTGGCCGTGGGCCGAGGGCTTCTTTGGAAGCGACACCCGCAAGTTCCGCTACAGCCATCTGGCGGGCGCGCTGACCTTCATCCCCTACGGCACGATGGTCGACCATTTCCAGCATATCGTCTACGAAAAGCCGGAGATGACCCCGGCGGAGCGCCATGCAGTGTGGAAAGAGCTTCTGGGCGTGTATATGCCGTGGATGAAGCTCGGCAGCGAGATCCCCTTCTACGGCGACGGCGAGGGCTGGCAGCGGCAGCTGCATATCTATGTGAACCCGTTCTATTACATCGACTACTGCCTCGCGCAGACCGTCGCGCTGCAATTCTGGGCGCGCATCCAGAAGGATCTGCCTGACGCGTGGGCACATTACATGGCCTACACCCGGCAGGGCGGCAGCCGCGTGTTCACGGAGCTTCTGAAAAACGCGGAGCTGGACAGCCCGTTTGAGGAAAGCTGCCTGCGCGGCGTGTGCGAGGAAGCCAAGGCGTGGCTCGACAGCTATGACCTGACCGGCATCGCATAATCACGGTTGACATTCCGGAACAAGTACGGTATAGTAATTCCAGAAATATTGTTCGCGGCCACAAGGGCGGAATTGGCGTTCCCAATTCCGCCCTCGGCCTGTCTTCGAAAGAAAGCGAGGCGAGAACCCTGAAACAGAAGAAAAAAAGCTCCAACGGGCGGACGCTTGCGCGGCTGCTGCACGGCAGCTGGCGGTATTTTGCCGCCTGCATTGCCGCAAGCCTGCTCTTTACGCTTTGTGAGCTGATCATTCCGCAGATCATCCGCGTGAGCGTCGACTCCCTGATCGGACAGGCCCCGGTGAAGTCCGCGGCGGCGCGGCCTATCGTCGAAGCGCTCAGCGGCGCGGCGTATCTGCGGCAGAACCTCTGGGTCCCGGCGGTTTTTATGGCGGGACTCGGGCTTCTCTCGGCCGTTATGCGCTACTGCGTGAATATCTACAGCTCCAAGGCGGGCGAAACACTCGTCAAGACCAGCCGGGACCTGCTGTACCACCACATCCAGCACCTGCCGTGGAAGTGGCATATGCAGAACCCCACCGGCGATATCATCCAGCGCTGCACCTCGGACGTTGAGCGTATCAAGACCTTCTTTGAAGAGCAGTTCGTCTCCGTGTTCCGCGCTGTGGCGATGATCGTGTTCGCGCTCGTGTGCATGGCGCTTATGAACTGGAAGCTGGCGCTCGTGCCGGCAATTATGTTCCCGATCATCATCGTCTATTCTCTGCTGTTCCACAACTCCATCCGGGAGCGCTACACCGCCTGTGACGAGTCCGAGGGCGTGCTGTCCACCATCGCGCAGGAGAATCTGACCGGCGTGCGCGTTGTGCGCGCCTTTGGCCGCGAGGAATACGAGCGGCAGCGCTTTGAAAAGCAGAACGAGGACTATACCACGCTCTGGGTGCGCCTGTGCCGCACGCTTTCGGACTTCTGGGCCGTCGGCGACGCGACGGCCTGCATCCAGACGATGCTCGTCGTGCTGATCGGCAGCATTCTGTGCGTGCGCGGCGAAATGACCGAGGGCGAGTTCGTCTCCTTCGCCATCTATAACACCATGAGCATTTCCCCCGTGCGCCGTCTGGGCCGCGTGATCTCCGAGATGAGCAAGGCGGGCGTCTCCGTGTCCCGTATCGGCGAAATTCTCGACGCCCCCTGCGAGCAGGACAGGCCGGACGCGAAGGCGCTGCCCATGGACGGCGATATTGTCTTCGACCACGTTTCGTTCCGCTATGAGACGGGGCCGGACGTGCTCTCGGACGTGTCCTTCACCATTCCCGCCGGGTCGAGCTTCGGCATTCTGGGCGGCACCGGCTCCGGCAAGAGCAGCCTGCTGCTGATGCTGTGCAGGCTCTACGCGCCGTCGGAGGGCCGCGTGACGGTCGGCGGGGAGGATCTGGCCGATATGCCTGCGGCATGGGTGCGCGACCATGTGGGCGTTGTCTTACAGGAGCCGTTTTTGTTCTCGCGCACGATCGAGGAGAACATCGGCATCTGCGGCGCGGACCGCGAAACGGTGCGCAAAGCCGCCGCGACGGCCTGCATCGCGTCCGATATCGAGCAGTTTGCGAACGGCTATGATACCATGGTCGGCGAACGCGGCGTGACGCTCTCGGGCGGACAGAAGCAGCGCGTGGCAATCGCGCGTATGCTGACGAAGAGAACGCCCGTGATGGTCTTCGACGATTCCCTGTCCGCCGTCGATACGCAGACGGACGAGCACATCCGTGAAGCGCTGAACCGGGATCTGGCCGGGACGACGACCATCATCATTTCTCACCGCATCACGACACTCATGGACTGCGACAATATTCTGGTGCTGGAGCACGGAAAGGTCCTCCAGCGCGGCACGCCGCAGGAGCTGCTGCGGCAGCCCGGCCTGTTCCGGCAGATCTATGATATGCAGATGTCCATCGGAGAGGAGGAGCCGGCATGAAGCAGGAAAAAGAAAAAAAGGGCCTGCCGTTTTTCGGCATCCCGAAGCTGGCCCCTTATTTAAAGCCCTATAAAATGCTGTTTTTCTGGATGGTCGTGACCGGCACGGTCGGCAGCGGCATGGACGCGATCATCCCCCTGTTCCAGCAGCACGCCATCGACCATTTTATCGCCGATAAAACCATGCAGGGCGTCGGCGGCTGGCTGGCACTGTACATTCTGGTCATGATCATCCAGACCGCAACGAACTACATTTCCGCCTACGGCGCGTGCAGGGCTGAGCTCTATATCGGCCGCGACCTAAAGCGCGAGACGTTCAACCATTTACAGACGCTGTCGTTCTCCTATTTCAACCAGAACAGCGTCGGCTATACCCACGCACGCGTCATGTCCGATACTGACCGCATTGCAAGCACGCTGGCCTGGGGTCTGATGGAGGGCGTGTGGTACATCGCGTATCTGCTGCTGGCGATCGTGATGATGTTTGCGCTCAACTGGAAGCTGGCGCTGTGTGTGATGGTCATTGTGCCGGTGCTGGTGATCTCGGGCGCGTATTTCCAGAAAAAGCTCGTCTTTTTTCACCGGCGCGTGCGCGAGCAGAACTCGAAGATCACCGGCGCGTTCAACGAGGGCATCACCGGCGCGAAGACGACCAAAACGCTGGTCATTGAGGACAAGGTCGAGCAGGAATTCGACGATCTGACCGGCGAAATGAAGCGACTGAGCGTCCGCGCCATGCACTTCCGGGGCGTGTTCATGTCCACGACAGCCTTCGCCGCGTCCATCGCGCTGGCGATCGTCCTGTGGCGCGGCGGTGTGATCACAAGAGACGGCGTGATCCTGATCGGTACGCTGTCGGTGTTCATGAACTATGCGCAGGGCATGATGGAGCCGGTGCAGTGGCTTGTGCAGGTCATGTCGTCGCTCGTCAACGTGCAGGTCAACGTCGAGCGCGTCACAAGGCTGCTCGAAACAGAATCCGACGTCAGCGACACGCCGGAGGTCACGGAAAAGTACGGCGACGCGTTCCACCCCAAAAAGGAAAACTGGGAGCCGCTTTACGGCGATATTGAATTTCAGGACGTCACCTTCCGCTATCCCGACGGCAGCGAAAACGTGCTGGAGCACTTTAATCTGAAGGTCCCGCAGGGCACGAACGTCGCCATTGTCGGCGAGACGGGCGCGGGAAAATCCACGCTGGTCAACCTTGTCTGCCGCTTCTTTGAGCCGACGCAGGGCTGCATTCTGATCGATGGCCGCGACGCGCGGGAACGCAGCCAGCTCTGGCTGCACTCGAACATCGGTTATGTGCTGCAGACGCCGCATCTGTTTTCCGGCACGGTTCTGGAAAACCTGCGCTACGGCAGGCCCGACGCGACGATGGACGAGATCGAAGCGGCAGTCAAGGCCGTCTCTGCCGACCAGATCATCGCCCGTCTGCCGGACGGCTATAACACCGACATCGGCGAGGGCGGCAATACCCTCTCCACGGGCGAAAAGCAGCTTTTGTCCTTTGCCCGTGCGCTGCTGGCCGACCCGCGCATTTTTGTGCTCGACGAAGCGACCAGCTCCGTCGACACCGTGACCGAGCGGCTTATTCAGGACGCCATCGAAAAGGTCATGGCGGGCCGCACCTCGTTCATCATCGCGCACCGCCTGTCGACCATCCGCCGTGCGGACGTGATTCTGGTCGTACACGACGGCAAGATCATCGAAAGCGGCACGCACCGCTCTCTGATGGAGGCAAAGGGCGCGTATTACCAGCTCTATACCCGCCAGTACCGCGAGGAGCAGACCCGCTCCATGATGGAATAAGAGCGAAGACCCGCCCGTCAGGGCGAGGCCGCTCTGGTTTACTGCTTTTTCGTCTGCATGACCATCAGAACGCCCTGTTCAACCGTGATCTCTGCCTCCGGCGCGTCGAATTCATTGCTGACGCCGAGCGGGAAGCGGTTGTCCAGCGCGGCGTTCTCCAATTCGTATTTTACCCCGCGCAGGCACACGCCTGTGCTGGCGTCCGAAAGCGAAAACACGGACAGGCCCCAGCCGGGCCGCTTTTTCAGGCGGAGCGTTCCGTGTGTCAGGAAGCTGATCTCCGAGCCTTCATCCAGAATAGTCACGGACGCACCCTGTACGGCGGCGTTTGCCGCGTTCTGGAGATTGGCCAGCGTGTGATCCAGCCGCCCGCCCAGCGCGCAGGTCAGGACCAGCGTCCGGAAGCCGTGCGCCAGCGCGTATGTGATGGCGTGGCCGGTGTCCGTGTCGTCCTTCTCAGGGATCAGACGCTCCACGGCTACGCCCGGCGCGACTGCACCGGAATAGGAGTCGAAGTCGCCGATGAACAGATCCGGCGTCAGACCGAGCCGTTCACAGTAGGCGTAGCCCCGGTCGCAGGCAATGACAAAATCGCCCGGCTGCTGCTCCGGCGCGGGGCTGAAAACGCCGCCGGAGACGATGATGCAGCGGTTTTCCATAAAAAATGCTCCTACCTTCTGTTTTGAATGCGTCTGCGCGCGTTCAGCAGCATATCAAGCAGGCTCAGCGTCAGGCTCACGCCTGCCGCGATCCCGAGCACGAACGCGCTGACCCGGTAGCCGTAGAGCTGCGCCTGCGCCCAGTCCTGCCGGACGAGTGCGCTCATGGCGTAATAAAGTGTCCCGCCTGGCACGAGCGGAATGAGGCCGATGATGAGGTACTGCTGCGCAGGCGTTTTCTTCACGCGCGCGAACGTCTCCGACCAGATCGCCGTTGCTGCGCTGGCCGTGAAGGACTGCAAAAAGACAGATTCCGTCGCGCATCCTGCCAGCAGATATGTACCCCAGCAGACCGCGCCGCCCAGCGCTGCCAGCGGCAGCAGCTGTTTGCGCACATTGAAGATCAGCGCAAAGCCGGCGGAGCCGAGCAGCGCCGTCAAAAGGCCAATAAATGTCTGCATCCGTCACACCCCCAGCAGCCAGCCGGACAGCGCAAAGCCCAGCGCCAGCGCTGCCGCCCACAAAATCGTCTCGATCAGGCGCATCACGCCCGAAATTGTATCGCCGATGAAAATATCCTTGACCGCGTTCGTAAACGCGAGGCCGGGGATCAGCAGCATGATATCGCCGATGATGATCTTGTCGCCGTGCAGCGCAGGAAGCGCGCGGCAGGCCAGGCTGATCAGGCTCCCGACGCAGAAGGCCGCAAGAAAATTGAACAGTACCTTGTTTTTGCAGATCAGCGGCAGATACATCTGCAGCAGGCACAGCGCCAGCGCAAAGACCGCCGCCGCCAGCCCGTCTGCTCCCGCGCCGCCAAAGAAGACCGTCAGCGCGCCCGCGCCCAGACAGCTGCCCGCGAACAGCTTCCACCGCGCAGGGCGGCAGCGCTTCGCCAGATGCAGCCGGTCGGCCAGCTCCTGCACCGGAAAGGGCTTTTCGCAGTAGCTGCGGCTGATGGCGTTGATGGCCTCCAGCTTTCTGAAGTCCGTCACGGCGGATTTCTCGATCCGCCGCGTCTGCGTAACGCTTGTCTCGTCCGGAAAGCACATTGTCAGTACGATGCTGGATGTGATGACAAACACGTCCATCCGCACCGCACCATAGGCCAGTCCCATCCGTGTGAGCGTCTGCTCGACGCGGCGCACGTCCGCGCCGTCGGCCAGCATACTCTCGCCAAGCTCCAAAAGCGTATGGAGCATCAGCGCCGTATCCTGCACATCCTCGCCTCCTCTGCCATTTTGTTTTTAGGGTGTATCTGAAAACTCATGATGTGACCGGCAGCGAGGGATTTTTGCGTTGCGCAAGACATTTTTTCGCAGGAATACTGACGTATTTCAAGGAAAAATGACGCGGCGCACCGCAAAAAGGCCCGCTGTCCGGGTGCGTTGGGAGTTTTCAGATACACCCTAGTATACCACGGTGCACGCGCATCGGCAAGCAAAACGCAAATTGACTTTTTTTCGCTTTTGTGCTTCAATATCGGCATAAACCGATAGGGAGATGCGCGTATGATTTTCTTCTATACCAACCCGATCCTGATCGCCGCCGCAGTGATCCCGGCTGTGTTCCTGCTCGTCCATGTCTACCGTGCGGACAAGCTGGAAAAGGAGCCTGCGCCGCTGCTCATTTCGCTCGTGCTGTACGGCATCGCCGCGACGTTTATCGCACTCCTGCTCGAACGCTTCGGCAGCTGGCTGCTGGGCCGGTATTTTCCGGAGAACAGCACGCCGTACAACGTACTCATGTATTTCGGCGTCGTCGCATTTTCGGAGGAAGGCGCAAAATACTTCCTCCTCAAGCGCCGGACGTGGAACTCCGCCGCTTTCAACTGCCAGTTTGACGGTGTTGTGTACGCGGTATTTGTCTCACTGGGCTTCGCGCTGTGGGAGAATATCAGCTACGTGCTCATGTACGGACTGTCGACCGCGCTCGTGCGCGCCGTGACCGCTGTACCGGGTCACGCCTGCTTCGGCGTGTTCATGGGCGTGTGGTACGGACTTGCCAAGCGCCTGCACGGACAGGGAAAGGACGGCGCGTCCAAGCTCTGCCGGGTGCTGGCCCTGCTTCTGCCTGCGTTCCTGCACGGCTGCTACGACTATATCGCAACGATCGAGTCCGTCCATTACGGCTGGCTGTTCGCCGCGTTCGTGGCCGTTCTGTTCACGGTCGCATTCATCCTCGTCAAACGCCAGTCCCGCCGCGACCGGTATCTCAACAATTACGACGCGGAATATCTGTAAACGCAAGCCGCCGCCTCCTGTCGTGCTGTGACAAGAGGCGGCGCTGGTTTTCAGTGCGGGGAAGGATGGGCGCCGTGCAGGAGCTTTTCCATCAGCCCCGAGCGCCGGAAAAACAGCAGCAGCGGCACGCCGAGCAGATATAAAACGACCGCTTCGCCGACCAAGACCTCGCCGCCGTTGATAAAGAATCCCTGTATCAGCGCATCCGGCGTCAGCACATAGGCCAGCATTGCGCCGACCAGCACGGCGTTTGCAAGAATCACGGGCACCGGCACGAGCCAGTCCTTTTTCACTCTTGCAGCCAGCAGACAGCCGAGCAGCGTCCCGGCTGTGCCGATGACGATATCGAGCGCGGAGACGGTCGAAAAAATGTTGGAGATCAGGCAGCCGAGCGTCAGGCCGACGGTCAGACTCGGCTCCAGCACGACGAGCACGCACAGGCTATCCGCGATGCGGAACTGGATATTTCCGTAGGCGAACGAGGCGGTCAGGATCGTGATGGCTGCGTAGAGTCCGGCGACGACGCCGTTCAGCGCGATCTGGCGGGTGGTGAGTTTTTTCATGGGTTGTCCTCCTTCTGCAAGCCGCGAAGATTGGAGGGATAGCGTCAGATGATGATAAAAAAGATGGGCACACTGCGCCCATCCTGCTTTCCCTAGTTTTATTTAAAGACAGGATGGTTCCGAACTGTCTGCGCCCGGTCTTTGACCGGGCGCTATGCGGTTTGCGGCTGTATTGTACCGGATTCTCGCCGGTTTGTCAACCAAGGATCTTCTGCCCGGCGACGAATTTCGCCGTCAGGTTCCGGTCGTCGGCCAGATAGGCCGCGCGTTCCAGCCGGGCGCGGACGGAAAGCTCCTGCGGGTGGTCGAGCGACGCGTCGTCGAGCACGACGGCGTCAAATTCGTACCCGTCCAAAAAGCTGCCGACGTTCCCGAAGAACGCGCCGCCGCCCATGGTAGCCAGATAAAACGCGCGCTCGAAGGGCAGCGGCTTTACCTCCTGATCGTACAGCCGCCAGCGGAGCTTGGAGGCCTGAATGGCGTGGGTCATGGCGCGCAGCATACTCTCGTGGCTGCCGCCGGCCACGTCGGTCGCGAGGCCGACGCGCAGGCCGTCATCGAGAAATTTGTTGACCGGCGCAACGCCGGAGGCCAGATTCATGTTTGATTCCGGCGAATGCGCGATGAATACGCCGTTTTTCTTCATCAGCGCCTGCTCGTCCTCGTTCGAGTGGACGCAGTGCGCCATGATGCACGGATATCCGCCGCCGAAGAGGCCAAACTGCTCATACGCGTCGCCGTAATGCTTCGAGCGGGGACACAGCTCCCGGATCCACGCGATCTCGGAGTAGTTTTCCGACAGATGGCTCTGCACGGGTACGCCGTATTTTGCCTGCAGCCGCGCAAGGCCGTACATCAGATCGTCTGTGCAGGAGGGGATAAAGCGCGGCGTCAGAATAGGCTTCACGGTCCGGTATGCTTCCTTAGTCTCGCAGAGCCACCGTTCCGTGTCCCGCAGGGCCTGATTGGTCGAGATCTCGCGCAGATAGACCGGCGAGTTGCGGTTCATGTTGACCTTGCCGACGTAGCACGACAGCCCCGCCTCGTCCAGCTTCTGCATGAGAAGCTCTGTGGCGGGCACGTGGATGGTGGCGAAAATGGCTGCGCGCGTGGTCGTGCTGTGCAGCAGGTGGTTCACGAAGCTGCCGTAGGCCCGGTCCGCGTACTCCAATTCCTTATATTTGGATTCCTCCGGGAAGGTATAGGTATTCAGCCATTCCAGCAGCTCCATATCCATACCGAGACCACGGAAGGCAAACTGCGGCGCATGGACATGCAGATCGGTCATGCCCGGCAGGATCAGCTGCTCGCCATAATCCAGCACCGGCAGCTGCGCGTATCGCTCCGGCAGCGTCCGGAAGACGCCCGCGACGCGGCCGCCCTCGACAACAATATGGCTATGCTCCATCAGGGCCAGCTCGTCCATGCTGCGGCTGAAGCAGAGATTTCCCTTTACAACAAATGTCCTCACGATTTTGTGCTCCTTTGCGAAAAGCGCCTTCTATGCGGCAGATCAGGCGCGGGCCCGCGGCCCTACTGAAATATCATATCATAATAGCCCGCAGAATTTCCACTTATGTTCTTGGGCGTTCTTCACGAAATCGAACTGCCGGAATCGGGCAATTATAACAAAGCGCCGAAAAAGCTAAATATTTTTTAGCTGTTCCTGAAACTTTTTGTGTGTTTCTGCCCATAAACCCGAAAAAACTGATTGCTTTTTTGCATAGAATCAATTAAAATACAGCTATCCGGATTTGCTGTGCATATTCCGTACAGCAGGATTGCGGCGTTCACCGCAAAAATTTTTAGGAGGAACGAATACATGAAAAAGATCATCGCTCTGCTTCTCGCCGTGGTCATGGTCTTCGCTCTGGTTGCCTGCGCTTCCACTGCCAAGACGGAAGAAAAGACCGACGCACCCGCCCCGGCTGAGACCAACAACGAACAGACCACTGAGCCTGCGGAAGAGACCGACGCTCCGGCCGAGGACGAAACCGCTGAGCCCGCCGGCGACGCTGTCGGCACCGACATCAAGATCGGCGTCGTTCTGATCGGCGACGAAAACGAAGGCTACACCTACTCCCATATCAAGGGCATCCAGGAAGCGGCTAAGGCTCTGGGTATCAGCGAAAGCAACATCATCTGGAAATACTCCATCCCCGAAGACGAGAGCTGCTATGACGCCTGCGTCGACTGCGTCGACCAGGGCTGCCAGATCGTCATCACCAACTCCTACGGCCATCAGTCCTTCTGCC
>OJAM01000521.1_pt1 | contig 16849 bp, 9 predicted proteins | sample 1589071 | NCBI WGS metagenome assembly OJAM01 (sample SAMN03283243) | human gut metagenome | biome: human-associated habitat; material: feces | host: Homo sapiens | place: Peru | collected 2012
GGTGAGCCGAAAGCCACGCCGATGGACGACGAATACGCCGGCAATTCCGGCGAAAGCGTGCAATCGCAGGAAAATAAGTCGAAAACCGACGGCAAGGCGGCTGACAATACGGCCGGCGGCGACGCCACCACCAAAAACCATGCCGATGACGCGAATTCCACGACGTCCAGCAAGCAGGACACCGGCAACTACGCGGATGGCGACTATTCGATCAACGGCCAGTACGGGCCGGTCGGCGAGGACACCATCGACGTGCATCTGACCGTCAAAGACCAGAACGTGACGGCCGTGAAGATCGTCGGCCATCCGTTCACGTCCATCTCCAAAAAGCATCAGAACGACTTCGCCAAAGCCGTACCGGACGCGGTGGTCGGCAAGCCGTTGAAGGATCTCAAAGTAGACAAGCTCGCCGGTGCCAGCTGGACCTCCGAAGCCTTCAACAAGGCGTTGGAAGTGGCGCGTCAGGAAGCGTCAATCCAATAGCCCATTCCTTCTGAAACCGACACGGCACGCCCGTCTTGCGTCGGTGCGGACGGTTTTCCTGTGGTTACCGTGCGGATTCGGCGCATACGTTCGGCCAGAGCAACGTGGCCATGTTCTCGGCCCAGGAATCAGACTTGCGTTCCTTGCCGGATTGCCGTTCCCCTCCGGCTTCCTGTCCCGCCAACGCTTTGCAAGCCAGCATGGAACCCAGCACCGTGCTGAACAGGAACGTGTAGTCCAAACGGTTTTGAAACACTCCGTCGGCGATGCCACGTTCCATGAACCCCACGAACCGTTCTTCGGCCGGCGCTAGAACTTGTGCTGCGATCGCCTTCAGCGTGGCGTTGTCGGAAGACAGCACCACGCCCACGGCTTTCAATCCGAGTTCGCTGTCGAAGCAGTCCTGGATGCGTCGCAGCATGGTGGCCAGTCCGCTCCGCGACGGCTTCAAATCGTTGAAATTCGGTAGTCCGGCAACTTCCGGTTGGATGCGTTGCAATAAATCGTCGGCGTTTCGGTAGCGTCGGTAGATTGTGGTCTTTGCTACCCCTGAACGTCGTGCGACCTCTTCGATGGTCACCGCTCCGATACCATCGGAAATCACTATCCCCAATGTGGCTTTCATGATTTTGCGGTCGGTTTGCTCCCGTAATCGCTCACGTCGGCCACGTACTGTGCCGACGTCTTCCTGCGTGGTTTTTTGCACCGTCTTTCGCGTGCCCTCTTGCGTGGTTCCGCCCATCATGCCGCGATCACTTTCGTGCTTTCCAGCTTGCTTACGTACCAATGGTTGAACTTGACCAGTGGAATGCGCAGTAACAGGCCTATCAGCAGCAGCGGCGGAATGAACAGCAGTAGCGCGCCAATCGCAAACCAGTAATCGTTACTGTAGATTCCGCCGATCGCCGCGCGCATTGCTGTGATTGAATGCGTCGCAGGCAGGAACGGGCTGATGCCGCTGATGATTTTCGGCAGCACGGCCAGCGGATATGCGCCGTTCGCTCCGGAGATCTGCATGACGAGAAACAGCACGCCGATGGCTTTGCCGACGTTGCCGAAGCTGGCCACGAGCGTGTAGGTGAAGAACGAGAACACTAGGCTGCTCACCCAGCCGGACAGCATGAACAGCAGCGGATGCACCGCCTGGACATGGAGGAACAGCAGACTGCCTCCCAAGGAGAACGTGCTCTGCAATAGTCCGATCACGCCGAACACACCGTAATGTCCGAGAAACAGCTGATGCGGTTTCGGGTCGCCGAGTTCCTTGCGCACCTTACGCGAGACGGTGGTCTTGAGCGTCACTGCCATGAGCAGCGAACCGACCCACAGTGGCAGGATCGTGTAGAACGGTGCCATCTGCGAACCGAAATTCTTGACTGGGAACACCGCGTTGCGTTTCACTTTTACAGGGGCTGCAAGCGCGGCGGCCAACGAGTCGGTATTATCGCTGAGCACATCTTTGACGGCGCTCATATCGCCGCTGTTCAGCGCATCGGTCAATGTTCCTGTGAATGCGCCCAGTTTTTTGCCCGCGCCGGCCAGACTATCGGCGGTGGAATCCAACACGCTGCTGATGGCGGTCAGATTCTTATCCGCGGTCTTGGTGGTGCCGTTCAGATTGCCCAGCGCGCCTTTCAGATCGGCCGCTGTGGCATTGAGCGCGGTGGTGGTGCTGGTAATGGACGTGGCGATATCGTCAAGTTGCGGTTTCAGTTGGCTCTCATAGTCGGTTTTGATGCCACTGACGGACGTTGCCGCCTGCTGCGCCAGTTTCTTGATCTCCGCACGTTCGGCCGTGGTATCGCTTACTTTGGCGTCGATGTTGTCGGCGCTGCCATTCAGCGCCGATGCTAGGTCGTTGAGCTGTGTGATGGTGGTGCCGACGTTGGTTTTGAGATGGTCGATGGCGTTCCTCGCCGCTTCCGGCAGCTTTTCGTTTGCGCTGAGCGCGTCGAGCGAATCATAGATCTGCTGGTAGCTTTGCGCCTGCTTGCTGATGTTCGTGGCCTGGTTGCGTAATGCGTTGGCGGTGTTGCCGGCCTGCGCGCCCGCATTGCCGAATAGGCTGTCCACATCTGCTTCCATGGCTGTGAAGCTGTTGGCGGAATCAGTCAGAGCCGTGCCCAGCGCGGTGGTGCCGGTCTTCAACGCGCCCGTCAGATCCTCCACGCCGCTGCCGGCTTGCTTGAGTGTTGTTCCTGCGCTTTTCGCATTGCCGCTGACATTGGCGATCAGACCGTCGGAGGACTCAAGCAGATGCCGTGCGCTTTGGGTCAGCGTGCTGAACGTGCGGAGCGTTCCGGAAGCGTCGGTAAGCGTTTCCGCGAAGTCGCTGATATTGCCGTTGAACTGCGTGAGTTGTTCCTGTGCGGCTGGCTTGTCGAGTTGGTTGGCGAGTTGCGATGCCACACTCAGCGCGGTGCTGGTCAGTGTTTCGGAGAACGTCTCGTTGACCTGCGCGCTGACCGTATCGGCGCCTTGGCCTGTGATCTTCGGAGCCAAGGCGTTCTTCTTTTCATTGTTGTAGTAGGCGATTTCGGCGTGGTCGCCATCGGATGCGAAGAACGTCATCATACGGGTGCTGAAGTTCTTTGGAATCACCACAGCTGCGTAATATTTGCCGGATTTGGTGCCGTTGATGGCTTCTTTTTTGGTGGTGAAGGTCCAGTCGAGCTGATCGTTGGAACGCAGCGTGTTAACCACTTGGTCGCCGATGTTGATCTTCACTGGAATGAGGTCGGACCGGTATCCGTCGTCCTCATTGGCTACGGCGAATTTCAGATTGCCGGTATTGGCGAACGGGTCCCAGCTGGCGGCCACGTTGAACCATGTGAAGATGCCGGGGATCACAACGAGTCCGATGACGATGATGATGGAGACGACGTTGCTGGTGATTCGCCGGATGTCGCCGACGAACAGTTTCCAGATGGTTTTCATGCGTTGCTCCTTTCCTCGTTGTTTTCGTTGTTTTCGGTTGTCTCGGTTGTCTCGGCGGTCTCGGTAGTCTCGGTGGTGTCCGTGGCGGCATCGTTCGCGGCGGCGCTTGGACCGGTCGTCTGCATTTTCTGCACCAGTATGGCGATTCCGTCATCTTCATTGTGGTTGACGCCCGTCACGTTTTCCGTCGTTTCTTTGATGACGCTGGTATTGCGATTATCGGATGTCGTGCGTTTGCCGCTGGTGCGTCTCCGCGTTTTGCGCAGCAGTCTGTTCCGCCGTTCCTGTTGCGCCCGCTTTTTGCGACGGATGCGTGCCGCTTGGCGCTCCACCAGCATGGATTGGATCGATTCATCGCTCAAATGGCCGAGCTCCACTTGACGGTTCAGATTATCGCGCATGTATTCGATGACCATGAGGAAGCCCATGATGAGCAGAATCCAGACGACCCACGTGGCCAGTACCACCACTTTCTCTCCGTTGGTGAACGAGAACACCGCCGCCAGAGTGACCGGCACGACGAATCCGATCACCAGAGCTCCGCGCTTGAGTTTCGGGTACAGTTCCGCGAACCGACTTGCGCGTTCCTCGATCACCTCGCGGTAACCGCCTTTGTCGGCCAGCACCTGAATGGCTTGGGACATGTTGTATCCGCGTTCCGGAAGCTCCACTTCCTCGCCGATAATCATGTCGCTTTCCTTGATTTCGCGGGCGAAGAGTCGGTTGAGGTTGACCAACAGAGGACGGACCACCAGGCCGATGACGAACGCCATGCCGGCAAACAGCAGCAGCGTGCCGATCGCCTTGGTCCAATGGCCGTCGTAGAAGCCGGCGATGGTCTCGCGGAATGCGTCTATCGAATAGCTGAATGGCACGAACGGATAGACCATGCGGAAGAACTTCGGCATCATCTCGATCGGATACAGGCCGGAAGCGCCTGGAATCTGCACGATCACCAACGCCACGCACAGGCCCTTGCCGATGTGCATGAACGTGGTGGACAGCGCGTACGTGATGCTCAGATATACCAGCGATGTGATCATGCCGGTCAGTATGAACAGTGGCGCGCAAGCCGTCTGCACGCCGAGTATCAGATCGCCAACGGTGCAGATCGCGCCTTGAATGACGCCCATCGTGCCGAGCAACAGGTATCGGGCCAGATACTTTTCGGTTGCGGTCGGATCGAGACCCTCAAGCCCCTCGTCGTCCACCTCCACTTTGTAGATCACCACAAAGGCGAACGCGCCCACCCACAGTGCCAGATTGGTCATCAGCGGAGCCATGCCGGAGCCGTAGGAGTTGACGGGATACACGTTCTTCGTGTCGATTACGGTCGGGGACTCCATGAACGAGGCGATCTTATCCGCGTCAAGCGAACCGCTGCCGGTCAACGATGCGAGCAGATCCGCAGTGCCCAGCGCCTTCAGGTCGGTGCTGACGGTGGTGAGCTTCGTCTCCATCTTCGCCAGCTGCTGGTCGGTTTGCTCAAGGCCGATGCGGGTGTCTGACGCCACTTGGTCGAGTTGGTCGAGCACGATGTTGGTTTGCCTGACCACGCTGTCCTGGCTGGTCACGGTGCCGGCAAGTGTTCCGGCCGTCCCAGCCAGCGAGCCCAGCGCGGAATTCAGTCGCGGCAGTGCGCCTGAATTGATGGCGTTGCGCGCCATGCCTGCGCTTTTGAGCGAGTTCTGCGTGCCTATGTTGAAATCGGTGGACAGTTTGGATACGCTGCCGGCTGTGGCCTGTGTGTTCTCGCTCAGGGTTTTGAGGTCGGCGAGTGTTCCGGCTGCCGTGTTGTTGGTATTCTCCAGTTTGCTGATGATTTGCTGGTATTGCGCGTTGTCGCTGGCGGATTTGAGCTTCTCGAGCAGTTTCGCATTGCTGTCGGTGATGTTTTGCATGCCGGTCACCGCCTGCTGTGCCGATCCACTTGCCGCGGATACCGCCGACGAGATCTGGTTGATGCTGGCTGTGGATTGCGCCGTCGCTTGGGAAACAAGTCCGGATCCGGTTTCCAGCGCGCTGTTGGCGTTGGACGAAAGCGTGTTGAGCTGGGTTTGCGCTGTGCCGATGGCGGTGGATGCGCCTGCTAGTCCTCTGCCTGCGCTCGCCGCGGCCAGCTGCACGTCGTTCAGGGCATTGCGTGCTGCTTTTGTCTGCTGTGGCACATTGGCTAACTGGGTGTCGAGATCCGCGATTGCGGAGCGAATCGTGCCTACGTTCCGCTTGGTGTTGTCGAGTTCGCCGATGGTTTCGTTGGCGATGGCGTTGGTGTTGCCGCTGATGGTGCCGTTGGCCGAGTTGACGGCTTTGACGAGCACGTCGCTGACGGTGGAGACGAAGGTGTTGTTGACGGTGCGGTCGACCACGGTCGCGCCTTGGTCGGTGATTTTCGGCGAAATCGGACTCGCCTTCTCGTTCACGTAATATTCGAGCGTGGGGCGATGCTTGCTGTTGGTGACGACGTTGGCCAGATCTTCGCTGAAGTCGGAAGGGATGACGATTGCGGCGTAGCAGTCGCCCGACTCCACCGCTTCCATCGCGTTGGCTTTGCCCATGAACTCCCAGCCGAGCTGGTCGTTGCTCTTCAGCGTGCCTTCGATTTGATCGCCGAGATTGACTTTGCCAAGCAGCGCGTTGTCTGTGCCTTTGTCCATGTTGGCCACGGCCACTTTGATGCTGTCCGTGTTGCCATAGGGATTCCAGAACCCGTAGATGTTGAACCATGCGTATAGCGGGGGAATGAGAATCAGGCCGATCATAATCACCCACGCGGCGGGTACGGTGACCAATCGTTTGAAGTCACGGCGCAGGATCTGCAGTACGTTGTGCATTGTTTCTCCGAGTTGGTGAATCATTCCTCTCATAGCGATACGTATTTCGTAGCGCTACGCGGTACGTATCGTATAACGCGCTCCGGGACAATCGCCATCGCGTTTCATGGATGACGGAAATCGGGTCGAGTACTGCGGCAAAGCCTCGGCAAAACCATCGCCGGCTGACGTAGCCCCTTCCGCTCACGTCCGTGACAAATCGCCATTTCTGTATGTCCGTGAGCGAAAGGTGGTAATAAATCGCTATTTTCCGTCCGTATTTATACCCCCATTCGCTCACGATGCGCTATGCATCGCCATTTCTTGCGGACGTGAGCGAAAGGTGGTGTGCGAATGGCGATTGCAGCCAGCTGACGTCCCCCTCTTTTGCTCGCGTCCGCCAATAATCGCACCTGAACCGCTTTTCTTGCGGCGGATATTGCCTACGTTTGGTAGCGTGGGCTGAAGGAAGGAGCGGCATATGAGCGAAACCGCACAATCTGAATCACGATCCGAGGATTCCGCCGCGGGCAAGACGGATGGAGAAATCAAGGCGATTGCCGCCGAAACCGAAATCGCGGCTATCGAAGAAGGCGGAAAGCAGGGCACTGGCGAAGTCGGCAATCCCGCTGACCGTCGTCTGCCGTTAATCGTTCGCATTTACGGCATCGTCATGCTTATTGAAGGCGTGGTGACGCTGCCGATCATCGTGCTGTCGTGCCTGTACGTCGTGCAGGCCGTGCTTTCCGGCGATATGACGTTCGACGCGCTGAGCCTCACCACGATTCTGTCGGCGATTCACGCGGTCGTGCTGATGGTCACCACCGCGTGCCTGACGGTGTTCGGCGTGCTGCTTTTCAGGAACAAACGCCGGCACATCGCGCAATGGACGTACCTGCTGATTCCGCTTACGCTCGCCGAAGGCCTGCTGTCGCTGGCGTTGAAGGGGCTTGGCCTGAACCTTGTCAGCCCGGCTGTCCAGCTTGTCGTGCTGATCGCCCTGCACATCACCGCCGACCCATCGCTGCGGGAGGAGCGCCGGCTGCAGTTCGCGTTGCGGCGCATGGACGCCCGCAGCGCGTATGAGAACGCCGCCTCCCAAGGCATGGCCGGCCGCGACCTGACCGGCAAAGGCTATATTTCGCTGGATTTCTTCAATCTGTTCTGGCTGTTCACCATTGGTTGTGTGTTCGGTTTGGTGATCGAAACCATCTACCATTTCATCCTGTTTGGCGAATACCAGGACCGTGCGGGCTTCCTATGGGGGCCGTTCTCTCCCATCTATGGTTTCGGCGTGGTGATCGTCACCGTGTTGCTCAACCATTTGTGGCAGTCGAATTGGTTGCTGATTTTCTGCTCAAGCGCGGTGATCGGCGGCGCGTTCGAATATTTCACCAGCTGGTTCATGCAGGTGGCGTTCGGTATTCGCGCATGGGATTACACGGGGCAATGGCTTTCGATTGACGGGCGTACATCCGGCAAATACATGTTCTTCTGGGGTATCCTCGGCTTGATTTGGGTCAAGTTGATTTTGCCGCGATTGTTGCGATTGATCCAGCGTATTCCGTGGAAGATTCGCTATTCGCTGACGCTGGTCTGCTTCATTTTCCTTTTCGTCGACGGTGTGATGACGTTGATGGCCCTTGATGCTTGGTATTCCCGCATGGCTGGGGTTGCGCAGAATTCGCCCGTTTCGCAGTTCTTCGCCACGTATTTCAATGATGATTTCATGGCGCATCGTTTTCAGACCATGACGATCGACCCTTCCACCGCGGGGCGTATGTAGGCGGTGGAAGGGTTTTCGGGCGGCTGGCTGGACGGCGCTCCGGCTGGCCGCTTTGCCTTAGATGGGTAATTGCCGCAGAAATAGGATTGCTGCTGTTTGGGGCCGCACGCCTATGCGGCGATGCTTTGCGCCAGCTGATGGATGAGATCGGGGCGGTGTCCGCTCCATGAGAAGTTTGGTGAGATGACCACCGGAATCTGCTTGAATCCGGCGTTCTTGATTTGTTCGAAGGTTGATGGGTTCTGCGTCAGGTCGACCGCCACATACCGCACGCCCAGTTTGGAAAGTTCCTGTTCGGTGGCCTCGCACTGAGGGTTGCTCGGATTGGTGAAGACGGTCACGGTCATTCTTTTCCTCCCTATGCAAATCGGCTTCCTTTGGTGTGGAAAGCCTTGTCGGCCACGTTTTTTGATTTTGCCCGGCTGCTCGGGCCGTTCATCAGTATACACTACCCGTAGTGGCGTTTCGTACGTTTGCCCACTGTATATAGTGGGGAATTTCCCGTAATACCGAATCTATACGAACAAATGTTCGATATATTCGAGTCTATCATTATCCTCGATTGCGCCACGCCGGTTGCATGCGTATGGTCCGTCCGCGAATCGTCCGCGGGCTGTTCGCTGTTCATTTCGGAACACATATTGCGATTTTGCTCGTTTCCTTACGATTGTGAGCGAAAGGTGGTGCCGCATAGTGCGGTAGGGGGTATAAATCGCCTTATTTTCCATACTTTTCGGCGCACGTCGCGAAATAATCGACCGAAATTGCGATTCGTGAGCGAAAGGGGGTGCGCGATATGGTGCGTTCCGTATTGAAGTGCTGAGACCTCATCCCGAAACAAATGAAAAAGTCCTGAGAACCATCGGCTTCCAGGACTTCGAACCTGTGCCCCCCGTGGGATTCGAACCCACAACCCACGACTTAAAAGGACGCTGCTCTAACCGTTGAGCTAGAGGGGCAACAGCAACATAGTATACAGCATATTCGGACCAATCGCCACCACGGGCGTCGGACGGGCGTCGAAATGGCCTTCGGAGTGTTGGTGTGCCTACAATCGAAACCATGTCATGTACCACAATTCTTGTAGGCAAAAAAGCAAGTTACGACGGTTCGACCATCATCGCCCGAGACGACGATTCCGGTTCCGGCCGTTACGATCCGAAGAAATTCGTCGCTATCGCGCCGCAAGAGCAGCCGCGCCACTATCGCAGCGTGCTCAGCCACGTCGAAATCGATCTTCCCGACAACCCGTGCCGATACAGCATCGTGCCGAACGTGCTACCCAACCGTGGAATCCTTGCGGAAGCGGGCGTGAGCGAACGCAACGTGGCCATGAGCGCCACCGAAACCATCGCCGTCAACGAACGCGTGCTCGGTGCCGACCCGCTGGTCGTATTGCAGCCAGCCGACGAAATCGCAGGAAAGCCGGAAATCCCTGGCGGCATTGGCGAAGAGGACATCATCACCCTCGTGCTGCCGTACGTCAACACCGCGCGCGAAGGTGTGAAGCGCCTCGCTGAACTGCTCGAAACATACGGAACGTACGAATCGAACGGCATCATCATTTCCGACGTGGACGAAATCTGGTACGTCGAAACCATCGGCGGCCACCATTGGATCGCCCGTCGCGTGCCGGACGACAAATGCGCCATCATCCCCAACCAGCTCGGCATCGACTATTTCGACTTCGACGACGCCTTCAGCGACGCGCGCGAATTCATGTGCAGCGCCGACCTGACGGAATTCATCGAAACGCATCATCTCGGCCGCGCGGCCGGCACGCAGGGCGGCATGAACAACGGCCACTGCAACCCGCGCGTCGTGTTCGGCACCGCCACCGCGAAGGACCATATCTACAACACGCCTCGCGCCTGGTACATGTACCGCTATCTCGATCCGGCCGACGCGGAAAACCTTACCCCTGAATCGGACGACATTCCATGGTGTCTCGAACCGGAGAATGCCGTGACCGTCGAGGATGTCGACTTCCTGCTCGGTTCGCACTTCGAGGGCACCCCGTACGACCCGTATGGCACGCAGGGGACTGAGGAAAGCCGCCATCGCTATCGTCCAATCGGCATCAACCGCACCGGGCACATGGTGGCGATGCAGATCCGCCCGTATGCGCCAGCCGAAAGCCGTTCGATCATGTGGATTTCGTACGGTTCCGGCGCGTTTACCACGTCCGCCCCGTTCTATGCGAACGTCGACGACACCCCCGCCTACCTGCGCGACACCACGCCGGAAGTCTCCACGGACTGCCTGTATTGGACGAACCGCCTGATTGCAACGCTCGCCGACGCGCACTTCTACGAGACCAGCAACGCGGTCGAGGGCTTCTCGGAAGACGTCCGTTCCTTCGGCCACTGTCTGGTGGAACGTACGGATGATGCGCTTGCGACTGCCGGCGCAACGGACGCCCCGTCCGTCACCGCCCGTCTCGCGGCGGCCAATGACGAGATGGCGGACTACCTGCGGAAGCGCAATACGAAGCTGCTCGGCGACGTGCTATACACGTCCAGCAACCTTATGCACAACAGTTTCGCCATGTCCGACCGCTGGAACTGAGCGTGATTCCGCGCGCTGAAGCGTTCGATAAGCGTTCAACGCGCGTTCGGTAAACGTTGAGGGGCTATCGACTCGTGCCGATGGCCCCTCAACGTTATGCGGGAATCAAAACCTGCGAGAACCCGCAAAACCTGCGAGAACTTCGAAACTCGCGCGCGAAGATCAGTTGAACCCGACCACGTGCTCAGCCAGGAAATACCCCTTGCGAATCACGAATCGGCCGGCCGAACCGCGCAGGTTCAGCGCGCGCGACATCGCCTTCTTGCGCACGTCCGCGTAAATCGTGGGCGAATATTCCTTGATATCCTCCCACATGGCCTTCTTCTTCTCGTAATTCTCCGGCTCTCGCGAGAGGATCATGAATACGCTCGCCACGGAGCTTTCAATCGCAAGAAAATGAATCATATAGCGGTACAGGCCGTCTGGCACCGTACCTCGTTCGGGGGTGGCGCGCACCATGCACTGGTTGACGAGCCGCAGCTGGTCCACACGTCGGATCATCACGTCCGTCTGCACGCTCTGCCCGTCGCGGCCGATGAAATAGTGGTAGAACGGCGTATCCACGTATTGCAGCGACTTGACCCACGGGAACGGCTGATACGCGTAGATGAAGTCCACGTAGAACGTGTGTTCCGGCAGCTGCATCTTCGATTCGCGCACCACGGCGGTACGGTAGATCAGCGCGTGCATGAGAATGTATTCGGTCAGGCCGAAATGTCCCAGATCGTCCCAAGTGAGCCGCTTGCCGGGCTCCATGGCGTGACGGAAGTTCACGACGTGCTTGTTGCGCTTGCCCACCTTGTCGTACACGTAGTTGGTGACGAGCATGTCGAGCGGCTCGTCCTTATCGACCTCGCCGCGCAGCACGGCCATGACCTGTTCGAGCGATTCCGGGCCGACCCAATCGTCCGCGTCCACGACCTTCACGTACATGCCGCTCGCCGCCGCGATGCCGGTGTTGACCGCGCCGCCGTGGCCCTTGTTCTCCTGATGGATCGCGCGCACGATTCCCGGATTGCGCGCCTCGAACGTTTTCGCCATATCCAGCGTGCCGTCGGACGATCCGTCGTCGACGATCAGCACTTCGATGTCGTCGTTGCGCTTCGACGCGATCAACGATTCGACGCACCGTTCCAGGTATTCCGTCATGTTGTACGCGGGCACCACGAAGGTGAGCGTCTTCTTCTCCTGCATATTCTTCCTCGGATCGGGCTCGTGTCGGGCCGTGCGGCTGGCCGACCGCTCCGGCCAAAAGCATAACGAAACTAACGTAGCACCATGTGCGGTTCCGGGGCGCGGTTTTGCGCACAAACGGCACCCTGAAATACGCAATCTGCACCTGAAATTTCCCCTAGGGTCATTTCGGGTGACGGCATGTCAGTTTTCGTCAATTGTTGATTGTTTTTGCGATTCGTGCGGGCTTTGCGGTTTTTGCGATTCGTTCGTCTCGTCTGATTCGTCTGATTCGTCTGCCGCTTGCGATTTGCCTACTGCTTGCGATCCGTCCGTCACGGTCGTCCCGTCCGTCGCGTCATCTCCCGCAGCAACCGCCTTCTCCTGCGATTTCGCGGCCTTCTTGCCCTGCTTCTCCTGCTTGGCGATCGCCTTCGCTTCCCGCGCGGCCTGCTTTTCCGCCTCGCGGGCGGCCTTTTCGCTTTCGTAGCGCAGTTCCGGCTTGGCTTCCATGCGGCTCAGCCCATACCATGCCAGGTTCACGATGTGCGCGGCGAGCTGCTCCTTGCTGAGCTTGCGCTGGTCGGCCCAATATTGGCAGGTGTACACGGTCATGCCGATGAGCATCTGCGCGTAATACGGCACGCTTTTGGCCGGCAGATGCTGGCGTTTGAACGCGTCGGTGAGAATGTCCTCGACGCGTACGGCAATGTCTCCAAGCAGCGAATTGAACGAGTTGGACGGGTCGGTTTTCGGCGAATCGCGCGTGAGCACGCGGAAGCCTTCGGCGTTCTCCTCCACGTAGGTGAGCAGCGCAAGCGCGGTGCGTTCCACGATTTGGCGCGGATGCGCCTGCGGGTCGGACAGCGCGTTGATGAGAACGTCGGTGAGCGCGCGCATTTCGCGGTCCACCACCACGGCGTACAGGCCTTCCTTTCCTCCGAAATGTTCGTAGACGATGGGTTTCGACACTTTTGCGGTCGAGGCGATCTCTTCCACGCTCACTGCTTCGAATCCCTTGGCCGCGAACAGCGATCGACCGATTTCGATAAGCTGTTCGCGCCGCTGGTACGACGTCATTCTGGATGTATTGGCCATACTGCCTAGTTTTTCACGCCCCGTGGATAGCCCCATTGCCTGCCCTGGCAGAGATGAGTGGCGTGTCCGTTGCGCTTTTTAGGCTGGAGTCATGGATACCAATGTGATTATTGCGATTGTCGCCGTTGTTGTTATTGCGGCATTGCTTGCGATTGGCGGATGGTGGTTCGGCAAGAGCCGCAAGTCCGCCGTGGACAAGTCCACTGAAGCGGCGAAGGCGAAGGCCGATGCTCGTTTGGCTACGGAGAAGTCCGCCGCGCAATCTGCCGCCGCAAGTGCCGAAAACGCTGAGAAAACCAAGGAAACCGCGGAATCCGCAGCGACGGAAGCCGTGGAATCCGCGACTTCGTCTGCCACACCTGAATCGCCAGTGGCAACTGAACCAACTCCGGTCGGGTCAGCCGTAACTGAATCCGCGACCCCAGCCGTCGAAACCCCCGAAGCCGCCGGCACCCGCATGCAGCGCCTCAAGGCGCGCCTGTCCAAGTCCGGCAATCCGTTCGGCAAGGCCCTGTTCAACATCCTCGCCAAGGACCAGCTGTCCGAAGCCGATTGGGAGGACGTCGAAGACACCCTCCTGCTCGCCGACGTGGGCGCGGAAGCCAGCGAACAGCTCGTCGAGGAACTGCGCAACGACGCCCGCATCGCCGGCCAGTCCGATCCGGCCGAAGTGCGTGCGGCGCTGAAGGACAAGCTGCTGAAGCTCGTCGGCACCGACGTCGACCGCCGTCTCAACGCCGACAAGGAAGGCGCGAACAAGCCGAGCGTCATCATCATGGTCGGTGTGAACGGCACTGGCAAAACCACCACCGCGGGCAAGCTGTCACGACTGCTCGTCTCCGAAGGCAAGCAGGTCATGCTGGGCGCTGCCGATACCTTCCGCGCGGCGGCCGCCGACCAGTTGGAAACTTGGGGTGCGAAAGTGGGCGTTCCGGTCGTGCGTTCCGACAAGGACGGCGCCGACCCGGCGTCCGTCGCGTTCGAGGCCGGCGCCAAGGCCAAGGAAGAGAACGTCGACGTGCTCATCATCGACACCGCCGGCCGCTTGCAGAACAAGGCGAACCTCATGGACGAGCTCGGCAAGATCCGCCGCGTCACCGAAAAGAACCTGCCTGTGGATGAAGTGCTGCTCGTGCTCGACGCCACCACCGGCCAGAACGGCATGACGCAGGCCAAGGTGTTCGCCGAAGCGATCGGCATCACCGGCGTGGTCCTGTCCAAGCTCGACGGCTCCGCCAAGGGCGGCATCGTCATCTCCGTGCAGAAGGAGCTTGGCGTGCCCGTCAAGCTCGTCGGCCTCGGCGAAGGCCCGGACGACCTCGCCCCGTTCGATCCGGAAGGCTTCGTCGACGGCATCCTCGCCTGACGTTCCCATATTTTCCGGATTTGCGATTTCCGTAGCGAAAACCTCCCGTCACGTTCCGTACGTGGCGGGAGGTTTTCGTATTGCGATTACTGCTCAGCGCCAGCCGTACCGGCAGCGCCAGCCCCCACTTCCGGCACCTTCCGGATCGTCAGCTTCAATAGCAGCGGCGCGACCAGCGTCACCAGCGAAATGATGAAGATGATCGTCGAATAGTATTCGCTGCCGAGCACATGCTCGTTGAAGCCGATTTGCGCGGTAATCAACGCCATCTCGCCACGTGGCACCATGCCCGCGCCGATCATCAGCGCCGAAGCGCCGCCAAAACCGGCCATGCGGCCACCCAAACCGCAGCCGACGACCTTCGTGATCACGCCGAGAACCGTCATGATCGCAATGAACACAATCATCTTCGTATCATCCACGCCTGTGGTCTGCAGGCCGATGCCCACGAAGAACACCGGCACGAACAACGTGTCTCCAACCGGCTCGATATACCGGTCCGCGTCCTCCGCGTAATCGCTGTTGCTTACCGCGATGCCGGCGAAAAACGCGCCCACCGCGTAGCTCAACCCGGCCAGATTCGACGCCCACGCCATCGCCAGGCAGATGATCACGGCCATCACCGCGATGCCGGACGGCGCCTTCAGCACGCCAGCCAGCGTCATCAGCGCCGGCGCCACCCAAACCACCACCACGGCGGCCGCCACAAAGAACAGCACCTGCTTGAGCAGAATCAAACCCAGCCCTGCCACGTCCACGCTGCCGGTGTTGACGAGCGTGCACATCACGGACAGCAGGATCACGCCGATCACATCGTCAGCCACGGCCGCGCCGAGAATCGACACGCCTTCCTTCGAATCAAGCAGTCCGGCCTCCTTGAGCACGGCCACGGAAATCGACACGGACGTGGCGGAGAACACCACGCCGATGAACGCCGCCGGAATCGGCTTGAACCCGAACAGCAGGCTCACCCCACCCATGATGGCGACGGGGAAGACCACGCCCATGCAGGCGATGATGATCGCCGCCTTCGAATACTTCTTCAGCAACTGCAGGTCGCAGCCGACACCGCCCAAAAACATCAGGATGATGATGCCGAGATCGCTGAACAATGACAGCGAATCGCTCATGTGCATCACGCCCAGCAGCGAAGGGCCCACGAGAATGCCGACGAGGATTTGCCCGATCACTTCCGGCAGCTGCGCTTTGCGGCAGATCAGCCCGGAAACCGTGGTCAGCATCAAAATGGCGCACAGTGAAATGATGAACGTTGCCATGGTCCTCGCCGCTCTCTCGTTACGCGCGTCATACGTTCGCCGCACCGCGCGTTCGGTGTACATGCCACGCGCTCGCCGTACGCGGCGTTCTCCCGTCGCGTGCCACGCGTGTTCCGTAAGTTTCAGCTACCCAACTTACTCCGTCCGCAGCATTGCCCGCCGCTTCCGTCCACCGTCGCAATTTCATATTGCGATTGCCGGGCGATTATGCCTTCCGTATTTCCGTACCGCCGGTTTCGTTGGAATTCCGCCATTTTTCGGCGTAGGTTGACGTTTCGCGCGGATGGCGTTACGTTGGCGTAACACGTCGTAACGTTTTCAAAACGCGGCCGGCGTTCCATATCGTTCTGTCAGCCCCACACGATGGGGACGGAAATGTTGAACCAAATATAGAGAAAGAAAGAGGAGGGTGACATGGGCCAGCTTGATTCTGGAAATGCCGCGTGGATATTGACTTCCGCGTCCCTTGTGTTCCTCATGACGCCTGGTGTGGCGTTCTTCTATGGTGGCATGGTCCGCGCCAAGGCCGTGCTGAATATGATGATCATGGAGGCGGCCGCACTGTCCGTCACGATGATCATGTGGGTGCTGTGGGGTTGGTCGATCGCCTACGCCGGCACCTCGGTCGGCGGCATCTTCGGCGACCCGGCAACCGGCTTCCTGCTGAAGGACACCATGGTTTCCGATAAGGGCGTCTTCACATCGGCCGCACTGAACGGCAACAACTACCCGGTCAGCGTGGACGTGGCCTTCCAGTCCGCGTTCGCCATGATCACCGTCGCGTTGATCTGCGGCGCCATCGCCGAACGTGTGAAGTACTCCACGTGGATGATTTTCGTGGCGCTGTGGATCACGTTCGATTACGCTCCGCTCGCCCACATGGTGTGGAACGGTGGTCTGCTGTCCGCCGACGGCGCCATTTCCCAGGCGATCGGCGCAGCCGCCCACGATTTCGCAGGTGGTACGGTCGTCCACATCAACGCCGCAGTCGCCGCTCTGGTCATCGTGCTGATCATCGGCAAGCGTAAGGGCTTCGGCACGCAGCCGTTCCGCCCGCACAATGTTCCGTTCGTCATGCTCGGCGCCTTCCTGCTGTGGTTCGGCTGGTTCGGCTTCAACGCCGGTTCCGCCTTCGCAGCCAACGGCACCGCCGGCTACGCGTGGGTTTCCACGTCCGCTGCAACCGCTGCGGCAATGCTCTCCTGGGGCTTCACTGAGAAGATCCGCACCGGCCACTACACCGCAATGGGTGCCGCTTCCGGTATCGTCGCGGGCCTCGTCGCCATCACCCCGGCCGCCGATGTGGTCTCCCCGCTGTGGGCCATCGTGCTCGGCGCCATCGCCGGTG
>OJAM01000522.1_pt1 | contig 16803 bp, 20 predicted proteins | sample 1589071 | NCBI WGS metagenome assembly OJAM01 (sample SAMN03283243) | human gut metagenome | biome: human-associated habitat; material: feces | host: Homo sapiens | place: Peru | collected 2012
ATCGGAATTACCTACCTCGGCGACAATTACACCATCGGCGAGGATTCTTCCGAGCTTTACGACGAATACGGAAACTATATCCGCGGTCTTTGGTAACACGCCGGAGGAGATTTTATGAAATTTATAAAAAAGGTTTTCGGCTTTGAAAGCTCGTATTCATGGGTTAAATGGCTGAGAATTTCTTTTGCTGTGCTTGGGCTTGTAATCGCGGCAATGCCCGCGATTCTGTTCGATGATTACACCGTCGGCGGGCTGATTATGACGCTGATTCTCGGCATTCCGGCAATACTTTTAGGAATCGGAATTGCGGCGCTGATAGGGCTGCTTATCGGCGGAAACATAAGCGCCAAAAAGCAAAAGCAGAGCAGGGAAGAAATAAACGCAAGCGGAAACGAACGGCTGCAAGACCTTGACAAAAGCCGCGCCGCGGCTCAGGACGGTACCCTTGCAGCCGGAATTGCCGAAAAAATCTTCGTCGGCGTAAGCGTTGTGCTGGCACTGCTTGTGATTTTCGGCGCAATGCAGTGGTGGGTCGCCGTGATTATCGGGCTTGTCCTCGCGGTGATTGCTGAGGGCATTGCCATTCCGGCGCGCAAGCACGCGGCGCAGTTCAAAAGCGACTTTTCCGAAGCGGCAGTACGCCCGCTGCTTGAAGCTTCCGGCTTGCAGAACATTATGTACCAGCCGCTGCGCAGCGTCGAAAAATCTGCCGCGGAAGAAAGTGGGCTTTTCGCCGCTTTTGGCAGAATGAGCGGCAGCGAATATGTTTCCGCAGTATATTACGGCGAAAACTTCCGCCTGTCGAACATCACGCTCCAAAATGAGCACGAGAGTGTAGACGGTAACGGCGACCTTCACACTGTTTGGGCAAACATTGCCGAGGGAACGCTGTTTGTATTTGAGAGGGCGGCAGATATTCAAAATCCGGTGCTGTTTTTTGATAAAAAGCTCCGCAAAAAGGACGGAATAGCCGCCGGAAACGAAGAAATTGATACAAGATTCACGGTTTTTGCAGATGAAGCAGCGCTTATGCAGCTTTCTTCTGCGGCGCTTTCCGGCGTAGCCGCAGCGGCGGCGGAGATAAAAGAGCCGGTGAGTGTTTCCATAACGCACGGCAAGCTTTACTTTATGGTTCACGACCGTAAAATCTTTGCCGCCGCAGTTGAGAGCGACCAAACACTTATGGAGCAGCGCCGCCGTATTGAAGCGGACATCGAGCTTATAAAAAGCGTTGCCAAGGGCTTGAGCACGGTGCTCAAATATTGATTTGCACAAAATCCGATAATAAGCACGGTGCTCAAATCCGTGCTCAAAATAAAAACAAGGGGATATTACTATGGAATTTTGGGTTGCCTGCGTGCTTTTTGCGCTTTGCGTTGCCGCCGCGATTTTTTCCGCTGTGCGTATTAAAAAGCGCGGCGCAAAAATCGCCTGCACGGTCATTTTTTCTTTGCTTGCGGCGGTGTTTGCCGTATATATTGCCGCGACGTTCATTCTTGTTGCAGCGGTGGATTGAAAAAGTTTACTTCTGATTATATCAATTTTAAAGCGGAAAATTTATCCGCGCTGCGCTTGATTTAATTACCACTGATAATTTTGGCCGCGGAAGCCAAAATAATGGTGCAAACGCAAAATTGAAAAAGGAGTGTAAAATAAATGTCCAGCAAACAGGCTAAAGAAGCTCTTGAAAGATTCAAGCAGGAAGCTGCAAACGAAGTAGGCGTAAACCTCAAGAACGGTTATAACGGCGACCTTACTTCCCGTCAGGCAGGCTCTATCGGCGGCCAGATGGTCAAGAAAATGATCGAGTCCTACGAGCGGAACATGAAGTGAGTCTTTTCCTTCGGCACGCCGGAGGCGAAGACGGGGAGCTGCCGCAGGGCGGCAGCTCCTCTGACTTCCTGTTACATCGCAAAAGCCCCGCGTTCCGGCCGGAACGCGGGGCTGCGCTTATGCGTTTTATTCGATCACATCCGCTCCGGCGCGGAGAAGCCGAGCAGATCGATGCACGTTTCCAGAACGCCGCGCGTCAGATCGATCAGCGCTGCGTAGCTGGCCTGCCGGGCCGGATCCGGCTCGGTGAGGATCTTCACGTCGTGGTAGAACTTGTTCGCCGCCGTCGCCAGCTCGTAGATATACGCGCAGATCGTGTTCGGCGCGGAATCGCGGTACGCGGACCACAGCGCGTCCGCCATCCGGCTGAGCACCAGCATGAGCTGCTTCTGCTCCGCGCTGCAGGCGCTCAGCAGCTGCGCGGGCGAGACGGGCTTGCCGTATTTGGCCAGGATCGACTTGATCCGCACGATGGTGTAGAGGATATAGGGCCCCGTATTGCCCTCGAACGAGGAGAACCGGTCGAGGTCGAACACGTAATCCTTCGTCGGCATGTTGCTCAGATCGCCGTATTTGAGCGCGGCCATCGCGATGCACTTCGCCGTCTGCGGCAGCTCGTCGTCGGAGACGGTCTGGTTTTCCTTGATCTTGCTCGTGACGTAGTCCGTCACGTCCGCGATCAGCGTCTCCAGCCGCATCACGCCGCCCGCGCGGGTCTTGAAGGGCTTGCCGTCCTTGAAGGTGACCATGCCGCAGACGCTGCTGCCATCGCCCCAGTTGGAGATATCGTAGCTTTCAATGGCGCGGGGCGGCTTTGAAAGCCCCAGCACCTGCGCCAACTCGTCCAGCAGCTTTTCCTCCCGGGCGTAGCGTCCGCTCTCCCGCGCCAGACGCTCCACCGCGTTGGTGTGCGCCATCTCCACCAGATGCGCTTTATCGCCCCGCTGGGGCACATACAGCTGCACCTCGCTGCCCCGCTTCTGGTTCAGCGCCTGCTGCAAGGCATCCACGTCCGGCGGCAGTGCGTCCACCGCGATGATCTTGGGAATTTGTTCATCGTCCAGATAGTACCGGGGCAGAAATTCCTCCCGCACCGCGTCGATATCCGAGGTGTCGTGGAACAGAAACTCCCGCTTGTCAGTCAGCCGTCCCTCCCGGAAGCGCAGCACCGCCGCGCACACACTGTCCGGCGTGCCTGCCAGCGCCACCACGTCCATCTCCACGTCCGGGTCTACCACCACCTTCTGCCCTGCCGTCAGCTTGGTGATGGCGTTGATCTGGTCCCGCAGAAGGGCGGCGGTCTCAAATTCCAGCCGGTCGGAGGCCTCCTGCATCCGCTCGTTGAGGGTTTTCAGGATATCCTTTTTGCCGTAGCGGATCAGGTGCACCGCGTTTTTGACCGCCTGATTGTAGGCCTCGCAGCTGATTTTTCCGCTGCACACCGCCATGCACTTGCCGATATGGGCGTTCAGGCAGGGGCGGCCTTTGCCGATCTCCTGCGGAAAGCGTTTGGAGCAGCGCGGCAGCAAAAAGGCATCCATGGCCGTTTCTGCCATCTGCCGCGCCGCAAAGCTGGAGGTGTAGGGGCCGATATACTCCGCCCCGTCCTCCTCCTTTTGCAGGGTGAAGGAAAGGCGCGGCCAGTCCTCCCGGGTGACGCGGATATAGCTGTAACCCTTGTCATCCTTGAGCAGGATGTTATACTTGGGCGTGTGCGCCTTGATCTGGCTGGCTTCCAGTACCAGTGCCTCAAACTCGCTTTGACAGACGATAACGTCAAAAGCGTAGGCATGGGCGATCATCTGGCTGACCTTGTTATCGTGGGGCACGCCCTCGCGGAAATACTGGCTTACCCGGATGCGCAGGCGCTTGGCCTTGCCGATATAGATGATGGTGTCGCTTTTGTCCCGGATGATATACACCCCGGGCAGCAGCGGCAGCATACAGGCTTTTTGATAGAGTTCGGCCTTAGTCATGCAGCACCTTCCTCCGTATTTGTGGGATGGGGCGTCCTGCAATGGAAAGCCCTTTGCTCCCAGTAAAAAACTTATCAAAAAAGCGGCAGGGAGCCCCCGCCGCTTTCTGTTGCTTGTGATACAGACTTACTCTGCAAAGCCGGACTCCACCAGCTTGATCAGGCCGTCCACGGCAGCCTGCTCATCAGCGCCGTCAGCGATGATGCGGATGGTGGTGCCGCCCACGATGCCCAGAGACAGAACGCCCAGCAGGCTCTTAGCGTTCACGCGGCGCTCTTCCTTCTCGACCCAGATGGAAGACTTGAACTCGTTAGCCTTCTGGATAAAGAAGGTAGCCGGACGAGCGTGCAGACCAACCTGATTTTCAACGGTAACTTCTTTTACGTACATAGTAAAGCGCTCCTATCTAATATCGTTTTGGTGTACAAAAGCATGGTGTGCCTGTTGTGTTACACTCATTTTAGCGCAAGTCGAAACACTTGTACAGACCCCTTTTGCATTTTTGGCGCTTTTCCCAATGAAACAGGGAGCATTTTTCAGGTTTTGTACAAAGACAATAAAATTATACCCCAAAGGTTAGAGGTGTAATACAAAAGTTTTCAACATTTTTTAGACCGCCGGGGAGTTTTCCTCTGAATTTTGTGTATTTTCACCGATATTTCCGGTGCCGACTCACTCCTGCACAGAGCCTGCGTAGCGCATCTGCACCAGTGCGCATTTATGCGTCACGGTGGGGTATTGCTTCGGATCAAATTCCAGACTGGTGCTGCCGTCCAGCTGCCAGCCCATGCGGGTATACAGCGCAATGGCGCGGGTGTTGGTGTTCAGCACACTCAGCACCGGGTGTGCGTGCTCCGGCAGCTTTTTGCGGGCAAAATCCAGCAGCTTTGCGCCGATGCCGTTGCCCCGGGCTTTTTCCGTGACGAACAAATGCTCGATATGCCCCGCCTTATGGCTGACACACACCATGCCGTCCGGCACATCTTTGGTGGTGTGCAGGTAGCACACCCAGCCCGCCGCCTTTTCCTGCTGCAATTGCAGCAAAAACTGCGGCTCGGTCAGGGTGCGGCAGTATTCCGGCGTCCAGTTGTCGGCGCAGACAGCCTGCCGACCCTCGGCAAACAGCTTTGCGGCGGCGGCAAACTGCTCGGCGGTCTTTACCAGCCGGACATTCTCGCCCCGCTTCCACTTGGGCACTTCGGCAATGGGGTGGCTCGTGCACCACTGCTCGTACAGCTCCGGGCGGCGCAGACGGGTGCGGGTGCGGCTCTGCTCGCCGCGCCACGCGTCAATTTTTGCATGGTCGCCGCCCAGCAGCACCTCGGGCACAGCACGGCCTTCCCACACCTCGGGGCGGGTGTACTGGGGGTATTCCAGCAGGCCGTCCCAGTAGCTTTCCTCCTCGTAGCCCTTCTGCTCGGCCAATACGCCGGGCTTCAGGCGCAGCACGCTGTCTGCCACCACAAGGCTGGCAAGCTCGCCGCCGGTCAGGATATAATCACCAATGGAGATTTCCTCATCCGCAAAAGCCTCGATGACGCGCTCGTCAATGCCCTCGTAGTGGCCGCAGACCAGCGTCAGGTTGTCATATTCAGCCAAGCGCTTTGCGTGCTCCTCGGTGTAGCGCTGGCCGCCTGCCGTCAGGAACACGATATGCGGGGCGGGGCGTCCCTGTTCCGCCACCTCTTTCTGGACGGCCCGCAGGCAGTCCGCGATGGGCTGGGCGTACAGCACCATGCCGCAGCCGCCGCCGTAGGGGTAGTCGTCGGTCTGCTTCTGCTTGTTCAGGGTATAATCCCGGATCTGGTGGCAGTGGGTCTCAATATAGCCCCGCTTTGCCGCCCGGCCGATGATGCTGGCATCCAGCACCTGCTGGCACATCTCAGGGAACAGAGTCACGATGTCCACACGCATTCCCATGGCTTACTCCTCCTCCCGCTCGCTGTCAAAATCGTCATCCAGCAGACCGGGGATGGGGGTGACGAGGATATACCCCTCTGGCGGGTTGCGCTCTTTCAAAAAAGCGTCCACCCCGGGGAACATATACTCCTTGCCGCCGGGTGCTTTGACGGTGTAGATATCCTGCGCACCCGGGTGGTCCACACTGGTCACCACGCCGTACACCTTGCCAGTGTCGGCATCCCGCACTTCGCACCCGATGAGGTCTGCCACATACCACCGGCCTGCGGGCAGGGTGGCATCGTTGCGGTCAAAGTAGAACACCTGCCCGCGCAGTGCCCGGGCGGCGTCCATGTCGCTGATCCCCTCCAGCTGGAGCAGCGCCATCTGCCCCTGCGGACGGATGGAAAGGATCTTATACGCCTTGCCGCCCTGCGCCGAAGGGTACAGGCGGCCCACTTTTTTCAAAAAATCCACCCCGTCGCACCAAAGCTCCAGCTTCATTTCCCCGCGCACACCGTGGGTGGTAACAACTTTTCCGGCTTCCAGATATTGCTGCATCGTTTTCTCCTGTAAGAACCCTCTCAGTCAATGCCTGCGGCATTGCCAGCTCCCCCGAGGGGGGAGCTTTTTGACGAAGAGGTGGTGTATTGCTTGTTTGTTCAGAATGCTCCTGTGTACAGTCTGCTCCAAGCTCCCCCTTTCGGGGGAGCTGGCGCGAAGCGCCTGAGAGGGTTTTCTATAACCAAAAAGGCCCCTTGCCGCAAGGGCAAAGGGCCAGTAGGGTGCTCAGTCGATCTCAACAAGGACCTTTTCATCGACCCGCACAGCAGCCGCGCGCATCACCACACGAATGGCTTTTGCGATCCGGCCCTGCTTGCCGATGACACGGCCCATATCTCCCTCTGCCACGCTCAGGTGGTAGACGATGGTGCCGTCCTCGCGGGGCTCGTCCACCGTGACCTTGACGGCGTCCTTGTCCTCCACGAGACCGCGGGCAACTGCCAGCAACAGCTCCTGCATGAGTCAGCCCTCCCTACTTACAGAACGTTGGACTTCTTCAGCAGGACACGAACGGTATCAGTGGGCTGAGCGCCGTTAGCGATCCACTGCTTTGCCTTCTCGGCATCGATCTTCACCTCAGAGGGCTCCTTGTTGGGATCGTAAGTGCCGATCTCCTCGATGAAGCGGCCATCGCGGGGGAAGCGGCTGTCAGCAACGACAACACGATAGAAGGGAGCCTTCTTGGCGCCAACGCGGCGCAGACGAATCTTAACTGCCATAATAGATATCCTCCAAAAATTGTTGTTTTTGATATATGTTACAAACCCCGCCGGGGTTGTATACCGTTGTTATTTCAGTCCGCGGAAGGCGTTGGGGTTGCCCATCATGCCGCCCAGACGGCGGGCAAAGCCCTTGGGGCTCTTCTTGAACTGCTTCATCATCTTCTGCATCATCTCGTACTGCTTGAGCAGCTTGTTCACGTCCTCCACGCGGGTACCACTGCCTGCGGCAATGCGGCGCTTGCGCTTGGGGTTGATGATGGAGGGCTTTTCCCGCTCCTCTTTGGTCATGGAATAGATCATGGCCTCGATGCGGTCAAAGGCTTTATCGTCGATCTGGCTGGCGTCGATGCCGGAAGCGCCGGGCAGCATACTGAGCATCGCGCCTGCGCCGCCCATCTTGCGGATCTGGGCGAACTGCTCCAGCATATCGTTCATATCGAACTTGTTTTCCATCAGACGCTTGGCGGTCTCTTCAGCAGCCTTTTCGTCGGCGGCATCCTGTGCGCGCTCGATCAGGCTGAGCACATCGCCCATGCCAAGGATGCGGCTTGCCATGCGGTCCGGGTGGAACACATCCAGATCATCCAGCTTTTCGCCGGTGCCCTGGAACTTGATGGGCTTGCCGGTAACGGCCAGCACGGAAAGCGCTGCACCGCCGCGGGTATCGCCATCGGTCTTGGTGAGGATGATGCCATCCACGCCCACCGTCTCGTTGAAGGTCTTGGCCACGTTGACGGCATCCTGACCGGCCATGGCGTCCACCACCAGCAGAGTCTCGTCCACGGGAACAGCGGCCTTGATGTCCACCAGCTCCTGCATCAGCACTTCGTCGATCTGCAAGCGGCCTGCCGTATCCAGAATGACGATGTCGTTGCCGTAGTCCTTGGCGTGTGCCAGTGCCTTACGGGCGATCTCCGGCGGCTTTGCGCCGGGCAGGGTGAACACCGGTGCACCGGCCTGCTTGCCCACCACCTGCAGCTGGTCGATAGCCGCAGGACGGTAGATATCGCAGGCCACCAGCATGGGGCGGCGGCCCTGCTTGATATAGAACTTGGCAAGCTTTGCCGCGTGGGTGGTTTTACCGTTGCCCTGCAGGCCGCAGAGCATGATGACCGTCTGGCCCTTGTTCTTGATGTTCAGGCGGGCAGCTTCGCTGCCGCCCATGAGGGCTACCAGTTCCTCGTTGACGATCTTGACCACCTGCTGGGCGGGGGTCAGGCTTTCCATGACCTCCTGACCCATGGCGCGCTCGGACACCTTTGCGCAGAAGTCCTTGGCAACCTTGTAGTTGACATCGGCTTCCAGCAAAGCCATCCGCACCTCGCGCATGGCGGCTTTGATATCTGCCTCGGTCAGCTTGCCGTGACCGCGCAGCTTTTTGAATACACCGGCAAGGCGGTCGGTCAGGGATTCAAATGCCATTGTGCGGTGCTCCTTTCAAAATTCGATCAGCTTTCGTTTGCTTCATCCATCGAGCGGATGATCTCCAGCATTTTTGTCAGCGTTTCCACATACTCCGTGGTGGTGATATTGGCGCGGGGGCCGGTGCACTCGAAACGGGTGTCGATGACCAGCTGTTCCAGCTGTTCCAGCTTCTGCTGCACCCGCCGGTAGCGGGCTGCAAAGCCTACCTTTTCTTCCAGTTCCTTCAGGGTGGTCTCGCCGTGCTTGATGGCGTCCCGTGCGCCCTGCCGGGTGATGCCGAAGTTTTCGCCGATCTCGCTCAGCGAAAGATCATCGTTGTAATACTGGCGCAGCATCTCGCGCTGCTTCTGGGTAAGCACCTCGCCATAAAAATCCAGCAGATACCCCATTTCCAGATCTTTTGCCATTGCTGTTGACCCCCGGTGCTCTGCTGTCTGTGCTTGCTGTGTTGTAAAGTTTTTTTGCTTTACGGATGGAGTATACCAGAACCCCTGCCCCTTGTCAAGGGGATTTTGGAGTTTTTTCTGAAATATCTGCCCAAAATTCGCTGTTTTTGCCAAAAGGCATCTTGACGCAGCCGGGGGCTTTGCGTTAGGATAATAGTGTTGTATCCCAATAAACCCTCTCAGCCTCACTGCGTTCGGCAGCTCTCCCGAAGGGCGAGCTTTTTTGCTGCAAAAGGGTAGGTACTGCGCTTTTGCCAAAGTTTCCCGAACACGGTCTGCCCGGACGCATCCTCTTGAAAGGAGTTCTTCTGTGCCGATCTACTCTAATTTTTACCAGACCCTTACCACTGCCTGCCCCATTGTGGAGCTGCGGGGCTATGCCGCCGCCTGCGGGTTGAAGGGACATCTGTACGCGTATCTGGATTTTAACGGCCCCACCGGCACCGCCCGGGACGGCCTTGCCGAGGGGATGCTGGCCCTTGCCATTGAAAAAAAGCAGCTTGCCCCGGGGCAGCCCATCATTGAAGCAGCCTCCGGCCCCTTTGCCACCGCCCTTACGCTGGCCAGCCTGACCGCCGGGCACCCCATCGTGCTGGTGATGCCGGAGGATGCCCCTGCCCTGCGGCAGGAGTACCTGCTGCGGCTGGGTGCACAGATCCGGCACAGCCCTGCCCGCAGCGGTCTGGCCGGAGCACGGGCGCTGGCGGCGCAGACCGCCGCCGCGAACGGCTGGTACTATATGAACTGGCTTGCCAACGATGACAACCCGGAATATCACCGCCGGGTCACCGGCCCTGCCATTGTGCAAAGCATTGCCCGGCAGAACAAGAGCCTTGTGGACGCCATTACCATCGGGGTGGGCAGCGCCGGCACGGTGACCGGCGTGGGCGAGACCATCAAGGCATGGACGAACGATGTGCGCATCGTGGCGGTGGAGCCGTATGAAAATCAGGTGCTGGGCGGCGGGCTTACCGGCCCCCACGGCATCCCGGATATCGGCTACGGCATCGTGCCGGAAAACTACAACAGCTATGTGGTGGATAACGTTTCCGCCGTGGCCAGCCGGGACGCCCAGCGGGCTGCCCAGCAGGTACTGCGCACCGATGCCATCCCCGCTTCGGTCAGCGCCGGTGCTGCCCTGCACGCCGCCGCCCAGCTGCTGGCTAACTGCAACAGCCGCGCGGCGCTGGCCATTTTCAGCGGACGCGCCAGCATCGTGTAAGCGGCTGCTTCTATCAATAGGAAAGAAGGACGTTTTTCATGACCAAGGACATGACCAGCGGTGCTATTACGCCGTTGCTGATCAAATTTACCATTCCGCTGGTGCTGGGCAACCTGTTCCAGCTTACCTACAACGCCGCCGACAGTATCATCGTGGGCAAGTTTGTGGGCGAGGACGCACTGGCTGCCGTGGGCACCTCGAACCCCCTGATGACCCTTGCCATCCTGTTCATCAACGGGATGTGTCTGGGCGCGGGCATTCTGGTCAGCACCGCCTTTGGCGCGGGGGATACCGAGCTGGTGGAGCGTCAAGTATCCACCACTGCCATTGCGGGCACGGTGTTCTCTTTGACCTTCTCTGCCCTGTGCGTGCTGCTGGCAGACCCGCTGCTGCGGCTGCTGCAGGTGCCTGCGGCTATTCTGCCCATTGCGGTGAACTACCTGCGCATCGTGTTTGCGGGGCTGATCTTCACCTTCTTCTATAATTTCCTTGCCGCCACCATGCGTGCGCTGGGCGACAGCAAGAGCGCACTGTATTTTTTGATGATCAGCGCGGTGCTGAACATTGGCGGCGACCTGTTTTTTGTGGAGGCGCTGGGCTGGGGCAGCGAGGGCTGTGCCCTTTCCACTGTGCTCAGCGAGGCCGCCTGCTGCCTGCTGTGCGTGGTGTACATCCGTTACAAGGTGCCAGTCTTGCAGCTGGGCAAACGGTGGCTGGTGTATGACGGCAAGCTGCTGCGCAAAACCGTGAGCTACGGCTGGGCCAGCGCCATGCAGCAAGCCACTGTGCAGCTGGGCAAAATTGCGGTGCAGGCCATCGTGAACACCATGGGCGTCAACGCTATGGCTGCGTTTACCGCTGCCTCTCGCATCGACGACTTTGCCTACACCCCGCAGCAGAACATCGGCCACGCCATGACCACCCTGATGGCGCAGAACCGGGGCGCAGGCAAGACCGACCGGGTACGGCAGGGCTACCACTGCGGGATGCGCATCGAATTTGTCTATGCGCTGTTACTTACCGGTGTCTGCCTGCTGTTTGCCGAGCCCATCATCCGGCTGTTTGCCGCCGACCCTGCTGTGGTGGACCTTGGCGTGCGTTTTTTGCGCACCATCTCGCTGTTTTATCTGATGCCCGCCGCCACCAACGGCATTCAGGGCTTTTTCCGGGGTATGGGCGATTTGAAGGTCACCCTGAACAGCAGTATGCTGAACATGGGCGGCCGTGTGGCCGCTGCCGCCCTGTTTGTGCTGGTGCTGAAAATGGACATCGAAGCCTTGCCCTTCAGCTACGCGGTGGGCTGGCTGCTGATGCTGCTGTACGAGCTGCCCATGCTGGTGCGTTTTCTGCGCAGCAGCGAGATGTAAGATAAAAAACAATGCCGGAGCATCAACGCTCCGGCATTGTTTTTTATCGATATGTTTTACTTGGTGCCGTAGATACGGTCGCCTGCATCGCCCAGACCGGGCACGATGTAGCCGTTCTCGTTCAGGCGGTCGTCCTGTGCGCCCAGATAGATGTCCACATCGGGGTGTGCCTCGTGCAGAGCCTTGATGCCTTCAGGTGCGCCCAACAGACCGATGAACTTGATGCGCTTTGCGCCGTGCTTCTTGATCTGGGTGATGGCGTCGATGGCGCTGCCGCCGGTAGCCAGCATGGGATCCAGTACCAGAACGTCACGCTCGGCGATATCCTGCGGCAGCTTGCAGAAGTACTCCACGGGCTGCAGGGTCTTTTCGTCGCGGTACAGACCGATAAAGCCAACCTTGGCAGCGGGCAGCAGAGTCAGCATACCGTCCAGCATACCCATGCCTGCGCGCAGGATGGGCACCAGAGCCAGCTTGCGGCCTGCCAGCACCTTGGTCTTTGCCATGGTGATGGGGGTCTCGATCTCCACCTCTTCCAGCGGCAGATCGCGGGTAGCCTCGTAGCACAGCAGGGTTGCGATCTCGCCAACGAGGTCACGGAACTCCTTGGTGCCGGTCTGTTTGTTGCGCAGCAGGCTGATCTTGTGCTGCAGCAGCGGATGTTCAACGATCATCGGGGTCATAAAAACACGCTCCTTAATTTATATAGAACATTCTATCGGGTACTGATCTGTGGCATTGCCCGCCCGGTGGGCGCACAAATAGCTTTTTTCACAGAGAAGCTTGCACAGCAGGCTTCTCTGTGAAATTACAAAAATTTCAATCAGCGGTTTTCCAGTGCGGTCAGCTTGTCGATGCGGCGCTGATGGCGGCCGCCCTCAAACTCGGTGTTCAGGAAGATGTCCACCAGCTGGCAGGCAAGGCCTGCACCCACTACACGGCCGCCCATGCACAGGGCGTTGGCGTCGTTGTGGCGGCGGGTATACTCGCAGCTGAAGCTGTCGGAGCAGCAGCAGGCACGAATGCCCTTGATCTTGTTGGCTGCCATGCTGATGCCCACACCGGTGCCGCAGAACAGCAGTGCCTTCTCGCACTGGCCGCTCACCACTGCGTCACAGGCGGGCACAGCCATATCGGGGTAGTCCACGCTGTCGGTGCTGTGGGTGCCAAAGTCGATATACTCCAGACCAAGCTCCTCCAGATGTGCCTTGACAGCCTCTTTCAGTTCAAATCCGCCGTGGTCGGCGGCAAGTGCGATGGGTTTTGCCATGGAAAAACGTCCTTTCCCTGTGAGTGGTCACAGTTCCGCTTTTATTGTTTGTTTGCTGCGGCTTCGGCAGCCAGACGCTCCGCCCGCTCCCGCTCCGCCTGACTGAGACGGTGGTAGTCCGGCAGCAGCGCCTCCGGCAGCACAGCCTGCCCGGCTGCGGCCATCTGCTTTGCCACAAGTGCTACGGCAGCGGCACGGCCGCCCCGCAGCGCCGGGGGTGTTTGCAGCACGCCCGGCACATTGCTGTATTTATTATAGCACAGACCCGCGCCATCACCAACAAAAAACAGGGGCTTTTTGCAATTTTCTACAAAATCCGCCAGATCTGTCACCGCCCGGGCATCATCATCCAGCAGGCGGGTGTGGGTGGCAAGGTCAAATGCAGCACTGTATACCTGTGGCGGGCGTCCAGTGCGCAGAGCACGGTACCCTCGCCGGTGTGGGCAGCGGCCAGCGCTTCCAGGGTAGACACCGGGGCGCACAACGTCTCGCGCGGGAAGGCCAGCCCCTTGACGGCGGCCAGCCCGATGCGCAGGCCGGTAAAGCTGCCCGGTCCTGCGTTGACGGCGTACAGGTCGATATCCGCGCAGGTCAGTCCGCACAGCTTTAAGCAGGTGTCGATCATGGGCATCAGCGTTTCGCTGTGGGTCATGCCGCCGTCCAGATATACCTCGTACAGCAGGCGATCATCCTGCAGCAGAGCCACACCGGCGGTCTTGCCCGCCGTATCCACGGCCAGAATATTCATACCGTCACCCCCTCAATGGTGATCTTGCGGGTGGTATCGTCCAGACGTTCGATGTTCACCCGGATGGGGTTTTCCAGCGCCAGCAGGTCGGCAAAGTTTTCGCTCCACTCTGCCGCCACCACAGCGCCCTGATCCAGATAATCGTAGAAGCCTGCCGCGCACAGATCGTTCTCGGTGGAAATGCGGTAGAGGTCAAAATGTGCGAACGGGCGCGGGCCGCGGTAATAGTTCACGATGGCAAAGGTGGGGCTGGACACCGGGTCGGTGCAGCCCAGACCCGCGGCAAGACCCTCGGTAAAGGCGGTCTTGCCCGCGCCCAGACCGCCGGTAAAGGCGATCAGCGCCCCGGGAGCCAGCACAGCGGCCATCCGCTTGCCCAGCGCCACCGTCTCGGCGCGGGAATGGGTGATATATTCTGACATGAAGGTTACCTCATCGTTTCAAAAAAGGGATGGCAGACACTCTGCCATCCCTAAGTATAATATAAAACGTGCAAAAGTGCAATGGTCAGGCGGCGGCAGGGGTCTGCTGCTCTACAGCACTGTTCGTCACCGTGCCGGGCGCGGTGAGCCGGGCAGCAGCATCGCCCTGAATGATGGGATAGGACGCCGCCGAGTGGGGACGCCGTCCGGTGTTCTGGTTGAGATACCACACGATGTCGTTTTCGCCGTAGACCTCAAGGCCGTAATCAATGGCCTGCTGCAAGGTCTCGCCCTCGATCAGGCGGTTCACGGTCGCCCACAGCATACTGCGGGAGTACACGCTGTACACGTTGTTCACAAAACCTGCCACGGCCTTTGCCCCGCCGGAGAGCAGCCCGTCCGAAAGGGCGGTGTCCACATGGCCGCTGCGTCCGTAGAACTCGCAGGTCTCCGAGAGCACGATGGTGCCGTTCAGCTTACCGCCCCGGTAGGCATTGCCGAAAAAGTCTCCGGTAACGGCGTAACAGCCGTTCACCTTGATGACCCGGTGGCTGAGCAGTTCCAAGCCGTAGCGCAGGTCGTTCCAGAAATCAGATTTTTCCAGCAGCAGGATGATGGGCGCGGTGGCCTGTTTTTTCCACAGCCAGCCGTACTCATAGGTATAGTACGCGCCGTGGGCACTTAGGATGGCAAGGTCGTAGTCTGCCATCCGCTTCAGGTCGGAGACGGTCACCATCATGTCCAAATGGGTGTCCAGCCCGTAGCCGTTCCAGTAGTCCTTCATATAAGAATAGTAGGGGTAGCGGTTGCTGTTCACCCCGTTATCAAAGGCATAGTAGATGACCGCATTGCCCACGGTGCCGTTCTCGGCAGCGAGCAGGGCGGGTGCATCCTCCATCTCCGGCCCGGGCAGGGCGGCGTCCGCCTCGCTCTCGGTATCGGTGAGCAGAATACCGCCCAGCGCGCCGCAGCTATAGGAAAAGCTTACCATGCCGTTTTCCGCATCCACATAAATGCTGTTCTTTTCCACAAGTCCCTGCGCCGCCAACTCATCCAGCTGTGCCAGCGCAGCGGCCTGACGCTCTTCCTCCGACATTCCGGCGTAAGCGGCGCTGTCGGTCAGGGCGGTGACGGCGGCATCCGTCTGCTGCATCTCCTTTACCTCGGAAGCGGTCAGGGTCTGGGGGGTGCCGGTGGTTTCCTCCGGCGCGGCGGCCATTGCCGGGCACACTGCCGTAAAGGCCAGCGCAATGGCACACACTGCGCTGAGCAGGCGGCGATAAACTGTATGTTCCATTTCTTCTTTTCCGTTCCTCTCCCCCGGCACACTGCCGGGGCTGTTGTGCGCAAGGCTGCGCCCACAAGTTCATTGTAGGATGCAACCGGGGCTTTGTCAAGCACCCCGGCAATGTTTTACCATTCCGTCACACCCGGCGCATTGCATTGGCGCAAGGATTTGTGTATAATAGCGATATGCTGGGTTTTTATCGCCTGTACGCAGGCACGTCCCGGCAGACTGTTCTGACGAAAGGCGGTGCTTTCTTTGGATAGCATTCGACAATATTTTAAGCGCACCGATAAGATGTATCTGCTGCTGTGCATTTTCAGCAGCGTAATGGCCTGTGTGGCGCTGTCGTCCTGGGCGGCGAAGCAGGGCAATGGATTTGCCGTGGATGAGATCACGGGCCAGATCACCGGCATCGGCGACTACCGCCGTGCGCTGGTGCAGGCCGGTGCGGCGGTGCTGGGCATCATCCTTGCGCTGCTGCTCTCCTGCATCGACTACCGCAGCCTCGTCAAGGTGTGGCCGGTGCACGTTGTGCTGACGTGGGGTCTGGTGCTGCCCACGCTGGTCATCCGCAACGTGTCCATCGGCCCGCTGACCATCGGCTACAACGCCGGTGATACCGACAACTACTCCTGGTATAAACTGGGCGGCTTTACCTTTCAGCCCACAGAGCTGGCAAAGATCAGCTTTATCCTGACCTTTGCCATGCACCTGAACAACGTACGCAGCCGCATCAATGAGCCAAAAGAGCTGGCAAAGCTGCTGCTGCACCTGCTGGTGCCCATTGCCATCATCCATGTGCAGGGCGACGACGGCACCGCCATCATCTACGGCATCATCGGCTGCTGCATGATGTTTGCGGCGGGGCTGAGTTGGAAGTATATCTTTGCAGCCTTTGCGGCGGCGGGCGCTGCCGTGGCGGTGGCCTTTGCCTTTTTCAGCGATAAGATCGGCAAGGGATACCAGTGGTACCGCATTCTGGCGGTGCTGGACCCGGAAAACACCACCGGCTGGGCCCCCAGCGAGGCCATCTGGAAGAACATCATCTACCAGCAGCAGCGCGGCGAGATCGCGCTGGGCAGCGGCGGCATCTTTGGCAACGGCTTATTCGGAGGCCGGTATTACAGCGTGCCCAACGCCCACAATGACTTCATCCTCAGCTGGATCGGCAACGTGGCGGGCTTTGTGGGCTGCTGCGTGGTGCTGGGCGTTCTGCTGGCGCTGGTGATCAAGACCTTTGCCACCGGTGCCCGCAGCGAGGATCTGCTGGGCAGCTACATCTGCGCCGGTATCGGAGGTGCCCTGATGGCGCAGATCGCGGTGAATGTGGGCATGAACCTGCGGGTGCTGCCGGTCATCGGCGTCACCCTGCCCTTCTACTCCGCAGGCGGCAGCTCGGTCCTCATGCTGTATATCTGCGTTGGTTTAGTCCTCTCTGTTTATATGCACAATACGAAAAAGCTGTTTGGGTAAGGCCCGGGCAGATAAAAAGTCCTCTGCGGCCAAAACAGCCGCAGAGGACTTTCGTTTTTTATGCAGGGAGCCCGGGCGTTACTTCAGCACAGCGCCGAGGTTGGCACTGGTGACCATGCGGGCGTAGCGGCTGAGCCAGCCCGTTTTG
>OJAM01000523.1_pt1 | contig 16781 bp, 14 predicted proteins | sample 1589071 | NCBI WGS metagenome assembly OJAM01 (sample SAMN03283243) | human gut metagenome | biome: human-associated habitat; material: feces | host: Homo sapiens | place: Peru | collected 2012
CGGCGCTCGCGCACGCCGAGCTGGAGGCCATTGCCGAGGCCTGCGCGACGCTGGGCGGCTGGCGGCTCTGGCGCTGCACGCTCTATGTTACGCTTGAGCCGTGCCCGATGTGCGCCGGGGCGATCATCAACGCGCGCATTCCGCGTGTGGTCTACGGTGCGCCGGATCAGAAGGCCGGCTCCTGCGGAACGCTGGTGAATCTTTTCACCATGCCCTATAACCACCATCCGGCGGTCACAGGCGGCGTTCTGGAGGACGAATGCCGCACGCTTTTGCAGGATTTTTTTCGCAGGCTGCGCGCCAATCCCGTTGTAAAGCAGTGGGATCGCAGCAGAGCCGCCAAATGACGCAGACAGGCCGCGCCGCGCACCGAAGCTCTCTTCGATGTGCGGCGCGGCCTGTCTGTTCTGTCCGGACGGCCTTGCTCATCGGCCTCTCCGGGGGTCATGCTATAAAATGTGCGCCGGGGAAGACCCCGGCGCACAAGGTCGATTTAGCGTTGCCCCTTATCGTAGGGGATACCCTCTGCCTTCGGAGCGTGAGAGCTCTTGGAGGTGAAGACCAGAACGATGATCGTCACGATGTAGGGCAGCAGGTTGTAAACGTTGGACGGTCTGCCAAGGCTGGAGAACTTCGGCAGGAAGGGCAGAAGCGTGAAGCTCGTGCCCAAGATCCGGAACAGGGCGAAGAAGAACGCGCTGAACAGGATACGGAAGGGTTTCCAGTTGCCGAAGATCATAACGGCGATGGCAAGGAAGCCGTAGCCGCCGACGTCGCCCTCGAAGGAGGAGCCAGCCGCGAGGACATAAGCCATGCCGCCGACGCCGCCGAGGAAGCCGGAGATCATAACGCCGGAATAACGCATCTTGTAGACGTTGATGCCGACGGAGTCAGCCGCCTGCGGATGCTCGCCGCAAGCGCGCAGACGCAGACCGAAGCGGGTGTGATAGAGCACGAACCACGCGACAATGAAAAGGATGACGGCGATGGGAACGGTGATGTAGAACTTCTTGAACAGAGCCGGCCAGAAGTCAGCCTTGACGCTGCCGGGGATGTTGAAGTTTTTGTAGTTGAGGGCGGTCCACTTCGGGATGGAGATGCCGGTCAGGCCCTGACCCTGAACAGCCCACGCGACCACGACGCAGAACGCCGGAGCAAAGATGTTCAGCGCGGTGCCGCCGATGGTCTGGTCAGCCTTCAGGTTGATGGCCGCAAATGCCAGCAGCAGCGAGAAGAGGATGCCGGCCGCACCGGCGACGAGGATCGCGATGAAAAGACCCATCTGGCTCTTGGCCACTGTTTCGCCCCAGCCGGCCGTGTTCATGGCACGGAGCACAAGACAGCCGCAGAGCGCGCCGATGATCATGATGCCGTCCATAGCGATGTTGATGATGCCGGAGCGCTCGGAGTACATTGCACCCAATGCCACGAGCAGCAGCGGGATGGCAAACGAGATCGTCTGGTTGAGAATACTGGCCAATGCTACTTCAGACATTTATGCCACCTCCTTCTTTTTTCCGTTGAAGACGGACGAAAGCTTGATGCGGAGCAGGAGGCTGAACGCGGCCAGATAGATGATAACGGCCGTAACGATGTCCGTAGCCTCGGTTGCGTAGCCCTGAGACTGCATGGCGATGCCGCCGAGCTTCAGGTAGCTGATGAAGATCGCGCTGAAGATGCAGCCGATCGGATGCGAGTTGGCAAGCAGGGCGACGGAGATGCCGTCGAAGCCCATGCTCAGGATGGTCTGCTCGGTGGTGTACTGAACGCCGCCTGCGAGGTAGCACAGGCCGCCGCCGAGACCGGCGAGGGCGCCCGCGATGACAACGGAGAGCACGATGTTGCGCTTCGCGTTGATACCGGCATAGATCGCGCCGTCGCGGTTCAGACCGCAGGCACGCAGCTCATAGCCGAAGGTCGTCTTGCTCATCACGAACCAGACGATCACGGCGATGATGGCCGCAATGAAGATGCCGATGTTCAGATAAACATACAGCTTGTCGAGGCCGAGACGCGGCATGATGGCCGAGGGGTTGCCGGCATCGAGCGCGAGGGAACGGGCGCCGTCGCTGGCAAGCATCTTCTTGACGCTCAGGACGAGCAGGTTCGCGCAGTTCATGCCGATCCAGTTCATCATGATGGAGGTGATGACCTCGTTGACGTTGAACAACGCCTTGAACAGGCCGGGGAAGAAGCCCCAGATCGCGCCGCCGACGATGGACATCAGCACGCAGACATACCACGGGGCCTTGATAACGAGTGCGAAGAACAGGGCGGCCATGGCACCGATGGTGTACTGGCCGGGAGCGCCGATGTTAAACAGGCCAACCTTGAAGGCGATTGCCACGGAAAGGCCGGTCATGATCAGCGGAGTCGAACGGTAGAGCACGTTGCCGAAGTCGGTAATGCCGTTGGAAAGCATGTTCCACATACCGGCGGGAGCATTTTTCGCGTTCAGCAGCAGAAGAAGAATGAAGCCGAACAGCAGGCCGATGACGATGGAGAGCAGGGACGCAACGATGCTGATAAACGCCTGATTCTCACCGAGTCGTTTTTTCTGGGTCATGACTGCACCTCCATTCTCTTTGCGCCGGCCATGTACAGGCCAAGCTCCTCGACCGTCGTCGTCTTCGGGTCGAATTCGCCGACGATCTCGCCTTCATACATGACCAAAATCCGGTCGGAGAGGTTCATGACCTCATCCAGCTCGAGGGAAACGAGCAGGACGCCCTTGCCGGCGTCGCGCTCGGCGACGATCTGCTTGTGGATATACTCGATCGCGCCGACGTCCAGACCACGGGTCGGCTGAACCGCAATCAGCAGCTCCGGGTCTTTGTCGATCTCGCGGGCGACGATGGCCTTCTGCTGGTTGCCGCCGGACATCGAACGGGCGATCGTGATCGAGCCTTGGCCGGAGCGGACGTCATACTGCTCGATCAGGCGGTCGGAATACTCGCGCACCTTATCGAAGCGGATGATGCCGTGCTTCTGGAACTCCGGCTGCCAATAACGCTGCAAAACCATGTTCTGCTCCAGCGTATAGTCCAAGATCAGGCCGTGCTTATGACGGTCCTCGGGGATATGGCTCATGCCGTCCTTGGAGCGCTGGCGGATGCTCGCCTTGGTGATGTCATGCCCATTGAGCGTGATCTTGCCGGAGGACATTTTGTCAAGACCGGTCAGCGCATAAACGAACTGGGTCTGGCCGTTGCCCTCGATACCGGCAAGGCAGACGATCTCGCCGCGGCGAACCTTAAAGGAGACGTCGGAGACGTCGTTTTTCTTATGAACCTTGGACGGAACCGTAACGTGTTCCACGTCCAGAACGACCTCGCCGGGGGTCATGTCCTTCTTGTCGACCTTGAAGTTGACGTTTCTGCCGACCATCAGGCGGGACATTTCCTCAACGGAGGTGTCGGCAACGTTGACCGTGCCCATGTACTTGCCCTTACGCAGAACCGTGCAGCGGTCGGCAACGGCCTTGATCTCGGCAAGCTTGTGCGTGATGAAGAGGATCGACTTGCCCTCGTTCGCGAAGCCGCGCATGATCTGCATCAGCTCGTCGATCTCCTGCGGGGTCAGGACGGCCGTCGGCTCATCGAAGATGAGGATCTCGTTATCGCGGTAGAGCATCTTCAGGATCTCGACGCGCTGCTGCATACCGACGGAAATATCGGAAACGATCGCATCCGGCTCAATGCGAAGGCCGTACTTCTCGGACAGCTCCATGACCTTCTGACGCGCGACCTTTTTCTGAAGGACGCCCATCTTCGTCGTCTCAACGCCGAGGATGATGTTGTCGATTACGGAGAAGCACTCGACCAGCTTGAAGTGCTGGTGAACCATGCCGATGTGAAGCGCCGTCGCGTCGTTCGGGTTGCGGATCTGTACCTCAACGCCATCCTTTTTAATAATGCCTTCCTCGGGCTGGTACAGGCCGAACAGGACACTCATCAGTGTCGACTTGCCTGCACCGTTCTCGCCAAGCAAGGCATGGATTTCGCCGCGCCGGAGCTGAAGGGTGATGTTGTCATTCGCAATGATGCCGGGGAAACGCTTCGTTATATTCAGCATCTCAATGACGTAATCATTTTCAGATTTCGGAGCGGTCTTTGCAATTTCGTCCATGCTCATTCAATACACTCCTTTACTTTCGGTATGTGCATGTTGCCGTATCTATTGTAACACACAGCCGACGCAAATTGCAAGGAAAATGTGTAACTTCCTCTAATTTTTTGGTGAAAAGAATTTGTCGGAGGCCAACCGCAGCCGGCCTCCGACAAAAAAAGAGAGGCGCCCTTCGGCGCCCCTCTCGGGTTCGATTTGCAATTATTGCCAATCAACAACGACCTTCTGAACGGTCGGGTGCTTCTCGGGATCGGAGGTATCGTCGATGGTGACGGTGCCGTCAACGATCTGCTGGAACAGCGTCTCATAGGCAGCCTCGTCGAAGTCGCCCAGCTTGCTGCTCTCCATGGGCAGGCCAACGCAGTCTTCCTTCGCGCCGAGGGACTGGCAGGTGCCGGCATAAGCATCCGGCCAAACCAGACCGTTGGTGCCGACCGCAGTCAGAGCCATACGCACGGAGTTGGACAGAGCCTTCATGGCAGAGGTGATGATGGTATCGGAAACGTTGCTCTGGTCGACGTCGACGCCGATCATCTTGCCTTCGTTGGCCTCAGCAGCGCTCTGGCAGGACAGGTAGATGCCGCCGCCGCAAGCGAAGACGACCTCGGTGCCCTCGGTGTACCAGCTGTCCATCTTAGCAGCGATCTCGTCGGTCGGGCCGAAGCTGCCGGAGTACCAGTACTTGATGTTGACGTCAACGTTGTCTTCGACAGCCGCTGCATCAGCGCCCTGAACGAAGCCGTAGCCGTAACGGACAACAGCGGGGACGGACATGCCGCCCAGGAAGCCCAGCTCGGTGTAGCCAGCCTTAACAGCGGCGTAACCAGCCAGATAGCCAGCCTGCTCTTCCTTGTAGACGATCAGGGAGACGTTGGACGGGATGGTGTCGGTGCCCAGGTCGCCAGCGGAGACGTCCAGAGCGAGGAAGTTGACTTCCGGATGCTCGGCAGCGCAGGAAGCGGTTGCCGGCCCGAACAGGTAGCCAGCCATAACGACGGTGTTGTAGCCGTCGGCGATGGCCTGGTTGATGGCGTCGATACGAGCCTGATCGGTATCCTCAGCGGGCTTGTAGTAGGTGCAGTCGATGGAGTTCTCTTCTGCGAAGGTGGTGATGCCTTCATAGGTGTACTGGTTGAAGGAGTGGTCGTCGATGTTGCCGACGTCGGTCACGAAAGCGACCTTCATGCTGGGATCAACAGTGCCTTCATCACCGGTGGACTCAGTGGTCTCGCTGGTTTCGGTCGGTTCGGTCGCAGGCTCAGTGGTGGTCTCGGTCGGAGTCTCGGTGGTGGTCTCCTTGTCGTTGCTGGCGCAGCCGGCGAACAGGCAAGCGACCATTGCAAGGGCAAGAAGAAGTGCTACAAGTTTCTTCATTTTCTTAACCTCCATATAGATTATGTTGCAGCTTTTACTGCTTGCTAAATTATTACACACAAAGTCGGAAAAATCAAGTGGTTTTTAAAATTTTGTTAAAAATGTATATATTTACTTGTTGAGGTCGTTCGCAGAAAAGCTCAAAGGCAGCAATTCCGCCAAAGTCGTTTCATAGAGCTTCGTGCCGTCCGTGGTCAGAACGATGGGAAAATCGTCCGGGCAGAACTCGCGGATGACCTGACGGCAGACGCCGCAGGGCGCGCAAAGCTCGGAAACGGGCTTGCCCGCAGGGCCGCCGCAGATCGCCAGCGCCTCGAATTCGCGCTCTCCGGCGCAGACGGCGGTGAAAAAGGCCGTGCGCTCGGCGCAGTTCGTCGGGCCGTAGGCGGCGTTCTCAACGTTGCAGCCGCGATAGACCTTGCCGCTCTTGGCAAGCAGCGCCGCGCCGACGGCGAAGTGGGAATACGGGACGTAGGCGTTCTCGCGCGCCTCAATGGCAGTTTTCAGCAATTGCTCATGGGTCATGGTGGTTCCTCCTTATTTCATTTAACTTTATGAATGGCTGCGCCCAAAAGGGGGCAAGAATCGGGTGGGAGTCCCCCACCCGATTCGGATGATCCTTGTGATTTTCCTCAGCCGAGAATCTCCCCGGCGAAGCTCTTGCCGGGCGTGGAGAACTTCACGCCGAGCAGCTCGGTGACGGTCGCGGCGATGTCGGCAAAGCTGGTGCGCGTGCCGAGGTTGACCGGCTTGACCTTCTTGCCCGCGATGAGCAGCGGCACATATTCGCGGGTGTGGTCGGTGGTCTTCGTATAGGCCGGGTCGCAGCCGTGGTCGGCGGTGACCATGACGATATCGTCCTCGCCGAGGCTCTCGACAAATTTGCCGAAGAAGCCGTCGAACTCGGTCAGCGCGGCGGCGTAGCCGTCGATGTTGCGGCGATGGCCGTAGAGCATGTCGAAGTCGACCAGATTGATGAAGCACAGGCCGTGGAAATCGCGCGCGGCATAGTCGAGGGTCTTGTTCAGACCGTCGGTGTTGCCCTTGGTATAGACGAATTCGGTCATGCCGCGGCCGGCAAAGATGTCGTGGATCTTGCCGACGGCCAGCATATCCAGTCCGGCCGCCTTGACGGCGTCGAGCATCGTCTCTGCGGGCGGCTCGAGGGAGAAGTCGTGGCGGTTGCTCGTGCGCGTGAAGCCGTCCTTCGGGTTGCCGATGAACGGGCGCGCGATGACGCGGCCGACGCCGTGCTTGCCGACGAGCAGCTTGCGGGCGATGCGGCAGTATTCATAGAGCTGCTCGGGCGGGACGATGTCCTCATGGGCAGCAATCTGGAACACGGAGTCGGCGGAGGTATAGACGATCAGGTCGCCGGTCTTCATGTGTTCCTCGCCGTACTTGGCGATGACCTCCGTGCCCGACCAGGGGGCATTGGCCAGCACACCACGGCCGGTCGCCTCGCGGAAGGGCTTGAGGATCTCCTCCGGGAAGCCGTTGGGATAAGTGGGCAGCGGGTTCGGGGAGACGATGCCCGCGATCTCCCAGTGGCCGATCGTGGTGTCCTTGCCCATGGAGGCCTCCTGCAGGCGGGCGCAGGCGCCCTTCTGATGCTCGGCCTTGCCGAGGTAATCGACGGTGTCGATGTTGCCGAGGCCGTAGGAAACCATATTGGGAACATGCAGCTTGTCCGAGGTGGCACAGCTGCGCAGGGTGTTGACGTTATAATCGCCGAAAGCGTGGGCGTCGGGCGCTTCGCCGCAGCCGCACGAATCGAGCACAAACAGGAATACGCGCTTCATGGTTCAAAAAATCTCCTTTGATGATTACTTTTCGAGCTTGACGGCGGTCTCAAGGGCGACCTGCATCATCTGACGGAAGCCGGTCTGGCGCTCGTCGGCAGAGAGGAACTCGCCGCGCACGAGCTGGTCGGAGACGGTGCAGATGCACAGGGCGTTCTTGCCGTAGCGCGCGGCGTTCAGGTAGAGCGCGGCGGACTCCATCTCGATGGCCATGATGCCCATCTTGCGCCAGTTGTGGTTGGGGTCGAGCGCCTCGGGGACGTTCTCGTCGTCGCCGTAGAACACGTCGGAGGACAGGATGTTGCCGACATGATACGGCGCATCCAGCTCCTCGGCGGATTCGATGGCCGCGCGGAGCATCTTATACGAGCAGATCGGCGCGAACGTGCCGGCCAGATGGAACTGGTTGGCCCAGTTGGAATCGGTGCTCGCGCCCATGGCCATAACGATGTCCTTCAGGTTGATGTGCGGCTGAATGGCGCCTGCCGAGCCGATGCGCAGGATGTTCTCGACGCCGTAGGCGTTGTAAAGCTCGTGGGAATAGATGCCGATGGAGGGCATACCCATGCCGGAGGCCATGACGGTGACCTTGACGCCCTTATAGGTGCCGGTGTAGCCCTGCACGCCGCGGACGTTGTTGACGAGGACGGGGTTCTCGAGGAAGTTCTCGGCAATATACTTCGAGCGCAGCGGATCGCCGGGCATCAGGACGGTCTTGCCGAAATCGTCGGGCGTGGCCTTGATATGGGGAGTCGGATAATTCATTGTGTGTTCTCCTTTCGATCTATGACGATATTATGTTAACAAGATTAACGCACCTTGCGGTGTTCGCGGATATTGCGCACCCAGCATTTGTGGCACATGGCGATATAGCGGTCGTTGCCGCCGAGCAGGAGCTGCGCGCCCTCGGTGACGACATAGCCGTCGGAATCGATGCGGGCGTTGGTGGTCGCCTTTGCGCCGCAGTCGCAGATGGCCTTGATCTCGGTGATCGTGTCGGCGACCTCGAACAGGCGGCGGCTGCCCTCGAAGAGCGTGCTGCGGAAGTCCGTGCGCAGGCCGAAGCAGAGCACCGGAATGTTCTCGGAATCGACGATCTCGCGGAGCTGATCGATCTGCCGCGCAGTCAGGAACTGACATTCGTCGACGATGATGACGTCGGTGCGCGCGCGGCCGCGATAGGCCTCGAGCAGGTCGCGCTCGGGGGCGACGACCTCCGCCGGAGCTTCCAGCCCGACGCGGCTGCGCAGGATGATCGCGCCGTCGCGCTGATCGGCGGCGGGCTTGATGAGCCAGACCAGCATTCCGTTTTCTTCGTAATTATACTTGGTGATCAGCGCCTGAGCCGTCTTGGACGAGCCCATGGAGCCGTATTTAAAATAGAGCTTGGCCACTGTGCTTCCTCCCGTGCCGCCATTGGTTCTATTATTATACAGGATTTGTCCGAAAGATGCAAGGGGAACTCGCGCCTGCGGCGTCCAAGTTCCGGAAAATCGGCGAAATTATCAAAATGTCCCCGCTTTTTTTGTGGAATTCTCCGCGCCGTCCGATTTTCGCGCGCAGTCGTTCGCCCCGAATCGGCAAATTTTGTTTTTTCTTGACAAGATTCCGCCGAAAAGCTATAATGATTGTACCCGTATCCGTCAAGCAATGCGATCTTTTATATAGGGAACCTCTGATTCAATTGCAAGAGCGGTCAGCGAGGGATTTTGTTCCAGATTGAGATTTGGAAATCGCAGGAATACTTCGTATATTTCAAGATTTTCAAACCGATAAGCTGGGACAAAAGACCCGCTGAGCGCCGCAGCCGATTGATTCAGAGGTTCCATAGGAGCGACACATGAAAAAATTTCTCATTACCCTGCTCGTGCTGGCCGTGGTCGTCGGTCTGTGCTTCGGGCTGTACTATTTCCTTTGGACGCCGGAGAATCTCAGCAGCCTCGGCGACCGCTATATGAAGGCCGAAAAATACGAGCGCGCCGCCTTCTTCTATGAGCGCGCCGCGAGGCTCGACCCGGACAACACGACCTACACGATCGAGCTGGCCGACGCTTGGCTCAACGCGCAGAACTACACGCAGGCCGAGCGCACGCTGGTCACGGCGCTTGAGAAAAAGCCGGACGCCACCCTCTGCTGCAAGCTCTCGGCGGTCTATGTCGCGCAGGGCAAGTTCCTCGACGCGCAGCAGATGCTCGACAGCGTCACCGACCCGGAGACGCGCGCCGCGCTTGAGGCGCTTCGCCCGCAGGCGCCGGTGCTCTCCCCCGCAGGCGGCGAATTTTCCGAGTATATCGACCTGACCATGGAGGGCGACGGCAGGATCTATTATTCCGTCAACGACGAATACCCCGGCACGGAGGGCAACGTCTACTCCGAGCCGCTGCACCTCTCCGGCGGCAGCACGCATATGCGGGCGATCCTGGTCGATGAGCACGGTCTGGTCAGTCCGCTGGCCGAGGCCGATTATATGATCGTCGGCGTCGTCGAGCCTGTGACCTTTGAGAGCGCCGAGCTGGAGCGCTTCGTCCGCGATCAGCTCTATATCGCGCGCACTGAGCAGGTCATGACCGACGACCTCTGGCAGATCACGGAGCTGACCGTCCCCGAGGACGTGACGGTCTATTCCGACCTGCGCTGGTTCACGGAGCTGAAGAGCCTGACGCTTCAGAACCGCACGGAGCTGAGCGACGACTTCCTGCCCGCGCTGAAGAAGCTCGAGACGCTCGACCTGTCCGGCTGTCTCGTTTCGGCCGAGCTGATGGAGCAGATCGGCGGGCTGACCGCCCTGCAAACGCTGAACCTCAACGAATGCGGTCTTTCCAACATCTCTGCGCTGGGCAATCTCACGGAGCTGACCTCGCTTGACCTCTCGAACAACAGCATCTCCGACCTCAGCGCCCTGCGCGGCTGTCAGAATCTGAGCGTCCTGCTGGTCGCCTCGAACGCGCTGGTCGATCTGAACGCCCTGAGCGGCATGACGACGCTGACCGAGCTGGACATCTCGGGCAACCGTGTCACCTCGCTCGAGCCGCTCGCCGCCTGCACCGGAATGCTGACCCTGCGCGCCAACAGCAACGGCCTGAGCGCGATCGGCGTCCTGCAGAATATGCCGGAGCTTCAGATCTTCCAGGCCTCGAACAACAGCATCTCCGACGTCAGCCCGCTCAATTCCTGCACGCAGCTCGTGCGCCTGAACCTCAAGAACAATCAGATCACGACGGCCGACTTCCTGAGCCTCATGCCGCTGCTGACGCACGTCGACATCAGCCACAACAGCATCTCCGCCCTGCCGCAGCTGCCCGAGAACGCCGCGCTGCAAAAGCTTTACGCCTCGTATAACCAGCTCACGGATCTCACCGTTCTTTCCAATCTGGCGTCGCTGAACTATGTCGACGTCGACTATAACCCCGAGCTGACGGATCTCGGCTGCCTCGCCTCGTGCTATATGCTCGTGCAGGTGAACGCCTTCGGCACGAAGGTCACGGACGTCTCCGCCCTGACCGCCATGAACGTCATCGTCAACTATGACCCGACCTCCGTCAGCGCCGGCTGACGCCGGAAAAAATACGCTCCCCGCGATGCTCGCCCTCGGGCGGACGTCGGCGGGGAGCTTTTTTCGGTTCTGTTCCGGACTGCCCGGCCATAAGCTGGCAGAGAACGGAGGGATGTATCATGAAACGAATTCGGATGATCGCGCTGCTGCTGTTCCTCGGCCTGCTGCTGGGCGGCTGCGCGCGCACTGCGCTGGAGACCGGCTCCTGGGGACTGAGCTTCCCGAGCGAGGGCGAAAGCCCCGTCGGCAACGCAAGCAGCGAGGAGCTGCGGCAGTATGACGCCGCGTTTATGGGCAATCCGGAGGAAAAAACGCTCTATCTGACCTTCGATCTCGGCTACGAGGGCGGCTACACCGCGCAGATTCTGGACACGCTCAAGGAAAAGCACGTCCCGGCGGCGTTTTTCGTCGTGGGAACCTACGTCGAGCAAAATCCCGAGCTGATCGGGCGCATGGCCGACGAGGGACACACGGTCGGCAACCACACCTATCACCACTGGGACATGTCGAAAATCGGCGACGAGGCGACCTTCTCGTCCGAGCTGCAAGCCGTCGCGGACGCCTATCAGGCGGCGACCGGACAGGAAATGACAAAATACTACCGTCCGCCGCAGGGGATCTTTTCGGAGGAAAATCTGAAAATGGCGCAGAAAATGGGCTATCGGACGGTCTTTTGGAGCCTCGCCTATGTGGACTGGCTGCGCGACAATCAGCCGACCGATGCCGCCGCCTTCGACAAGCTTCTTCCGCGCACGCACAACGGCGCCGTGATCCTGCTGCACGCGACGTCCGAGACGAACGCGCGCATTCTCGCCTCGCTGATCGACAAATGGACGGAGCAGGGCTACCGGTTCGGGACGCTCGACGAGCTGTTCGGCGCGGAAGGGGCAGCAATCGCGCAGTGAAGCTTGCCCTTCACGCAGGCGCGGCTTCGCGTATGCAATTTCATGAATGTGCGCTCGATGCGGCTCAGGCTATGAAAAAACCCCATGCTTTCGGAAACGGGAAAGCATGGGGCAAAATGAGAAAATGGTAAGGTGCTTCTGATTGAATCGCAGGAGCGGTCAGCGCTTGTTATAGCGGTCGATCGCGATGCGCAGCAGGTCGAGCGCGCGCTCCAGCTCCTCGCAGCAGAGCACATAGGCGATGCGGATCTCGCTCTCGCCCGCGCCCTCGGTGGCATAAAAGCCGCTGCCGGGGGCGAACATGACCGTCTCACCGTCGACCTCGAACTCGTTGAGCAGGTACATCTGGAAGGCCTCGGCGCTGTCGACCGGGAGCTTCGCCATGGTATAGAACGCGCCCTTCGGCTCGGCGGTCACGACGCCGGGGATCTCGCAGAGCTTGCGATAGCAGACGTCGCGGCGGCGCTGGTATTCCGCGCGGGTCGCGTCGAAATAGGACGGGTCGACCCCGTAGAGCGCGGCCGCGCCGACTTGGTCGAGCGTCGCAACGGACAGGCGCGCCTGCGCGATCTTCAGCACGGCCTCCATGAACGCCGTATTCCGGCTGAGCAGCGCGCCGATGCGCGCGCCGCAGGCGCTGAAGCGCTTGGAGACGGAGTCGATCAGGATCAGGTTTTCGTCGATGTCCCGCAGACGCGCGGCGGAGGTCAGCCGTCCGCCGTCATAGATGAACTCGCGGTAGACCTCGTCGCAGATCAGATAAAGCCCGTGCTCCCGCGCGATGTCGGCCACGGTGCGCAGCTCCTCGGGCGTCAGAACCGTGCCGGTCGGGTTGCCGGGGTTCGTGATGAGGATCGCACGCGTCCGCTCGTTGATGAGCGGCTCGATGCGGCTGCGCTCGGCATAGCGGTAGCCGTCCTCCGGCGTGGCCGGGACGGGACGGATCGCGCCGCCCGCCAGACGGATAAACGTGTTGTAGTTCGGGTAGAACGGCTCGGGCACGATGACCTCGCTGCCCTCGTCCAGAATCGCCATCATGGTCATGAGCAGCGCCTCGCTGCCGCCGGTCGTGATGAGGATATCAGATGTGGAAAACTCCACGCCGATGCGGGCGTAATAGCGCTGCACGGCCTCGAGCAGCTCGGGAATGCCGGGCGACGGAGCGTAGGCGAGCACGTCGGCGCGATAATCGGCCAAGGCGTCGAAATAGACGGACGGGGTCTGAATGTCGGGCTGGCCGATGTTCAGCGAGTGAATTTTCACGCCGCGCGCCCTTGCCGCGACCGCATAGGGATAGAACTTGCGGATCGGGGAGAGCGCACAGGCGTCGATTTTGCTGGAAAGCTTCATAAAAAAACCTCGGAAAAACTGGGGGAGCAGCGCCCCGGAAGCCGCGGGCGGCGGCTGCGGAGCCTCCCCTTGGAATCGCCGGACGCACTGCCGGCAGCGGCGCGTCAGGCCTTGGCGCGCAGGATGTCGACGGCGTCGAGCTTTTCCCACGGCAGATCCAGCTCCGTGCGGCCGAAGTGACCGTAGGAGGCGACCTGACGGTAGATCGGGCGGCGCAGGTCGAGCGTGCGGATGATGGCGGCCGGACGCAGGTCGAAGCACTCGCGCACCAGCTCGCTCAGGCGCAGGTCGGACAGCTCGGACGTGCCGTAGGTGTCAACGAGCACGCTGACCGGGTGCGCCACACCGATGGCGTAGGCCAGCTCGATCTGGCATTTCTTGGCCAGACCGGCAGCAACGATGTTTTTTGCAATATAGCGAGCCATATAGGCCGCGCTGCGGTCGACCTTCGTCGGATCCTTGCCGGAGAACGCGCCGCCGCCGTGGGCCGCGTAGCCGCCGTAGGTATCGACGATGATCTTGCGGCCGGAGTCGGCCGCCGGACCGCCGATCACGAAGCGGCCGGTCGGGTTGACATAATATTTGGTGTCCGCGTCGAGATAGCGCGACGGGAGGTTCGGGCGAATGACCTTTTCGATGATCTGCTCGCGCAGCTCGTCGATCCGGATGTCGGCGGCGTGCTGGGTCGAGACGACGACGCTGTCGATGCGCTCGACGGAGCCGTCCTCGGCGTACTGCACGGAGACCTGACTCTTGCCGTCCGGGCGCAGCCACGGCAGACGGCCGCTCTTGCGCTCTGCGGCGAGCGCCTTGGTCAGATTGTGCGCGAAGGAGATCGGCGCGGGCATCAGCTCCTTCGTCTCGTCGCAGGCGTAGCCGAACATCATGCCCTGATCGCCTGCGCCGAGCGTGTCGGCCTCGTCATAGGAGGAGTCGACGCCCATGGCGATGTCGCCGGACTGCTCGTCGATCGCCGTCAGAACGGCGCAGGTCTTGCCGTCGAAGCCGGCGGCCGCGCCGTCATAGCCGATGTCGCAGAGGATCTGGCGAGCAACGTGGGGGATGTCGACGTAGCACTCGGTCGAGATCTCGCCCATGACGAGCACCATACCGGTCGTGGCGGCGCATTCGCAGGCCACGCGGGCGTTCGGGTCGTTCGCCAGAATGGCGTCGAGGACGCCGTCGGAGATCTGGTCGCAGACCTTGTCGGGATGTCCCTCGGTCACGGATTCGGAGGTGAAAATGCGTTTTTTCATATTGGGAGGTCCTTTCAGAATTTTTAATTTCAGAACCCCTCGATATAAAAAATACCCTGATTCGACAGGGTACAGTTACGTCCTCATCTGTCGATTGCTCGCCGGAATTGGCACCTTGCTTGCGCAGGTTGTCGGGCTTCATCGGGCCGGTCCCTCCACCACTCTCGATAAGGTTATGAAATTACCATACATTATAGCATAAATATTCAGCTTGTCAAGGAAAAGTTGGGGCGGCACGGAACTCCGTGCCGCCCCGGCTGCCAATAAATCCAAAGCCGTCAAAACCAGTCAAGCAACAGGACTTGAACGGAGGCGCTTACTCCGTGAAGATTTCTCGCATGGCATCCGCGAAGCGTTCCCGGTCGATTGAGAGCACGACGGTCGCGTTTTTCGCGGGGAATTTTTTGTCGCTGAAAAGGTCGGTGACGGTCTTGCCGCGCGTCAGCTCGCTGCGCGTTTCGACATAGACACCCGCCTCGCGCGCCGTGAACCACTCCGGGTGCAGCAGATACCACACCGGCACGGTGTCGTGGATGCACCAGCCGGGATGCCCGGTCTCGAGGTTCTTTTGCAGGATGCTGCGGCTGCTCTCGCAGAGCAGACTGCCGAGTCTCCCCTGCCGACCGACGGCCTCCAGCTCGTCGCCGGTGAGCCATGCGTCGTTCGTGACGTCGAGGCCGCACATGACGAGCCGCGCCCCGCTGCGGAACACCGCCAGAGCGGCGTCCGGGTCGGCAAAGATGTTATATTCGGCGCAGGGCGTGCGGTTGCCGCCGACGGCCGCGCCGCCCATCATCACGACGCGGTCGAGCTTCTGCGGAAGGTCGGGGTATTTCGCGAACGCCGTGGCAAGGTTCGTCAGCGGGCCGAGCGTGACGACGGTCAGCGGCTCCTCGGAAGCCTCGGCGGCGGCGCGAAGCGCGTCCCACATCGGCAGCTTTTCCGCCTCATGCATCGGCTCCGGCAGCGGATAGCCGCCCATGCCGTCCGCGCCGTGGAAATCCGCGCCGCAGAGATAGGGGCGCAGCCACGGCTGCGCCGCGCCGCGATAGACCGGGTAGTCCGCACCGAGGAAGGCGCACAGCGCGAGGGCGTTGTGCGTGGTGACGCCCAGCGGGGCGTTGCCCGCAAGCGTGCTGATGCCGACGATTTGCAGCGCGGGGCTGCGGTGCGCGACAAGGATCGCGGCGGCATCGTCGACGCCGGGGTCGGTGTCGATCCAGATCGGGATCCGTTTCATGAGAGCACCTCCTTTGCGCCGGGATAGGTGCGCACGGCCTGCACAAGCAGGTCGGCAAAGCCGTCGCGGTCGATGCCGACGTTCACGGTCGCGTTTGCAGGCGCGCGGTCGTGCCCGATCGTCGCACCGCGGCAGAATTCGCCGTCCGTCTCGATCTCGACGCACAGCGCGCGCTGCTCGAGCAGGTCGGGGCGGATCAGGCTGACCACGGCGACGGCGTCATGCACCGGCGCGCCGGGGTAGCCGAGCGTGCGGTGGAAGCCGTAGAAAAATTCCAGCCAATCGGCCACCACGCGCGCGACCTCACCGCCGACGGCGCGGATGCGCTCGAAATCCGCCGGGTAGATCAGTGCCTTTTCCGTCACGTCGAGGCCGCTCATCGTCACCGGCACGCCGCTCGTGAATACGAGCCTGGCGGCCTCGGGATCGACGAGGATGTTGAACTCCGCGGCGGGCGTCCAGTTGCCGTGGGCGATGCCGCCGCCCATCAGGCTGATGCGGGCAATTTTTTCCTTCAGCTCCGGATGCGCCAGCAGCAGCGCCGCGACGTTCGTCTGCGGGCCGGTGGCGACGATGGTGACGGGCTCTTTGGCCTCGCGCAGGACCTTCGCCATCAGCTCCGGTGCGGGAAGCTCGGACGGGGCGAAGGCCGGCTCCGGCAGCGCCGGGCCGTCAAGGCCCGATTCGCCGTGGACCGAGGGCGCGTTCATCACGTCGTTCAGCAGCGGATGCGGGCAGCCCTTGCCGACCGGTGCGTCCAGCCCGATGAGCGTGCAGACGCGCAGGGCGTTGTAGGTGGTTTTTTCGATCGTCTGATTGCCGCAGCACGAGGTCACGGCGAGAATGTCGAGCTCCCGGCTCGCCCGGGCCAGGACCCACGCGATGGCGTCGTCATGGCCGGGGTCGCCGTCGAGGATGACGGGGATCTTTTTCAGTTCGGACATACAAAGCTCCTTACTTGAGCGCCGCGGCGGAATGCAGCTTTTTGGCCCGGCTGCGCCGCACGAGCGAGAAGATGACAAGGCCGATGATCGTCACGGCGTAAGGGATGGGGGAGGCGAGGTTCGAGTCCAGGCCGACAGCCGAGAACTTGATGCCGAGCGCCTGCGCAAAGCCGAACACGAGCGAGGACAGCATACCGCCCAAACATTCGCCGCCGCCCATGGCCTGCGC
>OJAM01000526.1_pt1 | contig 16683 bp, 13 predicted proteins | sample 1589071 | NCBI WGS metagenome assembly OJAM01 (sample SAMN03283243) | human gut metagenome | biome: human-associated habitat; material: feces | host: Homo sapiens | place: Peru | collected 2012
GATTTCGCTGTACTACTGTTACTATTTATGTTGCACTCTGGTTACCACTTTTGCTGCATTTCTCGATTCCGGTTACATTCGGTCGTTCAAATAGGGAGCCGCGTGTTCTTCGACTGTGCAGATCTTAAGTCAGTGACTCTTGGCGAAGGGATTAGAGACATTACCACCTATGCTTTCTCTGAGAGTTTCTTGTCATCATCAGACTTGCGAATAACTTTGCATCCACGGCTGATAGGATAGTCGTAGAGTAAAGTCATTTCTGGTATATGGTTCTCAAAAACAAGACCGAATTTCTTCTGCTTTGTTAACTCCTTCACCTCTTTTTCAATTCGCTGGCGAAGGTCTGGGTCTTGTATTCGAGCAATCAAGTCATTTATTGCAGCCATATTATTAAATCTTTTCGGTATCGTTTAAAAGTTCTTTGACATTAACATCAAGCAACTTGGCAATTTTGTCCAAAGTTTGCAAATCAGGTTGTGTTGTATTACTACACCATTTGCTAACAGTACATGTTGACTTCCCTAATTGGTCTGCCAACCACTTTCCACTCTTCTCTTTTTCAACGAGCACTACTTTTAAGCGATTTATCTTAACCATAGTTCTTGAATATATTTAATTTAGACGCATGGTTATATAATTTTATTGGATTACGAGCAGAAACATTGCGAAAACCGTTGTTATTTCACGATTTTTATATAATCTGACATTCAAAATCGGGTAAAGTGGAACAAATCAATCTAACCAATCAGGGTAAGTCTATGAGTTGATTCTATACTTTCTCATCTTTGTCATTGCCTGGCTATTCTATCATATCTTGGGCGGAAATATGCAAATTATCGCAGTTTCCGCCCGAATTTAGTGATTAATCCATCATGCTATTGTTTCTCTTAAAAGCTAGTGATGAGTCCCAAGTACATACCCTTTGAATTATTACCCAAAATTCAAAGGTATATAAGATTATGAAAGCAAAATTAATGTTACTTTTGAGGTCATATTTCGGGAGTAAACTGATGAAAATATGCAGTTTTCACCCAAGCTCTGTACATGCATTAATCAGTAAACGCCAATTCTCTTTGCAGGTTAGCGGACTGTAATATATAATAATGTAACTTATGGAGTCCAATAATATTTTCCCGATTATATTCCACGATAAACGTTTATAGTTTGCTCCACTCTACTCAATCACTGATAACTGCCTAGATAGGTAATCTTGTGTGCCTGTTGAATACTTCAAAGAATAGTTAATACTATATTCCTGCATTATCAACTAAAACTTTCAGAGTATTATAAAATCCTTGATATTGATCTTTTCTCAATGGGGCTTGGACATGAGCTGCACCAACATGGCTACCCACAGAAGAAAGCTTTTGATAAATTGTATGGACTGCTTGAACATCTGCGCTATTCTGTCCCACCATTTCTTCCAACTTTGTCCACTTGATATTATCGAATCGTCCCCTAAATCTATTTGGAATTAGATTTCTGAAGAAAACTTCATCCACGACCCATTCTGTAGCCATACGCAAGTTGTCGGCAAGTTGTTTTTGGTAGACGGGTGTTAAAGGACTAGAATGGTTATCCAAAACATCCTTAGCTATTGCCAAATAGTGTTTGCATTTGCATTCATGATAGTTTACAATATAGCCAACTTCCTCAGGACAGTTTCTTAACACTTCATAGATCAATACTCCTCTTTTTCCTGCTCTTCTTGTTGATGAAGAATCTTTATATAAGTCTACATTATCCGCATACTTTATTTCTGCCAGCAACTGAGTATTGTGTGTAAACAGTATTATTGGGGAAGACATTTGTACAATTCGATTAGCAAACATTCCGATAACACATGCATCAAGGCTGTTGACAGGATCATCAAAGATGACAGGCTGCTTTACGTCCAGCAATTCACACTCAGCAATGAAAAGAGCCAAAGCACAACACTTCTGTTCCGCTTCACTTAGAACTACATCAAGCTCATGGTTGTTCTTAATGGTTAATTTAATCTTTGATAAAGGATTTGTTATGTCTGAAAGCTGTAACGACACGTTTAGATAGTCCATCTCAAATCCTTTTAATTCCTCTCTAAATTGAATTTCAAGTGCACGTACCAACTTATCGCTATAGTTCGCTGTGCACAAATTATTGACATCTGCCTCATCGGATGATACATCATAGCCAAGTTCTTTCAGCCTACGTACACCGTCTGCAATACCTCGATAGATGTTCAGCCCCATACTATCAAACAGGTATATGTTAGAATCATGTTCATTGGTTAAACCTTTGGCATAGTTCGTATCAAATACACTAATATGTCCGAGAGGTGTTGATAGAGGAGAGATTAAATCCCATGCATCGGTATGATCGGTACCATTCTCCGCATAAGTCACTTCTATAGACATTGGTTGTGGGTTCTCATTAAAAATATCCTGCATGACAGAATAATTAATACTACCACTTGCCAATTTGTTAAGAATACGAAAATAGCCACTCTTGCCAGAACCATTGGCTCCAAACAGCACCGTTATGCCATCATGACAGAAATGTATTGTCTGATTAGGGACGAGTCTGTTTACATTGGCCACATGTTTTAACGTCTTTAACTCTATACGAGGTATCGCACTTCCAATATTACCTGGTAGGGCAATGGATGGAGATGTAACTCCATTTTCAATGTCTTCACAAATAAGCAAAATTTGATTGTCAGTGAGACATCCATTGTTGGTAACAGCTGCAGCAACTAAATCCTTTGCCCATACGCTGCGACCTGACTCATGTATGAAGTTTTGTATTGTATTTCTATAGTCTAATATTACTGGCATTGTTATAAAGTCTTTAAGATTCTTGAAGCCGTTTCTGATTGATTCTTTACCATAAACTCTAATATAGCACAATATTGGTCATATAAGTTCTTGTCATATATAATGTCCGACCTGTGATGTATATTGAGGCTATCTACATACATGTTCATGTAGCTTATGATTACCTTCTTATTTCTATTCCATGAAGACAAATCCCCTCGTGTCAACTTATAGACCAAAGGAATAGATTTCATTTGGTATTTCTCTGCTATTGTATCAAACACCTTCAGTACACAGAATAACACATCGTCATCATGGTCAACTTGATTAACGACTCTCTCGAAAAACTCTATATTATCTTCCTCAAATTGGAACCAATCATTACTTGACTCACGCAGGAATGACGGACATAGCAAATAGTCCATCTTTGTGCTTGAATCAAGCAGTATCGCTTTTTTTACTAAGGATGGGAAAAATGCATACCAAATTCTCCAGAACTGCTCATACCTCTTAGTATAAATGCAGTCAATCAAGATTGAAGACAAGATGGATTCGTGACTTTGCTTCTTTGCCATACAGTCACCAAACACAGAGGCCAGTTGTTGTATTTCATTCTCAGGTGTATTCATAAGATAGGCTGCTATCAAATCCGAATCATATATCTGATTCTCATAGTCCATAGAATCAAAACCTGTACTCTTCCAATGGTCGGAAAGCCTTACTAAACATTTATTAGCAATTACCCTGTCTTTTGGAATCTCTGTCAATAAACTCAGCATTGTCTCTGCGTCATTTAGAGTAATCTCTTCTATACGAGCCAAACTCAAACCACCGTAGAAACGCATCTGGACATACAGCATAAAATCTGCTTGTCTGTCCCAAAGATTATGCTTGACAATGATCTGTCGAATCTTGTCACAAGAACGGAAATTGCCAATTTCTTTTCTACGCTTTGCATACGTAAGAATAATATCTGCAATGGTATCTTTCTCGTTTGGATATAGTTCTATCAATGCAGGTATTGCCTCTAATATCGTATCGAAACCAGTCATCAATCCCGATAGCAGAAAATCAGGGTTTAGTAACGCTTCTGTCACTCTTTGTGAGCATAGTTCTATTTCTTCTTGTGAAATCTTCTCACGATAGTAAATTAACAATGCGGCACTACCAATGTACGGCACATACTCTCTGCCCATTGACAAACCCATGAAAGTTGGATTCTTTGTAAGAGAATCCTCTACCTCAGAAATAATTTTAAGAATCTCCTTGGGCTTATCATGGAACTGATACATCCTCGCGCTATCAATATCATCTCGAAGCATTTTGTCCGCCCATACGGTTATGTTAAGACCAAACATAGCCTCATCAGAAGCATTCTGAGTCAAATCTCTGTCCTTAACAAGATGCTCCGGGAAGACTGGTTCATACTGAATAGCTTCAATGCCATTAGCCATTGTAACTGTGGATTTTGTCCATTTACGAACATTGATACGCTCCATGATGTATGGTTCGTCTGACGTTGCTTCCTTCTTCATGGATTTGTAATCATTCAGCAATTTATCTACACACAAATGCAGTTGATTCAGCCGTATCTTGTCTTCATCTTTCGTGCTATTCTCGTAAGCTATCTGCAAATGAGTGAGCAAGTTTTCAAGATGGAGTTTTCTGTGTTCCATATCAGCAGATTTCTTACGCTCTGTCGCATAATCTTTGTGACTCATATACACAAAAGACATCGATGCAATATGATACTCATTAATCTGTCTATGCAAATCCAATTGTAAGAACCTAATATCCTGTATCAGGAACAAGAATAAATCAAACAACTCATTGTAATGTGCCAGCACAATGCTAGTTACTATGGCATACAAAGAAGCACTATGACTATTCTTTAAAATACGCCATAGGATCATTCTAACCCTCTCTATATTTTTTTTCTTTTCTTCTCCTTCTAACTGATCCAACAGGTATTTTTCTATAGCCATGTGGATTGACTCTAACAGATTTGGCACTGATATTCCAGATGATCCTCTATACATATTCCATAGCATAGAAGAGCACAATACCTTGTGCTGTGAACCATCATCAAAGGAAACTGTAACTTCATCCAACTTCTGTAACTGCTTGCCTCTTTTGTCAAAACAAAATACGCATGCGTCAACGAACTCTATGACAAAGTCAAGAGTTGCATTATCTTCAAGTGAAGCAAGGCTTTCTGTATTAAGAAGTCCCAAGATAGGCGTTTGGTATGGGCTCGGTGGAAAATAGTTCATACCCGAACCCTCTGGATTCAAACCAAAATATAGCTCTGTACCAATATTACTATAATATCTGTCATTATCTTTAGACTCTGACCAGAAGAGTTTAAGTATTGCAAGAAGTTGCTCTCTGCATACAAAATAGGCATTGATGTCCACCAATGCATCTTGAGGAGTTATAAGATATTCTACAATATCATGATATGGGCTATTATGATGAATCCATGAATTCTTGACAACTTTTGCAAGTACGCTTTTAATTTCATCTTGAATATAGATAGCATATCTACAAACTAAGGCAGCCCAATCTTTCATGTTGATCTGCCGAAAATAGAGGTTCCCATTTTTTTTATTAGCCTGAATATCAAATATTCTAAGAGCTAAAAGACCAGCTATCTTGACAATCTCTTCATTTTTCTTTCGTTTATTTGAATATCCATTAAGGATATTATAAACTACAGAAAGATTGTTTATATAATAATCCTCTTTATTGTTGTTGATGAAAGATATAACAGCCTCCCAACCAGAACCAATAGAATTACTTATTGGAATCCTAATGCCATTCTTATATGGCAGATACTGTGTTACTATATGGCATGAAACACTAACTGTATTCGCAAATGTATTAAACCAATAGTAATCATCTTCAGTTAATCTTGTTTTGTACTTATTAATAAAAATTGGAGCATAAACATCTGATGAACCAACAACCTCCAAAATTGTATTTACCCAACGGTCATCAATGCCTTTCTCAAACATCACTCCTATGATGGTATCAACAACGGCCTCTTTACTGCTCACCTTATCTGTAAACCATCTACGAAAAGCATTGGCATAACTAATAGTCGGTTTTGAAACAAGTTTACATTCTACTGATTCTTTATCTGTCAGTTCAGAAAGAAGCATATAATCTAACGCCCAATCGGTATACAAATCGTGTTTTACGAACACACCACGATGTTCAATCTCGCCGATTATATCTTCCTTGATCAAGCTATCAACACAATCAACATCAAGGCCGTCTGTTGGAATAACAAACAAACCTGTAGTCTGCTTCCTTCTTATAATCTCAAATAGACATGCCTCTATTTTTCTTCCAGATGATGACATTCCTCTGACTTTCTGCTTCCATACTCTTTCACGGAATGCCTTTTCATTGCTATCAGTTCCTCCTACCTCGCAGTATCTTGCCAGATAAAAGGGTATTGAAAATTGATGACGGAGTTTGTCATCCAATGGTAGCCTAATACCAGTTTCTTTCTCAAAATTATTAAGTTCATAATCCTGCAAAGCGTCAACTGACTGAAGTATGAAATCCAATTGAAAATCTTCTTTCAACATCGCAATTAAATCCTCTTGTGAGTTTTTCTTGCAAGTGACAATAAAATTCCAACCTTCTCGTTTCAGTTTGTCAACTAGCATCAATGCTACTCGTCTATTATTCAAATCAAGAAGTTGCTCAGCAGAATCCAATACTAGAATTTTGTTTTTAACCTCAGCAAAATAGCTATAAAATTCTGCAAAGGTATAATTGTGATGAAGATGGAATAAAGTGTTTAGATCCACCTCATTTAATTGACCAGTATTTATTATAAAGAACACATAGTCTCTATTATCCTTATATTGCTCGTAATAATCTTTCAATACAGCCGATTTTCCAGACCCACTTTCGCCAGCCAGCATGACATTGTTATTGCCAGGAATCAAAGCCATCAACCTATTCGTTGCTACACTTCTATCAAATTTATAAGCTATGCCTTCGATGTTTATTTGGTTTTTTATATAGTCTAACTGAGAATTATTATAAGCAGACAAATCCTCTCTAATATGTTGTAGATTGCTTTCTGAATTGAAGAATACATCATAAGCAAGCTCATTTTTCAAAACTGCATCAAGAATATTATCGCCATACATCCATTCCAATTGAATATTGCAGTCTTTAGCAACCTGTTCAATATTCTTCTGTTTTTCAGTCTTTGTTTCACCCCTCTTCCGGGGATTACCAAACTCAAGATTCGTATAGACAATCATCTTGGATTGGCTTGGGTGATTGTTGTGCGCAGTTTTAATTGAATGTTCAATCAATGATGCATTGATCTCATTATCGAAATACTTCGCCTGAAATCCAATTTCCTCGCCATCAACTACAATCGTTTCGGTTTCATTACCCGCATGATTCTTGAAATAGGGCAAAGAATCCCCCAACTCGTACCTGCATCTAAACAACATACGAGCCAATGCCTCAAAGGCTATTTCCTGATAGTCTGGATATTTAGATTCAAAATCTTTCCAACTTGGGTATTTCATTTTTTCCTTTGTTTGTCAGTATTACTTCTTTAATCCCAACTTCTCCACATTCATCAGAAGTTTGACATTGGGTGATTCAAACTCCCATCGTGGTACTATACTCTGCGCATTTTGTTTAATGTAAGCATATAATGCTTTGAAGTCATCAAGACCATCATATCCGAAAATCACCTTTATCTTGTCCAAATAGTTGTTTGATTCGGCACGCGCAAATATCTCAAATGGACGTCGCTGATTACAGGCATAAAGTATACAGTGGGGGAACCAACGGCTAAACCTGCTCTCATCAGGTTTGTGCGTAAGATGATACAACCATGCCACGAAATCAGCCTGGCAAATGTTTTCAATCGAAAGAGCAGGACATGATTCCATCCTATCACGAACTATCTTTGCTTGTAATGAATAATAGCGCTGTGAAGCATTCTGATTTTGGTTATATGTGGTGTACAGAAAGTGTTCAAACTCTCTGTATGTATAGGTTACATCATACTCCGTATTACCTAGCTTGTTATAAAACGATGTATTGAATAGGTCTGCTACTGCAACAAAGCATTCGTTTTTAAGAAGAATAGCGATGAAACATAACATCAGCTCATATTCTATAAACTTCATATTATCCTCTTCCTCCTGATACACATACGTCACTTCGCGTCTCTCTTTAGTGTAAAGATGAATACTCTCGAAGAAACGCATATAACTATCAAAGGTCACTTCTATCAAGTCATTCCTACATACATTTTTCAGCAACTCTAACCACTCATCACGATAAGGTACAAAATCCTTTATGCTTGTCATAAAATGCTCATAGTAATCTGAATGATTATCACATGAAGGCAGTTGAAAAGATTGGAGATTCTCAGAGAATGTGTGCAGATATTCCCTAACAGCACCAGCAGCATTCGCCCGACCTTCTGCAACAAAAGAGATTGCTCTTCGATATGCGGCAGTTGTTCCTAATGTTATCTTGTCATCAGCAAGGATATAATCAGGCACACGTCCCAATTTGGGTTTCACAAACAAAGGCTTGTTATATACCCATCGAACAAGTTCCTCAAACTTCTGTGCATACTTGTTCGGATCGGTGAAGTCAATATACTTACGCGAACCATAGTAAACTGGCAGGTAAGGCTTACCTGTCTCTTCATTCACCTCAAATGCGGCAACTACGAATTTGTTCTCATTACTCTGCTGCTCATAGACCCTTCTTGATATAATCTGTGCCTCTGTACCAGCACCACCTTTACGTTTGTCGGACTTCTCAGAATACATCTTATCACAGATTATCAGTACCTTTTGAATTGAAGGATCCGACACCATTTGTTCCATGAACACATCTGCATCATCCCCTTCTTTCAGGTCCCATTTGTCCAAAATGGTATCAATACCACTCTCAACAAGTTCCGTCGCAATATCCAACACCCTCTGTTCATGTTCTGGTGTCGTCCAGCTATATGATATAAATACTTTGGGGCTTTCCATTGTTATTTTAATTCTAATTAGTTTTGACCGAGGTTACGATTCTCGCAAAGACTAAATCAACAGATTTACAAATCTGAACTGTGATTCTGAAACACTATTGATATTTCTCTCCATGTATTATTCTTTTGTTTACTTTGGTTACACATTTACATATATATATATACCAACACTTGCCAGTAAATTATGTGCTATTATTAACTTTTCATTCCAAATCTTTCAACTCCATCATCAGCCTTCCAAGCTCCGAGTATGTGTAATCCCGACCCGAGGCTTCTTTCTCCTCAATTGATTGATTGGCATTGACCACAGCCTTATCTAGACTGCCGCCATTGCGCTCAAAGTAACCGTGAAGTCCCTTGGTCTTGATGAAGAACTCTATCGTTTTCCGATACTCGACACATTGGTTGAGGTCTTTAAGCAATGGCTCCTGTTCATCGTAGGGGCGTGAGGTGTAGCGGAAGTAATAGAGGAAGAACAGTTCTGTACAGCGGTGAGTCTCGAAAAACTCTACCTCGCAATAGATACCTTTCTTGGGTTTGTCGATAGGCTTAGCGTACTTCGCCTTTAGCTTCTGGTATTGTGAACGCTCTGGTTCCTTATCCTTCGTGTCCATGTCAATGATGCAGAAGATATGGCTGTAACCCATTGCCACCCCCTCTGCAATCTTGGCTTCCAGTTCCTTGATGTTGGTATGTTTCGGATAGTCTGGTTTGATAGTCAGACGCTTAAATACATCGCACAGGGATTTGAAATAGAAGAACTCGGTTGGTCCTTCTCCCAAGATGAGTGCTGTTTGACGTTGCTTTCCCATATCAGTCCTCCAGATTTATAAAGATACTACCCAGTTCTGGTTTTGCACCTAATCGCCCAATGCGATACGAATTGTATATCGACAGGTTCTTATGTAAGCCAAATGAATCACCACGAGCATACTCGGATGATGCGGTCTCTTTGTTCTTCTCCACAAACCACACGACACCTCTGTTCTCATTGATTAAATCCTGAGATAGGAGTGTTGTTTCCTGACTCGTGATAATCAACTGCGATTTATCTGAGTTGAAAATGAAAACATTAAGATAGTAGTATAACAAATCATTGTGCAAATCCTCTCCTAATTCATCAAGATAATACACGTGAGAACTTGTTATCATGTCGTATAATGCATCCAATATACGTATGTATTTTATCGTACCTTTCGACTGCCATTTGAGTGGTATGTCAAAATCTCCATTAATAGAATGATTGACAAACGCTACGGAATCGGCAGTCGGTTTAAGCAAAGCCTCTTTCATTTCTTGAGGAATGTTCTCCTTTTGGATGCGTTCCCGATATTCTGTTGGAACGAAACGGTCTTCTATAATAGGTCTATATTCCAGAATGTTCAAATCAGCCTTTTGTAGCATTGTGTTATAGAATTTACGCTTTGGGGGAGTGTTGTAAGCATCCTTTAAGATTTCAACAATTCCTTTTTCTCCATCACCATCCACATCATGATAATTATCCATAATCCAACTATGGAGCACATTGAATGGTGCAATATCCTCTTTCAACGCAGCCTTGCTGCAAACAGACAAGACACTATGGTTATTCAAAGTGTTCTCTCGGATACTTTCCTGGGTCTTCACCTGTAAATTAAGACTTGGGCCAAACTTGACATCGGCTTGTATGTTTTCGCCAACAAATGAACGCTCATAGAACAATGACTTTGATTTTTTGGGATAATAATACAAGACTTCATTCAAAATGTATTTCTCGTTAAATGCCACATCGTAATCATATCTGATGCCATTAGCATAGAATGACACATGCATCTCAATGGGGGCATTCTTTGTGAGAATGAAAGGAATACTGCCATTTATTCTTTGGGTTGCATCTGACTTAGGCAACACCAGTAAGCGAAATACTTCATTTAAAGCAATCAACATATTTGACTTTCCAGAAGCATTTGCACCATACAAGACACCTAATTTATACAAGAACACCCCATCGGCAACTTCTGTAACAAGTTCCGATGAAGGTCCCTTAGCTAAAAAACTCAATTCTTGCTTGTCGCGAATGGAAAGGTAATTTTTTACCCAAAAATCTCGTATCATATCCTAAATATTTTATTTGTTTTCGTAATTTTGCTACAAAAATATAAATAATATTCGATAAACATACTATATTATCAACTAATTTTTGTAATTATCATACGATTTTATATGTATTTAACTCTATATTGTATGTAGAGAGCAAATTTGTACAATTTACGTTTCAAAGTTATTGCCCGAAAATCCATTTTTCTAGTGCATTAGCAAAGGGACTGCATTGGATTGTAGTTCGTAATTCCAACTTCTTGACGTAATCACACGCGTATTATTATAATATGGTATTATCATCGTCTGCGAATTTGCACATCAAGAGCCGTATGTCCTCAATGTACAACTGCGACAGCCTGTCGCAGTTTTGAATTACAATCGAAGAAACAATCCACATAAGCCAACAAAAACTGCACATTTTTACGTTTTTTGTGGTTTGCGAAAGTTAAATACGTTAAATCTTCGTCTTTTTCATACTCCATTAAATTCGCGCAATCACTTTTCTACCGTTTTAATCAAAACGAATTGGTACACAACAAGTTGCAAATACGAAAATTGCCCAAATCTCGAAAGGATAACATTCTCCTCCACGATGGAATCGATCACCACTCAATATCCGGTGTTTGTACGCTGTCCGAAACTCGAGATAGTCACAACACCTAAGACCTCGGAAAGCCAGCTGTATTATTTCTACACCCACGGCGGGGCGTTGTATAAGCACTGCTATTATTCAGCAGATACCGGAACATTCCGCAAAGAGACAGAAGTACTCTCCTGGCTTCCTGAAAAGACCACCGGCGTGTTCGCCATCAAGGATGGCGTGGAGGTTATTGATCGTTATTCGCTTACTTACACGGGTATCGACAAGATCATCGTCCCGGAATCAGTAAAATATATCGGGTCAAGATTCTTTATTAACTCCAAAACCCCTCTTGAGATCGAGTTGAACTGGAGGACGAAAGAGGACATCGACAGGATTTCCACAAAAGAATCGGATCCTTCGAGATTCTTTTTCTTCCGCACAGACCGCTCAGCCGTCAAGGTCACCGTCCCGAAAGGCACCAAGTCTCTCTATGAGTCGCACTGGCTCTGGTCTCACCTCGGCGGCATCGAGGAGCGCCCGTAGAGTCCCCGTAGAGTACCCGTAGCGCACGACAGCTCCGAGGTTGTCTCGTGGTTGAGACGGCGCATTCTGCTCACGGGAGTGTCTTCCGAGTCGTTCTCGTGAGCGAGACGGCGTGTTCTGCTCACGGAAGGGTCTTCCAAGGTTGTCTCGTGATCGGAACGGCGCGTTCTGCTCACGGTAGGGTCTTCCGAGGTTGTCTCGTGAGCGAAACAGCGTGTTCTGCTCACGGAAGGGTCTGCCGAGGTTGTCTCGTGAGTGAGACGGCGCGTTCTGCTCACGGGAGGGTCTGCCGAGGTTGTCTCGTGAGCGAAACAGTGCGATTTGCTCACGAAAAGGTCTGCCAAGGATGTCTCGTGGGTGAGACGGCGCGTTCTGCCACGGGAGAGTCTGCCAAGGTTGCCTCGTGAGCGAGACGGCGCGTTCTGCTCACGGGAGGGTCTTCCGAGGATGTCTCGTGAGTGAAACGGCATGTTCTGCTCACGGGAGGGTCTTCCGAGGATGTCTCGTGAGCGAGACGGCGCGTTCTGCTCACGGGGGGGTCTGCCGAGGTTGTCTCGTGAGCGAGACGGCGTGTTCTGCTCACGGGAGGGTCTGCCGCTGTGCTTTTGGGCGACTAAGAGTGTGTGTTGTCACCGAAGAGTCCCGTCATCCTTATGTAATTCTGCCCTGCACCCCCGAGCGACAAAAAGGTGCGGAAGTGTCGCCCAAGCGTGCGGCCTGGCACTCTCGGGCGACGAAAAGTGCCAAAAGCGTTGCCCCGGAGTGTAGCGCGGCACCCTCGGGCGACGAAGATGTACGAAAGTGTTGCCCAAGCGTGCCGCGCTGCACCCTCGGGCGATGAAAAAGTGCGAAAGTGTCGCCCAAGCGTGCCGTGCTGCACCCTCGGGCGACGAAGATGTACGAAAGTGTCGCCCAAGCGTGCCGTGCTGCACCCTCGGGCGACGATAAGTGTGGTTTTCGTCGCCGAAGGGTTCCCTTCATCCATACGTCATTCTGCCCTGCACCCTCGGGCGACGAAAAAGTGCGAAAGTGTTGCCCAAGAGAGCCGTGCTGCACCCTCGGGCGACGAAGATGTACGAAAGTGTCGCTCAAGCGTGCCGTGCTGCACCCTCGGGCGACGAAAAAGTGCGAAAGTGTTGCCCAAGAGAGCCGTGCTGCACCCTCGGGCGACGAAGATGTACGAAAGTGTCGCCCAAGCGTGCCGTGCTGCACTCTTGGGCGACGATAAGTGTGTTTTTCGTTGCCGAAGGGTTTCCTTCATCCATACGTCATTCTGCCCTGCGCCCTTGGGCAATGGAAAGGCGCGGAAGAGTCGCCTGACTGTGCCTCGCGTCACCTTCGGGTGCGGGACAGTCAGGCGTCATCGTTCCCGGAGAGCTCGGTGCCGTCCCCTGCTCCTGTCGTTGGAGGGGTTCAGGGGGTCGGTCGCATGGTCGTGCGGCCATTATATCGGCCATTATATCCGGCATATTCGTTTGATATTTGGAAATTTTTATTATTTTTGTCCTGATGTCTGCCACACGACGTCACGTCCCGTGCCGGTGACGCAAGGCAGGAGCTGGATACAGACCGAAAGGGTGACCGGTGGTCGCCAAGTTATTTACCAAGGCATCGCTGAACTCATAGGACTCACGAGACTATAACCAAAACATCAATCGATATGAGCGTTTTACACACACACACACACACGGCGCGCGCTGCTGACGGCTGCCGCCGCCATCCTTCTCATCTCCTCCTGCGGTAAGAAGGAGGAAACTGTCGGAGTCTCATCCGTGACCGTCACCCCGTCCCGGATCGAGATCATTGAGGGCGAATCTGCCGCACTGTCCGCCAGGGTCTCTCCCGAAGCCGCGTCCGACAGGGTAGTAAGCTGGTCGTCGTCCGACCGGAGCGTCGCCACTGTGGACAAGACCGGTACTGTCCAGGGCCTCAAGCCCGGCACCGCGACCGTCACCGCGACGGCGGAGGGCAAGTCCGGAACCTGCGCTGTGACGGTGAAGGCCAAGGCGGTAAACGTGACGGAGGTCACTCTGGACAAGACGGAGCTGACCCTGACGGAGGGTGAGACGGAGACGCTGACCGCCACGGTGAGGCCCGACAACGCTGACAACCGGAAGGTGACGTGGAGTTCGGACAAGACTGAGGTCGCCACGGTCGGCGGCGACGGCAAGGTTACTGCCGTGAAGGCCGGCGAGGCTGTGGTCACTGTGACGACCGAGGACGGCGGGAAGACGGCCTCCTGCAAGGTGACGGTGAAGGCCAAGACAGTTAGCGTGACGGAGGTCACTCTGGACAGGACCGAGCTGACCCTGACCGAGGGCGAGACGGAGACGCTTACGGCCACGGTGAAGCCCGACAACGCTGACAACAGGAAGGTGACGTGGAGTTCGGACAAGACGGATGTCGCCACGGTCGACGGCGCCGGCAGGGTTACTGCCGTGAAGGCCGGCGAGGCTGTGGTCACGGTGACGACCGAGGACGGCGGGAAGACGGCCTCCTGCAAGGTGACGGTGAAGGCCAAGACAGTTCCGGTGACAGGTGTGGATGTCAAGCCGTGGTCCGTGACGATCGGCGCGAACGGCACAACCAAACTTACCTGCACGGTCGCCCCGTCCAATGCCACTAACCGCAATGTGAGGTGGGAGTCGGATAACCCGTCCGTGGCCACGGTCGATTCCGACGGCAACGTGAGAGCCGTTTCGGCGGGTGTGGCCAAGGTCAGCGCGGTCACCGAGGACGGCGGCTTCAGGTCAGGCTGCACCGTCACCGTGAAGGAATTCTCTTCCGGGTTCGAGGTTGGCGGCCTGTTCTACAAGACCGCCGAAGGTTATTCTATGGATTTCGTCGAGGTGACCGGTAACCCGGGCGGAGGCAAGTATTCGGGAGATGTCGTGGTTCCCGGTACGGTTGAGTATGACGGGATTACCTATACCGTCAAAGGGGTCGGGAAAAGGGCCTTTGAAGGGTGCGGTGACCTAAGGAAAGTCACTATCTCGGAGGGGATATATAAGATCGGAGCCTATGCTTTCATTGGTTGCGGGAATCTTGAACGTGTCATTTTACCTTCCACGTTAGAAGAGATTAATTATTCAAATCCGGTGTTTGAAGGTTGTTCTAAACTTGAGATTACCACAACCGCGCCGAGGGAAGGTCAAGAGGACTACTGCTATCTGTATGACGAGGCTTTGTATATGCACGTGGGTCGGGAAAAGAGAGAGAGTCTGAGTTGGATTCCTGAAAAGAAGACCGGTACGGTGGTGATAAAGGAAGGCACTACGAAGATTGGACGCTCTTCTATTCGTCGAACAAATGTTGATAAGATAGTTATCCCTGAGTCTGTCAAATCCATAGACGTTCACACATTTGTGTCATGCAAAACTCCTTTGGAACTTGAGCTGAACTGGAAGACCAAGGAGGATGTTGACGAGATAACAACAAACATGAGCGACCCGTCATCTTTTTTCTTTGACGGCACAGACCGCTCAGCCGTCAAGGTGACGGTTCCTAAAGGCACTAAGTCCTATTACGAGTCCCACTGGCTCTGGTCGAACCTCGGCGGCATCGAGGAGCGCCCGTAGAGCGCCCGTAGAGCGCCCGTAGAGTTTCCATAGAGTTCCCGTAGCTCGCTGAAAAAGCGCCGCGGTTGCCTCGTGTGTCTTTCGCGGCAGTCTCGTGAGCGAGACGGCGTGTTCTGCTCACGGAAGGGTCTTCCGAGGTTGTCTCGTGAGCGAAACGGCGTGTTCTGCTCACGGAAGGGTCTTCCGAGGTTGCCTTGTGAGCGAAAAGCCGCGTTCTGCTCACGGGAGGGTCTTCCAAGGTTGTCTCGTGAGCGAAACGGCGCGTTCTGCTCACGGGAGAGTCTTCCGAGGTTGTCTCGTGAGCGAGACGGCGCGATCTGCTCACGGTAGGGTCTTCCGAGGTTGTCTCGTGAGCGAAACAGCGTGTTCTGCTCACGGAAGGGTCTGCCGAGGTTGTCTTGTGAGTGAAACTGCGCGTTCTACTCACGGAAGGGTCATCCAAGGATGTCTCGTGAGCGAAACGGCGTGTTCTGCTCACGAAAGGGTCTGCCAAGGATGTCTCGTGAGCGAGACGGCGTATTCTGCTCACGGGAGAGTCTGCCAAGGATGTCTCGTGAGCGAGACGGCGCGTTCTGCTCACTGAAGGGTCTGCCAAGGTTGTCTCGTGAGCGGAACAGCGCGTTCTGCTCACGGGAGGGTCTTCCGAGGTTGTCTTGTGAGCGAAACGGCTAGATCTGCTCACGAAAGGGTCTGCCGAGGTTGTCTCGTGAGCAAAACGGAGCATTCTGCTCACGGAAGGGTCTTCCAAGGATGTCTCGTGAGTGAAACGGCATGTTCTGCTCACGGAAGGGTCTGCCGCTGTGCTTTTGGGCGACTAAGAGTGTGTGTTGTCACCGAAGAGTCCCGTCATCCTTATGTAATTCTGCCCTGCACCCCCGAGCGACAAAAAGGTGCGGAAGTGTCGCCTAAGCGTGCGGCCTGGCACTCTCGGGCGACGAAAAGTGCCAAAAGCGTTGCCCCGGAGTGTAGCGCGGCACCCTTGGGCGACGGAAGGTGCGGCGGAAGGTGTCACAATAATGCTCCACAAAACAGTCCACCAAAAAGTCGGATTGTCAATTTGCT